>Ga0182741_1000454_pt1 | contig 62011 bp, 55 predicted proteins | sample eDN5th37CBELigOP_FD_128874 | JGI IMG/M metagenome (GOLD analysis project Ga0182741, IMG submission 128874) | Enriched Organic Plus compost microbial communities from Emeryville, California, USA - eDNA 5th pass 37_C BE-Lig OP (version 2) (version 2) ...
ACCTGGCCACGGATGTCGAGACCCTCGAGCACCGTGCCGGGCTTGGTCACCACGATCCCGCCCGACGGCAGAAGCTTCACCCCGTCCGGAACCCCAGTCGTCGCTGATGTCGGAAATGCCATGATAAATCCTTCTCTAGGTTAAATAAAAAGGTGGATTGTTGAGACGGGCCAAAAGGGGAGCTCTCCGGCCGACATGCAAAGTCAGCCAGGTGATTGGTCGGCCCGACCAATGAGGTTACTCAGGCAGCAAGGTATCGGCGCAGATGTCGCGAGCGCATGCTCCACGGGAACCGAGCCGCAGCTATGAGGCCGTGGATTGCACGCACGTTCGGCATTTGCCAGAGCGCAATAGCGCCTTGGCTCTGCAGTCCCGAGGGACGACTACCGACTACTTGATGACTGAGATGCGAACGGCAGCGGAACTGAACGCACACGAGCTTCCGGCCGTCTCCAGCACTGGGAGAGGTACAGGTACGACGTACCTATGTTGCCCAAGGCTTGGATACCTGTCGCTATCTCTCGGAGGTGAAAATGAGTGATTGCATATGGCCCCTTTGTTCTTTTCATACATAAGCAAGCAGGATCCAGAGACGCCGCCTCTGCTCCAGCGTGCGCCGCACTTCTGGATACACTTAGTCGTTTTCTGTATGCTGATAGAGTGTCGATATATTCTCGAAGGGTCCCTATCTATACATGTAGTACACTTGAAACTGATACGCTCAAGTGCATGGCTCTGAACTACACATTAGGGCCAAGATCAGTCTTGTGATTATGCGCCACTTGCTTGGCAAAATGTGCCAGCTTGGCAAAAAGGCTGAATAAAATGCTCAGAATCATCAATATTGTCCATACTGTGGCACAGTTTAGGCGGAAATCAGCGCTACGTATTCTTGTTAGACGTAGGGGTGCCCTTATATTGGATGCGACAAGGGCGAAGGCAGTTAGTAACAATCATATGTAACATGGCATATATAGGAGAGAATTAGTTAAACAGACTATGCAAATAGACAGGTCTCGCATTGGTCGAAGGATCACTGGAAACACATCAGTTCCAATGGAAACCAGAATTGCGCCTGCTGTGGCTTGGACTAGCTCCTTGCGCACTAAAACGGCAACATGAATTCATTCTGAATGCATATGAATAGAGTTTTACACTTGGTTGCTATCGTTGCGTTTGCGACTTTCCTGCTGTGTTCGTCGGGCGCTCGAAAGGCGGTGCAATCGAGATATGTGTTGCGAGTCAGTTACTGATTGACGCGCGAGCCGGCTCCTCGACATCGCCTACGATCTTTGCCGGGCATCCCCAGGCTTTCTTGCCGGCAGGAATGTTGGCGTCAACATAGGACATGGCGCCGATGACCGCGCCTTTCCCAATATGAACCCCCCGCTTAATAATACTGTTCGGCCCAATATATACGCCGTCTCCAACGGAGGTCGGTGAGTATTCTACAGGCTCTTGTCCTAAAGTGACGCTGCGCCTGACCGTGTCATGGGTATAAATCTGTACCCCTGCTGAAATCGAGCAGTGGCTTCCGATCGTGAGCCTACCTGAACCATCAAGAATAACATTCGGGCCAATCCAGGTGTATGGCCCCACTTCGACCTCACCCAGGATCAGGACGTTGTCATAGCAGGAGGAATTCTCTCCAAACCCATACTCGCGGGCATTCTCCCAGCGATCGGTTATCAGGTCTCCGAAGGAGACACGCCTTTTGAATTTTTCGAGCTTTTCCAATTGCAGAAGTTTCTGCAGTTCTCTCAAGTCCTCAAGCATTGCTGCCCCTTTCCATGATGGATCGCTAAGGCTTTCAGTCCGCGCCGCCCGAGTTTCGTCCCAGGTTCAGTACAATTCAAGCCTTGGATGTCGCTTCCGCAAGTAGCAGTAAGAATAGCCAGGGAATTTAAAAGCAAGGGCAATATTCTATAAAGTTGACGTCCTTCAGCCGTGAGCTACGTCGCAAGTAGTACAACTCATGCCCAGGGTTATGCGCGTGCCGTAGCGCGATAGCTTATGAAACAGAGAGCTGCTTTCGGTTGGGGCAAATGCCTACGGTCAACGTCAAAACGAATGGTCGAATTCACATCACGCATCCTGATCTCGTCAATCTTTATGGGTGCACGATCGGCGACGGAACACGGATTGGGCCGTTTGTCGAAATCCAGAAGAACAGCTTCATTGGTGAAAGGTGCAAGATTTCCTCGCATTCCTTCATCTGCGAGGGCGTCACCATCGAAGATGAGGTCATGATCGCCCATGGCGTCATGTTTACGAACGACCTCTATCCCAGAGCCGTAAATGCAGATGGCGCATTGATGACCGAGCAGGACTGGGAAATGACCCCGACTTTGGTTCGGCGTGGTGCATCCATCGGATCCAACGCTACGATCTTATGCGGCGTCGTGATCGGCCGAGGGGCCACTGTCGGTTGCGGAGCTGTGGTGACCCGCGATGTCCCGGATTTCGCAATCGTCGCAGGAGTTCCGGCACGCGTAATCGGCGATAGCCGCAGTCGAACCCGCATCCCTATTCGCGGCGGGGCTGAGAATATCACGCAGAGCATTCAACGGGGGCCGGCATGATCGGGATTGGCGTTATCGGGTACGGGTATTGGGGGCCTAACCTTGCACGGTGCGTGTCGGAGGTTGAGAGTTCAGAACTTGTCTCGATTGCAGATTTCTCTCCCGCCGCGCGCAAGCGCGCTGCATCGCGCTATCCTTCCGCTCGTATCGAGGGGGAATGGCAGGCGCTCGTTAGCGATCCAGAGGTCGACGCGGTCATCGTTGCGACACCAACTCGCTGGCACTTCGAGATTGCTCTTGCGGCCCTTCGTGCGGGTAAGCATGTGCTCATCGAAAAGCCGATGGCCTCCTCATCCTGGGAAGCTGCCATCCTAATCGAAGAGGCTGAGAGACGTGGCCTTACACTCATGGTCGACCATACCTTCGTCTACACAGGCGCTGTCCAGAAGATCCGCAGCCTGATTTCGGACGGTGCTGTCGGAGACGTTTACTATTACGACTCGACTCGTATCAATCTCGGCCTCTTCCAGTCGGATGTGAATGTCATTTGGGATCTGGCAGTCCATGATCTCGCGATCCTCGATTTTGTCATGGACGCCCGTCCTTTGGCCGTTTCAGCAACGGGGGCAGGGCATATTCTCGGCAGTCCGGAGAACATGGCCCATATCACGCTTTACCTCGAAGGTGGGGCAACCGCGCATCTCAACGTGAACTGGCTTGCGCCCGTGAAGATCAGGCGAACGCTGATCGGCGGAAGTCAGCGTATGATCGTTTATGACGACGTTGAGCCGAGCGAGAAGGTCAAGGTCTATGATCGCGGCGTCTCCATCTCAGAAGAGCAGAGCGGGGCAAACAGTACGGACGAAATTCACCGTATGCTTTTGAATTATCGCATGGGTGATGTGTGGGTGCCGCAGCTCTCCGTGAGAGAGGCGCTCCTCACAGAAATAGAGCATTTCACAGCCTGCATCGAAAATCGGCAGAGACCGATCACCAACGGCTCGAGCGGGCACCGTGTCGTCACACTCCTGGAAAGTGCAACGCAATCGCTTAAGAAGCGCGGCCATCCCGTGGAATTGGCCGAGATGAAGGAAGCGTCATGATCCCTTTTCTTGATCTCAAGGCTCAATATGAGACCATACGGGATCCTCTAGAGCAGGCCGTTCTCGATGCGCTCAGGAGTTGCGACTACGTCCTGGGCAGCCCGGTACAGAGATTTGAGACCGCATTTGCGGAGTACTGCGGAAGCCGGGAAGCCATTTCCGTCAGTAGCGGGACATCTGCCCTTCACCTCGCTCTCCTGGCGGCCGGGGTTCGTCCCGGCGACGAAGTCATTACCGTGCCGATGACATTCGTCGCAACTGTTGCGGCCATTCTCTATGCGGGCGCCAAGCCCGTTCTCGTGGACGTGGACCCAGAAACGTTCACAATGGATGCGCAAGCATTCGAAGATGCCATTACGCCGCGGACACGGGCTGTCCTACCTGTTCACCTCCATGGTCGCCTGGCCAATATGGCAGATATCTGTGACATCGCTCACAGACATGGAATTGTTGTGATCGAGGATGCCGCGCAAGCCCATGGTGCGGAGCGAGACGGAAAGAGGGCAGGTACCTTTGGCCTGATGGGGTGCTTCAGCTTCTACCCTGGAAAGAATCTTGGCGCATGTGGGGAAGGCGGCGCGGTGGTTACAGATGACCCTGACATCGCCGCAACCCTCCGCTGCCTCCGGGATTGGGGGCAAAAGGGGAAGTACAATCATGTCCTTCACGGATACAATTATCGGCTGGACACAATTCAGGCCGCAGCCCTCGATGTGAAGCTCCGGTTTTTGCCTTCCTGGACGGAAAGTCGCCGGAGGATCGCAGCTCTCTATGATGAGCTCCTGGACGAGACGGGCTTTCATTATCCTGGGTCCGCCGGTCGTGATCACGTCTACCATGTATACGCTATACAGATCGCGGAGCGCGACCGCGTAAAGACGCGGCTCGCCGAGGCTGGTGTTTCAACGGGGATTCACTATCCGCTTCCAGTTCATCTACAGCCGGCCTATTCCAGCCTTGCCTCAGGCCTTGGATCATTCCCGGTCTCGGAGCGCCTTGCCAAGAACTTTCTGTCGCTCCCGATTTTCCCAGAGATGACTGAGGCGCAAGTCCACGACGTCGTGGATGCGCTGGCCAGAGTTGCTGAGACACGACATGTCGAGGCCGTTTGACAGCTGCCCAGCAGCGCCGAAGGTCAAACTATCTGCTCATACCGGAGACGAGCATGACTTCCACGCATAGTGTTTTAGCGGGCAAACGTATTCTTGTGACAGGAGGGGCGGGATTTGTTGGGTCGCACATCGTCGACTTGCTGGTCGATGCTGGATGTCAGGACATCGTCGTCATTGACAACATGATCCGAGGGCGGCCCGAGAATCTGGATGATGCTATGGCCAGCGGTCGAGTGCGGCTGATCAATGGCGATATCCGTGACCGGAACCTGATGAACGAAGCCATCGCAGGAGTGGATACAGTATTCCATCAGGCCGCCATGCGCATCACCCATTGTGCAGCGGAGCCCCGCATGGCGATGGAAGTCATGGTGGATGCGACATACGATCTGCTGGAGCTTTGCGTTCGCGAGAAAGTCCGAAAGGTCGTCATGGCCTCGTCGGCTTCCGTATATGGAATGGCCGATGAGTTTCCGACGACGGAGCGACAAAACCCATATGGCAACCGCACTTTATATGGCGCCGCCAAAGCTTTTGGAGAGGGGTTGCTCCGTTCGTTCAACGATATGTATGGCCTTGATTACGTCGCTCTTCGTTATTTCAATGTCTTCGGCCCACGAATGGACATTCATGGCCGCTACACCGAGGTGATGATCCGCTGGATGGAGCGCATCGACGCAGGTTTGCCTCCCATCATTTTCGGCGACGGGTCGCAGACCATGGATCTGATCCATGTCAGGGACGTCGCTCGGGCCAATATCCTGGCCGCAATCTCTCCGGCAACGGATGTGGCTCTCAATGTTGGAAGCGGCCAAGAGACTTCTCTTCTCGATCTTGCCCGCTGTCTGGCACGTGTTATGGGGCGTCCAAGCTTGGTGCCTGTTCATGAAGCCGAGCGTGCCGTCAATCCCGTTCCACGGCGGCTAAGCGATCCACAGGCAGCACAACGCCTCATTGGATTCAGCGCGCAGCTTGATGCCGAGGCAGGCTTGGCGGAGCTCGTTGAATGGTGGCGAGGCCAGCAGGTTCAGCTGGAAGAGCGGGGTGTTGCCTAATGATCCCGATCATGACCCCCTTTATCGGAGAGGCAGAAGCCCAGGCCGCCTCGGCCGTCGTTCTATCAGGTTGGTTGTCCCAAGGGTCCGAGGTCGCGGCCTTCGAAAGGGAGTTCGCTGCAGCAGTCGGGTCCGACCATGCTTGTGCCGTGTCAAACTGCACAGTGGCGCTTCATCTCGCACTCTTGGCAGTCGGCGTCGGTCCAGGGGATGAGGTAATCCTTGCAAGCCACACTTTCATCGCCTGCGCTAATGTCGTTCTCCAGTGCGGTGCTGTGCCGGTATTCGTCGATATCGACCCGAATACTTTCAATATGAAGCCCGAATTCGTGGCGGCCGCAATTACGGAGCGCACCAAAGCCATCATGTGCATTCACCAAATGGGAATGCCGTGCGATATGGAAGCGATCATGCCGCTTGCCCGTGCCCATGGGGTCGCAGTGGTGGAGGACGCGGCTTGCGCCATCGGTTCTGAGATCCGCATGAACGGACAGTGGGAGCGGATCGGCCGCCCTATCGGGGATATCGCCTGCTTCTCCCTTCATCCCCGCAAGCTCCTGACAGTGGGGGACGGCGGCATGATGACGACGAGCAATGTCGAATACGACCGATTCGCTCGCCTCTTACGCCAGCACGGTATGAGCGTGTCAGACTCTGTTCGACATAACAGTCGTACTGTTATTCTGGAGGAGTATCCCGTTCCCGGCTACAATTATCGGCTAACCGATGTTCAGGCTGCTATCGGCCGCGTTCAGCTCACACGGCTTGACGAGATCGTGGCCCGTAGACGGCAGCTCGCTCAAACTTATCGGGAAATGCTAGCCGATATCCCGGGTGTAAGAGCTCCGTCTGAGCCGGAATGGGCAAAAACCAACTGGCAAAGCTATTGTGTCCGTCTGCCTGAAGGCGCCGATCAGCGCGAAGTCATGCAGAAGATGCTCGATCGCGGGGTCGCAACGCGACGGGGTATCATGTGTGCCCACCTGGAACGCGCATATGCACATCATGAATTGCGCTTTCCACTGCCTGAATCCGAGCGTGCTCACAGGGGCTGTATCCTTCTTCCCCTGTTCCATCAGATGACGGAGGATATGCAAGAGCAGGTTGTGTCTTCGCTCAAGGCGGCGCTTGTCAAACAGCCGGCTCTGGTCTGATGGAAGGCGCTTAGCTCGTTTGGACGCTGGAATTTCCTCTAGACAGCGGCTCGGATCCTGAGCCACGTATGAAATTCACTCGCGTCCAGACTTTCTGCCTCTGGAGAGTATTCCGCCATATCGTATGACGTTGCCGCATAAGACTGGCCAGGGTGAAATTTCAAATTGTTCTGTTATGCGTGAGCAGCTCTATAACTGCCGTCCAACGAAGCGCATGATTTAACTTGTCATGGCTCTCGTATGCCTTCATCCAGACCCCGGAGAAGGGGGTATAGGAAGTAGGACATGACGGTTCGCTGGCCAACCTTGACTTCTGCCTGAACGGACATGCCCGGGAGAAGGCGAAAGTCAGCCGGCGTGTCGCGAAGTTGAGTATCGTCGAGGCTCAGGCGAGCCTTGTACAAGAGATTCCCGGCCGCCTCGGAACCCTTCTCCTTATCCCCCGGAAAAGCGTCGTGGCTGATGGTTCTCACGGTGCCCGTGGCAGTCCCATGCTTCTGGAAGGGAAAGGCCTCGAACTTGATCCGGGCCGTCTGCCCGGTTCCGATGTGGCCGATATCCTTGGGCTCGATCGATACCTCCGCTTCAAGGGGCACGTTGGAGGGAACAAGCACGAAAAGCGGCTCTGCCTGGCGTATGACCGAACCGACCGAACGCTGGGCGACTTCCAAGACGATAGCATCGGTCGGAGCCGTAAGAGAAACGAGGTTCCGGCGGAGCTCGGCTTTCTTCAATTCCTCCGCAGCCGCATCCCGCCGGCCGCGTGCCTCGACCAGCGACTCCAATGTGGCGCGCGTAAAATCGTTGATGAATTCCTGGCGTTGCGACCGGGCCTTCTCAAGCTCGTGCCCAGCTTCGACTTGAGCACCTTTCGTTCGCGCCAGCATAGCCTCCACATCGAGCCTCATGTCGCGGGCTTGAAGAAGGTTGAGCTTCGAGCCGGTTTGATGCTCCATGAGAACCATGCGCATCTGCTCGATATCCTGGATGCCGCTGAGCCTCTGCGTTAGTATGGCTTCCTCCTGGCGGCTCTTTGCAAGACTGGCTTCCGAGCGAGCGATTTCCTCGTCAAGATTGCGCAGACGGCTTTCGCTGAAGGCTTTGCGTTGTGCCGCAAGCTTGGATTCAACAAGCTGCTCGGGGCTGGAAGAATTGGACGGCAGGTAGATTCGGTCGGCAAGCTCGGCCTCGAGCCTCTGCACCATAGCGTCGGCCGCATTGAACTTGGTCTGAACCTGTTGGACGTCTGCTTCCGTGAAAGTGGGGTCTAGGACCGCAAGAAGCTGCCCGGCCGTGACCGCTTGGCCAACCTTGACCTTAACGCTCCTGACGACGGAGTTCTCAAGAGGCTGGATGATGATGTTGGGCTCTGTGGTGATCAGCTTGCCTTTGGCAACAGCGATCTCGTCGATTTCTGTGAGGCTGGCCCAGAGTATGGCCGTGCCGATGAGCGCAGTCGTGAAATAGAGCGTCAGCCGTGCAATTCTTGGTGGAGCGCGTTCCTCGACTTCAACGGCATCGGGCTGGAATTCCACCACATGGGCAGGGCGCTTCTTCGGTACAGGCGGCAGGATCTGCGGTGCAGGAACCTTTTCGCCGGACATGGGGCGGGTCGGGATCATGCCGCGTGCCTCGTTTGCTGGTTCCATAGATGGCGGTAGGTCGTGCACGAACTGAGGAGCTGATCGTGCCGACCCGCAGCGATGAGGCGTCCCCTGTCCACGACCAGAATGGCATTCGCATCCACGAGAGTGGACAGGCGGTGGGACACGATCAGCACGGTTCTTCCCTCGGCAATCTTCCGAAGGTTCTGCCTGATGATCATTTCGCTGTCCGGATCGAGGGCGCTCGTCGCCTCATCGAGGATGAGCAGGCGCGGGTCCGTCACAAGGGCCCGGGCGATCGCAAGGCGCTGCTTCTGGCCGCCGGATAGATTTTCCGCATTCTCTTCAAGCATCGTGTCGAATCCACGAGGCATGCGCTCGATGAATTCTTCCGCGCCGGCTGCCTTGGCTGCCCAGGCAATCTCCTCAAAGCTTGCCGACGGCTTCGCGGCCGCGATGTTTTCCCGAATAGTTCCTCGGAACAAGAAGTTGTCCTGCAGAACGACGCCGACGCACTTGCGAAGGTGAGCCAGATCGAGTTCCCGGATATCGTGACCGTCGATCCGGACGAGGCCTTTCTGGACCGCGTAGAGACGTTGGATCAGGCGCGTGATCGTCGTCTTTCCTGAGCCGCTGCGCCCCACGATGCCAACGATGCTGCCTGCCTCGATGGTGAACGAGACGTCGTCAAGTGCCGGTGGACGGTCGGGCTGATATCCGAACGATACGTCCTCGAATTGGATCTCTCCCTGAAGAGGAGGGGAGAGGCCCCTTTGCGCCCCATCCGTCTCCGGCCTCTTGTCCATCACTTCCCCGAGCATGCGGACCGAGAGGGCGACCTCCTGATATTCATGCGCCATCGTCAGAATCTGGACGAGGGGCCCCGAAACACGCCCAGCCAGCATGTTGAAGGCAACCAATGCGCCGACGGTCATGGTGTGATCGAAGACATCGAGAGCGCCGAGGGCAATAATGGCGACGCTCATGAATTTCTCGAGAAAACCTGTGAGACTCTGCGCCGCCGCGGAGATCCTCTCGACATTGTAGCGCATCATCACGGACTGGGCCGATGAATTGTCCCAGCTGCGTCGATGGAGCGGCTCCATGGCAAGAGCCTTGATGGTGCGCATGCCGTGAACGGCTTCGACGAGAAGGGCCTGCCGTTCACCTTCCGCTTCATAGAGGGCCTGCAGGCGGCGGCGGAATGGCCCAATGAGCAGCCCGATCGTCACGGCAACGCAGGCCGTGAACGCCAGAACCACAATTGTCAGCTTGACGCTGTAGAGCAGCAGAACGGGAATAAAGACCAGAAGGGAAAGGCCGTCGAGAATGGCCGTGAAGAGGCGGCCGGTCAGAAACTCCCGGATGCGATTGGCCTGCTGCATGTGCTTGATGAGAACGCCGGCAGGGATCCTTTCGAAAAATCCGAGGGGAAGCGAGAGAAGGTGCGCGAAAGTCCTAACGGCCACGCGCATGTCGATGCGATTGCTCGCGTAGAGCAGAAGATATTTTCTGAGAAAGCTGAAGACGGCATCGAACGCGAGTGCCAGCGCGACGCCGCCCGCAAGAACGTAAAGCGTTGCATAGGACTCGTGCATCAAAACCTTGTCGATCACGAGCTGGGAGAAGATCGGAACCGCGAGGCCCAAGGCATAGAGGACGAGCGCGGCTGCGATCACGTCCGTGAAAAGCCGGCGTTGACGTATCAGTTCGGGCGCAAACCATAGGAAGCCGAAGGGCCGCGTTGGATCCTTCAGACTTTTGCGGGCAGGCTTAACGAGGATGACGTCCCCATGCCAGGCTGCAGAGAAGTCATTTTCGTCCAGGTGCAATGGCTCGGGACGCGCGGCTTTGGGATCAAAGACGATGATCCTGTCGCCTTGGTCGCTTCTGTCGACACCTGCGACGACGACCCAATTGCCGTTTGCCAGGAGAGCGAGAGCCGGAAAAGCCGCGCCGAGCCCGAGGAGATCGGGCCATCCCAGATTGACCTTGCGGGCCCGCAGGCCCGATTCCCGCGCCATACGCAGGAGGAGCTGCCAGGAAACAGGCTCGTCCGTAATGGCATACGAATGAGCCAGTTGCTCGATGGTCAGGTCGGTGCCGTGGTGACGGGCGACTGCTACAAGGCAATGCAGGCCTGTTTCGGTTTCTGCGCCCACAGGATCGCCTCACGCTTAAGAAGAGAAATTGGGTGAGGAGTTGCGCTGTCCGTTCATGAACGGCGCCGCATCACCTTTTCGAGGCAGATGAGAGGCAGCGTCCTGTGGAGCCTGTGTCTGCTTGATGGCGCCGGCATCGATAAGGCCCTGCAGCGCCTTTTGCATCAGCTCGACCGAGTTCGCGAATGCCTCGACTGACATGACGATGCGCTGACGCAGCACGGGCTTAGGATTGTTCTTTGCATCGCGCTCTGTCGGCGACAGGCTCATGAGATCGACTCTCACGATCGGGCCTGTAACGGTGATCTCGGCAATGCCGTCCGAATAGACTTCCTGGTGCATGGGGGGCCTTCTGGTTTAACGGGGGTGGAGAAATATCTGAACGAGAGTGTGTTTGATCGTCGGAAGGTCCATGTGCTGCCCGCGCGTGAACCTTGCTTTGGCGGCATGCTCCGGAGAGAAGCATCGCGAGATGGAGGGCACGCGAACCAACACCGCGTGCTGTGGAGCGGCGGTTCCCGTTCCGGATGCAGATCGGCAAAGGGTGGGAGATCCCGTCCCAACCATTCGGAGGCTGTCCTCATCGAGCGTCCGCCAGTTGTCCTGGCTGTGTTGCCCTCCCAACATCAGCATCGCCAACCTCTCCAAGGCAAAGCCGTTGTGCCGCGCTCGTATAGGGTGTCACTTCAGAAATAGTCTTGGAAGTAGAAATTCCTTAGAGAACGTGTCCCTTAATGGGTATAGCCTGGTACAGAGGGCGCCGCTTCTTGAGGGATAGAACAAATGTAGGCAGGAGACGCTGCCTATGCCTGACAAGCTTTCCTGCCAATGGCCTCTCTCATCTGCTTCAAGGAGCATTGTCTGAGTGCCTAAAGCTCGGTCCGGATGGCCGGCAGGCGGTTCTCGAAATGTGATGGTACGCGACGGTTGGGGGCGGCTCCTTATCTCGTGCGGAGGGCCCTAGATCCCCGATTGGCGGCTGATCGCGTGCTGGACCGATCGCAGGGCGTTCCAGCCTCTCGCGCCGAGGGCGCGTTTGCCGGCAAGCTTCATCCACGGCCAAGAATATTTGATGTCTGGGCACGTTGAGAGCGCATATGTTCGGATCTGGTCGGAAAGATCCAGCATTCCTTCGTTGAAGGCTGTGCTGGCGCGTTTGATCGCGGCCTGTCCAAATGACCGGTCGACATGCTGGCGAAGTTTGTCTGAGTCCGGCAGGCTCGATCCATCGTTCTCGAAGAAGCAGTCGATCGCGGCCTTTCGCTGTTGCAGGTCCGGAAAGACATTGGACATGTACCCTTGGGACATATTGCTTCTGTGCAGGCGGTAGACTGCCTGGTGGGCGTTTACAAAGCCGACAGATCCGTGCGCTGCCAGGCGGAACCACATTTCCATATCGCCGCTATGGGGAAGCTCAGGCCGGTAGCCGCCGACCTGCTTCTGCAGGCTTGTTCGGACAACGGCTGTGGCTGTGGGAACAATGTTGGCCGCGCCGCTGAGGGCGATGAACTCAGAGCCCTTCATCGTGCGGTGCTTGGTTGTTTGCGTTAGCCGCCGCATAGGATCCATCGGCACCAACTCTCCATCTTCGTGGAGCAGGAACGCATTTCCGAATGAGAAGCCGATATCGGGCTCGCTCTCCATAACAAGGGTCGCCCGTTCCAGTGCGCCCGGCAAAAGATAGTCGTCCGCCGACAGGAGCAGGAAGTAGTCCTGCGAGGCCCATTCGATGCCCTCGTTGTAGGTCGCGATGTGGCCCTTGTTGTCGGCATGCCGATGAAATGTGACCCGGGAATCTTCCCGCGCCAGTGCTTCACCAACCTCAGGAGTGTGGTCGGGGGAGGCATCGTCGAGAACCAGCACGCGGACCTCGACGCCAGATTGGGTTAGGATGCTCTCCACGCATTGCCTCAGGAAATGTCCGTAGCGATAGCAAGGCACAACGACATCGACTGAACGCATCGCGAAATTCTCCTGCCAGGATCGCGGCTCCGTTATGCATCGTTCACGGCGGGCTGCCCTCTGCGGCGAGCAGATCTCCCGGCCGTTGCCGATGGTCATTCGTCTCGGTGCGAAATTCCGATGAACGGATGATGGTTTAATTTAACAGTAAGTAGCGTTCGGCTGCTTATGACTATTATGGATAGTCATGGCCGCGCCTGCTGATCGGAGGGGAAGCTTAGACTGTGTATCCGGTCGCGAGAGCGCCGGACAGTTTCGAATCATCTTTATAAAAATGTTTATTCGCGTACCAAAGCTAAGAGAATGGCCAATTTTCGCACGCTTTTGCTTCACGCATCAGCAATTTCTGTCGAGAGATTGCACGGTGTCTATGTAGGGATAGTTCAGCCCACTGGGCTCGCGGTCTGCCGAGCCTGGCCCTGAATCGGTTGGCCGTCATTCACCATGAAGGCTCGGAGCCTCTTCCTCTCGACCGCGTATCAAAAGGTCTTTGGTGACCGATGAGATAGACAGGAAAAGCAGGGTCACGGCGAGGGGCAGATAAAGCAGGCGACTGCCGCCCCATTCGAAAAAGATGGTTCCGGCAATCCCGCCGACGAAGAACGAGCACAACAGAAGCCCCAGAAGCTTGAGTTTCCCCCGGTCCGCCAGGACCCGCGGCTTGGAATGATCCTGGTTCACGTAGCAGAGCTTGCCGAGTTCGATGCCGATATCCGTCACGATGCCCGTGACATGTGTCGTTCGCATGCGGGCCCCGGAGATTTTCGTCACCGTGGCGTTCTGCAGCCCCATGATGAAGCAGAGCCAGGCGATCATCGCCGATGTAAAAGTCCAGGGCGACGTCAAGGCCCAGCCGTAGAGTCCAAAGGCCAGGAGCATCAGGCCTTCGAGCAGTAAGGGCAGGGCGTACTGGCTATCCAGGCCGCGTCGTCGGCCCCAGTTGATCAGGATGGCTGAGCAGGCCGCTCCAAGAGTAAATGAGCCGAGCGCCCCGAAGCCGAGCAGAAAAAGATCTAGCACGCCCAAAGCGAGGTGGTCGGCCATGCTTGAGACGATTCCCGACATGTGCGAGGTGTATTGCCCGACCGCAAGAAATCCCCCCGCATTGATCGCGCCGGCGACAAAGGTGAGGACCATGCCGAGCTGCAGGTCAGCCGCGCCCGTCCGCCTGGAGGATGCGACCGATCCGACGAGGGAAACGGATCGAGCCGCGAGCCCATTCCCGAGGACGTACTTCCTGCCGTGCTGTCGTTGAGCCTTTGTCACGAGCCGCCTCTTATCCGCCCCTTCTCCCGCAGGGTGCTTCCATCCTGACAGGCGGTCCACTGTTTCTCATTGCGCAATGGTCGAGGACGAGGCGCGTTGGCCTGAAAGTGGAAAGGTGATCGTCTCCATGATCGAAACCTCTCCGACGGGTTCGGCCAATGAATTGCCGCCGACGAAAACCTGGATCGCTCCAGCCTCGACCCAGTAGGTGCCGTCATCCTGATGGAAGCCCAGCGATTCTACAGGGACCCGCAGGGTAACGCGCTTTGCCTCTCCTGGTGCAAGGGCGATCTTCTCGAAGGCTTTCAGCTCGCGCAAGGGGCGGCTCCGGCTCGCGATAGGATCCCGGGTATAGAGTTGCACGACCTCTTGGCCGGAGCGAGTACCCGTGTTGGTGACGGTCACGGTCAATTCCAGCGTGTCCCCGGCCCTGAGGCGGCGTTTCTTGAAAGCCGGGTCGCCGTAGGAGAAATGAGTATAGCTCAGTCCCCAACCGAACGGGTAAAGGGGCGTGATCGGCGCATCGACGTATTTCAGCGTGAACCGGTTGTCCTCCAGGGTCGGACGGCCTGTGGGCAGGCGATTGTAATAGATCGGAAGCTGCCCGACCGTGCGTGGCCACGTGACGGGCAGTTTCCCGCTCGGACTGGCGTCTCCGAACAGGATATCGGCGACCGCTGGACCGCCCTCGGTCCCCGGATACCAGGCCATCAGGATGGACGGGATCAGGTCCGCAACCGCGCCGAGTTCCAGGGGGCGCCCCCCGACGATCACCAGCGCCACGGGCTTTCCGGTCGCCGCAAGCGCCTTCAAGGCCTCCGCCTGATGGCCGTTGAGGGTCAGGTGAGCGCGAGAGGCCGCCTCGCCCGAAAGATCGACCGGTTCTCCGAACACCGCGATGGTCAGGTCCGACTCCTTGGCGGCCTCGATCGCTGCCGGAAGGCTGTCCTGATTGTGGCAGAAGAGGTCGCAGCCGGGCGCGAACCTGACCTTGATTCCATCCCGGTCCGCCCTGCGACGAACACCCTCGAGAATCGATACGCTGTCCTGCGCATGGCCCCGGGCCCCGTGGGGGCCGAACTGGTCCTGAGGCGCGTCCGCAAGCGGGCCGACGACCGCAATCGAGCGGACTGAGGGCGGAACGGGCAGAACGTCATTCCTGTTCTGCAGGAGAACCAGGGTCTCGCGGGCCACCTCTCGCGCGGCCTTGCGCGCTTCCGGTGAGGGAAATGAGGAATCCACATGCTGCGGATCGACGTCGGGGCGATCGAACAATCCGAGGCGCATTTTGACCCGCAATACGCGCCTGACCGCTTCATCGACAGCGCTTTCCGGCACTCGTCCGGCCCGGACCTCTTCAGGGAGATACTGGATATAGAGCTTGCCCATCATATCCATGTCGACGCCGGCAAGGAGCGCCTTTCGCGCCGCTTCCGCCCCGTCGGCCGCAACGCCATGGCCGACCAGCTCCTTGATCCCGGCCCAGTCCGAGGTGACGAAGCCGTCGAACCCCCATTGGCGGCGCAGCACATCGGTCTGAAGCCAGGGATTTGCCGTCGACGGGACACCGTTCAGGGCGTTGAAGGCCGCCATGAAGCTGACGGATCCCGCCTCGACGGCCGCACGGAACGGTGGAAGATAGGTGTCATACATCTCCGCCCGCGGGATATAGGTGGTGTCATAGTCGCGCCCGCCCTGGGGAGCTCCATACCCGGCAAAATGCTTGGTGGCGGTGGCGAGGCCGCCTTTCCGGAAGCCCTCTACCCGAGCGGCCGTGAGAACGGAGCCGAGATAGGGGTCTTCGCCGAAGCCTTCCACGATCCGGCCCCACCGACTGTCGCGGGAGAGGTCCGCCATGGGCGCGAAGGTCCATTGGACGCCAACATAGGACGCCTCCCGCGCGGCCCATTCGGAGGCCAGGCTTGAAAGCCTGGGGTTGAAGGCTGCGGCCTCTCCCAGAGGAATCGGGAACTGGGTGCGAAAGCCATGCAGCACGTCGAGGCCGAACAGGATCGGGATCTTGAGCCGGGATTGCCGGGCGGTGGCCTGGGCACGGGCGATGTCCTGGGCGTTGTTAAAGTTGAGCAGGGCGCCCACCCGTCCCGCGGAGATGTCCTCCCATTGGAGGGGAGGGCCATTGGACACCAGGTTGAGCTGGCCGACCTTCTCGTCCAGGGTCATCTTGCCGAGAAGCTCGTCGACTTTCCGCTCGACGTCGTCCTGAGCCTGGAGAGCGGTCGCTGCGCCGATCAGGAGAAGGCCGGCAAGGCTCAGCCGCAGGGAGAGGGAAACACCGATACGCCGCACAACGATCTCCTCGAGACAGCACGGAAACTTTATCGCGGGGAGATCCCGCAGACCGCTCGTTCATGCTAAATAGGACATTTATGGGGAATGACGCGAGTTCTGTGCCCGGTCAACGCCATCCTCATCCGTCACGATCCGACGTGCCAAGTTTCTCGTGCCAAGTATCTCGTGCCAAGTATCTCGTGCCATGTATCTGTTGCCGCCAAACCTGAGGCTTCTTCTCGCAGCCTCCTGTTTCACTCTGGTCCTCCTGGGCGGGGTCATCGGAGCGGCTGCCGTTTTGGGGCAGAGCGAGCTCGTGGCGATCTCCGCCATCGCCCTGACGGCCGTGGCTCTGGGGAGCATTCTCATGCTCGGCTGGCAGGTCGCGCGGCTCGTTCAGGCCCAAGGGCGCCTCTTGGATCGGCTCTCGGGACGCCTGACCGTTTTCGAAGAGACGCCGGAGCCTCAGGTGGCCGTCGCGCCGCCCGCCCCGGAGAGCAGACCGAAACCTCCGGATGAGGACGTGCGCCATGCCCAGCAGGCTGAGGCCTTCGGGCGCCTTTGGAATGGGATTGCGCATGACCTCAACAACCGGCTCACGGTTATCGGCGGCAGCATGGATACCGTCGTCCGGCAGATGAAGGATCAGCCTGCCGTGCAGCGCAGGCTCCTTTCGGCGCTTGTCGCGGCCGACCAGGCTGCTGCGCTCATTGCCCGGTCAAGCGCCTTCGTGCAGCCGCGGGGGCAGAAGACACAGCATGTGAACCTTGCCGAAAGGGTCGAGTCCCTTGCAGCGCTGATGAGCCGTACTCTCCTGCGGGACACCGTGGAACTGCGACTGAGTTTGGAGGAGGGACTCTGGGGCACACAGGCCGATCCGGGCGATCTCGATACGGCCATCGTGACCCTTTGCGCCAATCTGCGGGATTCCCTCATGCAGGGGGATGCGATCACCATCGAGGCCAAGAACGTTACGGTCTCCAAAGGCGCCCTGTCCCGCACCGATCTTGAAGGGGATTTCGTCCGGATCACCATCGGTGCCAACATGTCCGGCGAGGTGCCGACAGGTTCCGGCACGCGGTCCGACAACATCTTCACCATGCAGGATATGGACCTCGCGAGTTGGGTCGAGTTCAACCGGAGCCTGCATTTCCTCCAGCCTCTCGGTGGAATGGCGGAGGTCGCGACCCTCGGCCCGAAATCCGTTGTCGCGCTTTACTTGCCGAGGGCAAAGGCGCCCGCGCATGCTCCCTTCCCGGCGCGGGTCGAGGAGGGAGTGGACGGAAAGGCTCCGAGCCGCACCGAAATTCTGGTCGTGGATGACGAAATCGAGGTTGCGCTCGCTTTCCAGGCTATGTTGGAGGAGCTCGGCTATCTCGTCCGCATCGGGACGGAGGCAGGTCAGGTGCTGAAGTCCCTGAAGACCCGCAAGCCGGGACTGCTCCTGGCCGGTGTTTCCATGCCGGGCCCCATGAGCGGGATTGCGCTGGCCCGCGAAGCCCGCAGCATCGTTCCCGGGCTTCCTGTCGTGCTGATTACGGGAAATCCCAGCGTCACCGAAAGCGACAGCGAGTTTCCGCTTCTTCGAAAGCCTATTGCCAGCCGGGATCTCCATGTGGCGATCCAAAGGCAGCTTGTGCCTGATGCCGGGAAAGTCGTTTCCCTGTTTCCCAGGGCTTCGCGACGGGTGCCCTAGAGCATCGTGCGGACCCAGAGGGCCGCGTCAGCGAAAAGTGGACCCGGTTATTCGCTGACGCGGCCCTTCGGGTCGCGTCAGCGATGCTCTTACCCAAGGAGAAAGCATCGGATGGGTCCCAAAAGTGCAAATCCACTTTTGGGTCCGATGCTTTAAGTCACCGGGCGATTGCGGTATTCTCGAGTTTGGCCGGGGAGGCCAGCGCAGCCGCGACCAGGGCTGCGAACAGGCGTTGCTGGTGTCGTTTCCAGACCAGGAGTTCCGGGTGCCACTGGACCCCGAGGAGGAAGCGGGGGCCTTCGCCTTCGATAGCCTGGACGATCCCGCTTTCATCCTCGGCCGCAACCGCGAGACCATTTCCGAGTCTGTCGACGGATTGGTGATGAAGGGCATTCACGCGGCAGGGATTGCAGCCCAGGATCCTGTCCAGGCGTGAGCCGGGCACCACGGAAATGCGCTTGCGGGGCAGGACGGTCCTCATCTTGGGAGCCTGCATATAAACCTCGTAGATATCCGTGTGGAGCGTTCCTCCCAGGGCGACATTGATCATCTGTGAGCCCCGGCAGATTCCGAGAACCGGAACCTGTGACGGTAGCGCCGCCTTCAGGAGATTGAGCTCCAGTTTGTCCCGGTCGGGATCGATTCGAACATCGGGCAGGACCTTCCCGCCATAAATCTCGGCGCCGATATCGTCGCCGCCGCCGATCACCACCCCTTGCAGGGGCTCCTCCGGCAGGGGGTGGCCTGCCATGAGCCTGACCGCGCGGGCGCCTGCACGGACGAGGGCCAGATGATGCATGAGATAGCTGCGCCACCCGCCCTGTCGTGAGGTTGTGACGCCGATGAGGGGCTTGGTCATGGCAGTGCGATACGTTCCACGATGTTGGCCCAGCTCTTGTCTTCTCCGGCAAAGGTGAGGAAGGCGGCGCCTAGGGCATTCAGCCGGTCACGATCCTCCGCCAGCCGCTCCACGGCGACCCAGCGGTTCCATTCCGGCGCGATGCTCCAGCCTGCGTCGCTGACGCGGGCATCAGGCAGTCGGTAGTGGAAAGTGGGGCGGCCGTTGATCTTCTCGTTGGGCAGCGCGGCCCGCACGCGTGGCGCATCGAAATGGTGCAGGAGCGGCAGGAGATCGAGATCCCGGTTCCGGGTCGGGTTGGCAGCCAGGTAATCATCGATGAAGGTGGCCATATCCGGCCAGTAATCCGGTGCGACGATGTGGTGGACATAACCTGCCGGGAAGGGAGCGGCGAAGCCCAGCAGGTCGCGGGTTGCGTCTGGCGCGACCTCGCGGCGCAGCCAGGGGTTCAGCAGAACGAAGCTTTTCAGGACGGCCAAGGCCGTTTGCGCATCTTGGCGCGCGATTTCAGGGTTGAAATGCAGGCCGAAGGCATAGAAGGCCGCGTCCTGTGTTCCTTTCGCGCCGATGCGTCGCAGAACCGAAAGAACCTGGTCGATATCCTGCAGCCGGTCCATGGGAACGGGTGAGGTCACGAGCTCGCAGGGAACGATGTAGCTCGCCGCAAAACCGAACCATGCGGCAATGCGTGGCAGAAACCCGCTTTTTCCCTTGCTGCTTTTGCTCGGATGCAGCATGCGGCTGTCGAGCTCGATCGAAAGATCGCCGGCGTTCGAACCCGTCAGCCGGTAGGCGTGAGGATCCTCCTCGACGATCCGGCCGCCAAAAGCGCGCTGAACGGCCTGCACGGCCACCTCGGCCGAGGGCCCGGCAAACTCGACCTCGACGCCGACCGTGCGCATCTGTCCCGCCCCGTTTCGGAGCGTGGGAGGGAGAAGGAATTCGATCGAGGTAGGAAGCGCGGCCTGCGCCATCAGGAGCTCCGTGACGAACTGCCCAGGTGAACGAGCGCCGCACGGCGAGGTTCCGGTTTCACGACGATGCTGGGTCCGGGGTGTGGCGTTTCGTCCGCCGTTCGGGCTAAAAGCCCCGAAAGCGCCTTCCATGAGCATTTCCGATATGTCGAAAACGGATAAGTCCCTCTGGGCGGCCGAGCTGCGCGCGACTCTTGCGCTCAGCTGGCCCCTGGTCCTGACGAACCTGGCCCAGAACGCCCTCATGACGTCCGATGTCATCCTCATGGGCTGGCTCGGCTCGGAGGCTCTTGCGGCGGGTGCCCTGGGGACAAACCTCTATTTCGCGTTCCTGATCTTCGGAATCGGCCTGATCAATGCCACATCGCCTCTGATCGCCGAGGAGCTGGGCCGCAAGCGGCATTCGGTCCGGGACGTGCGCCGGACGGTCCGACAGGGGTTTTGGGCCTCCGTCACCGTCGCAATTCCGATCTGGCTGCTGGCTTGGAACGGGGAGGCGCTCCTCCTGGCAATGGGCCAGGAGCCGGCCCTTGCCCATGCGGCCGGGGGGTATATTCGGGCCCTGCAGTGGAGCCTGCTGCCCTTCCTCCTTTCTCTGGTTCTGCGCTCCTTCATGTCGGCCCTGGAGCGGCCCGGATGGGCCTTGGTCATCGGCGTGCTCGCCGTTCCGGTGAATTTCGGAGCCGCCTATGTGCTGATGCTTGGCAAATTCGGCCTGCCGGCCCTCGGCCTTGTCGGTGCCGGCATCGGGACCGTCATATCGAGCAGCTTCATGTTTCTCAGCCTTGCCCTGGTCGTCGTCTACGACCGGCGCTTCCGGCGCTATCACCTCTTCGGGCGCTTCTGGCGTCCCGACTGGCAGCGCTACCGGACGCTGTGGCGGATCGGGGCCCCTATCGGCCTGACGGTCGCGTTCGAGGTCACGATCTTCAACGCCGCAGCCCTGTTCATGGGCTGGATCGGCGCCAATGAACTCGCGGCTCATGCCATTGCGCTTCAGATCGCCTCGTTCTGCTTCATGGTGCCGTTCGGTATCGGCCAGGCCGTAACCGTGCGGGTTGGGCGCGCCTTTGGGGCGCAGGATGCGCAGGGCGTAACCCGCGCCGGATGGACGGCCTTCGGCCTCGGCGTTGGCTTCATGATTTTGTCGGCCATGCTCATGCTCTTCGCCCCGCACCTGCTGATCGGGGCCTTTCTCGACCTCGCCGATCCTCGCAATGGCCCCGTGCTCCAGTTCGCCGTCTCATTCCTGACGCTTGCGGCTATATTCCAGCTGGCAGACGGAGCGCAGGCCGTCGGAGCAGGCATGCTACGGGGCCTCCAGGACACCCGCGTGCCGATGGTGTTCGCGGCTCTGGGCTATTGGGGCATCGGCCTGCCCCTGGGGCTGGCTCTTGCGTTTGGAACCGGTCTCCGTGGCGTGGGGATTTGGATCGGGCTCGCTGCCGGGCTCGCCGTCGTGGCGTCTCTCATGCTCTGGCGTTGGCTGCGCCGTGACCGTCTGGGTCTGACCGAGCTGCCCGTTGAAGACGCGCTCGCACGCTGAGGGTCCGGGCCCACTCGGAAAAGGTCAATCGCCTAAGCCGAGGGCATGGCAACTCGCTCAGTTTGGTCATGTAAACGGAATAACATTATAAGTAAACGATAAGATATAACTTTCTGCATCCTGTAGAGTTTTAAGATGATCTTAAGGATTAGCTTGGCGGTAAAAAGTAAGGCCACGTAAGGGAAAATCAGCTTCGCCTTATTCTCGCCCCTTTATCAGTCAGCTTTGCGGCAAGCACAAAGGAAGGGGAGCTTAATCCTTGAATAACATCCTCGCCCGCGCGCCTATTCTGGTGCCACTTCTTTTCGTTGCAGCTTGCAACACAACAGCGGGAGGACCGGTCAGTACCGGATCGGTCTCCTCAGTCGCCGACAAGGCGTTTCAGAAAGGGACTGCCTCCTGGTACGGACCTGGTTTCCACGGTCGCCGCACAGCGAGCGGCGAAAAGTTCAATTCGCTGGCCATGACTGCTGCGCACAGGTCGCTGCCGTTTGGCACGAAGGTCCGCGTAGTGAACGAGAAGAATGGTCGTTCGGTCGTGGTCCGCGTCAATGATCGTGGGCCGTTCGCACGGCACCGGATCATCGATCTGGCCAAGGGACCGGCACAGGAACTCGGCCTGACCTCCAGCGGAACGGCCTACGTCTCCCTGCATCGGCTCGACTAAGGTTAGGCCCTTCTTAATTCCTTACGACGATCCTTGGGCTGATTCGGGCCAAGGGTTGCATAAATGGATTCCAGATCGTTCTCGCCGTCGAACGTTGTCCGCTTTCCGGGCCCGCGCTCGACGAATTCCCCACGACGTGACCAGAAGAGCCTGATGGATGCCGTCTATGCGGCTGGCTCCCTGCCTATTGCCGCGGAGGACAGGACGACGAAGACCCTGGCAACGCGCCTGACCATTTTCGGGTTCGTGACCCTCGACGAGGTGCAGGCGGACGGCAGCGTCCGCCGTCTGCGTCCGTCGGAGGCGATCCATCTCTCGACCGAGCATCCGTGGCGCATATCGCGGCCCTCGAGTCGCTATGCGATCGGCAACGATTTTCCGGCATCCGATCTGGAGCTCTTCGCAGCCCAGATGGGATAAGGACTCGTCTTTCCGACTCTCTGCTCTAGTCTGAAGATCTCGACGATCCGAAGTCTTTCTTATTGGACCGGGGCAGGGGGGGCGGAAAACATGCATCTGGTGCAGATTCTCTTACCGTTGGCTGACAATGCCGGGCGCCGCTTCGCCAGCGCCGAATATGGACATGTCCGTTCCGAAATGTCGGAGCGCTTCGGTGGGATTACCAGCTTCACGCGCGCGCCTGCAGAAGGCACGTGGAAAGAGGGCGGCCATACCGCACATGACGATATCGTGGTCTTCGAAGTGATGGCGCGCGAGATCGATCATGCGTGGTGGGAAAAATATCGGGCGGAACTCGAGCGCCGTTTCCAGCAGGAAACCATCGTCGTCCGTGCAATCAAGGTCGAGATGCTCTAGCGGCGGAACCTTCGCGGCGGCGCTTGGCTTGTCTGATTGAAAGGAGCAGTGATGATGGCGAAACCCCTGATCGTGTCCATTCCCCATAACCTGGGCAAGGACGAGGCGACACGTCGTCTGCACGGGGGACTGTCGAGCCTGAAATCCCAGTTCGGTGACAAGATCGCGTCCATCGAGGAAAGCTGGTCCGGCGACCGCATGGCATTCCAGGTTGGAGCCTTGGGGCAATCGATTTCCGGCCATATGGACGTCATGGAAGATCAGGTCCGGGTGGAAGTGCAATTGCCCTGGATTCTGTCGATGATCGCCGAAAAGGCCAAAGGGTTTATCCGCCAGCAGGGCACATTGATGCTCGAGAAGAAGTAGCCCCCGATCCTGAATAGTTGTTCATTTATATGAATGCGCTTGGAACTAAGTCGCATCTTTGGCGTTGATTGAGTGATTGCGACTGCGACCCTTCTGAGTCCGGTCGGCCAATACCAATGTCTTGCAAATCTCCGGACTGATCTTCTGTCCGCTCGTAACAACCTGCTTCACTTGAGGATCGCGCCATGCTCGAGCGTTCGATAACGCAGCCGCATGTTCTCCCGTCATCTGCCGAGCCTGCCAATCGAATGCCTCTCCTTGTCTGCTTTTCCCATCTGCGATGGGATTTTGTCTGGCAAAGGCCGCAGCATCTTCTCAGCCGCGCCGCGCGCCAATATCGTGTGCTGGTGATCGAAGAACCAATCTACAAGCCTGGTGCAAAGCCGCACATGGATATGAGCCCGCGTCCGCAGGGTGTAACGATTGCCGTCCCAATCCTGCCGGAGGGCATGGACCACCGCGACGCCCTTGTGGAGCAGCATGCTCTGATCGAGCGTCTGATCGGACGTGAGGCCGCAGAGCCGCGTGTGTTCTGGTATTATACGCCCATGGCACTCGCCTTTACGAGCGACCTGGAATGCGATCTGTGCATCTACGACAACATGGATGAGCTCTCTCTTTTCAGGGGCGCATCACAAGAGCTCCTCACCTTGGAAGAGGAACTGTTCGCCCGCTGCGATCTGGTCTTTACGGGTGGCATGAGCCTCTATGAGGCAAAACGTGGCCGCCATCACAGCGTTCACGCGTTCCCGTCGTCCATCGATTTCACGCATTTCGCAAAGGCGCGTAGCATCAAGAAGGACCCGGCGGATCAAGCGGGCATTCCGCATCCACGCCTCGGCTTCTTCGGAGTCATCGACGAGCGCATGGATATCGATCTGGTCGCTCAGGTTGCGGACATGCGCCCCGATTGGCATCTGATCATGATCGGCCCTGTCGTGAAAATCGATCCTGTCTCTTTGCCACAGCGGCCCAACATCCACTGGCTCGGGGGCAAATCCTACAGCGAGTTGCCGCAATATCTCTCAGGTTGGGATATCGGCTTCATGCCGTTCGCCCTTAACGAGGCGACGAAGTTCATCAGCCCGACCAAGACTCCCGAATTCCTTGCAGCGGGCGTTCCTGTGATCTCGACGGCGATCACCGACGTGGTGCGGCCGTACGGCGAAAAGGGATTGGTTGAGATCGCCGGGAGCGCAGCCGAAGTGATTGCGAAAGCGGATGCGATTCTGCAACGCCGGCGGGATCCGTGGCTCGACAAAGTCGACCGTCATCTCGCATCGGGGTCGTGGGACAAGACCTGGGCGGCCATGCACCGGCTCATGCATGGCATCTCCGGCGATGCGGCGCCGGAGCGCACCGGTTCCTCCCTTCCGGCTTACGCCACGACGCCTGCGGAGTGACGCGAATGTACGACTGGCTAATTGTCGGCGCCGGCTTTGCGGGCAGCGTCCTGGCGGAGCGTCTCACGAGCGAGCGCAACGAGCGTGTTCTTCTCATTGATCGCAGGCACCATATCGGTGGAAATGCCTATGACCGCTACAATGATGACGGTCTGCTGATCCACCAATACGGACCTCATATCTTCCACACCAATTCCAAGCAGATCTTCGACTACCTCTCCCGCTTCACGGAGTGGCGGTTCTACGAACACCGGGTGCTGGCCGAGGTGGACGGCATGCTGGTGCCGATCCCGATCAATCTGGATACGGTCAACAAGCTCTACGGCCTGAACCTGACATCGGAGGAGCTCCAGGCGTGGTTCGCCGAGCGGGCCGAGAAAGTGCCTGAGATCAAGACCTCCGAAGACGTCGTCGTTTCGGCGGTCGGCCGGGAGCTCTACGAAAAGTTCTTCCGCGGCTATACGCGTAAGCAATGGGGGCTCGATCCATCGGAACTGGACAAGTCCGTCACGTCCCGGGTTCCGACCCGCACAAACAGGGACGACCGATACTTCGGGGACGAGTTCCAGTTCATGCCCGAGCACGGCTATACGCGCATGTTCGAACATATGCTCGATCATCCGAATATTCATGTGATGACCCAGACGGACTACGATGACGTCAAAGACGTCATTCCGCATCGCAGGGTCATCTATACGGGACCGATCGACGAGTATTTCGGCTTCCGGTTCGGGCGGCTACCGTACCGCTCTCTTCAGTTCAAGCATGTCACTCTCGATCAGTCGTGGTATCAGCCGGTCGCCGTGGTCAATTATCCGCAGACGAACGACTACACGCGCATCACCGAGTACAAGCACCTGACCGGTCAGGAGCATGCCAGGACCGCCCTGACATACGAATATCCTTCTGCCGAAGGGGATCCCTATTATCCGATCCCGAAGCCCGAGAACCAGGAGCTCTTCAAGAAGTACGAGCGCCTCGCTTTGGCGACGCCGGATGTATGGTTCGTCGGCCGTCTCGCGACTTACCGCTACTACAACATGGACCAGATCGTCGGGCAGGCCCTGGCTACCTTCCGGCGCATCAACGAGGCGCTGCCGGTTGAGGCCGATACCGCGACGGTCAAGGCTGTGTCGTCGTCGGCCGCCCTCGCCTCGTAAAGTCGCGTCTCCACGAAACAGCGCCCGGAAGGATGGGATTCCTTCCGGGCGCTGTTTTTCTTTTGAGCGGGCAGGCCGAGAGCGCCGCCTGATGCGAACACAATCAGGCGGCAGCCTCCGCAGCCCGTACAGCCTCCTCCAGGCGCGCCATTCGCGACTCGACGGCCAGTTCCACCAGACTGTCGAGGAGCATCGTGGCGGTCGGATCGGCCATTGGCTCGTCCCGGAACAGGCGGAAGGTCGAAGCCACGATCCGCCCGCGCCCGTATGAGCGTTCCACGCCAAGCGCCACCGGCTTGTGGATCCAGCCGACGACGAGCCCAGCGAAGACGCGAGCCTGGAAGTCGAGCAGGTTGCAGCCGGAAATGACGTAGTCAGGGATGACGCGGTCCATGGTCTCGTCGAGGAGCGGGCCGCTCGGGAAGCGGGCGAAATGTCCCGCCCGGCGCAGCCACGCGAACGACGATGCCCAGTCGCCGCGCCAAAGGGTGCCGTCGCGGGACTTGACCTGTACGTTCTGCCAATGAGGAAAGAACGGATACAGGCTGAGTTCGGTTTCCGGCAGGAGCAGAAGGCTCGCGCCCTGGCGGACATGGTCGGCAATGGCCTTGTCGTGGCTGCGCGAGACCACGATGGCGGCCTCCTCGAGGCTGCGTGCCAGGGTATATCCCATCAACTTCATCCGTTCCCGGATATCCTCGTCCGGTGACCAGATCGGTTGCCGCGCATGGGAGGGCTTGCCGCGTTGCGCATGGATGGCGAAGTCCACGTGGTTCTGCGCGACGAGGCGTCCGTCGGAGGCTCGCAGCTCAAGGGAGAGGCGCCGCAGAGCCGGCTCGCTGAGTTCGGGGACCGGAAGGTCCACATTGCCGAGATCGAGCACCGTTGGCGCTTCCAGTCGCGGGATCGGGAGGCGACGTGTCTCGTCGCACAGGCGGATTTCCAGCTGGCAATCCTCCAGGACAGGTCCGGCGCCATGGGCAATGGAGAGCTGGAGGCTCGCCGTCTCGCCCGTCCAGTACGAGACGCGCTCCCATTTCGGCACGATGACCGTATCGGCGTTGATGATGTGGAACAGCTCGTGGAAGACCCGCGGATTGCGGCGCATGTCGAGGAGACCGTTCGACTCCCAGTGACAGTCGTGGAGCTCGGTGATGACATAGCCGGCCAGGCTGGGCTTGCGCCGCATCGCCTCGATTTCATACTTCAGGGCGCGGAATTGCTGCCACTGCGCCGCCATCACGAAGCGGCGCAGATCGCCGAACACGCGGTCCATGCTCCAGTCGGAAAACCTGTTCTCGACGCCGTGGGCATACATGACACCCTCGCCCCAATCGTGCCCGGTCTCGAACCACCAGGGCTCTTCGCCCTTGTCGTTGCGCAGATCCTTCGGATAGGGCAGGCCCCAGTTGCCGAACTCGGAACACATGAGCGGCTCGCGCCCCGTGATCACGGCGTCGCCATGGGGCGAGTACAGCCAGGAGGCCCGTGCCGCGAGCTCGTCCACGAACCTGTCCCACTCGTCGCGGTGGTCCGGCACGGCCGCATAGAAGTGATAATCGGCGATGTCCGATTCCACGTGAAAGCTCGGAGCGAGCGGCGAATTGTCCACGACCAGGCGGGTCGGATCGTAAGCCTTGAGCCAGGCGAAGGTGCGCTTCAGCCAATCGCGATGGTCGGGATCGTTGACGAGGTCGACGCCCCAGTTCTCGTTGATAATCGTCCAGATGATGATCGACGGATGGTTGCCGTCCCGGTCGACGATGCCCTTCAGGAGCTTTTCTTTGCGTCCGCGAGAACGATCGGTCGCCATGCCGCCGTTGGGCAGCTCCGTCCAGATGAGCAGGCCCATCCGGTCGGCGACCTCGTAGTACCGCGGATCCGCTGCCTTGATATGACAGCGCAAGCAATTGAGGCCGAGCTCCTTCGCCTTGCGGAACTGGTCCTCGAGAAACTCCACGGAGGGCACCGTGCAGATGGTATCGGGATAGTAGTCCTGATCGAGCGCCGCGCGCAGATAGAGCGGCTCACCGTTCAGGTAGAACTTGCCGTCACGGGTCTCGATGGTGCGGAAGCCGAAATGGTCGCCGAGCTCGTCACGGGGAGCGCCGTCCCGGACCAGAGACAGACGGATCGTGTAGAGGTGAGGTTCGTCCGGTGACCATGACTTGACATCCGCGAGGGTGAAGTCGAACGGCATGCTGGTCACACCGGCCTGAATCCCATGCGTTTCATCGAGGACCAGCGTCCCTGAGGGATCGCGCACCTCGATGCGGATCTCGGCCGTATCGCTGAGGGGGCGGGCGAAGAAAACGCCGGCCGTAACATGGCCCGTCTCCCGCTTGGGCACGAGACGAATGCGCGTCATGTGGTCGGGAATGCGGCGCTCGAGAAACACCGATTGCCAGATGCCGGACAGGGGCCCGTACCAGCTCTGCTTCCCAAAGGGAATCTCGGCAAAAGGGGAATCGGGGAATTCGGCCGGATTGTCGGTGGGAGAATCCACCCGTACCTTGATCTCGTTCGGGCCGGGCTTGAGATAGGGCGTCACGTCGAAGGAAAACGGCAGGAACCCACCTTCGTTCGTCCCGACAGGCTCGCCGTTCACGAATACTTTCGCGTTGTGAAAAACCGCCCCGAAGCGCAGCCATATGCTGTCGCCGAGCCAGTCTTCCGGAATGTCGAGAAGCCTGCGGTAAATCCCGATGCCGGCACGCATCCGGAGATCGTGAAACTGGGCCTGCCAAGGGCTTGGGACCACGATCTCGCGCACTTCTGCCGGGCCGGGCATTCGGTCGTCGGCCACGTGCAAAAATTCCCAGTTCCCATCCAAGCTGATGCGATTGTCTTGCATGACAACTCCTTGAATCAGCGATTACCCAAGGGCATTCAAAGCGGCAAAAACATGACTGAGAGGGCGAGGAGCGGCGCTTTCGGCATCGGCGGTGCCGGATCCGTCTCCGAACATCGATTGTTCCGACATTTTTCGATCCGTGATCCCTTTTCCGGCGCCTTGTCCCGGTCTGACTCCTCAACGGCCAAACCCTGACATTGGATCCCCCGCGAGGGTCCCGGGCCTCCGACAGGCAGCCGGACGGGAGGGAGCTCACGTCCATGGAGGAACCGCTCCTGTCATGTGACGTTGGCCTTCCACAGTCGAGCCTCGCGGCTCGGCAGATTCCCCAGCAACGAGGCTCACAATGACTCGAATTGTTCCTGACGACCGCGCGCGGCAAGGCCCCCCGGGCCGGCCCGTGCTCGGCGTACTGATCGGAGGCTTGGTCCTGTGTGCCATCCTTCTTGGCGGTTACTTCATCTGGGCCAGCAGGACGGTGCCGGACGATCCCGGACAGGCGGCCTCCCGCGCGGCAGTGACGGGCTCGCCTTCCGGCTCCTCGGCAAATCCGACGGATCGCACATCCCCGGCCAACCCCGCCTATCCGGCGCCTACGGATCCTTCCGCCACAGGCACCACGAAGACGAAGTGATTGTGGAGCGTTGAACTCCATGCTGGGAGCGGTGGATCGCCACCGCTCCCGGCCCTTCTTGCCAACGCCCTCTCGGGCGGCGACTTTTCGCCTTATTGATTCGCATAACGAGCCTTCAAAGAGTTGCGACGGGGCGAAACCGCATGACATGGACGGGACGAGGGCGGCTTTTTCTGGCCGCGATGCTGGCTTTCGGGATCACCACGGCCGGCCTGGCTCAAGGGCCGAAGAGCCCTCCGGCTGCCCCCGCGCAAACCCAGGCTCCAGCACCTGCCCCTGCGGCAGCAGCGCCGCCGGCTCCTGCGATCTCGGCAGACACGAAAGCGGTGCGGGCCAAGCTCGACGGTTTCAAGGCCGATCTCGAGCAGAAGGAACTGGCGATCCAGGGACGCGCGCAATCCGACGCGGAACTCCAGAATCTCAGGCAGCAGCTCGAACCCATTATCGGCAGTATCCGCGCCATTATCGCCGAACAGGCGCCCAAGCTCGAAGCCAGCAAGGCTCGGCTGGCCCAGCTCGGGCCCAAGCCCAAGGAGGGCGAGCCTGACGAGAGCGCCGATGCCGCCCGGGACCGCAGCGAGCGCGAGGCGGCCGTGGCCGAGCTCGACGAGACCCAACGGCTCAGCCGGGCGCTCCTCGTCCAGGCGGAGCAGCTCGATGCCCAGATCAGTGATCTTCGCCGTGCCGGGTTCACCCGGGCCCTGTTCGAGAAAAGCGACAGCATCCTCAGTCTCGGGCTGTGGATGGATGTCATCCAGGCCGTTCCGCGGGAGCTGCGGGCGCAGAAGATCACCTTCGGCGACACGCTTGGCCAGATGCAGCGCAGCGCCACTCTCGGCGTCCTGCTCCTCATTGGCCTGTCCCTGGGCGTGGCCATCGCCCTCTATGCCGGTCGCCGGTCGATTGCGCCACGCCTGGTGCGGCGCGATCCGGCCATTCTCGACCCGGCCCGGCGCAGCCGGCTTCTCGCGGCTTTCGCGGTTCTCCTCCTGGGCACGGTCCCGGCCATTGCGGGGAGCTGGATCTTCTGGATCGCCTTCGATGCTGTCGATCTCTTTCCGCCCCGCCTGGAACAGGTCGTCGCAGCCATCCTGCGCGGCATCGCGTTCATCGCCTTCGTGCGGGCCCTCCTCGACGCTATCCTGGCCCCGGATCACGGGTCATGGCGACTGGTATCGGTGAGCGAGGCGTCGGCCGGGCGCATCATGAGCTTCGGCATCACTCTGGCGACAGTCATGGTGGTCGGAAAGGTGCTCGATTCCTTCAATCAGGCAATTGCGGCGGCCCTGCCCATCACGGTCGTCACGCGGGCGGTGTTTGCCCTGGCCTCAGCGCTGATCTTCGCCGAATTGCTGCGCCGCTTCGCGTCGCGGGCGAACCAGGACGAGGCCTGCCTCGGCCCCTATGTGGCCCCGGAGGTTTCCATTGGTGGGCCTTTGCGGACGGTGGGCTGGATCGTCGTTGCCATCGTCGTCGGCAGCGTTCTCGGCGGCTATGTGGCGCTGGCGTCCTTCATGGTGGACCAGGCCGTCTGGATCTCCATCCTCGTGGCCCTGCTGATCCTCATGATCGCCCTGGCTGACGAATTCATCAGCAATACCTTCAGGACCCAGAGCCGCGTCTCGACGATGCTCCAGGCCAATACGGGCCTGCGCCGGCGCTCCCTGGAGCAGATCGGCGTGCTGGTGAGCGGCGCATTGCGGCTGGCCATCATCATCATGGCGATCCTGCTCGCCCTGGCTCCGTGGGGGATCGAATCCACCGACCTGGTAGGCTCCCTGCGGGCGGTCTTCTTCGGTTTCAGCGTCGGGGACGTGACGATTTCCCTGTCGTCGATCCTCATCGCAGCGCTCCTGTTCACCGTCGGCTTCACGGTGACACGCGTTATCCAGCGCTGGCTCGACAACACGTTCCTGCCGGCGACGGAGCTCGATGCAGGCCTGCGGAACTCCATCCGTACGGCCGCGGGCTATGTGGGCGTCATCTCAGCGGGTGTCATCGCCTTCACGTATCTGGGCCTCAGCCTGGAGCGGGTCACGATCGTCGCCGGCGCGCTGTCGGTCGGTATCGGTTTCGGCCTGCAATCCATCGTCAACAACTTCATCTCGGGCCTCATCCTGCTCTGGGAGCGGCCCATCCGCGTCGGCGATCTCGTCGTGGTGGGCGACGGGGAGGGATATGTGCGCCGGATCAATGTGCGCTCCACGGAGATTCAGACCTTCGACCGCTCGACCCTCATCGTGCCGAACTCGAACCTGATCTCGGGCATCGTCCGCAACCGGGTCCGCAACGACCGGATCGGGCGCGTGCTCGTGTCTCTGCCGGTTCCCCGCGCGTCGGACCCGGATCATGTGGCGGAGATCATGCGGCAGAGCGCCCTGGCGCACCGGGAGGTGATGAGCGAGCCGGCCGCGCGGGTGATCTTCAAGAAGGTCACGGAGAACACCATCGATTTCGATCTCGTCTGCTTCGTCGACGACATCGATTCGGCAGGCCGCGTCGCGAGCGACCTGTATTTCGAAATCTTCCGTAAGCTGCGCGAGGAGGGGACCGGCGCGCCGCCGCCACCGGCGCCCGCCCAGCCGCCTGCGCCGCCAAAGGAGGAAGAGGAGCCGGAGGCCAAGCCTAAGGCCGCCCAGGACGAGGATGAAGGCTTAACCCTTCTCAAGGATAAGTAGGCCTCATGAAAAACCTCACCCTCCTCAGCGTCCTGGCGCTCGCGCTCGCGGCCTGCCAAGGCACGCCCCCGGCCAGCCGCACCGGAACCCCGAGCTTTTACGCATCCATGGCCAGGGCGGATGCCACGGTCGATGCCGCCATGGCCCGCGACATGATCAACGCCTATCGCCGCAACAAGGGCCTTCCGCCCCTGGCGCTCGACCCGGAGCTCCAGGCGGCCGCCGAGGCCGAGGCGCGGGCCATGGCGGCGGCCGACCGGCCGAGCTCGGCGGATGCCTTCAAGGCCCGCCTGGCCTCAGCCGGATACAAAGCCCCAGCTGCGAACCTGTCGGCCGGCTATCACACCCTGGCCGAGGCCTTTTCGGGCTGGCGCGAGAGCCCGCAGCACGACCGGGTGCTCACGGATCCCCAGGCCTCCCGGATCGCCATCGCGACCGCTTATACGCCAAGCTCGAAATACAAGGTCTACTGGGCTCTCGCGGTGGCGGCCGACAGGCGCTGACCGGTCTTCCGGCGCCAGAGCGGGGCTTTTCCCGAACAAAGTCACGGGAACGCCGTTGATTGTCGCAGGCTTCGCTTTATGAAGCAGGCCCCGGGACAGCGAGGGCGATGCGATGCAGGGACGGGTTTGGGCAGGCTCCGGCTCTTTGGCCGTGAGGATAGCGGTGGGTGACGGCGCATGTGGCTGATCCGTCTTTATGTCCGCGTCCTGGGCCAGCTCGGCTCCGATCTCCGGATCGGTGCGCTCCTGGCCATGGCAAACGTGGCGCTCGCCATCTCGGCCTTCGCCGAGCCCATCCTGTTCGGCCGCATCATCGACGTGCTGACCCGGGCCCAGAACCCGAACGCGGCGCCGATCACCTTCTCGGACCTCCTGCCCCTCATCCTGGCCTGGGTCGCGTTCGGCTTCTTCTCCATCGGCGCCGGAGTGCTCGTCGCGCTCCATGCGGACCGGCTCTCCCACCGGCGCCGCCTTGCCGTGATCGCCAATTATTTCGAGCACGTCCTGGAGCTGCCGCTGGCCTTCCACACATCGACCCATTCAGGACGGGTCCTGAAGGTGATGCTGGAGGGCTCCAACGGCATGGCCTGGCTCTGGCTCGGCTTCTTCCGCGAGCATTTCGCGGCACTGATCGCCCTTGTCATTCTGCTGCCCCTGACGGTGTTCCTCAACTGGCGCCTTGGGCTCCTCCTTGTTGCCCTCATGGGCGTTTTCGCGGTGGTGACGACCATCGTGCTGCGCAAGACCGAGAGCCTCCAGGGCGCTGTCGAGCGCTATCATTCGAGCCTCGCGGAGCATGCCTCGGATGCCCTCGGCAACGTCCCGGTGATCCAGTCCTTCACGCGGGTCGAGGCGGAGGCCGGGTCCCTGCGGGCCATCATCGGCCAGCTCCTCCAGGCGCAGAATCCGGTGCTCTCCTGGTGGGCGGTCGCGTCGGTGGCATCGCGCGCGTCCGCGACCATTACCGTCACGGCGATTTTCCTCGTCGGCACGGGGCTTCACCTGAACGGCCTTGCGACCATCGGCGAGGTCGTGATGTTCATGAGCATCGCCACGATGCTGATCGCGCGGCTGGAGCAGGCGGTGAGCTTCGTGAATCAGCTCTTCATGCAGGCGCCGAAAATGCGGGAGTTCTTCGAGATCCTCGATACGGCGCCGGCGGTCCGCGACCGCCCCAATGCCAAGGAAATTCCGCGCTTCGCCGGAAAGGTCGCGTTCGAGGACGTGAGCTTCTCGTATGACGGCAAGCGTCCGGCGATTCAGGACGTCACCTTCACGGCCCAGCCGGGCGAGACGATGGCCCTCGTGGGCGCTACAGGGTCCGGAAAGTCGACGACGCTCGGGCTCCTGCACCGGGCTTTCGATCCCCAATCCGGCGCCATCCGCATCGACGACATCGATATCCGCGACCTCACCCTGTCCTCGCTCCGGCGCAATATCGGGGTGGTGTTCCAGGAGCCGATGCTCTTTGCGCGCACGATCCGCGAGAACCTTCAGGTGGGGCGGCCGGACGCCACCGATGCCGAGATGATCGAGGCCCTGGAGCGCGCGCAGGCAGTGGAGTTCATCTCCCGCCAGGCCGCAGGGCTCGATACCCTGATCGGAGAGCGCGGGCGCTCCCTGTCCGGCGGCGAGCGTCAGCGGCTCTCCATTGCCCGGGCTCTCCTGAAGAATCCGCCGATCTTGATCCTCGACGAGGCGACGAGCGCCCTCGATGCCGCAACCGAGCGAAAGCTGCAGTTGGCCCTCGACGAGGTCATGAAAGGCCGGACGACCTTCGTCATCGCCCACCGGCTTGCGACGATCCGCAATGCTGACCGGATCCTGGTCTTCGATCAGGGGCAGATCGTCGAATCCGGCACCTTCGACGAACTCGTCGCCCAGGGCGGGCGCTTCGCGGAGCTGGCGAAGGCGCAGTTCATCGCCAGCGAGGAGACCGTGCAGCGCCGGCCCGAGGCGGGCCGTCTGGAGGCGGTGCCGCTGCCGTAAGGCAAACTCCGACTGTGGGCTTCAGGCCCGGTTGCGCCGCGCCACAAGCGCGGATGCTTCATCGGCTTTCCGGGCGATCGCCAGGGGCGTGATCCTGAGTGCCGTGATCCGGTTGCGCGACTTGCGCAGGACCTGGAAGCGGAAGCCGTGGAAGGTGAAGATCTGGCCCGTATCCGGGATCGCCTGGGCCTCGTGGATGACGAGCCCGGCAATGGTCGTCGCCTCCTCGTCGGGCAGGTTCCAGTCCATGACCCGGTTGAGGTCGCGGATCGGCACGGAGCCGTCCACGTTCACGGAGCCGTTCGGCTGCGGCCGCACGCCCTGAACGGACAGGTCGTGCTCGTCCTTGATGTCGCCGACGATCTCCTCGAGGATGTCCTCGAGGGTAATGAGGCCCATCACCTCGCCGTATTCATCGACCACGAGCGCGAAGTGGGTCTTCTTGGCCAGGAAGGCCTTGAGCTGGTCGCGCAGGGACGTGGTGTCGGGCACGAACCAGCTTTCCAGCGCGATGCTTTCCACCGAGAGCCTGCTCGCGTCACCGCCGACGGCGTCGAGGGCCCGGAGAAGGTCCTTGGCGTGGAGGACGCCGATGATGTTCTCCTGGCTGCCCCGCCAAAGCGGCAGGCGCGTATAGGGGGAAGACAGCACCTCGCGCACGATATCCTCGGACGAGAGGTCGGCATTGATGGTGCGCATCTTGGTGCGGTGAACCATCACCTCGGAGACGCTCAGCTCCTCCAGGTCCAGGAGACCGCCCACCATGTCGCGCTCCACCTTGGCGACGTTGCCTTCCCGATGCAGAAGATCGAGCTGGCCGCGGAGTTCCTCGCTGGCGGACAGGATCGGTGTGTTGGCGCCGATCCGGATGCCGAACGGCCGCAGCATGAGGCGCACCAGGCGCTCGATGGCGATGGCCAGGGGCCCAATGATCGCCACTACCCAGGTCATGGGCCGCGACAGGGCCAGGGACACGGTGTCGGGGGACGAAATGGCGATGGTCTTCGGCATCACCTCCGCGAAGACGATCACCAGGACCGACATGATGACGGTCGCATAGAGCGCTCCGCCGTCGCCGAAGATCGCCACGAGCACGCTGGTCGCAAAGGCCGAGACGCCGATATTGACGATATTGTTGCCGATCAGAACCGTGCCGATGAGGCGCTCACGCATCTGGAGCAGGCGGTTCACCAGGGCGGCGCGCCCGTCGCCGTTCTTCTCCAGGAAGAGCATGCGCGAGCGTGAGGCGCCCGTGAAGGCGGTCTCGCCGGCCGAGAAGAAGGCCGAGAGAAGCAGGCAGAAGATCACGACCAGGGCCGCGACCCAGAGCTCGCCGGAGGAATCCTCGATCATGGTCAAGCTACGCTGATTTCCTTCGCCAGGAACGACCGGACATCGTCCACCACGACGCCGGGAGCGATGAAGCTCTGCCCGATGCCCCGTGCCAGGATGAACGTGAGGGCTCCGCCCTTCACCTTCTTGTCCTGCGCCATGGCGTCGAGCAGCTCCTCCACGGTGCCGCAGCCTCCGGGAACATGGCTCAGGCGCGTCGGAAGTCCAGCGGCGGCGAGGTGAGCCTCCACGCGCTGAGCATCAGCCTCGGGGCAGAGCCCGAGCGAGGCCGAGAACCGGAAGGCCAGGCACAGGCCGATCGCCACGCCTTCTCCATGGACGAGCCTGGCGGAATCGTAGCGGGTGATCCGCTCCAGGGCATGGCCGAAGGTATGGCCGAGATTGAGCAGGGCGCGATCCCCGTCCTCCCGCTCGTCGCGCACGACGACGGCGGCCTTGGCCCGGCAGCTCCGGGCGACAGCCTCGTCACGCTCCGGTCCGCCCGAGAAGACTCCGCGCCAGTTCGCCTCGCACCAGTCGAAGAAGGCGGCATCGTCGATGAGGCCGTACTTCGCCACCTCGGCGTAGCCGGCCCGCATCTCACGCAAGGGAAGGGTGTCGAGGGCGGCCGTGTCGGCCAGGACGAGGCTCGGCTGATGGAAGGCGCCGACGAGGTTCTTGCCGTGGCGCGAATTGATGCCGGTCTTGCCGCCGACGGACGAATCCACCTGGGCCAGCAGGCTGGTGGGCACCTGGACGAAGCGCACACCACGGCGCACGACGGCGGCCGCGAAACCCGCGAGATCCCCGACGACGCCGCCGCCGAGGGCGATCACGAGATCGCCGCGCTCGATCCTTGCCTCCAGGGCGAAGTCGCAGACCTTCTCCAGGGACGTGTAGGATTTTGTCGCCTCGCCCGGGGGCAGGGTGAAGGTCTCGACCCTCAGCCCCTGCTGCCGCAGGCTCTCGGCCAGGGTCCCGGCATAGAGCGGTCCCACATGCGCGTCGGTGACGATGGCGGCGGCGCGGGCACCCAGGGCCGCGATGCGCGACCCTGCGCTCTCGAGCAGGCCGCGCCCGACCAGGATCTCGTAGGCCCTGTCTCCAAGGGGAACCGGGACCGTGATCGTCCCTGTTTCCGGCAACCGTGCCGCCAGACTACTCACCGGAAGAACTCCCATGCTCGTCGAACCAATCCTTGAGGGCCTGGATGGTGTCGGCCACAACCCGCTCATGCGGCGCCTCGTGCGAATAGACCGTCACGTCGGCGGTTGCATAGACCGGATAGCGGATCTCCATCAGGCGGCGCATGGTCCCTTCCGGGTCGGCGGTCTTGAGCAGAGGGCGTGTGGCCCTCTTGCGCACCCGCCGCATGAGGATGTCGAGATCCGCCTTGAGCCAGACCGAGACGCCGTTTTCCGCAATGGCGATCCGGGTCTCCTCGTTCATGAAGGCGCCGCCCCCGGTCGCCAGGACCATGGGGCCCTCCTGGAGGAGGCGGGCGATGACGCGCCTCTCGCCGTCGCGGAAATGATCTTCGCCGTGAATAGCGAAGATGTCCGCGATGCTCATGCCCGCGGCGGCTTCGATCTCGTGATCCGCATCGCGGAACGGCAGGCCGAGCTTCTGGGCGAGCCTCCGGCCCACGGTACTTTTCCCGGCGCCCATGAGGCCGACGAGCACGAGGGAACGCGAGCCGAGTTGCCGGGCGATGGGGTGGCCGCCCCGGTCTCGGTCGTCCTGCCCGCCGGCTTCATCGAGGGAGTTGAAGCGGCTGATGGTGTTCATGGTCCTGTCCTAGCACGGGGCCATTGCTCTGTCACAGGATCGGGCAGGCGATCTCGGAAAAGCTTGCCTTTGTCCGCCATGCATGGTTGTACCTTGGAGATCTTGAAGAGGGGCCCGTGCCGACTTTATTCCGGTTTCTTGTCGTCGTCGCCATTCTCGCCGGGATCGGTTTCGCAGCCATCTTCGCCCTGGCGACCTTGGTCGAACCCGAGCCGCGGGAGATCTCTGTCCCGATTCCGAGCAGTCGCCTGTCCACTCCATGAGCGGGGCGCGGCACGCCAGCCTTTTCCTGGACATGCTTGCGGCCGAACGGGGCGCATCGAAGAACACCCTTGATGCCTACCGGCGGGATCTCGACGATTACCTGGCCTATCTGACTGAGACCGGCGGCCGGCCCGATAGCGCCTCGGCCGCCACGGTGCGTGGTTTTATGGCCAGCCTCGAGGAAAGGGGGCTGAAGGCCTCCTCGGCGGCGCGGCGCCTCTCGGCCGTCCGTCAATTCCACAAGTTTCTTTACGTGGAGGGCTACGCCCCTGCCGATCCGACCGCGGCCGTCTCGGCGCCCAAGCGGGGCAGGGGGCTTCCCAAGGTCCTCTCGGTGGATGAGGTCGACCGTCTCCTGCAGGTAGCCCATGCGGCGGCCAGGCAGGAGGAGGCTTCGCCGGCGGAGCGGCTGCGCGCCGCACGTATGGGTTGTCTTCTGGAGCTCCTCTACGCCACGGGCCTGCGCGTCTCGGAGCTCGTTGCACTGCCTCGCGGCGCGGCGAAGACCCGCGACCGCTTCCTCGTCGTCCGGGGCAAGGGCGGCAAGGAGCGCCTCGTGCCCCTGACGGAGGCCGCGCGGGAGGCGAGCCGCGCCTATCTGGCACTTCTCGAAGGGCAGGGGAAGGCGGCCGGACCCTGGCTTTTCCCAGCCGACAGCGAGAGCGGCCACCTGACGCGCCAAGCCTTCGCCCGCGATCTGAAGGCCGTCGCAGGGGCGGCAGGACTGCGTGCCGACAAGGTCAGCCCCCACGTGCTGCGCCATGCCTTCGCGAGCCACCTCCTCCAGAACGGGGCGGATCTACGGATCGTTCAGGAACTCCTCGGCCATTCCGACATCTCGACCACGCAGATCTATACCCACGTGCTGGACGAGCGCCTGAAGAGCATGGTGCGCGACCTGCATCCGCTTGCGTCGGGAGCAGGTCCGGAGGGGTAACGGACCCTTTCGGCGCCAGGGCTGCGGCCGGCTGACGCTGGATGGCATTCTCTTCCCGACAAGCTAGAACCCTCGATGTTTCCATGCGTTAGCCGTGTCCCAAACGGGCAATCATGGAGTGTTGAGTGATGGCAAGCCGTTCTGGATCTTCGAGCCGTGGCTTCGGTTCGATGGACAAGGAGAAGCAGCAAGAGATCTCCCGCAAAGGCGGCGAGAGCGTTTCGGCGGAAGATCGCTCCTTCTCGAAGGATCGCAATCTGGCGAGCGAGGCCGGCCGTAAGGGCGGTCAACGTTCGCGCGGCGGCAATCACTAGCGCCGCAAGGGATCGGACTTCTCCCGGAGGGCTGCCGAAAGGCGGCCCTCTTGCTGTGAGAGCTTCCTTCCGAGAGACGGAAACCGCTTTATCGCCGGGTCAGCAGGAACACGCCCTGCTCGCCCAGGAGATTCCAGGCCCACCAAGGTAGGACGACACGCACGGGGTGCCCTCCGGCGTCGAGGGCTGCCGCCTTCTCCATCTGTGCGCCGACCTCCCGGCACAACTCCACGAAATCGCGGATCGTGCAGAAATGGATATTGGGCGTGTCGTGCCAGGAATAGGGCAGGTTCTCGGTCACGGGCATCCGGCCCTTGAACAGAAGCTCCAGCCGCACGCGCCAATGGCCGAAATTCGGGAACGACACGATGGCGCGCCGCCCGATGCGCAGCAGCTGCTCCAGCACGACCTTGGGCTGGCGCGTCGCCTGGATGGTCTGCGACAGGATGACGTAATCGAAGGCGTCGTCCGGGTAATCGGCAAGGTCCGTGTCGGCATCGCCCTGAATCACCGGCAGGCCCTTGGCGAGGCAGGCATTCACGCCTTCGCGGGAGATCTCGATCCCACGTCCGTCGACGCCCTTGCGGTCGCGCAGCAGCGCCAGGAGCGAGCCGTCGCCGCAGCCGACGTCGAGCACCCGCGACCCGGGCGCGACCATGTCGGCGACGAGGAGAAAGTCGAGGCGGGTTCCGTCCTGAGAGGCGGCCGTTCGCGGATCCATCAGGCGATCCCTCGAACACGGGCCGCCGCGTCGATGAAGCCGCGCGCGGCCGCGAACATCTCGGGCTCGTCGAGGAGAAAGGCGTCGTGGCCCTTGTCGCTCTCTACCTCGACGAACGCGACGGACGCCGCGGCGGCATTGAGGGCATGGACGATGGCGCGGGAATCCGATGTGGGGAACAGCCAGTCTGACGTGAACGAGATGACGCAGAAGCGCGTCGCCGATCCCTTGAAGGCGCGCGCCAGGCTGCCGCCGTAATCGGCCGCGAGATCGAAGTAATCCATGGCCCGGGTCACGTAGAGATAGGAATTGGCGTCGAAGCGCTCGACGAAGGATAGGCCCTGGTAGCGCAGATAGCTCTCGATCTGGAAATCCGCATCGAACGAGAAGGTCGGCGCGCTGCGATCCTGGTAGTTGCGCCCAAACTTCCTGTGGAGGGCCATTTCGGACAGATAGGTGATGTGCGCGCCCATGCGGGCGACCGCGAGGCCCTTTGTCGGCCGCGTTCCCTCGACGAGGTAGCGGCCGCCGCGCCAGTCTGGATCGGCCATCACGGCCTGGCGGCCGACCTCGTGGAACGCGATGTTCTGCGGCGAATGGCGCGCGGCGGCCGCGATGGGCAGCGCCGCGAAGACCCGTTCCGGATAGCTCGCCGCCCATTGGAGCACCTGCATGCCGCCCATGGAGCCGCCGATGACGCAGAACAGGCTCTCGATCCCGAGCCGGTCGATCAGCGCGGCCTGCGCCCGCACCATGTCGTGGATGGTGATCACCGGAAAGTCGACCGCATAGGGCTGGCCGGTCTGCGGGTTGGTGGAGGCCGGGCCCGTCGTGCCCATACAGCCGCCGATCACGTTGGCGCAGATCACGAAGAAGCGGTCCGTGTCGATCGGCCGCCCCGGTCCGACCATGGTGGTCCACCAGCCGGGCTTGCCGGTTACCGGGCTGACATTGGCCACATGCTGGTCGCCCGTCAGGGCATGGCAGATGAGGATGGCGTTGGACCGCTCGGCGTTCAGGGTCCCATAGGTCTGGTAGGCGATCTGCCAAGGGCCCAGGAGGACGCCCGCATCAAGCACCAGGGGCTCGTCCGCGCCGAAGCGTGCGACCGGGCTCGACGGATCGTCGACCTGGCTTCGCGGCTCGGGCGGTTGAAAAGCACTGGTCATACTCAGCCTGGCGAACGCGTTCGATCTTTCGAACAGCGGTAATGCGGCGCCGCGTCGAGGTCAACGAACATGACCGCATGGCAGGGAAGCGAAGGCCCGTTTGAGGCCTCTTGAGAGCTTATTGAGACTTGGCAGGGGCGTTCCAGGCTGCGAAGAAGAGCGCCGTCATTCAGGAATGTCCCATGTCCACCGATAATCCGACCCCCGCGCCCGCCCTGGCCCAGCTGCGGCAGGAAATCGACCGGATCGACGAGGCCATGCACCGGCTTCTGATGGAGCGGGGCACGATCATCGACCGGCTGATCTCGGTCAAGAAAACCTCCGAATCCGGTTCGGCCTTCCGTCCGGGCCGCGAGGCCTCCATGATGCGGGCCCTCGCGGCGCGGCATGAGGGCCTCCTGCCCCTCGACACCGTGGAGAGCATCTGGCGGGTCATCATCGCGACCTTCACGTATGTCCAGGCGCCTTATGCGGTGCATGCGGACATTTCCGGCGGCGATGCGCCAATGCGCGATTCGGCCCGGTTCCACTTCGGCTTTACGGTTCCGTATCTCAGCCATCCGAGCGCCGCCGCCGTGATCGAGACCGTGGCGTCGAGCCGCGGCGATCTCGGCATCTTCCGGATCGACCAGGGCGCCTCCAGCGGCGCCTGGTGGCGGGCGCTCGCGGACAAGGACCGGCCGAAGATCATCGCGCGCCTGCCCTTCATCGAGCGGCCCGACCATCCGGCCGGCACGCCCGTCTATGTCATCTCCAAGCCCCTGACCGATGCGGCCGTGCGCGATGTCGTCCTCTATGCGGCCCAGTTCGAGCGCTGGCACAAGGACGTGACCGGGGCCCTGGCGGGGCTTGGCGGCGAGGCGGTTGCCAGCGCGGCCGATGCCTATGGCCTGTCCGTCCTGATCGCCGTTCCCGGAACGGTGGAGCCGTCCCGGCTGCACGGGGCTCTGACCGACGCGGGCGCGAGCCTGTCCGAGCTCGTCGAGATCGGCAGCCATGCGGAACGTTTCCGCGTGAAATGAGCCCAAAGCTGCGCTAGAGCGATGTCCACCTTTCGCGGCGATGGTCGAGAGCCATCCCGCATCCGGTCCCTTTTCCAGGAAGCGTCCCCATGTCCGCCCGTCCCGAACCCCGTCCCGGCGTCCTGAAGATCGAGGCCTATGTGCCCGGCAAGAGCGCGGCCGCAGGGGTTTCGAAGATCCATAAGCTCTCGTCCAACGAAACGCCCCTAGGCCCCTCGCCGAAGGCCATCGAGGCCATCCGCTCCTTCGACCATCTGGAGCTCTATCCGGACGGATCGGCCACCGCCCTGCGCGAGGCCATCGCGGCCAAATACGGCCTCGATGCCGGCCGCATCGTCTGCGGCGCCGGATCCGACGAGCTTCTGGCGCTCCTCACTCACGCCTATGTGGGCCCGGGAGACGAGGGGATCTTCTCGGAGCACGGCTTCCTGGTCTACCGCATCGCCATCCTGGCGGCGGGCGGCGTGCCCGTGGTGGCGCCCGAGAAGGATTACCGCGCCGACGTGGACGCGATCCTGGCCCGGGTGACCCCGAAGACCCGGATCGTCTTCCTGGCCAATCCCAACAACCCGACGGGCACGTATCTTCCCTTCGACGAGGTGAAGCGCCTCCATGCGGGCCTGCCCCCGAACGTGCTCCTCGTGCTCGATGCGGCCTATGCGGAATACGTGCGCCGGAACGATTACGAGGCGGGCCTCGAGCTTGTGGCCACGGCCGAGAACGTGGTGATGACCCGCACCTTCTCGAAGATCTACGGCCTCGCCAATCTCCGGATCGGCTGGATGGTCGCGCCCGCGCACATCGTGGATGCGGTCAACCGGATCAGGGGGCCCTTCAACGTGAACGGTCCCGCCCTGGCGGCCGCCGTCGCGGCGATCCAGGACGACGCCCATGTGGCGAAGTCCATCGAGCACAACGAGACCTGGCTCGCCTGGCTCACCCGCGAGATCGAGGCGCTGGGCCTGACCGTGACTCCGAGCGTGGGCAACTTCCTGCTCATCCATTTCCCCCGGGAAGAGGGCCGGACCGCCAAGGATGCGGACGCCTTCCTGACGAGCCGGGGCCTCATCCTGCGCCGGATCGACGGCTACGGCCTGCCCCACGCCCTGCGCCTCACTATCGGGGACGAGGAGGCGAACCGGCTCCTGGTCGCAACCTTGCGCGAATTCCTGGGCAAGGGCGACCATGCCTGAGCGTCTCGGTCCTCCCCGTCAGACGCCGCTCTTCGGGCGCGTCGCCCTCATCGGCCTCGGCCTGATCGGCTCCTCCATCGCCCGGGCCGCGCGGCACCTCAATCTCGCCGGCACCCTCGTGGCCATCGATCGGGACGAGGGCGTCCTGGCGCGCGTGCGGGCGCTCGGGCTCGCCGAGGAGGTGACGGCCGATTTCGCGGCCGGGGTCCGGGATGCGGATCTCGTCATCCTGTGCGTGCCGGTCGGGGTCTGCGGAGCCGTGGCTGCCGCTATGGCGCCCGGTCTCAAGCCTGGCGCGATCGTGTCCGACGTGGGCTCCGTGAAGGCCTCGGTGATTGCCCAGGTCCAGCCACATCTTCCAGCCGGAGTCCATTTCGTCCCGGCCCATCCGGTCGCCGGAACGGAGCATTCCGGCCCCGATGCGGGCTTCTCCACGCTGTTCTTCAACCGCTGGTGCATCCTCACGCCGCCTGAGGGCGCTGACGAGGGGGCCGTCGAGCGGGTGCGGGAATTCTGGTCCGCCATGGGGTCGAACGTCGAGGTCATGACGGCGCAGCACCATGACCTGGTCCTCGCCATCACGAGCCACGTGCCCCACCTCATCGCCTACAACATCGTCGGCACGGCCGCGGACCTGGAGACTGTGACCCAGTCGGAGGTGATCAAGTTCTCGGCCGGCGGCTTCAGGGATTTCACCCGCATCGCCGCCTCGGACCCGACCATGTGGCGGGACGTGTTCCTCCACAACAAGGAGGCGGTGCTGGAGATGCTCGGCCGCCTCAACGAGGACATCGCGCTCCTCGCCCGGGCGATCCGCTGGGGTGAGGGCGACAAGCTCTTCGACCTGTTCACCCGCACCCGGGCGATCCGCCGGGGCATCATCTCCGAGGGGCAGGAAACGCCGGAGCCTGATTTCGGGCGCCGCCGCGACGGTCAGTAGATCGCAGGCAGTTTCACGCTGGGGATCACGAAGGGGCCGAGCGCCAGGACACCGTTGTCGAGCCGCAGGGGCGGTAGCGGCGTCAGGGCCGGTTGCCCAGGCTTGGTGGCGTTGCCTGAGGGGCGCGCCCCGCCCAGCAGGGCTCCGAGCAGCGCGCCGCCGGTGCGGTTGCCCATGACGGAGCCCAGAATCCCGTCGAGGCCAGCGGCCGAGACGTTGAGGAGGCCCGAGGGGCGGTGCTGGTCGTCGAGGCCGAGCTCTCCCTTGGCCTCCACCCGGCGGGCCCCCTTGCTCAGGGACAGCATCTCGACGGCGAGACGGCCGCCGTCGCTGCGCCAGCGTTCCAGTTCCTCAGCCATCGGCCTGCCCCGGAAGCCTTCCGCCTGGGTCACGGTCAGGTCGGCCCGAAGATCCGTCGGCTCGGCGCCGCCGATCAGGTTGTCCAGGAGCGGAAGCCGCGCCTTGTCGACGGAGAATGCCAGGTCGTAGGCCTTGTCCTGGCTGCGGGTCGGATCGGGCCTGACATGGAATTCCATCTCGCTCCCGGTCACGGCGATAGGGTCCGGCGTCACGCCGGTCACCGTAACGGCGGGGTTTTGAGCCACCGTCGAGAGCCGCTGCAGGCCGGTATTCGTGGCATGGACGCTGGTTTGGAGCAGGTCCCAACGAGCCTCGACCGCGACGGTGCCGTCCGTCCAGCGGAAGGGGCCTTCGACCTCGGTAATGACGAATCGCGGCTGGTACACCTGCGCCACCGATTCGACGCGGCCGAACGAGGCCTTCACGGCGCCATGGGTCAGATTCAGGGCGCTGCAGGTTACCTCCATGCGGAACGGGAAGCCCCCGACGCTCCGGTCCTGGCAGGTCCATTGCCGACCGGCCTTGGCCTCCAGGCCAAACCAGGTGTCGATGGAATCGCTCGTGCGGCTGCGGATCACGAACCAGGCGATGCTCCAGGCGACCGCTACCAGGAGCAGGAGCACGAAGGGCGTATAGAGCCAGAAGCGGCTGGAGCGGCCATTCTCTGCGGGGGTCTCGCCCATACGGGTCTCCTATTGTGTCGCTTCTTGGTAACTGGTAGCCCATCCACCGCCGTGGAGGCGGCGGCTCCGGCAGGCCATGCGCTTCCATAAGGGAGAGCGGGATCGGGCGCAAAACCCATTCCCCGGGGCATCGTGCTTTAATCTCCGATCCGGGCGAGGATCGGGCATGGCGGTGAACATGCAGGACACCGACTTTTTGTGGGTTTTCGGGTACGGCTCGCTCATGTGGCGGCCGGGTTTCCCCTTCGTCGAACGGCAGCGCGCCCAGCTCTTCGGCTATCACCGCTCCCTCTGCGTCTTCTCCCATGTCCATCGGGGCACGCCCGAGAGGCCGGGCCTCGTCCTCGGCCTCGACCGGGGCGGACGCTGCCACGGGGTCGCGTTTCGCGTGGCGCCGGAGGAGGCCGACGCTACGGTCCATTACTTGAGAGAACGCGAGCAGGCGACCGCCGTTTATCTGGAGCGGCAGCTGCCCGTGCGCCTCGTCGATGGCCAGAGAATCACGGCCCTTGCCTATGTCGTGGACCGCAAGCACCCGCAATATGCGGGCCGCCTGTCCTTCGAGGAGACCGTGGACCTGGTCCGCCGCGGTGAAGGGATCTCGGGCCGCAATCCGGACTATGTCCGCTCGACCCATGAGCACCTGATCGGAATGGGCGTCGTCGACCCGCTGCTGGAGCGGTTGAGCGGGGCGGTGGAGTAGTAATTTGCTTCCGTCATTCCGGGGCGGCTCTGAGAGCCGAGCCCGGAACCCATAACCACCAGCGTCTCAGAACAAGGCATTGCGAGAACCGCTGTGCTTTATCCTGCATCGTCAGCGGTTATGGGTTCCGGGCTCCGCTGCGCGGCCCCGGAATGACGGGGGCGATGCCATCAGCCTCAGCCGACCGATTCGTCGTCCTCGCGCAGATCGTCGATCATGGCGCGCCGCTCGCCCTCGTCATGGGCGAGGCGGTGGACATGCATCTCGTTGGCGCCCCGGTTCTGGACCTCGGCCACCCAGCGGGCGCGGGCCTGCTCGCCCGGGTAGGACGCAATGGTGGCGACATCGATGACGTGGGCGGTTCCCGTCGCGTCGCGCTTGACCGCGAGAATCACCGCGTCCGTCGTCACCTCGAAGACCTCCGTCTCGACCAGGGGATGCACGCCGACGATGTAGCGCCGGCCGGAGCGGCCACGCCAGGAACTCAAGGTTTCGGTGGTCCTCAATCCCGCGGTCGCTCTCAGGCGCTCCTCACGCACACCTGCTCTCCTCGCCCGATCGTTGCGGAGATCCCGCATGGCCATGGACCATGATATGGTTCGTTTGTTCGCCATTTGTTCTAAGATAAGAATTGCCGACGCAAGCGTCAAGAATCCTTGAGGCGTAAACGTTCCAAACCCTTGTGAGGTCAGGCGGCGGACTCGTTCGGCGAAGGGGCCCGGAGGCCCAGCTCCCGGCGGCCTTCGGCCACGAGCCGTTCGGACGTCCCTTCGATGGCCTCCTGCATGCGCCGGAAGAAGGCGTCACGGGGCAGCCCCGGCGGGATCGGATCCAGGATCTCGACCAGGATCGTCCCGGGCCGCCGGATGAACTGGCGCCGGGGCCAGAAGAGGCCGGAATTCAGCGCGATCGGCAGGCAGGGAGCGTCCAGGTTCTGGTAGAGGTGGACGACGCCGAACTTGTAGGCCGGAGCGGCGCCGGGCGGACGCCGCGTCCCCTCGGGGAAGATCACGATCTGGCGGCCTTCCTTCGCCTCCTCATGGGCCCGCGCCATCATGCGCATCAGGGCCTGCGAGCCGGCCTTGCGGTTCACCGGCACGCAATCCGCCTTGCGGGCGTACCAGCCGAAGACGGGAATCCACATGAGCTCCCGCTTCAGGATGAAGGTCGGGTCCTTGAAGAGAGGCAGGAGCGCAAAGGTTTCCCACAGGGACTGGTGCTTGGCCGCCACGAGAAGACCACCCTCGGGAATTCGCTCGCGCCCGCGAATCTCCACCTTCGTTCCGGCGATCACGCGAAGCAGCCAGAGGGACGAGAGGGCCCAGAGCTGCGCACCGCGCATGAAGACCCGCCGGGGCAGCGCGAACGTCGGAATCAGCGCGATCATCCAGAGGATGATGTTCACGTAGAAGGCGATGTTGAACAGAAGGGAGCGGAGGATCAGCATGGCTTCGGCGGGAGGGGCGGGTTATTCCCCGCATGCCTCTCTAAGCCATGTTCGTGCCCGGGGGACAAGGAAAAACCGGCCCCGGAGAAACGGGACAGAGGGGAGCGCTCCAGGTCAGCGCCAGAGCGGACCCGCCGAGACGTGCTGGATCGGCCGGCCGCCGCTCAGGATCTTCGCGGCCGAGGAATGCTCGGGATCCTTCTCGAACCGGGTGCGGACCCAGACGACCAGGAACTTCAGATATTCGGAGAAGATCACCTTGGCGGTGGACAGGTTGCGCCACCAATCGTGCGGGTCGATGGTCGCCGCCACCGGGTAGGGGATCTTCTGCAGGTTCGGCAGGGCGTGGTCGAGTTCCACCAGGGTGCGGGGCATGTGGTAGTTCGACGTGACGACGATCAGGGCGTCGAACTGGTGCTGCTCGGCCCAGCGGCGGGTTTCGATAGCATTCCCGATGGTGTTGCGGGCGCGATAATCCAGGTCGACGCAGCAATCGAACAGGCGCCGCTGGCCGGGATTGAGGCGGAAGATCTCGTCCCGGCTGGTCTTTTCATTGACGCCGGAGATGAGGAGGCGCTTGGCATAGCCCTGGGCGAGCAGGTCGATGGCGTCACCGATTCGCTGGGCGCCGCCCGTCAGGGCCACGATGCCGTCGGCCCGGGTCTCGGGCTTCTGCTCGAAACGGTCGAGGGAATAGACGAAGACGAGGAAGCCCAAGAAAAGCAGCACCAGGCTGGTTGCCGCAGCGTAAAATCCTAAACGCAGCACGCGTCTCCTCCGCGACCGTCTACCCGGAGCAGCGGGCGATCCCGACATGGTCCAGCCCCAGCCCAGGGCTTCCATCGTGTCTGCGGCACTGGCTATGGCCAGGTTCTGCGTGCGCGAGGTCATCTCGGCGGACGATAATGCAGAATGCGGCAATGGAGAGGCAACCCTTTTGACTGAGGGGAATCATCAACCATTTCCGTTAAGAAAGCGTCTCACGGTCAGTCGGGACACGATTCCTGTGATCAGCGCCACCGCGAGGGCGATCAGAATCACGACCACATAGCCGCGCCAGCCGATGTTGAAGGAGCCGAACAGGGCCTCCAGCTGGTCGCCTGCGGGGCTTGCGCGCCAGGACTGGGTGAGAAGCCCGAGCCCGATGGTCATGGCGAGGGCCGCGCCGGCGCCCGCAGCGCTCCCACGCAGCCCGAGCTTGAAGAACCGGCGCTGGAACTCGCGGGCGATGAAATCGTCGGTCGCTCCTACGAAATGCAGGACATCCACCACTTCGCGGTTCCCGGCCATGGCGCCCCGCGTCGCGAAGGTCACGGCGAGCCCGGCCGCCAGAAGGACCAGAGCGACGAGGACGACGCCCACGCCGATAATGGTATTGGCCATGGTCGAGAGGCGGGAGACCCAGAGCGCATGGTCGTCGAGGCTGGCGCCGGGCACTTGTTCGCGCAGGGATTGCCGCAGCTTCGTAAAGTCCGGTTTTGCCCCGGCCTCCAGTTTCAGGACGATCAGGCGCGGCACCGGCAGGTCGTTGAAGTCGAGCCCCGTGCCGAGCCAGGGCTCCAGGAGCCGCTCCGATTCGGCCTTCGAGAAGGCCTGGGTCTCCTCGATCCCGGGCGTCTGCCGGGCCAGGGCCACGGCGCGGGCCACGTCGTCGTCCATGGAGCGCTGCGGGTTCGGGCGGACCTGGATCGTGACCTCCCGGGCCACGTCCGAGCGCCACTGGGTCGAGCTCGAGGCCACGAGCTCGGCGCCGCCGGCGCAGAGGGCCGCCAGGAAGGTCAGGATCGCGATCACGGCGGCGAGCGCCTGACCGCCCGCCGAATCGACCGGCACCAGGGGCGCGTTGCGCCGCAGGGAGGCCGGCAGGGGACGCTTGTCCTGGGCCTGCGGGCGCGGACCGCGCGTGGGGGTGAGGTCGTTCATGTCGCTCACCCGCCGCTCACTCGTCGATATGCAGCCGGCCGTCGCCGAGAACGAGGCGGCGGACGTCGAGCTGGTCCATGAGGCTGAAATCGTGGGTCGCGATGACGACCGAGGTGCCGAGCCGGTTCAGCTCGATGAACAGGCGCAGGAGCCGCCGGGCGAGGGATGGGTCGACGTTGCCGGTGGGCTCGTCGGCGAGCAGCAGGTCGGGGCGCACGATGAGCGCGCGGGCGATGGCGGCGCGCTGCTTTTCGCCGCCCGAGAGGACCGGCGGCAGCACGTGCATGCGGTCCCCGAGGCCGACCCAGCGCAGCAGCTCCACCACCTCGGCCCGGTAGCTCGTCTCTTCCTTGCCCTGGACGCGCAGGGGAAGCGCCACGTTCTCGTAGGTGGTGAGGTGGTCGAGAAGGCGGAAATCCTGGAAGACGACGCCCATGCGCCGCCGCAGGTCCGTCAGGGAATCCTTGGAAATGCCCGACACGTCCTCCCCGAACAGGGAGATCAGCCCGCGCGTCGGCTTCACAGCGAGGAGGATCAGGCGCAGGAGCGTGGTCTTGCCGGCGCCCGACGGGCCGGTGAGGAACTGGAAGGAGTGGGGCTCGATCGAGAAGGTAAGATCCCGCAGGACCTCGGGGCCCATGCCGTAGCGTACGCCCACATTCTCGAAATGGACGACCGGGGCCGCGTCCCGGTCGAATTCGCTATCGTAAAACGCTTCCACGCGCAGCCAGACCGTCCTTCACGGGGTTTCGTTCGAGCGGCAGGCGGCCCGCCGCTTTTCGATTCGCATCGTTTATGGGCCACTCCCTGCAAACAAGTCCATAAGATCCGGGACGTCGAAGGGCGAGAGGATCCAGGCAGCGCGATGCTAGCGGAACTTCGTTGCCGGATGAACCTCTCCCGTCGCCCGGGAGCGAGTTGAAGCCGCAGGGGCGGCGTGTCCCGACTTCTCCGTTTGACTTCCCGGCGCCGTCATGGTCACGAAGGGGAAATTCTCCCGGCCCGGCCGTCCGCAGCGGGCCTTTCTGCGTGAACGGATTGACGATGACAGGTATCCCCCGCATCCGGGTTCTCTTCGACGAAGAGACGATCGCCAAGCGTAACGAGGAGCTGGCGCAGGACATCGCGCGCGCCAAGCCCGAAAACCTTTTGGTCGTTGCCATCCTGAAGGGCAGCTTCATGTTCGCGGCCGATCTCATCCGTGCCCTGCACCGGGCCGGGCTGGAGCCGCAGGTGGAGTTCGTACACCTCTCCAGCTATCTCGACGGCACCGTGTCGTCGGGGCAGGTGGCGATCCTGCGCGATGTGGAGAGCGACGTGCGCGGGCGCGACGTACTCCTGGTGGACGACATCCTGGAATCCGGCCGCACCGTCACGTTCGCCAAGGACCTGCTGATGGCCCGCGGCGCCAAGCGCGTGATGACCACCGTGCTCCTGGAGAAGCCCGGCAAGCGGGCCGTGTCCATCGATGCGGATTTCGTGGGCTTTACCTGCCCGGACGTGTTCGTGGTCGGCTACGGCATGGACGTGGCCCATTCCTACCGCCAGCTGCCCTTCGTCGGGGTGGTCGATCACCTCGACAAGAACCCGGACCTGTTCGACCAGCCGGCCAAGGCTCCATCGGCTAAGGGTTGAGCCGCCAGATGGCGGCATTCAGCGCCGTCGCATAGGTCACCCAGGCGAGATAGGGCACGAGCAGCAGGGCCGCGGCGCGGTCCAGGGGCCAGAAGGCGCGGATCGTCGCCACGATGGCGACGATGAGCGCGAGAATCACCACGAGGCCCGCCAGCGGCGCCTGCGCGCCGAAGAAGGCCCAGGACCACAGGGCGTTGAGGGCGAGCTGGACGAAGAAGGCCGCGACGGCTCCCGGCCGTCCCGGGTGGTTCTTCGGCAGGGACAGGATGCGCCAGAGCGCGTAGGCCATCATGGCATAGAGCAGGGTCCAGACCGGGCCGAACAGCCAGTTCGGCGGCGTGAAGCCGGGCTTGGCGAGGCCCGCATACCAGGTCGGGATATTCGGGGTGGTGGCAATCGATCCCAGCACGCCCGCCGCCGCGACCGGCAGGACGGCAGCCAGAAAACGCCTGAAAGGCGGCGTCGGGCGGTCGGGCGGGGCGGTATCGCCGGGGTGCATGACGGTTCGATTCCCTGTAAAGGCCATGTGCTGTCCTGTCTGCAACCCGTTCCCCCTTTTCGGAGGTTCCGATGTCGCCGTCGCATCTGCTCTGGTCTAAGCGTTCCCTTACGGCACAGGCCATGGGCCACGTGGATCCGATCACCAAGGCGGTCGTGCCGCCGATCCATGTCGCGACGACCTATATCCGTGACGAGGACAATGCCTATTCGTCGGGCTTTGTCTATGGGCGCCCGGACAACGCCACCGTCCGGGAGGCGGAGGCCGTGCTGGCCATGCTCGAAGAGGCGGATGCAGGCGCCCTGCTGTTCTCCTCCGGCATGGCGGCCGCAACCGCGGTGTTCCAGGCGCTGGAGCCGGGCGACCATGTGGTCGCGTCCAAGGTCATGTACTGGGCCCTGCGCAACTGGCTCGCCACCGAGGCGACCCGTTGGGGCCTCGTGATCGACTTCGCCGAAACGGACGACCTCGACGCCCTGCGCAAGGCCGTCATCCCCGGGCGGACGAAGCTGGTCTGGGCCGAGACACCCTCGAACCCTCTCTGGACCATCACGGATATCGAGGCCGCGGCCGAGATCGCCCATGCGGCCGGCGCGCGGCTCGCGGTCGATTCCACCACCGCCTCGCCGGTCCATACCCGGCCCCTGGCGCTCGGGGCCGACATCGTCATGCATGCGGCCACGAAGGTCCTGAACGGCCACTCGGACGTGGTGGCGGGTGTGCTCGCGGGCGCGAAGGCGGACGAGTTCTGGAACCGGATCGTCTCCATCCGCAAGATGCAGGGCGCGATCCTCGGGCCATTCGAGGCCTATCTCCTCATGCGCGGCATGCGCACGCTCCACCTGCGCGCCGCCGCCCAGGCCCGCAGCGCCATGGTCCTGGCCGAGCGCCTGAGCGAGCACCCCAAGGTCGCCCGCGTGCTCTATCCGGGTCTCCCGCAGCACCCGGGACATGACGTTGCGGCACGGCAGATGGAGGGCGGGTTCGGCTACATGCTGTCCATCCAGCTCACGGGCGGGGAGGCGGCCGCCATCCGGACCGCCGCGCGGGTCGGCCTGTGGAAGCGGGCCACGTCCCTCGGCGGGGTCGAGAGCCTGATCGAGCACCGGGCTTCCATCGAAGGGCCCGGCACGCCCTGTCCGCCGGATCTGCTTCGGCTCTCCACCGGCATCGAGGACGTGAATGACCTCTTCACGGATCTGGACGAGGCTCTGCGCGCGGCCTGAGGGCCCTTGTTGATCTTGTCACAAAACTCGTGTTCTCCTGGAGGCAAGAAGAACGGCCTTCCGAGAGAAACACACATGACATCGCCCTCGATTACCCGCCGGCGCGTCCTGCAGACCGGCGTCGCCGCCGCTGCCGTCGTGGCCCTGCCGAAGGTCGGCTTCGGCGCCGAGCCGGTCGTGAAGCTCCGCATCCTGGAGACCACCGACCTGCACGTGAACATCATGCCGTACGATTATTATCGCGACGCGGCGGACGACACGGTGGGCCTGGCCAGGACCGCGACTCTCGTGAAGGACGCGCGGGGCGAGGCGAAGAACAGCCTTCTGTTCGACAATGGCGACCTGATCCAGGGCTCGCCCCTCGGCGATTTCGTGGCCTATCGCCGCGGCATGAAGAAGGGCGACGTCCACCCCATGGTCGCCGCCATGAACACCCTGAATTACGATTGCGGGACGCTGGGCAATCACGAGTTCAACTACGGGCTCGAGTTCCTCGAGAATTCCCTTGGGGAAGCGAAATTCCCCATCGTCTGCGCCAACGTGATCAAGGCCGATGGCTCGCCCCTGCGCAAGCCCTGGCTCATCCTCGACCGGGAATTCACGGACGAGGCCGGCGCCAAGCAGAAGCTGAAGGTCGGCGTGATCGGCTTCGTGCCGCCGCAGATCGTGCAGTGGGACAAGGCCAATCTCGACGGCAAGGCGACCACCATCGACATCGTCGATGCGGCGCAGAAGCATGTGCCGGATCTCAAGAAGGCCGGTGCCGACATCGTCGTGGCGCTCTGCCATTCGGGCATCGCGGGCGGCGAGCGCAAGGGTGGCGAGGAGAACGCGGCCCTTCACCTCGCCAAGGTGGACGGCATCGACGTGATCCTCACCGGACACCAGCATTTCACCTTCCCGGGCGGCAAGGAGTTCAACAACATTCCGGGTGTCGACGTGAAGGCCGGCACCCTGCACGGCAAGCCTGCCGTCATGGCGGGTTTCTGGGGCAGCCATCTCGGGATGATCGACCTGGAGCTGGCACGCGACGGCAATGCCTGGAAGGTCGCGAATTTCCGCACCGAGCTGCGCCCGATCTACGACCGCGTCGACCGCAAGGTGGTGGCGAAGACCGAGTCGGACGCCGCCGTGGTGGCGGCCGTGAAGGCCGATCACGAGGCGACGCTGAAATACGTGCGCGAGCCGGTCGGCACCACGGCCGTTCCGATCCATTCCTATTACTCGCTGGTGGCGGACGACGCCTCCGTGAAGCTCGTGGCCGAGGCGCAGGCCTGGTACGTGGCGGACCTGCTCAAGACCACGCCGCACAAGGACCTGCCGCTCCTCTCGGCGGCCGCGCCCTTCAAGGCCGGCGGGCGCGGTGGCCCGAACTACTACACCGAGATCAAGCCGGGCCCGCTCGCCATCAAGGATATGGCGGACATCTACATCTATCCGAACACGATCCGCGCCGTGAAGGTAACGGGCGCGCAGGTGCGCGAATGGCTGGAACGCTCGGCCGGCATCTACAACCAGATCGATCCGGCGAAGAGCGACGAGCAGGAGCTCATCAATCCCAAGTTCCCGGCCTACAATTTCGACGTGATCGCCGGCGTGCAGTACAAGATCGATCCGACGCAGGCCTCCCGCTACGACAATGACGGCAAGCTCGTGAACCCGGATGCGCATCGTATCAAGGACCTGACCTATAACGGCAAGCCCGTGGCGGACGATCAGGTCTTCATCGTGGCGACGAACAATTACCGCGCCGGAGGCGGCGGCAACTTCCCCGGCAACGACGGCACCACCATCGTGCTCGATGCGCCGGATCTCACCCGTGACGCCATCATGCGCTACATCATTGAACGCAAGGAGGTGGCGCCCAAGGCAGACGGCTCGTGGTCGCTCCTGCCGCCGCCCGGCAACGCGACCGTCATCTTCACGACGGGTCCCAACGCGGTGGCCTACCAGCCGGCCGGGATCAAGGTGGAGAAGATGGGCGACGCGCCCGAGGGCTTCATCAAGTACCGCGTCGTCGGCTGACGAGCCCCTGCGAACAGCATTCGGCGGCCGGAAACCCTCCGGCCGCCTTTTTCGTGAGCGGAAGCCCTCCGCGCTTACGGCAGCTTCACCACGTCCTCGACCTGGTCGTAGCCCTTCATGTCGTCCAGGCGTCCCTGCTTGGCCGCCTGGATGGTGCCGTTGAGCTCTCCCCCGAAAAGGAAGATCGCCCCGAGGGTGTAGAGGAAGATCAGCGCCACCATGGCGGTGGACAGGCCCCCATAGGTCGACGCATAGGCGCCGGGGTAATATTCGAGGTACCAGCCGAAGCCGAGGCCGCCGAGGAGCCAGAGCAGGAGCGTCACGCAGACCCCTGGCAGGATCGAGAGGATGCTGCGCCGTCCGGCCGGGATGAACTTGTGGGCGACGAGAAGCCCCGCCACGATGATGAGGGTCGCGGTTCCGATGCGGACGAAGCCGATCAGGCTGTCCAGGGGCCGGAGGGCCGGAACCCAGTAGAGCGCGCCGCGCCAGACGAAGGGCCCGAGCACCACGAGGAGCGCGAGAGCCAGCATCACCAGGGCGCCGCCCATGACGAAGGCTAGCGATTCGAGGCGGGTGAGCCACCAGGCCCGCGTCTCGCGCAGGCCATAGGCGCGATTGAGGCCGACCCGCAGGCTTTCGACGCCGCTCGACGCGAAGTAGAGGGCCAAGACCAGGCCTAAGGTGAGCACATCGCTGCGACGCCCTGTCAGGATCCGGTGGATCTCCCCGGCGATCGGCTCCGCCACTTCCCGCGGCCATGCTTCCAGAATGATGTTCGCGGCCTCGTCGGCCAGGGTCCCGGTTCCGAATAAGCCCGCCAGCGCCGTGAGCAGGATGAGGAATGGGAACATGGAGGTCAGCACCGAGAGGGCGATATGGCTGGCAATCGCCCAGGCGTCGTGAAGCAGGAAGCGGTTGGCGGCGACCGTAACGAGTTCGAAGCAAAGGCGTAGGCGGCTCAACAAACTTCCCCGACCGGTAAAACACGAGACAGGGAACTTAGGATGCTTCGCGCGCGAATCGATAGGCCTTTGCGGCCGTCCTTGCCTCTGGTCCGGTATTTCCTCTTCGAATGAGAGCATCGTCTAAGTGCAAACCGGGTCCACTTTTCCGCGGGATGCTCTAGGATGCCGGCCCGTCGCGGCCCGGCGCCGTGGCTCTTCCTCCCGTGTCCTGATCCCATGTCCTCCGACGCCCCGACCTCCGAACCCCTTCTGGCGCGCCTCGCGCCACCCCTCTTCGTCGCGATCTGGGCCACGGGCTTCATCGTCGCGCGGATCGTCGCGCCCTATGCGGAACCGCTCACGTTCCTGCTGGTGCGCTACCTTCTCGCCCTCACGGTGCTCGTCGCGGTGGTCACCGTCGCGCGGGCGCCCTGGCCCCGGACCGGGCGGGAATGGACGAATGGTCTGGTCGCCGGAATCCTGCTGCACGGCTTCTACCTGGGCGGTGTCTTCTGGGCCGTGAAGAACGGGCTGCCGGCCGGGATCATGGCCCTGATCGCGGGCCTCCAGCCGCTCGCGACCGCCATCCTGTCCCGGCCTCTCCTCGGCGAGCGCGTGCCGCTCCGGGGTTGGGCCGGCATCGCCATCGGCTTTCTCGGCGCCGCCCTGGTGATCCTGCCGAAGCTCGGGGAGAGCAGCATGCCGCCCGCGGCCCTCACGGTCGGCCTTCTGGGCATGCTCTCGATCACGCTCGGCACGGTCTGGCAGAAGCGGAGGGGCGGCACGGGCGATCTCAGGGCTAACGTCGCCATCCAGTATCTGGGCGCGGCCGCCGTGACGGTGCCGATGGTGCTTCTGACGGAAGAAGGGCGGATCGAATGGACGATGCCGCTCATCGGCGCCCTGGCCTGGGCGGTGCTCGGCCTGTCCATCGGGGCTATCGGCCTCCTGCTCTATCTCATCCGCCGCGGAGCCGTGGTCGGGGTCGCGACCCTTCTGTATCTTGTGCCGCCGGTCGCGGCCCTCATGGCCTTCGCCCTGTTCGGCGAGACCCTGAGCCTCGTGCAGATTGTCGGCATGGGCTTCGCGGCCTTCGGGGTCGCCATCGCGAGCCGGCGCTAGGGTTTGCTTGCCTTCCCCTTGTGGAGAAGAAATCGAGGCGAGCCCTACGGTCATTCCGGGACGCACCTTCAGGTGCGGGCCCGGAACCCATAACCGCTGACGATACAGGATAAAGTGCAGCGGCTGTCGCAGCTTTTCATTTTGACATGCTAGTGGATATGGGTTCCGGGCTCCGCTGCGCGGCCCCGGAATGACGAGGGAAACACTCTTCCTCTGGAGGATCCAGGCTCCAGACGCGCGAAAGCCCCAGGCGGGAGGCCTGAGGCTTTCAGGGGATGGCAGGATCCTACTTGGTGATCTTGACCGAGACCGGATCACTGGCCGGGAAGGTCTCTTCCACGCCCTCGTCGAGCTTGCGGTCGAGGCTTTCCTTTGAATTCTCGGGCAGCTTCTTATCCTTGATATCGCTCTTGTTGTGTTGCGACTCTTGGTTATGAGGCTTGTCCTTCATGAACGATCTCCTGCTCGGGCGAAGTCGGCCCGTTGTGGAATGACAACGTCCGAGAGCCGGATCCGATCCCTTTAAGAGGCAAGCGTTGCGTCAGCGCGGCTGGCCCTGCTGGGTATAGACGAAGTAGTCGAACGGCAGTTCGGCGATCCGGAACCAGGTATATTCCTTCTCGCGGAACGCATTCCACGAATCGTAGATCTTCTTGAACTTCGGATTGGCGGCAGCGATCTCGTTGTAGAACGCGTAGGCTTCCTTGTAGCTCGATTCGAGAATATCCCGTGGGAAGGCGCGCAGCTGTGCGCCCTGCGCCACCAGGCGGCGGACCGCCTCGGCGTTCTCGGCGTCGTATTTCATGACGCACTGGGCGTTCGCCTCCGCGCAGGCCGCCTCAAGGATCGCCTTGTAGGAGGCCGGCAGCCCGTTCCACTTGTCCATGTTGACGTAGAGCGAGGGCTGGGCCGACCCTTCCCAGAAGCCGGGATAGTAATAGTATTTGGCCACCTTCACGAAGCCGAGCTTCTCGTCGTCGTAGGGGCCCGAGAACTCCACAGCGTCGAGGGTGCCGCGCTCGAGAGCCGGGTAGATGTCGCCCGCGGCAAGCACCTGCGGCACGACGCCGAGGCGGGACATGATCTGCCCGCCCATGCCGGCAATGCGCATTTTCAGGCCCTTGAGATCCTGTGCGGCCTTAATCTCGCTGCGGAACCAGCCACCCATCTGCGCGCCGGTCTGGCCCGCCGGGAACGGCATGACGTTGTAGTCCTTCATGAATTCGCGCACGAGCTGGAGCCCGCCGCCATACATCATCCAGGCGTTGTGATGGCGCACGTTCATGCCCCAGGGCATGGAGGTCTCGAACTGGAAGGTGGGATCCTTGCCGATATAGAAGCTCGACAGGGTGTAGCCGCATTCGACGGTGCCGTTCTGGACGCTGTCGAGCACCTGGAGCCCACTCACCAGCTCGCCGGCCGCGAAGACCTGGATCTGGAACTTGTTGTCGGTCGCTTCGGCCACGCGCTTGGCGATCTGGGCACCGGCACCATAGAGGGTGTCGAGGCTCTTCGGATAGCTGGAGGCCATGCGCCAGCGGATTTCCGGCTGGGTCTGCGCGATGGCCGGAGAAGCCACGCCTGCGGCGGCGGCCAATCCTGCACCCTTGAGCATCGTTCTTCTGTCCATGGGGTTCCTCTCCCTGCGAAGTTTGTCGGTCCGGTCGTGGCATGAGGCCTGTGCCGGGGCTGCGAACAGGTAGCATCGCACATCACGTAAGGGAAAGGCACGGGCAGGAAACGAATGGGTGCCGAGGGGTTCAGGGCATGGCTCGACGCCAGACGGCCTCCGCCCGTGGAGACGGGCGGAGGCCGGATCAGGCTTAGAGGGCAGGCCCTCCGGCTCAGCGCTCCTCGCTGCCGCCCTTGGACAGGGGCCGGCTCATCTGCGGGCCGTCACCGCGAGCGGAGCGCTTCGACGGCTTCTCGTCACCGGTGGAAGATTGCGAACGCCCGCCGGCCTGCGTCGCCGTGGGATGCCCGCGCACGAAGGCGCCCTTTGGAGCCGCCACCGCATTGCCCGGAGCGGGCACGCGCTGGCGGCCCGATTCGGGCGTGATCCCTTTGGGCCGCTCGGGCGAGGACCCTTCCGATGCGCGCGCGGGCGCCTTTGCGGGGCTTTTGATGGCCGTGGTCGGTACGCTCTCGGCGATTTCAGCGTTGGTGAGCGTGACGCTCACATCCTCGGCGCCGCGCTCCGGCGGAACTTCGTGGAAGCCACGGATTCCTGCATTGGAGCCGCTCCTGATGCGGCCATCCTCTACATGAGCGATGTCGAGATCCGGATCGAGCTTCTTGGTCGCGCCCATGATGCCGGTGGCCTTTGCGGCAGCGCGCTTGGCATTGCCGACCTCGTTGCGCTGGGTGGGCCCCGCGATGAAATCCGGGCCGCCTTGCTCTGCCTGCAATTCCTCATTGAGCACCTCGTCCACATCCGGCTCCGGCGGACGGCCGCGCTTGTCCTGCGCCATGAAAAGCTCCTTTTTGCTTGTCGCGGGCCTCATGCCCACCTCTTCAAGGGCCAACGCCCCTTCGGGAAGACGGGTTCCTGAAACGGCGCGCCTGTGGCCTTGTTGCTACTGGCCAAGCTCCTTCTGGATGTCCTGGAGCAGGGCGATGTGCTCCCTGATCTGTCCCATTGCGAGCTTCGCGACATTCATGAGTTCGCGGTTTTGCGGATTGCCCTGCAGGTAGCGCTCCTGGACGGCGAAGAGGTCCTGGTGGCCCTTGAGCTGCATGGCGACGTAGTCCTTGTCGAAGGCCGGACCACCTTGCGCCTTCGACATGCGCTCCATGGCGGCCGCATCATTCTGCGGCAGCTCCGGTGCCGTCGAGGCCGCCTGCTGCGCTCCTTTCGTGGTGGAGGAGGTGGCGGTCGGCTCGGCCATGGAATGCATCACGTCCGACAGGGTGTTCTGCTCGGCGATCTCGAACCCAGCGAATTGCTTCACGCGCGGGTTCTGCGCTTTCGTGGCGGCGAAGTTGGAGGCCTGGAGCGAGACGGTGCCGGCCGCGAGGGTCTGCTCCACATATTGCCGGTCGGCCTGGGATTGCTGCTGGCCCATCTGGGCCGTAGCGCCGGCCTGTCCCTGGTTCGTCTGCGCCCGGGTATCCTGAGGTGCGCCGCCCTGGCGGACCCGCTGCTCGCGCTGCTGGACATTCTGGCCGAGACCCTGGTTGGTCTGCGTTTCCGCAGGCTGCGGTGTGGTCGGATAGGGAATGGCCTGGTTCTGCTGCACCTGCTGGGCGAGGGCAGGACAGGCGAGAACGGCGGCAAGGCCGACAATTGCGAGACGGCGGGGCATCGGATGTCTCCTGCTGGGTTCACGGGGCGAACGCGCGTCGCAGGCGGTTTGTTCGGCCGAAGACCATGCAAAAAGCCCCGCGGTCTCCCGCGGGGCTTTGGTTTCAGGATAGTCCGAACGGCTTTAGTTCAGCCGCACGCCCTCCGGCGCGCGCTCGGCGGTCCTTGCCACCGGCACGCCGCCGATCGTCAGGCCCTCGGGGCCCGCTTGGACGGCCACGTGTTCGCCGTCGTGGATCTCGCCGGCCAGGATCTGCTCGGCGAGCGGGTCCTGCACGTTCTTCTGGATCACGCGCTTCAGGGGGCGCGCGCCATAGGCCGGGTCGTAGCCCTTGTCGGCAAGCCACTCGCGCGCCTCTGGAGCAAGCTCGAGGGTGATCTTGCGATCCTCCAGGAGCTTCTGCAGGCGGGCGATCTGGATATCCACGATGGCGCCCATCTCGGACCGCTTCAGCCGGTGGAACAGGATGATTTCGTCCACGCGGTTGAGAAATTCGGGCCGGAAATGCGCCCGCACCACGCCCATCACCTCGTCGCGGACCGCATCGGTGTCCTGGCCTTCCGGCTGGTTCACCAGATATTCGGCCCCGAGGTTAGACGTCATGATGATCAGCGTGTTGCGGAAGTCCACGGTGCGGCCCTGGCCGTCCGTGAGGCGCCCATCGTCGAGCACTTGGAGCAGCACGTTGAACACGTCCGGATGCGCCTTCTCGATCTCGTCGAACAGCACCACCTGATAGGGCCGGCGGCGGACGGCTTCTGTCAGCGCGCCGCCCTCCTCATAGCCCACATAGCCGGGAGGCGCGCCGATGAGCCGGGCGACCGAGTGCTTCTCCATGTATTCCGACATGTCGATGCGAACGAGCGCCGTCTCATCGTCGAACAGGAAGCTCGCCAGCGCCTTGGTCAGCTCGGTCTTGCCGACGCCTGTGGGGCCGAGGAACATGAACGAGCCGATGGGCCGGTTCGGATCCTGCAGGCCCGCGCGGGCACGGCGCACCGCTGTCGAGACGGCTTCCACGGCCTCGCGCTGACCGATGACGCGCTTCGCGAGCTGCAGCTCCATCTGGAGGAGCTTCTCGCGCTCGCCTTCGAGCATCTTGTCGACAGGCACGCCGGTCCAGCGCGAGACGACCTGCGCCACGTGGTCGGGCGTCACCGCCTCTTCCATCATGCCGGCGCCGTCGCCCTTGGCCTCCGTGTCGGCGAGCTCCTTCTCCAGACCCGGAATGATCCCGTAGGAGAGTTCGCCCGCCTTTGCCCAATCGCCTGTGCGCTGCGCCTGGCCGAGTTGCGTCCGCGCCTCGTCGAGGCGCTTCTTGAGCTCCGCGGCGCGGCCGAGCTTGTCCTTCTCGGATTTCCAGCGCGCCGTGATGGCGGCCGACTGCTCCTCGAGATCGGCAAGCTCCTTCTCGAGCCGCGCAAGGCGGTCCTTGGAGGCCGTATCGGTCTCCTTCTTGAGGGCCTCCTGCTCGATCTTCAGGCGCACGATCTCGCGGTCGATGTTGTCGAGCTCCTCAGGCTTCGAATCGACCTGCATGCGCAGGCGCGAGGAAGCCTCGTCCACGAGGTCGATGGCCTTGTCGGGCAGGAACCGGTCGGTAATGTAGCGGTTCGACAGCGTCGCGGCAGCCACCAGCGCCGAGTCGGTGATGCGCACCCCGTGATGCTGCTCGTACTTCTCCTTCAGGCCGCGCAGGATCGACACCGTGTCCTCCACGGTGGGCTCGCTGACGAAGACCGGCTGGAACCGGCGAGCGAGCGCCGCATCCTTCTCCACGTGCTTGCGGTACTCGTCGAGGGTCGTCGCGCCGACGCAGTGCAGCTCGCCGCGGGCAAGCGCGGGCTTGAGGAGGTTCGACGCGTCCATGGCGCCGTCCGCCTTGCCGGCTCCGACCAGCGTGTGCATCTCGTCGATGAACAGGATGATGCCGCCTTCCGCAGCCGTGACTTCGCTGAGCACGGCCTTCAGGCGCTCCTCGAACTCGCCGCGATATTTCGCGCCCGCAATCAGCGCGCCCATGTCGAGGGCGAGCAGCTGCTTGTCCTTGAGCGATTCCGGCACGTCGCCGTTGACGATGCG
>Ga0182741_1000455_pt1 | contig 61917 bp, 55 predicted proteins | sample eDN5th37CBELigOP_FD_128874 | JGI IMG/M metagenome (GOLD analysis project Ga0182741, IMG submission 128874) | Enriched Organic Plus compost microbial communities from Emeryville, California, USA - eDNA 5th pass 37_C BE-Lig OP (version 2) (version 2) ...
AACGATCTCGCCGGCGACCTCTCCCGCCGGTTGGAGCCAGCCAACGCGGCGCTCGTCAGCCTGCTCGCCTACCTCGATGCCTCAGCCGACTTCCCCGACGACGAGATCGATCTCGCCGACATCGATACAGGATTGGCCGCCGCCGAGGAAGCGCTGGCGGACGTGGTTGCCGGCTCGAAGGCGGGCATGCTCTATCGCGAGGGCATCCGCATCGCGCTCGTGGGCCGGCCGAACGTGGGAAAGAGCAGCCTGCTCAATGCCCTGTTGCGATCGGACCGGTCGATCGTCACCCCGATCGCCGGGACCACGCGCGACGTCATTGCCGAGACCGTCAACCTGCACGGCATCCCCGCGACGTTGCTGGATACCGCCGGCATCGTGGAGACGGACGATCCGGTCGAGAAGATCGGGGTCGAGCGGAGCCGTCAGGCATTGCAGACGTCGGCGGCCGTCGTCTTCGTGGTCGACGGATCGGCATCGCCGACAGCAGAGGACATCGAGATCGCCCGGACGCTGGCGGAGCGCCCTCGCGACCAGCAGAACCCGGTCGTCATCGCCATCAACAAGCAAGACCTGCCCTCGCAGGAAGACCAGTCATCGATTCTCGATATCCTGCCCGAGGCCCCGGTGCGACACATCTCCGCATCCATGGGGAAGGGGCTGGAGGAACTGGAATCGCTGCTGGCAGAAACCGTGAGCGACGAGGCCAGCGGCGGAGCGCAACCCGCGCTGATCAACGCACGCCAGCGCGCGGCTATCGACCGGGCACTGGCACACATCCACGATGCCCGGGAGGCGCGCGCAATGGGCATCCCGCAGGACCTGCTGGCAACCTCCGTCCGCGCGGCGCTTCATGCCGTCGGCGAAGTCACCGGAGAGAACGTCGACGAGGCGGTCCTGAACGAGATCTTCTCGACGTTCTGCATCGGGAAGTAGGAAGAGAAGTCTGGACCAGGGCGCTTCTCGCGACGACCCAGGAGTCGTCATCCCGACAAAACGGCCTGCGATGCGGGGCGTGCGTGGAGGAATCTCTGTCTCAGCCTGAAACTTCTCTTACCTCACCGAAGATCCCCCCGGGCGACTCCGAAGGAGGCGAAGCGGAGCAACCCTTTACCGGCCCGGGATGACGATCGGGACGTGTACCCCATGGTTGATCCACCCCGAATCACAGAAGGCGTGCGCTCTTACGCCTCCCTGAATCGCACCGTATCCCCCGGCGCCAGCTGACCCAGGCGATCCCAATCCTCCTCGATGACTGTCGCGATCTTCGTGTAGCCACCGATCGTGGCGTGACCGGGAAGCATCACGATCGGTTGGCCCTCGCCTGTCACCTGGATCGAGCCGGTGACGATCCCCTCCGAGATAATGTCCGCGCCTCCAACGGGGCGAAGTGACGGTCCCAACAGGCGGACACCGACCCGGTTTGCCTCTGAGGAAACCGTAAAGTCACTTGAAATCAGGTTCTCCCACGTTTCATCCGGGAAGCGATCGCGCTGTGGACCTGGCAGCACGCGCAACGGCCCATCGTCATGTCGATATGGCGGCACGACCCGTCCTGGTGCATCACCCTCCCGCCGTCCCACGGGAATCCGGTCACCCGCCTGGAGCGCGCGTCCACGATAGCCGCCGATCCCGGCGGTCAGGTCTGTCGACGCGCTGCCCATCACCGGCGGCACGTCGATCCCGCCTGCGACGGCGAGATATGCGCGGATCCCTCTGCTGCCTTCCGGTCGGACAAAGACCAGCTCATCGCCAGGCATCACATCTTGCGGCCGTCCGGGCGGCAACGGCAGCCCGTTCAGCATTGGCCCAAGGTCGGCGCCGCAGACAGCGATCGTCAGCCGACGACGAAAGCGAAGCTGCGGTCCCGTGAACGTCATCTCCAGCGCCGGAGTCTCGTCCCGATTGCCGACCGCGCGATTCGCCGCGATGAGACTCTGCCGATCGGCTGCCCCGTTCGGCGAGAAGCCGATATCCCCATAGCCTGAACGCCCCAGGTCCTGAACGGTGGTCTGCATGCCCGGAGCGATGACCTCGATCGGGCCATCCGGGGCCAGGTCGCTCGACGCGGAGAAGACCGGCTCGACCCAGGCATCTGCCGGGATCGGGCGGAATCGTACCTGGTCGCCCATGCGCAACCAGACCGGTGGATCGGCGGATGGATCGAAGAGCTGCTCCGGCGTTCGTCCGATCAGGTTCCAGCCGCCAGATGTCGGCAATGCATAGATGCCTGTTTGCTCCCCGCCAATCCCGACCGAACCGGCCGGCACTCGCAAACGTGGACGGTCGCGCCGTGGTGTCGCCAGCTCCTGTGGCAGCCCGGCAAGGTAGGTGAAGCCCGGAGCGAAGCCGAGGGCGCCAACGGTGTAGGTGGCGCCAGCATGCCGGGTGATCACCTCTTCAACGGTCAGGCCGGAATGCGCCGCAACGCCGGGAAGATCTTCCCCAAAATCATCCCCGTAAACGACAGGAATGGTGTCGATACCCGATTCCGGGTCGAATTCCACGTCCTCCAGATGTTTCCACCCAAATGACAGTTGGGTGGATAACGTACGTACACTCTTTACGCATGGATCGTAAAGGATCAGGATGGTCGTGTAAGACGGGATGGCATCGAGGACGCCTTCATTGCACGACTCCCGGATCCACTGGCGAAACCAGGCGATCCGGCGAATGAGGGACGTGTCGATCCGATCACCGAACGTGACGAGGAGCGCTGACGGCAGGACGTCGAAAAAACGGGGCTCGATCATTCTGGAGCGGTGATCGTGATGCCGACCGCGTCGAGCGCACCACGTACCGCTTCGGCGATGGTGACCGCGGCCGGCGTGTCGGAATGGATGCAAACGGTATCGGCTGTCACAACGATCGAGTCTCCGTCGACCGTGGGGATTGGCTCGCCGCGAACCATGGCGACGATGCGCGCGGCGATTTCGACCGGGTCGTGCAATACGGCTCCGGACATGGAACGGGGAGCCAGCAGCCCGTTGGACAGGTATGCGCGATCGGCAAAGACCTCATGAGCCACCCGCAGGCCATGCTGGCGTGCTGCGCGATCCAGCTCCGTGCCGGCCTGGGCATAGATCATCGCCTCCGGTGCGGAGAGGGCCACGGCCCGGGCGATCGCATCGGCCATCGAAGCATCGCGCGCTGCCATGTTGTACATCGCACCGTGCGGTTTGACATGATGCAGTGGAACGCCGGCGGCATCGCAGAATGCCTTCAAAGCCCCGATCTGGTACATGACATCGGTCCGGACTTCGTCGGCCGACACCATGATGTCTCGGCGGCCGAATCCGACAAGATCCTGGAACCCCGGGTGCGCGCCGATCGCGACGCCCAATTCCGCGAGGGCGGTGACGGTGCGTTCCATCACGCGCGGATCCCCGCCGTGGAAGCCGCAGGCGACATTCGCGCTCGAGATGAGTGGAAACAGGCCGGCATCGGCGCCGATGGTCCACGCGCCGAAGCTCTCGCCGACATCACTGTTGAGATCCACGGATGCGTTCGACAAAGTGGTCTCCGTTCCGGTCACTTACGATCACACTGTACGTACACTCGGAGCGGTTGTCCCGAGGATATTCCTGCGTGCGGTACGTCCATGCAATGGTAGAATGAACGGGTCGATGCCGAAAGAGGCCGCCTCGTAGTGGTCTTCATCCCCCGGCCTTTCCCCTCACCACACTAAGAAACGACGCATGACCGAGACGACCGACCTCACCACCAACGAGAGTGCTCCCGTGATGCCTGCGCGCCGCGCGGTTCCGCGCAGCAAGCGCCTCACCGGGTTTTACGACCTGACCTTCGACGCCCTCACCGAGAAGCTCGTCGAGCAGGGCGCGCCAGCCTACCGCGCGAAGCAGATGTTCGACTGGGTCTACGACAAGTTCGTCGAAGACTATGACGCCATGTCGAATGTCCCTGCTGCGCTGCTGGAGCAGATGGAAGAGGGCACACCGTTCCGGACGATGAAGCCCGTCCGGGAGCAAGTGACCGACAACGGCGATACCTGGAAGCTGCTCTACGAGACGTTCGACGGCCAGCTCGTCGAGACCGTGCTGATGCTGTATCCGGACCGGGCGACCGTCTGCGTCTCCTGCCAGGTCGGATGCGCCGTGGGTTGCGCCTTCTGCGCGACCGGTCTGGGCGGGCTCACCCGCAGTCTCTCCGCCGGAGAGATCGTCCAGCAGACCGTCGACGCCGCCCGTAAGGCACGGGAAGTCGGCCGCCAGCTCACGAACCTCGTGATGATGGGCATGGGCGAGCCGCTGCAGAACTACGCGGAGACGATGAAGTTCATCAACATCATCCATGATCCTCGCGGCATGAACTTCGGTGCCCGCCGCATCACGATCTCGACCTCGGGTATCGTGCCACGTATCGACGCGCTGGCCGACGAGCCGTATCAGGTCAACCTCGCCGTTTCGCTGCACGCGCCGAACAACGAGCTTCGCTCGCAGCTCGTGCCGGTCAACAACCGCTGGCCGGTCGAGGAGCTTCTCGACGCCTGCGATCGCTTCGTCGAGAAGACCGGGCGACGCATCTCATTCGAATACGCGCTGATGAACGGCATCAACAACAGCGACGAGATTGCCCGGGAGCTCGGGGAGCTACTGAAGGGCCGCCTCTGCCACGTCAACGTGATCCCGTTCAACCCGGTCGACGTGCTGCATTTTGAGCGGCCGAATGCCGAGGTGATCGAGCGATTCGCCGGTATCGTCCGTGAATCCGGCATCCCGACAACCGTGCGCTACTCGCGCGGCGTCGAGATCGATGCGGCCTGCGGTCAGCTCCGGAACCGGCACCAGCAGATGATGCGGCAGCAGGCCGAGGAGCGCGCGAGCGCATGACCGGCGCTTCGAAGCAAGAAGATCGAAACCGTATCATCCGAAAACTCACCAATTCGGACGCGTCGGCGGCAGGTCGTGTCCTCGGGGCGTCGATGATGATCGAGCCGGGGTACGTCGCCGTCCTTCCGGATGACGATGTCCGCAAGAAGGTTCTGGTCCCCCTGATCACGGACAGCGCGCGTGAGGCGATCGCGCACGATGCCGCGTTCGGGCTGTTCGAGGCCAAACGACTGCTCGGCGCGGCGCTGTGGCTACCGCCCGGGACCTATCCGCCTCCACCTCGTCCGGAGAGTGCCGGTCCGCCGCAGTACCCGCCGTACCTTCGAGATCTCGATCCCGATCACCTCGCCGGATTGATCGTCTATGACGAGCGGTGCGTCGAGCATTTTCCGGATGAGCCTGCCTGGTACCTGATGTACCTCGGGGTCGACCCGGCAGGGCAGGGGATGGGTGTTGGAAGCACCCTTCTCCGGGTTTCGATCGATGCGGTTACCAGTCGTCAGCCTGCACCGCTGTACCTGGAGACCGGCACGGAACGGAATGTTCGCTTCTACGAGCGCTTCGGGTTCCGGGTCCGGGAAGCAGACGTGCAGCTGGTACCGGGAGAAACCCGTCACTGGACCATGCTTCGCCCGGCGAGCGTATCGGCAGCGACGACGCAGTAGGTTCACCACCGCCGGGTGTCACACGCGGTTTCAACTACCCCTGTGGTGAGATCGGCTGTTCAATGTTCACCGGATGAGATGCCAGAGCTTTGCAGCGTCTCGACGTAATGAGGGTTGTACATGACGCCGAAAAGATTCCCGAACGGATCGATGACCGAGGACGCCACAAATCCGTTCCCGAAGTCGTATGGCGGCTCATTCTCCGTCGCGCCCATCTCGAGCAAACGCGCATAGGTGGCCTCGATGTCATCGACATGCCAATAGCTCACGACGCCCCCCGGATTCGGGTTCTCGGCACGCATGATGCCCAACTCCTGAGAGTGATCACCCAAACGGAATTCGATGTACTGTCCAGGAACCTCGAAGTAAGGCTCGAAGCCCAGGAGTTGCGTGTACCACGCCTTCGCCGCGTCGAGGTCTTCTGCACGGTACCGAATCAGGGCAAATCCACGAAGCATGTGCCGTCTCCTGTCCTCTCTTCAAACGTGTTCGTTCCTGTCCTTGAACAGTAATGTGTGAGAGGGACACCCTGCGTCCGCCTTTCTTCGCCGGCCGTCCTTTGACGAAGGGTCGTTCGGCATACGCAGTCATGGAGTGATCTCCGATGGTGAATTCGGCCCCGTTCACTGGACCTGAGCCGGACTGGCAATTCGTCCTCTCCCGCGCCGGCGACGATCCACTCGGTGTGCTCCGGTCGACCGCGGCGGTGATGCGATCGGCACATGATGTGACGATCGATATGGATGCGGTCGCACATGTCGCCCGGGAGATCGGCAAGCACAACGCCAACCCGCAATGGGATGCGTCCCTGCACTACCGGGCGACCGGTCCGGACGGCGACGAGCGCACCGCGATGTGGATCCTCGCGCTGGACGCGCTCAACTTCTGTTTCTGGGGACAGGGGAGCGATCCATCGATTCGGTGGCGCGTCGAATGGCAGGGCGAGCTGGTCGATGGCTATGTGGCGCTCGTCGCCGCGCTCACCAACGCCGCCAGGCGCGGCATTCCTCTCCACGACGCATCGTTCCTCGCAAACATCGACGAGGGGGCCGTGGCGGCGATCCTGGCGCCTGCAGAGGGGCATCCACCGATCCCGCTCTTCGCTGACCGCGTCCGGAACCTGCGCGAGCTCGGCGCCGGTCTGGTGGCGATCGGGAGCGAGACGCCGGCATCGGCACTTATCCACATGGCCGGTGGATCCGCAATTGCCCTTGTGAAGGACGTCGTCGCCCGCTTCCCCTCGTTCAAGGACGTCGCGACGTGGGACCGTTCGGGCACCGGCCTGCCGGGGAACGAGGTCCGCTTCTACAAGCGTGCCCAAATCCTCGCCGGGGATATCGCCGGCGGGCTTGACGGTTCGCCGCTGGGTGCGTTCCACGACCTCGATCGGCTTACCGCGTTCGCGGACTACAAGGTTCCACAAATACTCCGAAAGCTCGGTATCCTTCGCTACTCGGATGCCCTCGCGGCGCTCATCGACGCCCGCGAGCATATTCCCGCCGGGTCTCCCCGGGAGGTCGAGATCCGTGCTGCAACGATTTGGGGATGCGAGCTGCTGCGGCAAGCGCTTTCATCGAACGGCCGTGACGGCCGTGATATCAGCGCGCATGAGCTGGACTGGTTGTTGTGGACGCAGTCGCAGGATCTTCCGGGCGCCTCGCATCCCTACCACCTGACCCCGACGATCTATTACTGAGTCGTGCGCAACGTATTGGGCACCTCGGAAATCGAGACAGGCTTTCTGGATATGCTGTCGAGAATGTCCGCCACACGGTTCCTGGTCTGTCCCAGGAGTTCCTTGCCCTTCTTCTTCGTCTCCGACACCTGCTCCCACATCCAGTAGACCGAGGGACTGTACACATAGTCGTATGCCCCGGTGAAGATGATCGAGGTTCCGCCGAAGCTGCGCTTGTAGCGGAACACGCCAAGCGCATCGGGCTCGATCTCATCTTCCGTCAAGGGAGCGGTGGGATCCTGACGGGGATGGATGGACGGTTTATCAAACGCGTCCCAGAAGTCGTAGCGCGTGCATCCCCGCTCGATGCACCACTTAATCGATTCCCAATCCAGCAACCGAATGGCCGGTATATGACTGTATGCGGTGCTCCAACCACCATACATGGCGATACCGTCTGCACCGTAGGCGAGCACCATCTGGCCAGCGATCACCTCTCCATCTAGCTCTGCGAGGAAGATTTCCGCTTCCTGGCGAGGCCCAAGTTCCTCGTACATTGCCTGAAGGTGCGCAATAGGCCGGGCATCGAAATCCCTGCGACCGGCGACTTCCTCAAGCAGTGCATGGAATCGAACGATATCGTCCTCCTCGCTCGCCGCCCGGACAGACAACCGACTACTTGCAGACCGGACGAGATTACGCGTGTTCTTCTTCATTCTTGCGAAAACGGCGTCGGGTCCGCCCGAGAGATCCACGACGATGGTGGCCCGTGGCTGGTTCGGGCGCAGCGTGTATTCGCTTGGCTGGAACCCGTGTCGCTTCAGCACATCGCCCACCGGTGATGTTGCGGGCTCGTGGGGTTCGACCCGCAACGAGATCGCGCCATGCGAACGCGCATGCCAGTGAAGTGCGTCAAGCAGCATGTCATATGACATGTCGTCGAAAGCGAAACAGGCAGGTCCCTTCGGGACATAGGCCCGGGTCGCACCGAAAGGACTGTGCATAAGCATCATTTGTGCAGCTGCAATCAGACGATTCCTGCGGACGACGCCAAACCGGACCGGCTCCCAGCCCAATCTGCGCATGTATTCCCCCCACGACCAGCCTTGCATCAGGTGACCGTTCGGAGCGGATCGAACGAAGTCGTCCCAAACCTCCCTTTCGTGATGAGAGAACTCCCGAACGATCCTGAAATGCAGCCCCGGCTCCCGTTTGGAAGCGATCACGTCAGTATCGTGTACCAAAGAGTCCGCGATCATGCGCTCCTTCTTCCCACCCCCAGATATGACGATCAGGTATTTTGAGAACCCAAACCGTTTCTGTATTTATGTCATCTCACCATAGCGCAACATAAGTTGAAAGGTCAACACCGACCCACGTGGAAGGAGATCGAGGCGTCTACCTCAACGTTTCTCTGAGCTGTTTATGGTTTCCAAAGGAAAGTGTAGATGCGAAAGACTTTCATCATTCCGGAATACACCGTTTCAGCACATGGAACGCAATCGTTGCGCGCTAGGTGTCGCCGTGTTGGAACCCAATCTGGGGAGGATCTGTGTGACAACCCGTGACCATCCATGTTCCGGGTCTTGTCAGAGTGCTCGTTAATTCAATTTGAGTATGAGAAATTCGTATTAGTTATAGGGGGTGTGGAAAGTGGGGATAAGTCCTGATTCCCCGATAACGGCACGGAATTATCAACGTGGATAAGCCGGGATATCTGTCCACGAGTCAACTGGCGAGTGTTGTGCCAGCGTTGACAATCCCCATTCGCCTCCCCGAGGGCAGTCGGTTCATTTCACCAGTCTCGGCCGGTTTCACCACAAGCCTCGATGAATTGTCCACAATCAGGGGCAGTTATCCACACTTTTCGACGAGTTATCAACAATTCCAGATATCCCTGTGACACGCGGGCATGTTGCGGACAGGGGCGTGGCGTTAATCGCAGTGTGGGTTTGGCGCCCCTCCTGAAGCTGTCGCGATTACCATTCCCCTGAAGAGGTCGGGAACGGGTCCGGATGGATTTGACATGAAAGGCTACGAGGGTGCGCATACCAGGGACATCAGATCGACACCTTGTGTACTCCATGACGCCACGTCCGGGGGCTTCGCTGGATGAGGTCGAGCAGGAGCTGCGTGGGCGATGGCCGGAGGTGAAGTCGCAGATCTCCCCGGACGCGCCCCTCGGCGTTGGCCTGACGCTGTCCGGCGTTGCCAGCGAGGAGATGCTGGAAGGTGACCGGCTGGATCGATTCCGCGATCTGCTGGAGTCGCTGGGGCTCTATGTCGTCACGATCAACGGGTTCGCGTTCGGTCCCCTTCATGGCCATGCGGGCGAAGACAACATCTTCCTGCCCGACTGGCAAGACGAGGAACGACTGGGGTACTCCTTCCGGCTGAGCACGATCCTTTCACGCCTGCTGCCCGATGAGATCGTCGAAGGCGGCATCTCGACGTGCCCGCTGGGCCACCGGGGATCCACCGACCTCGGCATGCCGGCGAACTGGATGGTGTTCACGCTCAATGTCGTCCGGGTGGTCCAGCATCTTGCCCGCCTCCGGGAGCAAACCGGCAAGCTCATTCATCTTGACCTGGAGCCGGCCCCGGATGGCGTGCTTTCGAATGCGGAAGAGCTGGCTGTGTTCTTCGAGCGTTGGTTGCTGACGCAGGGCGCGGCGATGCTGGCAGACCGGGCGGGGAACGATCCTGCCCTCGCTCGCGAGCAGATTCTCGATCATGTCCGCGTGTGCTTCGATACCTGCCACGTCGCGGTCGCGTACGAGACGCCGCAAGACGCGCTAAACCGCTACGCGGAGGTGGGTATCAAGGTCGGCAAGGTGCATGTCAGCAACGGGCTCGAAGTCTCGCTGCCAGAGGACGAGGTTGGCCGCAAGCGCATCTCGAACGAAGCCGAGTCCCTTGGAGGAATCCGCCAGGTCGCACAGCGAAACCGTGACGGCTCGATGACCGGGTATCCGGATCTTCCCGAGGCACTGGCGAACGTCCGCGATCCTGAAGCCGCTGAATGGCGGATGCACGTTCATGTGCCGCTCTTCCTCGATCGCTACGAATCCATCATGACGACGCAAGAGACGGTGCTCGCCACGCTCGCGCAACTCCGGGATCGCGATATCGCGTCCTGCCTCGAGATCGAAACGCATGTGCGCAAGGTAACGCTGGACGGCGACGAGCTGCCGATCGAGACATTGATGACCCGCGAACTACAGTGGGTGCTGGATCATGTCGACGCCTGATTCCGGTGAACGGTCCTGGACGATCCAGGATTACTTGCGGCTTGGACGCTTCTCCGCCACGCCGCTGTTCATCAGCAACGCCTTTGCCGGCGCCGCGTTGGCCGCTCCGCTCGCCTACAGCATCGACCTCGTGCTGATACTCGTCGCCGTGGCGCTCGTATCGATCGGCGGTATGTATCTGGACGACGTTCTTGGGCCGCAGAGCGCTGACGCGGCATCCACCCTGACCCGGACAGCGTGGGGCATTCCGGTTGCCCTCTTCGCGGCGAGCCTGTTCCTGCTTGCCGTCGTTGGCGCGAGGTCGCTGATCGCCGGCATTGTCCTTACCCTCGCCATCGTCATCTACGACGCATGGCAGGCCGGATCGATGGTCCGGTCCGTCCTCATGGGAGTGATCCGGAGCCTCGTCTACCTCGTCGCGTTCTCCGCGTTTGCGAGTTCCCTCGATTGGACCCTTGCTGTCTGGGCCGCCGTGATGGTCCTCTACCTCGTCGGGCTTACCCTGATCCCCGGGACCGTGACGCGATCGGGCGTGGAACGATTCGGACCAGTGGCCCTTGTCCTCTTGCCCGCGGCCGTCGCGATCGGGTTTGCCCCGGTCGACGTCCTGGTTTGGTCGTTGGCCGTCGCGGTCGTGCTTTGGGTTGTGCACAGCGTGTCGTTTGCATGGCGATCGAGCAATCGGCAGGTTGGCGGATCCGTGGCCCGGTTGATCGCCGGCATCTCGCTTGTCGATGCCGTAGTGCTCGCGACCCGGGAGGAATGGTGGGGCGCATTGCTGGCGATGGCCTGTCTTGCCCTGACCATGATGTTCCAGCGGGCGTTGCGCCCGGGCTGATCGTCAGGCCAGCTCGAGCGCCTGTTCCAACATCGTTCGCCGCATCGAATCGGTTTCCAGTGACGCGATATCCCGGAGCTTCCGGATCAGCACATCCGAGCGGCTGGCGACGACCTGCATCGCGATGATGCCGTAGAGATCCATGAGCGTGGTCGTGCGGAAGAATCGATCGAGCTCCTCTGCCCACTCATCCCGGCTCGGGTGCCCGAGGAGCAGGTCCCACAACCCGAGGATCACCTGCTCATCCTCGCTGTCGCGATAGTGCTCGATGAGCAGGGGAAGAAGGGAGGAGGGGAGGTCTGTCAGGTTCCGGAGGCCCTCGCCGATCACCTCTCCGATTGCGTTGCCCCAGGAGACCACGCCGAAGATTGGTGCCAGATCCTGCTGCGCCGCCAGGACCCGGATGGCGGTGAATGCCGGCTCCCCGGAGAACGAAGTCTGCGGGTCGGTGAGGAAGCGGGCAGCGAACATGGCGGCAAAGTCTGGATCCACATTGTTGGCGGCGATCAATGCGGCCGCGCGCAACCCGGCGCACGTTTCGTAGATCCCATCCAGCTGGTAGGTGGTCATTGCCCGCTGCAGCAACGGGAGATCTTGCGGCTGGACGATTGGCTGCATGGCCTTGACGATCGCTTCCCGGACGAAGCCGCTCGTATCCCCATGAGCCTCGCACCAGTCGTATTTGCGGATGAGCGCGTCGCGATGCGCGGTGTCCCGCGCCTCACCGATGATGCCGATTGCCGTTCGAAGGACATCGAGATGACCGGACTGCTCCATGACCTGCAGGGCGTAATGAAGCTGAGATTCTGGATCATCCGAAAGCTCTTTTAATTGACGCAGTTGATCTCCGGCATTGGCGTCAGCACTGCGAGAGGCGCGTTTGGAACGGGACATGGAGGTCCTTTCAGGGCTGGGGTCCGGTCTCTCCGCCGGATTGGGCGGTACACTCCATCATACGAACAACGCGCCGAAAAGAGGATGACGCCATGCGTGAACGAACACAACGCCCCTCGAACGACATCGAGCGTCTCACCCGGATCTACGATTCCCGCGCATCTCGCTGGGATAAGCGCGAGGCCCGGGCCGAGAATCTCGCGGTCGGGAGGTTTCGTGACCGGTTGGTTCGCGAGCTGCAGGGCGACGTCCTCGATATCGGTATAGGAACCGGAGAAACGCTGCGACGTCTCCAGGCGAGCGATGTGCCCGTGACGTCCTATACCGGCGTCGACCTCTCGACCGGGATGCTGGCCCAGGCATCCCGGTATTCGGCCGGCAGCCGGTTCCCCGTCCGGTTGCAGCAGGCAAACGCCGAGTCGTTGTCCATGTTCGGCGATCACTCGTTCGATACGGTGACGGCAAGCCTGGTCCTCTGCACCGTGCCGGACAGCGAAGCGGCGTTGCGGGAGATGGCCCGGGTCGTGAAGCCGTCGGGCAAGATCGTGCTGATCGAGCATGTCCTGACGACGAATCCGCTGTTGAAAGGCGCGATGAAGCTCGCGGCGCCGCTGCAGGTGCGTGCCATGGGATGCCATATCGATCGCAAGACAGATCAGATAATCCGAAACCTCGGTTTCTTGATCGAGCAAGATCATGCCCGATTCGCGAGGATTTTCCATCTCATCGTCGCCCGGCCACCGCAGTGACGTGAACCAAAAACGCCCCTGCTAAAGTTGCAGGGGCGTTTTCCTTGGGGACGTATCAGGCTCCGCGGCTCAATGACAACACTGTGGCTCATCATCAGGTAAATCATCATAGCGGTCGTGATGCCTCCACCAGGCATACGGCTCGGTTTGGGGCCACCCTACCGGCGAACCTTCCCAGGTCTCCTGTCGCCCGTATGGCGTGACATCGAGCAGGGCAAACAGGCTGACAAACCCTTCGACGCCACGGTTGTAGGTCGACCATGTATGGAAGACCCGGTCACCGTCGCGCAGGAACACACTTACGCCGTGGTGTTCCTCGCCGTCGACGGTTGCGTGGAAATCTTCGTTGAACGTTGTGTTGCCGGATGAGAACCACGGCAAATCCCAGCCCATCCGGTCGCGAAACGCCAGGAGCTTCTCGATCGGCGCGCGAGAGACCAGCGCATACGTCGTGTCACGGGCGTGGAAGTGGGAGAGTGGACCGATATGGTCAGCCACCATGGAGCAGCCGTCGCATCCTTCGTCCCAATCCGTGCCGAACATGAAGTGCTGGACGATGAGTTGGGAGCGGCCCTCGAACAGGTCGATCAGGCGCGCCTGACCGTGCTCCCCCTCCAAAACGTACTCTTCCGTGATCTCGACCATCGGTAGCCGACGGCGTTCAGCGGCCAGCGCATCGCCGGCGCGGGTAAAGGCCTTCTCCTTCTCCAGCAACTCATCTCGATGCCGTTGCCATTCCTCTCGCGAAACGATCTCGGGCATGGCCTTGAGCAGGGTTTTGCTCATCTGCATGTCTCCCGCTCACTCATGTACACAGAGGCCTACGCCAACAGCTCCGAAAAATGCTCGATGCGGGTCGTGGACGACATGTCGTTGGGTCGGTATGACAGCCCGACAACACCGCACTCGTACGGCGTCGCGTCGATCAGCGTCATGCGGCGATCCTCCGCGATCTGCTCGAACCATGCCTTGCCGGCGGACACAACCGGATGAACAAAGAAGTGGTACTCGTCGACAAGGCCATGCCGGATGACCGTCTGGGCAAGTCGTGCGCCTCCGGACAGATGGATGTCTTTTCCGGGATCCTCTTTGAGGCGGGCGATGTACTTCACAAGCGCATCGTCGCTGTCTACCTTCACGAGGCTGGAGTTATCCCAGGCGGGATCGAGATCGCGGTCATCGTGTGAGATAACCAGCTTCCGATAGGTGTTCATCCTGGTAGCCATCCGGTTATGAACGCCCGAGTCTGGTGCATCCGACGCGGCGGTCGGCCAATAGGTCGCCATCTCCCGATAGGTCGTGCGACCAACAAGGACCGTGTCAAAGGTCTCGTAGAGGCGATCGATCGCCTCGTACAGATCATCGCTCAGGTCGGTCACCCAGCCGAACGGATCATCGAGCCTGCCGTTGAGCGAGCTCATCATTTGGAATACGACCTTACGCATGTGTTGTTTCTCCCTGGCACTGGAGCGTTGTGGAATGACAGAAACCCGTTCGGGATCATCGGATGATCCTCGCTGCATGCTAGGTGACACACAACGGGCTGACTTCTCTGGATTTGCCATCACGGCCAGAAGTGGTGAGTACACACGACCCCGAGCGCCCAGCCCAAAGCTTCACGTCAGGTGCAAGGGATCGTGGGATGACCCGTACGCAAGTCGACGCGTCGACGTCTACCGGACCGGTACCCCGGCGCTGACAGCCGGGAGATCCCGCACGTCAACGTCCTCGTCGAGCGGGATGTCGGAGAGGCGAATGGAGAGAACCTGCGAGACACCATCGCCGCCCATCGTCACGCCATACAGCGTGTCGGAGACTTCGACCGTGCCGCGGTTATGGGTGATGACGATCGCCTGGGTCTCGTCTGCGAGCGTCCTCAGCTCGTCGCGGAAACGGACGACGTTCGCCTCATCGAGCGCCGCGTCCACCTCGTCCAGCAGCACGAACGGGGAGGGGTTTACGCGCAGGATCGCGAAGAGCAAGGCCACGGCGGTCAGCGACCGCTCGCCTCCGGAGAGCAGGGAAAGGCCCTGCAGGCGCTTTCCGGGCGGCTGGGCGACAATGTCGATTCCACCAGGCGCGCCGTCTTCCTCGCCGGTGAGGACCAGCCGTGCCGTTCCGCCGCCGAAGAGGGCGGTGAACGCCTCCGAGAACGCCTCGGCGACGCGAGCGAACGTCTCCTCGAAGCGCTGCTGCATCGTCTCGTGCAGCTCGGCGATCATCTCGCGAAGCGACGCCGCAGCCGCCTCGACGTCTGCGAGCTGGGTCTTGAGGAACTCGTATCGCTCAGACTCACGCTCGTACTCCTCGACGACGTCATCGCTGACATAGCCGACCCGGCGTAGCCGGTCACGCAGCTTCCCGATCTCCTTCTCGGTGACCGGGTAGTCGTCAGGCAGCTCGGGAAATTCCTCGCCGTCGGTGTCGCCGATCAAATGATCCGGTTCCTCATAATCCAGATCGTCGGTAATTCGCTGGCGGATCGTGCTGGCTTCCGAGCGGGCTCGTTCTACGATCAAGCCACGTTCTCCGAGGGCCTTCTGGCGATCCAGCATCTCCTGTCGCAGCCGGTCGATCTCGGTCGAGCGTTCGCGAACCTCCGCCTCGATTTCTTCGACGGCTTCGAGGAGTGGCTGCCGGCCGGACGATGCGCTCTCCAGCGCCTCGGACAAGCGCTCGACCTCGCGATCGATACGACCGCGTTGCCCCGCCAGGGCTTCTCGCTCGCCGTCCAGCTCCGCCGCGCGTCGCGTTCGCAGCTCGATCTCCTCGGCAAGTCCCTTTCGTTGAGACACCAGGGACGAGCGTTGCCGATCTTCCGAGCGAAGTCGCTCTTCCAGTGTCGCAAGGTGCTGGTTCGCCTTCGCGAGGGCCTGGTCATCTTCTTCGGCCGCCTCGCGACCCTTGCGTAGCGACTCCTGGAGACTTTCCAGGCGCTCCCGCAGCTCACCGGTGGCTTCGAGAAGGGACGCGTGGTTGGCGATCAGCGATGCGATCTCGCGCTCCTGCTCCTCGCGGGAGGAAGCGGCGCTCGCGGTGCGCTGGTCGGCGGCCGTCTGCTCCTTCCGGAGATCGCGCAGCCAATTCTCGAGCCGCTGGCGCTGGCCGGCGCGCTCTCGTTGCTGGGCCGCCAACCCGGCGCGTGACGATTCCGTCGCGTTGCGCTCGTCCAGCAGCTTCTGGATACCGGATGCGACCTCGTCGCGCGCCTTCACGGCCTCGCCCTGCTCGCGTTCGATGCGCCGGATCTCGCCGGGAAGCTCGCGCAGCTCTCGTTCGCGACCCAGCACGCCGCTCTCGCGGACGGCTGAGCCACCGGTCACCGATCCGCCTGACCGGGCGATCTCGCCGGCGAGCGTTACCGTGCTCCAGCCGTTCGGCAGCGTCGACATCAACCGGCGCGACGTCTGCAGGTCATCCACGACCACGATGCGCCCGAGCAGCCCGCGCACGACATCGTCGACCCCGTCCTCGCTCGATACGAGGTCGGCCGCAACGCCATGCACGCCGGATGCGCCATCCAGCTCGCGTGGCATCGGCCGGCTCCCCCCGCGCTGGCGGACTGTCTCGATCGGCTGGAAGGTGGCACGGCCGGCCTTCGCGTTCTTGAGCATCCGGATGGCCGACTCGGCGTCGCTCCAGCGTTCGACGACGATGTCTTGCAGGTGTCCGCCGAGGGCGACCTCCAGCGCGGTGTCGTATTGCCGATCGACCTGGATCAGCTCGGCGAGGGTGCCGCGAATGCCGGAGAGCTTGCCCTCCCGGTTCCACTGCATGACCTGGCGCACGCCGGCGTGCAGGCCCGTGCCGCTCTCATGAACGCGCTGCAGCACATCCAGACGGTTCGTTGCCTGGCTGTAACGCCGATCCAGCTCCGAGAGCCGGGCCGCGGCTGCGCGTGCCGCCTCCTGCAGCGTCGCGATGGAGGCGCGCAGCTCCTCCAGCCGGGCGGAAAGCGTCGCCATCTCGCCGGCGATCCGCTCATCTTCCTCACGGAATGCCGCGAGCTCGTTCTCGAACCCGGCGATCCGCTCGGCGCGTTCCTGGCGCTCCTGTTCGGCGCGCCAGCGGTTCTCGTCGGAGGTCTGGAGCCGTTGCTGCAGAACCGCCCGACGCTGTTCGAGATCGCTTGCCTTGCGCTCGTTCCGGGCGATCGATTGCTGGAGCTCGTTCGATTCCCGCTCCAGGTCGCTTCGGGACGAGCGCGCCTGGTTGGCAGCGGCACGCAGCTCTTCGACGTGCTTTCTCGCTGCGACGACCTCGGCCTGGGTGGCTTCCCATGTCGCGTTCGCGGCCGCGAGCGCCTTTTCGATGGCTTCGACCTGCTCGTTCAGCCCGGACTGGGTGTCTTCCATGTCCTCGCGACGACGATTCAGGGCAGCCTGGCGCTCGGCGACGAGATCGCGCTGGTGTGCCTCGCGCCGATGCTGGTCGCGCAGGGCGGCGAGGCGGGCGTCGTGGGTCTCCAGCCGCTCCGATGCTTCCTGCCGCTTCCGGACCAGCTCCTCGCGCTCCGCGGTGAGGGCATCGAGGCGCGCCTGGACCTCGCGCATGGCCGCTTCGTCGTCGGCGACCAGCGCCTCGGCCGCGGTGAGCCGCTCCTTCGCCGCGATCAACAGGCGACGGTAGTGGCCCCGTTGGAGCATCACCAGGCGGTCACGGAGAAGCTTGTACTCCTTCGCCTGCCGGGCGGAACGCTCCAGGCGCTTCAGTTGTGGCTCGACCTCCGCCAGGAGATCCGTCAGCCGAGTGATGTTGTTGTCGGATTCCGCGAGGTTGCGCTCCGCCTCCTGCACCTTGAGTCGCAGGCCGGTAAGGTCGGCGGCATGCTCGAAGAGACCACGCCGCTCCTCCGCGCGCTGGCTCAGTGCCTGGTCGACGAGGCCCTGCCCGACGACCGTGTGGCTATGACCGAGCGAGGCGGTGAGCAGCGCAACGTCCTTGAGGCGAACGCGCCGGCCGTTGATGAGGTACTGGTTCTCGCCGCCGCGGAAGGCGCGACGAGTGACCGTCACCTCGGCGAACTCGCTGGGCAGCCAGTGATCCTCGTTGTCGAAGGTGACGGTCACCTCCGCCATTCCGGCCGGGGATTTGCCCTTGCCGCCGGCGAAGATGACGTCTTCCGTCTTCTTCGAGCGCAGGGCGGAGTAGCTGGTCTCGCCGAGCACCCAGCGGACGGCGTCGGACACGTTCGACTTGCCGGAGCCGTTTGGCCCGACGATCGCCGTGATGCCGGGCTCGAAGGCGAACACGGTCTTCGTGGCGAAGCTCTTGAACCCGTGCAGCTCGAGCCGGGTCAGCTTCGGCTTCGATTGTGTGGACGTGTCGGCCATGCTGATCGATCGATAGGTGCGTACGGTAGCGGCGTCTGAGATGCGCGACGCGCCACATAAAAGGAGCCACGCGCCCGGGCGTGGCCACTGCAACGATAGAGTATACCGGCCCGGTTCACCTGCCGCATGGTGGGGCCATCCCCGTGTGACCTTCTGGAACATCTGCCCATCCGCGAAACCGGGTGGTAGCATCGTGGAGAGCTACGGAAGGTCCGTATACGGCATCGTGCTGTCCGGGCATTCTCCAGCGGTCGATATATCGGGTGCGGAGACCGGTCACCAGGGGGCGCTTGTCCCGACCGGTACGCTCCCAACGTACGTAAAGCAGCGCGGTTGATGGCCGCCGGGGATCGAGGAAGGAGGACGTGCACGTGGACCAGCCGCAAGAGCCAACGCGAGCCCGCATCGTGCCGCTCTTTCCAGATCATGTCTCCGCCAGCGGATCCTCGAGCCGGCGCGTCACCGGGTCACGGCATGACAACGACGCTAATGCCGGCGACGCCATGGCCGACCGTCTCCTCCGGATCGAGGCGGTGACTGGCGACCTTCCCGGCGAGCACGAGGGTATCGATCATGTCCGGAGCGTCAGCCTCGGCGTGTCCAGCGGCGCCTTCTTTCCCCATACCCCGTCCGAGGAAGCTCCGTTCATCGCGGCCGAGCGAGGGCTGACCACGATCGAGGTCATGCTCCAGACGCGCGGCGAATACACGCCGGAGTTCGCGGAACGGCTCAGGGCCAACGCGGAATACGCCGGGGTCACGATCCATTCCATCCATACAATGGAGCCGCTCCATCCCATGCTCGACCGCTATCCGCGCCGCGCGGAGGAGGGGCGGGAGCTGTTTCGTGACGGGATCGCGCTGGCGGCGGCGGTCGGCGCAAAGGTGCTTGTCTGGCACGGCGCTCGCCGCAAGCAGGTGGAGACCGAGGAAGGCCGGGAACGCTTCCTCGCGCTGACCCGTGAGCTTGCCGGCGAATGCGGCGAGGCGGGCATCACGCTCGGACTGGAGAACCACGCGATCAGCGCGCTGGCGCAGGTCCGTGACGTGGTCGATCTCGCGAAGCGCCTCGGTGACATTGGCTCGCAGCGAGAGATCGGGTTCGTCTTCGATCCCTTCCAGGCGGCGGAGGCAGGCGCCAACCCGTTCATGATGCTGGCCGCGATGGGCAACCGCATCGTCAATGTCCATATCAGCGACTACAGCGAGGAGAACCCGGGGCTGCGGCACCTGCCGCCCGGTGACGGTGACCTGCCCTGGTCGGCGCTGATCCGCGCCATCGCCGGGAGTGGGTACTCCGGCCCGATGATGATCGAAGGGCCGCTCGGTACCGACGACGAGGCGATCACCCGGGTCCGTCGGAAGATCGATCCACTGATTCGTTCCGTTTTCCCGTTCTCGCCGGATGAGAACCGGGACGCTGAGGATCGCGTCCTCGAGCTACCCGAGGGCGTGCGCCAGGGGATCGCGCTCTTCAACGAGCGCCGGTTCTATGAGCAGCATGAGGTCATCGAGCACGAGTGGCACGCCGAGCGAGGCCCGATCCGCCGGCTCTACCAGGGCATCCTGCAGGTTGGCGTCGGGTTCTATCACGCCCTGAACGGGAACCAGAAGGGCGCGGTGCTGCTCCTGACGGACGGCGTCGAGAAGCTCTCCGGATTTCTCCCGTCCGCCCTCGGCATCGACACCGCACGGCTGGTCCGGGAGACCCAGTCCTGCCTCGATAGCATCCGCCTGCTGGGGTTGACGCACATCGATGCCTTCGACGGCAGCAGTATTCCTTTTATCCATATGGCCGGCGAGGATGATCCGAACACCCCATAACGCCGTACACCGTTCGAAATTCCGTCGTGGTAGTCGCTTGGGGTGTATCCTGATACATTGCAGGTGAGCGTCGCGTGTTAAGCGAGGATGAACCACGTCCTTGCCGCGCGATATGCCTGTTCGACGTTTGGTCATCGTCCGGGTACCGGGGATCCGGCCAGCGCCACATATCCACGATCGCCGTCCACCGCCAGTTACCCACAAGATCAGTCGTCAGGCGCCGCGAAAGGACAAGAGGCAAAGCCGGTCATGCGAAATTTCTTCCAGCGCCAGGGTAAGTTCCGGCCGCTGTTCCGTGGTGACGAGCGCGGCAAGGACGGCGAGAAGCAGATCCCCGAAGATCTGTGGATCAAGTGCCCCAAGTGCTCCGAGCTGCTCTATAGCCGCGAGTGCGAGCGAAACGGTCGCGTCTGCCCGAAATGCGGGCATCACTTCCGGTTGAGCGCCCGCGAGCGGATCGATCTCCTGGTCGACGAAGATTCCTTCGAGGAGTGGGATACCGGGCTTCGGACCCAGGACCCCCTCGAGTTCGTCGACGGGCAGGGTCCCTACACCGAGAAGGTGGAAAAGACCCGGAAAAAGACCGGCGAGAATGAATCCCTGATTACCGGTCGCGCGACCATCAATGGCCGCCCGTTCGCGATCGTCGTCGCCGAGTTCAGCTTCCTGGGCGCAAGCATGGGTTCTGTCTGGGGCGAGAAGCTCGCTCGCGCCGTCGAGCGCGCGACGGAGCAGGGGATCGCGGTCCTGACGATCAACGCCTCTGGTGGCGCCCGGATGCACGAGGGGTTGTTCTCCCTCATGCAGATGGCGAAGACCATTGCCGCTTTCCATCGCCTCGGCGAGCGGGGCCTGCCCCATATCTCGCTGTTGGTCGATCCGTGCTACGGCGGCGTGCCGGCGAGCTACGCGACTGTGGCCGACGTGATGCTCGCCGAGCCGGGCGCCCTGATTGGCTTTGCGGGTCAGCGCGTCATCGAGCAGGTGACGCGGCAGAAGTTGCCTGAAGGGTTCCAGACGGCCGAGTTTCTGTTGGAACACGGCATGCTCGACCAGATCGTCGACCGCAATGCACTGCGCGACACCATGACCCGGCTCTCCGACCACTATATTCGTCGCCCGGATAGCATCGGTACCTATTATCCCAAGGGCCTGGTTCCCGACCTCCCGACGGTCGAGGCACCCGAAGAGCCCGGGCAGACGCCCGTTTCCGCTGAAGCCGGAGAGGAATCGTGACAGAGAACGTATCGGATCAGGCGCCGGCCGAGCAGCAGGAGGTCGAAGAGCTGACCGCGATGGATCGCGTGCGGCTCGCGCGCGACCCGAACCGTCCGGCCACGCTCGACTACGTGCAGGAACTGCTCCAGAACGTGATGGAGCTCCGTGGAGACCGCGCCTTCGGTGATGACCAGGCGCTGATCGGTGGCCTCGGAACCTTCCGTGGCCGCTCGGTTGTCTGGCTCGGCCACCAGGGTGGCAGCAACACCAAGGAGAACCTGCTCCGCAACTTCGGCATGCCGCGTCCCGAGGGGTTCCGTAAGGCTCGCCGGCTAATGCAGCATGCCGAGAAGTTTGGGTTGCCCATCATCACCTTCGTCGACACGTCCGGCGCCGATCCCGGCATCAGCTCGGAAGAGCGCGGCCAGGCGAACGCGATCGCCGAGTGCCTGATGCAGATGATCGGGACCCGGGTGCCGATCGTCTGCACCGTGATCGGGGAGGGCGGTTCCGGTGGAGCGTTGGCGATCAGCCTGGGCGACCGGCTGCTGATGCTCGAGAACGCGATCTATGCCGTTGCATCGCCGGAAGCGTGTGCCGCGATTCTCTGGAAGGACGCTGGCAAGGCGCCGGAAGCGGCCGCAACCATGCGGATCACGGCGGCCGACCTCCAGCGGTTTGGCATCATCGACGAGCTGATTCCTGAGCCGGTCCCGGCGCATGAAGCGCCCCGCGATACGATCCAGACCGTTGGGGACCGGATCGAGGCGCATCTCGACGAGCTGACCGCATTGTTGGGATCGGACGAGCGGCCGGATATGCAGGGGCTGCTCGACCGTCGCTACGACAAGTTCCGCGTGATCGGCGCCTGGAGCGAAGTCTGATCCAGACCCTCGACAAACCAACGCCCTTAACGAGAAAACGCCCCGGCCAGCCAGCCGGGGCGTTTTCGTGGGGCCGCGTACGTTGGTGCGTTAGTCCGCGACGGACCATTCACTATCGTAATCGTAGGTCTCAACCGCTAGGGGCAGGGATTCGATATCAAACCAGTGTCGGGGAGAGCAAAGAGCGAAGATCTCCGGGCGACCAAGCATCCACGATGCCAACGCCGTCGGAATCTCGATCATTGGGGCCCCGGTGCCGGGCCACAGAAAGTAGTCATTGTCCTGGGTCCGTACCAGGAGTCGTTCCGGATACGAGACATGTGATGCTACGGGTTGTACATAGGTGTTCAACGACGAATCCATAACTCCATATTCCTTCCCATGCGTTGTGTGCTCCGGCGGTGCGACGATGCTGGATCTGGTGCATGCTCCGCATCGTCAAGTCCGCAACACCGGTGTTGGTGCTAATTCGGGAAACGTTCCAGCCAGGTAACGTATCCCGAACACCTGCGGTCCCCTCTCGCCTGCATCGGGCGTCCCGATGCTTTGACCCACGCTGGGACGGGGGCGAAATTCCCGTAACCAGTGACCACGTATCCGACAAATACCTGCCGCTGACGCTGTTAGGTCCGACAATCGATATGGCCCCGGATGTGGATGGTTGGTTCTACCTCGCGCTAGCCGACGCTTCGGGTGAATCGGGCAATCGCCTTGTTCAGCTCTTGCAGCCGCTCTTCCCGGTCATCGGGTTCGGCGTTAACGACACAGCCCCGGATGTGATCTTCAAGAAGTACCAAACCGACCGACTGCGTGGACGAGATCACCGCTGAAATCTGCGTCAGGATATCGATGCAGTAGCGGTCATCCTCGACCATGCGGCCGATGCCTCGAATCTGTCCCTCGATCCGCCGCAGGCGAGCCAGCAGTTTTGCCTTGTCCTGCGCGTACGATTCGCTGGTGCGGTCCGTGTGGCAGGATGCCTCCGGGACAGCCACGGAATCTTCGGTATCAATCAAGAGTTGGTCCTTTCTCTCCCGGGCCGCCTGGTGTGGTGCAAGGTCCCTGATGGATCACGGCATGTGGCCTGTTTCGGATGTGCGAACACTGGCGCTCGGGGAGAGAACTGCCCCTGCGCTATTCGTAATCAAGATTCGGGCCACCGTCTCCCGGAAGTGTGTTGTGTAGTGAAGGACAGGTCTGTCACGTATGCCGGATTAGGAAAACCCTCGTGTAGTCCCGTATGGTTATTATCCCATCACCGTGCCAGAAATGTCGACAGTCCGTCCGGGTAGGTTTTGCGGTACGAAAGGATCATTTTGGCGTCGTAATTGGGTGGGCGTTGTGTATGATGAGATCACAACGCCTAATATGCCCCGTGGCCACGACCCTTCCGCTCCCAGTTCTGAGGCAGGACACCATGGCTGATTCCAATATTGTCGTCGCGATATTCGACGATGAGAGCAAGACGTACCAGGCCTTTTCCGAGGTGAAGCGTGCCGCCGCCGAAGGTAAGCTCAAGATCAACGGCCTGACGATCATGCACCGTCGCCTCGACGGGCAATTCGAGGTTCGCGACGCGGCCATGAAGAACTATGGCGGCTCGATCGTGGGCGGAATCATCGGTTCGCTAGTCGGCATACTCGGCGGACCACTCGGGATCCTGCTCGGTTGGGGCGCCGGCTCGCTTGTTGGTGGGTTTCGCGATGCTCGCGAGATCCTCGAGGACCGGAACCTTTTCCAGCGCATTACGCAGGATATGGAGGTCGGCCGGACGGTGCTGGTCGGTGAGCTGGAAGACGAGCAGCCGTATGTCGTCGACCAGATTGTCCGTCGCCTGAACGGCGAACTGTTGCGGCGCCGTACTGAAGATGTCGAGGCCGATATCAAGGCTGCCGAGGTGGCCCAGGAGAGCGCGCGCAGCGCGGCCCAGCGCGTGATCGACGAGGATATGCAGCGACGAAATCCGCGCGAGTCGGACACGGATACGTCTTCCTCGTAACGAGATCGTCACAGTCAACCGGGCTGCAGCCGAATGGCTCGCCCGGTTCATTGTTGCCGGAGTCCCATTCCATGCTCGACCGAACGCGCATCTTCCCCGAGGCGCAGACCGTCCTGCGGGTATTCCTGGAGGAAGCTGATCGCCACGCGCCGGATGTGTTTCCGGATGTCTACGTTATCGGCTCGATGGCGCTCGATGATGCCCTTCCGGGCAAGAGCGATATCGATCTCCTGCTGGTCTATCCATCTGCCGTCGATGCCGGGGAGGTCATGGCCGCCCTGAATCCGGCGATGGAGCGCGTGCGCAAGATGTACCCCGAGCCGGCCCTCGATGGCATGGCCCTGAGCCAGGCCGACCTTGCGACGGGTCCGGCGAAGATGGAAGGGCCGCGACCCGTCATCTTCGAGGGCAAGCTGGAGCTCTCGGAAGAAGGCAGCGCCCGGAATCCGGTGACATGGCAGACGCTCCGGCAAGGTGGCATCACCTGGCGGGGTACACCTGTCGCCGAGCTGGACCTGCACCACGACGAGACGTTGTTGCGGGACTGGGTGCGCGGCAATCTCGAGAGCTATTGGCGACCGTTGTGGCGAAAATCCAGCTCGTTGCTCTCCAGGGGCGGGCAATGGTCGCTCCGGGATGACTTCATCGAGTGGGTTGTGCTGGGCGTGACCCGGCTCCACGCGACCATTACGACCGGAGAGGTCGTGTCCAAGACGGGCGCGGGCGACTACGCCTTGCGCACATTCCCCGACTACTGGCACCTGATCGTTCGTGAAGCGCTGGATATCCGCAGCAATCCCGAGCGGAAGAGATCCCTCTATCGTCGCGATGTGCTCGGCCGCCGGAAGGAGGCGAGGGACTACGTTGCGATGGTGATCGAGGACGCGCTGGGGCGGTGATCGAGGCTTCGAAGCCCGTCTCTCGAAGCCGCCAAGATCACTTCAGGTGATCCGGTAGCTCCGCAAGCGTCTCGATCGTCAGCCACGGTGTGACCGACGGATCTGGCGAGGGGCGACCGATGGAGATCCAGACGCCGCGGATGCCAACCGACTGGGCGGCGGTGACGTCTCGCCGGAAGTTGTCGCCGACCATGATCGTTTCGCCGGGGGTAGCCCCGATTCCTCGCAGGGCCGCGTCGTAGATCTCCGGATCCGGCTTGCCGAACCCCAGCTCACCCGAGACGATAATGGTCTCGAACCGGTCGCTCAGTCCGGTCTTCTCCATCTTGGTCCGTTGCACGTCCGGGATGCCGTTGGTCACGATGCCGAGCCTGAACCGCTCGCCCAGCGTGGCCAGGGCTTCCTCGCCGCCGGGCACGAACGGGTTGGTATGGGCGCGCTCGTGCTCGAAACGGGCGTCGAGATTCGCGGCCAGCTCATCATTCTCCACGCCGCAGGCGGCGAGGGCGCGTCGCCAGCTCTCTCGCCGGAAGCCGGGTCCCCATTCGCGCATCTCCGCCCAGTGCGGATCGTCGCCCTCGAAGCGGGCACGTAGCCCTTCGATCTCGCTTGTGCCAATGCCATCCAGCCAGTCCGGGAACGGCCCGCCCTCCCAAATCTCCGCCGAAATCCGGCGGACTTCGCCGATCAGTCGCTCCGGATCGACGCCGGCGACGTGCTCCGCATGGCGAGCGGTTGCTTCGAACGCGACATCGGTCGCGGCGTCATCCTGCAGGATGGTGTCGTCGAGATCGAGCAGGATGGTCGTCACATCTGTGGCGATCGTCTGGGTCAACGGGAGGCTCCTTCACGGGCGAGCTTGTTCACGGCGGCATCGAGCATCGATGCGAATTTCGAGCGGTCGTTTTTCGAGTGGGCGCTTGGTCCACCGGTCATGATGCCCATCGACCGCAGGTGGGCGTTCAGGTCGCGGGAGGCGAGGGCGTCGCCGATACGGTTCGGGTTGTATTCCCCGCCCCGGAAATCGAGGCAGCGCACCCCGTTCGCGATCACGCGGGCGGCCAGCGGGATATCCGCCGTCAGGACCAGGTCGCCCTTCTCCGCCCGCTCGGCGATCCAGTCGTCGGCAGCATCCGGCGACCCCGGCACGACGATCATCTCGGCGTGGGCCACGGAGTCGTTCGGGATACGGATCGGGGTGTTGGCAACGACGAGGACACGGACGTTGTAGCGGGTGGCGGTCCGGAAGACGAGGTCCTTGACCGGGCAGGCGTCGGCGTCGAGATAGATGGCGGGTTGGGGCACGCGGGCAACTGTCCTTTCCAGGGAAACTCATTTTGTTCCGCCGCATCTCGTGTGCGGCGGAACGGGTGTTTACACCCGTTCCAGTGCGAAATGCGGTTCTTCCGGAAGCGTGACCTCGATCGGGTCGCCGGGACGGACGACGCCACCGGTAATGACGATCGACATCACGCCGGCTTTCCGGATGATGTTGCCATCTTCGTTCTTGCTCACCATTTGCGCCAGCAGGCCAGGCTTGAAGTTGTCGATCTGGTAACAGGGATTGCGCAGGCCGGTGATCTCGACCACCGCCTCGGCGCCAAGCTGAAGCCGGGTTCCTCTCGGAAGCGTGAGCAGGTTGATCCCGCGCGTGGTGATGTTCTCGCCCAGGTCTCCCGGCCGAACGGTGTGACCGTGATCGGCGACCTCATCGAAGAGCTCGGAGTGGATGAGGTGGACCTGCCGCAGGTTCGGCTGGCTGGGATCCCGGGCGACTCGCGAGCGATGCTTCACCGTCGCGCCGCTGTGCGCGTCACCTTCCACGCCCAGGCCGGCAATGATGGTGATCTCCTCGCGGGGAGTCTTGCTGAATTGATGGTCCGGGCTGGACGAGACTGCGATAACCGACGCCTTCATCGAATACCAACTCCTGGCAGGTAGAGTGCGGACAGTTCCAAAACCGATCATACTGGAGAAGTTCGACGTTCTTGTCACCAGCCAAGGAAAGCCGTTTGTCCAGCAGCATCTCCCGCATCTATTTCTCCGCCGACGAGGACTATCTCTCGACCGCCGCCGACGAATTGCGCCCGTTCTTCCCGGACGCGCACATGGAGCCGATCGGGCCGGATATCGCCGCCTTCGCGGATGAGGGGGTCTCGATCGCGGAGCTCGCCGAGACCATCCGGCGCGAGTATCTCGCCTTCACCAGGCACCTGATGCGCGGCGTTGGTGAGATTCCTCACGAGGAGGCGGAGGATCTGGGCGCGCTGGGTGACATCGCGCTCGACCTGTGGGAGCAATTGCCGTTTCCGGATCGCGTGTCATTGCACGTTTGGCAGAGTGGGGACGCCGACTTCCCCTACCGCAATGACCAGCTTTGGCGACGCCTCGCGGCTGCGCTGGAAGATGTCGATGTCGAGGTTGTGCGGGGTGGCGCGTCGCACATCCTGTCCGCATGCCAGACGGAGCAGGGGCTCATCTTCGGATCGAACGGAGCCGGCAATGCCCTCGCTGACTGGCCGGGGGGCCGCGTGCGGCTCGCGAAGCCGAAGGGCCAGATCTCCCGCGCGGAGTTCAAGCTGGAAGAGCTCTTCCGCACCGGCGCGGTGACGTTGCCGGAAGGGGGAAAGGCGATCGATCTCGGCGCGGCGCCGGGAGGGTGGACGCGCATCCTGCTGGATCGCGGCTTCGAGGTCTGGGCGGTCGATCCGGGTGATCTCGACCGCCGTCTGGCGGGCCGCGAAGGTCTTCATCACGTCAGAACTACTGCCGGGCCGTTCCTCGCGGAAACCACCGAGACGTTCGACCTCGTCGTCAACGATATGCGGATGGCGCCCGGGCTCTCGGCATCGATCATGAACTCCGCCGTGCAACACCTTTCGCCAGACGGGCTGGGCATCATGTCGCTGAAGATTTCGCCGCAGCATCCGCTCGCGATGGTTGACGGGGCGTTCCGCCTGCTCAGGGAGCATTGGGAACCGGTCTTTGTCCGGCAGCTTCACCACAATCGCAACGAAATTACGGCGGTCATTCGGCCGAAGCGGTGAGAGGTTGGCCGCCCTATCGTTGTTGCGTGAAGTTCTCCTCGTCGACGTCGATATCGGCAAACAGATCCCAGTTGTCGTCAGGTTCGACGCGGGAGAACTCCTCGCGGGCAGGGTGATATTGGTAGTACTGGCCGTCCGCGCCGAGTACCAGGAGCCGATCCTCATATGCTGTGTGCTCGCCGACGAGCGTGAATTCGTAGGGCATTGCCCGGGTCTCCGTTACGGGTATAGTCACAGGCCCGATCGTCGGGCGTTTCTCTCGTCCCACACCCACACCCTACGGATCTCCCGTCAACGCAGCGTCAATACGGTTGGCGTCATCGTCATCCCTACGACATCTGGCCGGATTGCCGTTCGCGACGGTAGGGTAAGGTGATCGGGAGGTCGCATGGACCTCCATGGGGGAGCTCACGGGTACTCCGGAGTCCCTCGTTCAACCGCAGGAGGAATCATGCGTCTGCTCGTTCGTTTATTTGCGACTCTCGTCATCGCCCTGCTGACCCTCGTCGGGCATGTCCACGCCCAGACCCCGGTCGCCTCGCCCGGGGCGTCCCCGGTTGCGGGAGGCGAACGAGAGGTGTCGTTCGAGAGCGGACCGGATACCCTTTACGGCTCCCTGCGCGTGCCGGCTGGTGCCACTGGGCCGGGACCGGCGGTGCTGATCATCTCCGGAAGTGGTCCGACCGACCGAAACGGGGATCAACCGGGTCTTCCGGCAGGCACGAACCGGCACTTCGCGGACGAGCTGGAGGCGATTGGTGTCGTCTCGTTCCGGTACGACAAGATCGGGTCGGGCGAAACCGGTCTCGGCACGCATCCGATGGGTGAGGGCGTCGATTACGAGCTGTTCCTGCAGGAAGCGTGGGACGCGTTCGAGCTGTTGGCCTTGCAGCCGGAAGTGGACCCGGAGCGGATCATCGTGCTCGGCCATAGCGAGGGTGCGCTCTTCGCGCTGGATATGGCCGCCGATGAGAGCCGCGATGTCAGGCCGGCCGGGATCGTCCTCGCGGCGCCGGTGGGCGAGCGGTATCTCGATCTGCTTCGTGGGCAGATCGGGGCCGCGTACGACGATCTCGTCGAGGCGGGACAACTGCCAGAGGCCACGGCGGATGCCCTTCGGGAAGAGCTGGACACGGCCATCGCGGAGATTCGCGAGACCGGATCGCTGGGTATCCAGCTGACCGATCCCGGCGTCGCGGCGCTCCTGTCACCCATCAACATGGATTTCCTCTACCAGATTGACCAGCGCGACCCTGCAGAGCTTGCGGCGAACGTCCCATCCGAAGTGCCGGTGTTGATCCTGCACGGCCTGAAGGACGAGCAGGTCCTCCCACACCAGCCCGACCGGCTGGAAATCGCATTCGCGGAGGCCGGGCATCCGGACGTGATGCGGGTCGATATCGAGCATGCGAATCATATCTTCCGTGTGATCGAGGGCGAGCCGAATGCCGCCGAGGATTACCTGGACCCAACGCTTCCGTTCAGCCCGGACGTAGGAGAGGCCCTGGAGACGTATCTGGAGCCGTTTCTCGGGATAGATGACGATGCCTGAGGACGCAAGGAACCGGTTTGACGAAGACGTGTTCACGCACCGGATCACGAAGGACGGCAAGGTGCTGATCTCGTGGGAAGGGCGAATCGTGACCACGGTGGCCGGGAACGCGGCGTCGAAGCTCATTTCCCGGCTGGAATCCGCCGACCGGCGGGAGGTGCAACATCTCCTGGCCCGGGCGACCGGTCACTTCAAGCACGGGAACGAGCGCTAGCCGTTCGCCATCATGGACTACGGGTGAAGGGTGCCATCGGATCGTACGGGATCCCGGCAGGAACCGGAACCGGCACGCAGAATTGGTCCTCTCTCAGGCACTCCAGCTGCGCGGACAGCAGCTCGCGGGCGACGGCATCGTTGAACGAAGGATCGAGGCTGGTGACCTTGATGCTCGCGACCATGGTGCCTTGCTGCGCAATGAAACGGACAAAGGGCGCACGGAATTCCGCCGGATCGCCGGAGATCACGCCATAGTACCGATCGGTACCGGTGACCCCGATGATCGCCTGGTCATGAAAGGGAACGTCCTGCATGGAGATCACGTCCTGCGCAAAGCTCGGCCCATCGAACTGTTGCAGGAACATCTGGACCAGTGTGTCCGGGACGAGGCGCGCCGCCGCTTCTGCATCCGGGAGCGTTGCCAGCCGGATCTGGACGGCGAGACCGGAGCTATCGTTCGTGGTGCCCTCTGGAGAGAGCCGGACATAGGTGAGGTAGATGTCCTGGATATCGTGATCCTCGTACCAGTCCCGTGTCGGGGCGAGGATGTCGTCATGCACGACCCCATCGTCGACAAGATAGAGATTCTCGTACACCAGCGACCCTGACGGGTTTTGGACGTATTCGAAGCCGTTTCCTTCGCTCATCCTCAAGACAAGCAGGTTGATGGGCAAGGCGAAGGTGTCCGGCCGGGCGACCGGAGCCTGGGCTGCGGCCAGCATGCTGTGGGAACCGAGCAGCACCAGGAGGACCCAGGCGGAGAAGATGCGCTTCATGTCCGACCTCCACTCAGGTGAGCGGGAAGCAGCGGTTCATGACTAGGGCCCGGGCAACAGGTGAATTCAGGCGCGGGAGCGAACGATCGCGGGACCAGGAGCCGGGGCGAGGGTGGCCGAGATTGTGACCGGCGTTCCCGGCTCAAACGGGACATTAGAGGGAAGGGGAACCGGGACGCAGAACTGGTCTGCCGCGATGCAGGCGAGTTGCGCTGCGAGCAGCTCGCGGGCGACCGCGTCATTGAACGCCGGGTCGGGACCGGTGACCTTGATGCTGGCGACTATGGTCCCGTGCTGGGCGATGAATCGCGTGAATGGTACGCGGAACGCGGCATCACCGTTCACCAGACCGTCGTACTGATCCGTGCCGGTGAGGCCAGTGATGGCCTCATCGTGATCCGGAAGATCGGTCATCACGGTGATGTCTTGTGAGAACCGATCACCTGCGCCGGACAGATGGGTGAAGAATGCGGGCGACGCGTCCACAAGCCGACCAGCCATGTCGCCATCCGGGACGGTCGCCAGCCGCACCTGGACCGCGATGCTAATTGAGGGCTCGGTGACCTCTTCGTCCGGCACCATGCTGGTGTACGCATCGTAGAGGTTGTGGACCTCGTGGTCCTCGTAGAAATCCGCCAAGGGGGGCGGAACGGTCGTCGCGATCTCGCCATCCCTGACGAGGTAGCCGTTCCCGTACAACGGGGCACCCGACTGGTCGCGAACGTACCCGTAGCCGTTGCCTTCCCTGATCCGCAGCACGAGGAGGTTGACGGGAAGGGCAAACGGGTCCGGCGTGGCGACGGGCGTTTGCGCCGATGCCGGCGTGACCGCGGTGATCAGCAGGAGGACGATGCAGGCCCGGACGATGCGTTTCATGCCCGACCCCCACTTTCGTGAGATGGACGCGGCGATTCATGATGTCGGGCCCGGTAGCCCCGCAGTATATGAACTACCGGGAACCGTCACAAGAGCATGGTGTAGGGTGTGTCACCGATGTCCTGCGCCCATGGTCCCGGTTGCCTCGGCAAGGAGTCCGGACGCGAGGTGGTGGCCTCGTTCACGAGGGGCATGGATACCGGCGAGACGCAAATGGGTCGCGGCGATGAGGAACGACAGCAGGGCCTCGTTCAGCTGCGGATCGAGCTCCCGGCTCCTGGACAGGAAGCGATCCCGCGCGCGGGCGATACCCTCCGCATGGGAAGGTTGCTGCAGCGCGAGCAGGTCCAGATGCGCGGCGAAGTTCGCGATATCGATTGCCGGCTCGGACATCGCCGCATCGTCGAGATCCAGTACCGAGAGGCGGTCGCCGTCGGCCAGGACCTGGTCATGGTAAAAGTCCCGATGGATCGGCAGGGAACGCCAGCCTTCGATGTTCCCCGCGAGGTCACGGAGTCGGGCATGAATGTCGGTCGACGCCTCGCGCAGATCCGGGAACATCTCGCCGACGTCCTCCACCCTCTGCGGCAGGGGCGACAGCTCCTTGTCGAGATCGTGCTCGCGCCCGAGATCGAGGCCCGATGCGTGGAGCGCATGGATGGCCTCGGCGATGTTTGTCGCCAGCCCCTCGTCGCCGGCGAAGAGCCGTTCGTCGATCGATCGGCCAGGAACCGATCGCTGCAGCAGGACGCGCTGGTCGGTCACGAACGCGATCGGATCGGGGAGCGCGACATCGGGCCCGAAGGCTCGGGCGTCGTAGATTTTCCGCGTGATCTCATGGACGCGCGGCCCACGTTTCGACGCGAAGATCTTTCCCCAAATCGGCGCGCTCCCTTCCACGTCATATCTCAGGATGGCGCGGCGTCCGGGCTTGTGTCGCTGGACGTAGATCCTGGTCAGGTTGAGGGACCGATCTCCCGTCGCATCGCGCAACGTGGCCTGCATACGCGCCATATCCTGCAGCGCGGGAAGTTCCGGGAGCTTGTCATCGGCGATGGATGATGGCTGGACGCCCGACCTTGTGTCTGGGAGAACAGGGCGGCCCAGGACGCGTTCAATCAGCGCCACCATTTCCTCGATTCGCCCTGGCCACGCAGCCTCCAGTCGCCGGAAGGGGCCGGGCGCGAGCTTCAGGATTCCGATGGCTTCGAAGGTCGCGATGTCGCGGTCGCTCATCTCGCGGTGCTGCCGCATGGCGGCGATGAACGCCTCGCGCGCTTGCGGGCGGACCGAACCGCGCTGCTGGCCGGTGAGGAGATGGGCGAGCATGTTGCCGATGTCGAGCATCGGATGCGCGATCCGGATCTCGTCGAGGTCGATGACGACCATCCGGTCGCCATCGACGATCGCCTGGTCGTCGTAGAAATCGCCGTGGTTGGTGGCCAGCTCGTCGTCGACTCGAGCGAGTCGGTCCGCCAGGACACAGACGATCCGCTTCAACCGCGTTTCGAGCTCCGGCAGGATCACACCCAGCAACCGGGCGGTCTCGCGTAGCCGGTCGACCTCGTGGCCGAGATGATGAACGGGCAGGTCCTGCACCGGCGTGCGGTGAAGGAGCGAGAGCGGTTCCGCTAGGGCCGCGAGCAGGCTTTCGTAGCGGGCGTCGTTCCGTAGCGAGGCGAGCTGGTCGCCCGGGGCTTCTGCGTGGGCAATGTACCCGAGCTTCTCGTAGGCCCCGAGCACCTCCGGCGTCGGTAGTCCGGCATCGATGAGAGCGGTGGTCGCCGTGCGGATCATCTCGACCGGCTTGTCCGCGTGGGTCTTGCCGTAGACGACTCCCCGGGATGTCTCGTACCGGAAGAGCGCCTTCCGGCCGGGCTTGTAGCGGATCAGCGCCGGGTCGGGTTCGACCGCGAGGTCAGGCGCGTCCAACATGGTGGCGAGGTGCTTTCGCGCCGGTTCCGTCGCTGCCACCGGCAGCAGGGAGCGGAGATCGTAGTCGATCGGGAAGAAGGCCAGCATCCCGTTCAGCTCCGGGACGTACGCCACCCGCTCCAGGGGGAACGACCCGCATTCATCGTTCGCGCGCTCGAGCAGCTTCGCCAGCTTGCGGCTCTGCATCCGGCGGCGCCCGCGATCGTCTGCGAACGTCTTGATGTGGGCCGGGTGCGTCGTGATTTCATCGCCGATCCGGATGTCGATGTCGTAATTGACGAGGCAGCTCGTCTGCGGCTTGTACCGGACGTAGGTGGGCCGGCAGGCGATGATCTCGACACCGGCGTCTCCGGCGGCGTGGCCGGTGATGAGGCCGTGCATCGCCTCGCCGTCGAAGAGCGTCGGGAAGTTGGGCAGGACCGGGTCGACCGGTGGGATGTGAATCATGACGTCGCTCGCATCAGGGGTGTAACGTTGGCCGGCGCCACCTGCATCTCGTAGAGATCCCGGTAGCGGCCCGGGCGGGAGGTCAGCTCGTCGTGGGTGCCGCGCTCGACGATGCGACCGCCTTCGAGGACGAGGATCTTGTTCGCCTTGCGGATCGTATCCAGCCGGTGCGCGATGATGATTGCGGTGCGGCCGGCCAGCAAACGTTCCATCGCCTTCGTGACCCACTGCTCGGACGCCGCGTCGAGGCCGGTGGTCGGCTCGTCGAGGATCACGATCGGCGCGTCCTTCACCATCGCGCGGGCGATCGCCAGGCGCTGGCGCTGGCCGCCGGAGAGCGACGAGCCGCGCTCGCTGATCATCGTGTCGTAGCCATCCGGCTGGGACATGATGAAGTCGTCGATATAGGCGGCCTTTGCGGCGGCGCGAATCTCCTCGTCGGTCGCGTCCTGCTTGCCGTAGGCGATGTTCTCGCGGAACGTCCCGGCGAAGAGGGCGCCATCCTGCGGCACGATGCTGATGTTCTCGCGCAGCGAGTCCAGCGTGAATTCGCGGATGTCGATGCCATCGATCGTGATGCTGCCACCCGTCACGTCATAGAGGCGCGGCAGAAGCGAGACGATGGTGGACTTGCCGGCGCCGGAGCCGCCGACCAGTGCGATCGTCTCGCCAGGATTGACCCGGAAATCGATATCGGTCAGCGTCTGGTCGCCTTCCTGGTACGCGAACGAGACGTGGTTGTAGGCCACCTCACCGCGCAGGATGCCGGCGTCGCGCGGGCCGTCCTGGATGTCCGGCACCTCGTCGAGCACCTCGGTGATGCGGTCGACGCAGGCGGACGCCTTGCTGGCGCGCTCGGCAACGCGGGAGAGGCGGCGGAGCGGGCGGTTGAAGCTCTGCATGTAGGTGACGAACACGACCAGCTCACCGGCGGACAGGCGGCCATCGATGACCTGGGTCGCGCCGATCCACAGCGTCAGCGCCATGCTGACCGCGACGGCGATCTCGATCCAGCGGTTCAGCTGGCCTTCGAGGCGGGTTGCGCGCAGACCAGCGTTCAGCGACCGCTTGTTGATCTTCGCGAGGCGCGCTTCTTCCGACCGCTCGCCGGTAAAGATTTGGACGATCTGGATGTTGGAGAGCGATTCGTGCAGGCGCGAGCCCAGCTCGCCCTCACGCTTGCGCTGGTTGTTCGCGGCGGCGCGAATCCGGCTGGAGTAGATGACCAGCACGCCGAAGATGATCGGGATCGTGATGATCGCGACCAGCGCGAGTCGCCAGTTCATGACGAACATGATGGTCACGAAGCCGACCAGGATGATCGATTCGGAGATCAGCGAGAGGAGCGACGCGGCGAGGAGCTGGCGCAGGTTGTTGATATCGCCGGTGAAGCGCATCAGCAGGTCGCCAGTGCTCGTGCCGTTGTGGAAGCGCAGCGAGAGGCGCTGGACGTGGGCGAAGAGACGCTCGCGGATCGTGATGACGACATCCTGGCCAACGCGCGAAGTCAGCACGCTCTGGCCGTAGTAGAAGATGCCCTTGATGAATGCCAGGACGAGGACCGCGCCGACCGCCAGCTGCAGGACGCGCATGCGGTCGTCGCCGAGCCAGCTGTTCAGCCACCCGAATGGCGTGACGAGCGGCACATCCAGGATGACGTTGTCGAGGATGAACTTGATCGGCCACGCCTCGGCCAGCCGCACCAGCGTGTACCCGATGGCGCAGAGGAGCGCCATCAGTAGCTTCGGCCAGTGGTGCATCAGCTCCTCGCGGAAGCGGATGATGACCTCCAGCGAGACCTGAATGCCCCGCGCCTGCTTTTTCAGGGCCTTGACGGGCGATGCCATCAGCGATCACCTCCTGCGACAGCCGCCTCGAGCGGGGTCGCGACGAGCGCCTCGACGACGCGGGCGTTCTTCTCCCAGCTGTACTCGTCGACGGCCTCGCGCAGCGCTTTGGCGCCGAGCGCGTTGAGCTGCGCCCGATCGTCCAGCAGGGACGTAATCGCTGCCGCGAGGGCGGACGTGTCGCCCGGTTCGACCAGCAGGCCGGTGCGGCCCTGCTCGACGATCTGCGGGATCTGGCCGATGTTCGCGGCGATGATCGCGCGACCGGCGGCCATGTACTCGAAGATCTTGAGCGGCGAGAAGTAGAAGCCGGGCTGGGGGTTGTACGGGGCGACGGCGATGCTCATCCGGCCGATGTAGCCGGCCATCTCGTCGTGATCGACCATGCCGGTGAAGCGAACGAGGTCGGTGATACCCTGGTCACGGGCGAGCGTTTCCAGCATGTCGCGCTGGGGGCCGTCGCCGACGATGAGCAGCTGCGGCGTGTCGTCGATGCCGCGCTCGCGGGCGATCTCGCCGATCGCCTCGACGAGCGTCGCCGTGCCGTGCCAGGCCTTCAGTGTTCCAACGAAGCCGACGGTTGGCCGCTCCGGCTTCATGGCCGCCGCCCTGGCGAAGCGGTCGATGTTGACCCGGTTCGGGGTGACGGTGATGCGCTCGGGCGCGACGCCCGTGCCGATCAGCCATTCGCGCAGCTCTTCAGATACGGCGAGCACATAATCGGCTGATTGCAGGATCATGCGCTCCGTCTCGCGGACGGTGCGGCTGAAGCCGAGGCCGCGGTGCGCTTCCGCCTCGTCGGCGAGCGGCGCGTTCACCTCGATGATGTGCGGGATGCCGAGACGCTTCGCGAGGTCGACGCCGGCGGTGCTCATCAGGGAGTAGCGCTCGTAGATGGCGTCAGGCTGCCAACCCTCCAGCGCCGGCAACAGCTCCTGCACCAGCGTGACGCCGTAGAGCATCGACCGGATCTCCTTCATGGCGGGGTCGGAGATGGCAGGATCGGCCTTCATGGTGTCGACGAGTCCCTTCTGGACCTTGCCGAACCGCACCTCCGTCACCGGGAGATCGAAGCCGGCCGGGCGCTCCCCGCCGAGGCGAGGGGTGAAGATATGCACCTCGTGCCCGATGGATTGGAGGGCGGTCGACATCTCACGGACATGGATCGATGCGCCCTTGTTTCCGAAGACCGGGATGCCGTAATCGGCGGTCAGATAGGCGATTCTCATGACTGAACACTCGCTTCGATGAAGTGCTGGCGGAGACGGGCGACGTTCCTGCGGAGGTCGAATTCTTCCTCGACCAGCTTTCGGCCGGCCGTGGCCATCGCCCGGGCACCGTCCCGGTCGGCGAGGGATGCGGCGATCCCGTCGGCAAGCGTCTCGGGATCACGCTCCGGGACGATACGTCCGGTCTCGCCATTGCGGACGAGCTCCGGGATACCGGTCACCGGCGTGGCCACAACCGGCACGCCGAGTGCCATTGCCTCGATTAGGACCGTTGGAAGGCCGTCGCGATTGCCGTCCTTGCCGACAACACACGGCGCGGCGAAGACGCTGGCCTGCGGATAGCGGTCGATGAGCTCCTCGCGCGTCATCGGGCCAGGGAGGGAGACGAGGTCACCGAGGTTCAGCTCGGCGATCAGGGAGCGGAGCTTCGCTTCCTCGCCGCCGGTGCCGATGATCTCGCAGCGGAACGGGATTCCCCGGTCGCGCAGGATGGCGCTGGCGCGGATAAGGTCGTCGAAGCCCTTCTTCTCGACGAGGCGGCCGACCGACAGGACCAGCGGCGGGTCCTGCGGTCGGGGCTCCTGCGGCTGGAACATCTCGAGGTCCAGGCCGTTGTAGATGCGCCGGACGTTGGTTGCGGGCTCCAGCGAGAGCAGGTGCTTCACGTTGAAATCGCTGACGGTGACGACGAATTTCGCCAGCTTCAGTTTCCTTATCAGGGATCCCCACGACACGGTCTCGATGAAGATGTCCTTGGCGTGGGCGGTGAACGAATAGCTCATGCCCATCATCTCGTTCAGGTTCCTCGCCACCGAGGTCGCGCTGGATGCGAAGTGAGCGTGAACGTGGGGGATGCCCTCGCGCTGGAGGTACGCGCCGACATAGCCCGCCTGCAGGAAGCGCTTCAGGCTGATCCACGAGCGCGACTTGATCGAGCGTCGTGCCGACTGCACCAGGCTGTTCAGGTAGCCGGCCGGGTGCTTTCGCAGCATCTCGAGGTGCGGGCGAATGAACTGTCGGGCGTTCTTCCAGGAGATCTCGGGCAGGTAGGTGATCGGCCCCTTGACGCGGTCGACATCGGCGTGACGGCGCGCGTCGTTCGGCAGCTTCAGGGAAAAGATGTGGACATCCATGCCCGTTCGCTCGAGCTCCAGGATCTCGCTCAGGATGAACGTCTCGGAGAAGCGGGGGAACATCTTGGTGATGTAGGCGACCCTGGGTCTGGCGTTTGAGGACATGGATGTGGCCTTTCGTGGTGGTGACGACCGGTCGTCGCGCGGGCGTCGGTCTGAGGGAGAGGAGAAGGGGTGTCGACGTGAGTCGATCGGGCCGAATCCGTTCCGGCCCATGCTGTAGAGCCGAATCTCAGGCGGCGCTGCCGGCGAGCTGGGCCTGGCGCTCCTGCTCGAGCTCGTCAACGAGGTTGGTGAGACCTTCCATCGGCAGTTCGGGGATCGTCTGCTCGTCACGCTCAAGCAGCTGGAATGCGGCCCGGGTCAGCGACGTCGGTTCCAGGTCGTCCGGATGCAGCATGCCGACGTAGCCATGCCGGTTCAGGAACGACGCCCGGATGAGCTGCTCCTTGCGCGGGAAGATGCGCGGAACGATCACCGTCGGGCGATGAAGCGACATCGTCTCGCAGACGGTGTTGTAGCCGCCCATGCTGATGACCGCGTCCGCCGCGCCGATGTAACCCGGCATATCGTCCGTAAAGTCCAGGAAGTGGACGTTCCCGCGGTCGCCGAGGCGGGCGCGGATCTGGTCACGCTCCTCGTTGGATTGCAGCGGGCCGCCGACGATCAGGGTGTCGAAATCCTGCTGCTGCGTCAGCTTCAGGTCGCGGATCGTCGCGTCGAACAGCGCCTGTCCGTCGCCACCACCACCCGCGGTGACCAGCACGAGCTTGTCGGTCTGCATATCGATGCTGGCGCGAATCTCGTCCGGGGTGCGCTGGCCGGCTTCGCGCTTGAGGTAGCCAACGAAGCGGGTCTTCGCGGCCGCCTTCTCGCTGAGGCCGTATTCCTCGACAACGTCGTAGAAGTTGCGGTGACCGTAGACGAAGATCATGTCGTAGAGATCGTCGAAGAGCTCGTAGACACCGTCTTTCTGCCATGCCTTGCGGACGGCGGGCGCCTCGTCCATGACGTCGCGCAGTCCGATGACGAGGCGGGTCTCCGGCATCTCCCGCTTCAGGTAGCGGAGGGTCTCGACGACCTCGCCACGTAGCCCGGCCGGGGCGTGGTCCACGAAGAAGAAGTCCGGCTGGTACTGCTTCGCGGCGGCGAGGATCAGGTCACGACGCAGGTCGCGAATGCCATCGAAGGGCATGTGGCCGAGCGTGCGGGAGGTGTACGCACCGGCGGCGTCCTTGGTGACGGAGGGGAGTTTGACGAAGTCGGCGCCATCCGGATAGGTGAACGCGCTGGCAACCGGCGATCCCGTCAGGATGAGCTGGGAGATTTCGGGATGGATCGCGCGGAAGTGATGCGAAAGCGTCAGCGTGCGACGAATGTGCCCAAGCCCATACGTGTCATGGCAATAGAACATGGCCTTGAGACCGTGCGCCTTCGAATCATCCAGCAGGTATGCGTTCACGAGATATCCTTCTCCTTACCAAAATGTCGGATCTTCACCACTGATCGAGGCGATCGTGGTCCCGTTGCCTCAGTAGAGGCGTCGGATCGGCCGGTGATACATCGGTCGGGAAGAGGTCGGCGGAATGGTGTTTCCGGTGCCTCAGCAAGGACACACGCCCGGCCAGGCACGGCATGGAGAATGCCGCGGGGCGGGAGCGTATGGGTTGCATCAGGTGGGGCCGATTGCGCGGTGTGCGTTGGCGAGGCTGGAGGGCTGACGGCGGCCTCCAGCAAGCACGCGCGTGGGCTGCCAACTCAATGATGTTATCTTAGCATTCGGCACATACAATTGGTAAGCACGATCGAATTATTCCGCGCGACGGTGCGCCGGGGTGACGCAGCGACACCGGGGGCGGTGTCGAGAGGGGCGGACCAGGTCCGGAAAGCTATTTCAGCGGGGCGGGAGGCGGAAGGGTGCCGCCGTTGAGGTCCGTGAGGAAGGTGACCAGGCTCGATCGAATCAGCTCGAGATCGCCCGGTCCCATCTGCTCGGCCCAGGACGCCTCGATCTCGCTGTAAATCTCTTGTACGTCCCGAAGGAAGCGCTCGCCCTCGCTGGTCATGTCGACCATTTTTCGCCGGCCATCATCCGGGTGCGGGGCGACATGGACCAGGCCGTGCGCTTCCATGTGCTCGATCGTTTTCGAGGCGGCCTGCTTGGAGACGCCGAGGAACGTCGCCAGCTCGTTGACGCTGGTCGGGCCGGCGCTCAGCCGGCCCATGACGAACCCCCACGAGTGCCGGACATCGTCCCATCCGCGCGCGGTCAAACCACGGTGCAAGCCGTCGACGAGCATCCCGGCGGCAGAAAGGAAAATGCGTGCCAACGGCACGTTGTGGGCGTGTGCAGCGTTCACTAGATACCCCAGGGTGGCGTGAAGGGATCCTTACCCGGCAGGACCGCCTGCCCATCCACCGGAAAGCAGACGATGGCACGAAACGGCTCGTCGCCCTGCGACTGGATCTGGAAGGGCGTCCCGGCCGGAACGACGATCACGCTCCCTGTCCGGGCGATGGAGTCTTCCCCGTGGATCCGGACCGATGCCTCGCCCGCTTGCACGACAAAGACCTCAGTGCGGGTCACTGAATGAGGAACGGCCGGCGTGCCCGGCTGGATCTCCACCTGCCAGACGCGGACATGGGCGCCGCCGTGCGAGGGGGTGGCGAGCGTGGTGAATTCGGTCCCTTCGAGATGATGCTTCGGGCAAGTCTCGAGCGTGTAGGTCGGCATGTATGCCCTCCATATGGATCGTCAACGTGCTTGACTGTCTCGATTCTAGGGCTGACCCATCTGAATGTCAACGACGTTGACGATCTACTCGAGGTTACGAGACGAATCCCGGGAGGACATCCTTGCCGAATGCTTCGATGAACGCTTCCTGGTTCCGGCCGACGTTGTGCAGGAAGACGCCCTGCACGCCAAGCTCCAGGTCCTGGTGAATCCATTCGCGGTGCTTGCCGGGGTCGGAAGAGATGCGGACCGAGCCGTCCAGATCCTCGGGGCGGACGTAGGCCGCGGCCGCGTCGAAATGCTGCACCGACCACAGGTCGGCGCCCAGGTCACCCGCCAGCACGTTCGGTCGCCATTGATCGAAGGCGTTCGCGCGCGCCTCTTCATCGGTATTCGCCCAGGAGACATGCGACTGGATGTAGACCGGCGCATCGTCGCCGGCGACCTCGCGGAACGCGGTGATGAGGGCCTTCATCTTCTCTGGCTCGGCGTTGACCGTGATCATGCCGTCCGCCCAGCTCCCGATGTGGCGGGCGGTCTCCTCGCTCAGGGCGCCGCCAAACAGCGTTGGCATCGTCTCCGGCAGCGACCAGATTTTCGCCTCATGAACGGTGACGTACCGGTCGTCGGACACGGTCTCGCCCGCGAGCAGGGCGCGGATGATTTCGGCATTGTGCTTCAGCCGCTCGTTACGCTCGGCTTTCAGGGGCCAGCGTCCGCCGGTGATGTGCTCGTTGAGCGCCTCGCCCGAGCCGAAGGCGACGAAGAGCCGTTCCGGGAACATCACGTTCAGCGTCGCGATCGCCTGCGCGATGACCGCGGGATGGTAGCGATAGCCCGGCGCGTTGAAGGAGCCGAAGGGGAGGGACGTCGCCTGCATCGCCGCGCCGAGCCACGACCAGTTGAAGCCGGATTCGCCTTGCGCCTCAGACCACGGCGCGATGTGATCCGAGCAGAAGGCGGCATTGAACCCTGCCTGTTCTGCCTGCACGGTGTAGCGCAGGAGGTCCGCCGGTGAGAATTGCTCGTGGGAATTGTGATAGCCGAACAGGGTCATGGGTGCTCGCTTTCAGGTGTGTGGAAGGTGACGAACCCGGAGGGCTGGCCACGGACATCTGCGGGCTGGGTCGCAACGGTGGTGCCAGCGTGGCACGCCGGTTGCTCTAGGGGGTGGTAGAGACGCGAGCAGCGCGGCAGAGCATAGGGGCCTTCGATGACCAACGAATTCATAGTGGTAGGCGAGCACAAGGAAAACGAACTCGAATTACTGGTTAAGGGGGCCGACGGGGCGTTCTACGATTACAACCCGGTCCAGGAAGCATTCTCCCCCGTCGTGCCGGACGAGAACTGGGTCATCACCGAGTCCGCCGACGTCGAAACGGGCGACGGCATGCCGGTGACCGAGCCTGCTGCCGACGCTGACTGACGTCACCTACAGGAAAATCCCAACGAAAAAGGCCAGGCGGATTACCCGCCTGGCCTTTCGCGTCCGGATTGGCAGCTATCGCGTGCGACCTCCGCGCAGTGTCCTGAGCCGGACGGCCAGGAGCGCCGCCACGGTCGCCGCGGCCAGCATGGCGCCGTAGCCGAGGGCCGAACCGGCTTCGCTGCCTCCACCGGTCGACGGCAGCTTCGTCACGGTCTGGGCGCGAGGCTCAGCTGATACGTCGGGTGTGGCCTCCGGCCGAGACTCGACCGGCGGAGCCGTCGGTACCGGAGTTGGCTGCGCGATCTCGATAACGACCTCGCTCGCGTCCGATTGCACGACGTCGCCATCCGGTCCGACACCGAGCACCACGGAGGTGAACCGCAGCGATCCCGCCTCCGCATCGGTGGCGGTGACAATGTACGTCGCCTGGACGGTGACCGATTCGCCGGGCGCGAGGTCGCCGATCGCGCCACCGGTATTGGCTTGCGCCATGAAGACGAGGCTGGCCAGCTCCGCGTTGTCTCCGGCCCACTCGATGCCGTCCAGATTCGTCGTCAGCTCGACGTCGCGCAGCGTGACGTTGCCGCTGTTGGTGGCGGTGAAGATGATCCCCAGCTCGCTACCCTCGCGGGCGCCGTCCTCCGGCGTCGTGACATCGGTGACCAGTTCCAGTGACGGTGCCGTCGCCACGATCGTGACGCGCGCGGACGCTTCGGCGGAGACCTCGGTGCCATCCGGGGCGGCTGCCACGACGCCAGCGATGTTGATCACCTCGCCGGCGACCATGTCAGCTTCTGTGAGCATGTATGACGCCGTGCATTCGATCGTGCCGCCGACCGGGAGCGGAGCCGCGTCAGCGCACTCCAGCGAGGTGGCGATGTCGTCGCTCACGCGGATGTCGCTGAGGGTCACGTTGCCGTCATTCGAGACGACGATCGTGTACTCGACCACGTCCCCGGCCGCGAGATTCTCCGTTTCGCCGATGACGGTCTTGCTGATCCCGATCGCCGGAGCGGCTGCCGCCAGTGAGATAGTGACCTCGCTCACGGCCTCGACCGGATTGCCCTGCGGATCGATGGAGGTGACCTCTCCGCGGTTCTCGATCGTCCGATCTGCGTTGGTGTCGAACGCATCCTGCGAGATTGTCAGCGTGCCGGTGCAGGTGATGCTCTCACCCGGCGCCAACCGGGTCGCCTCGTCGCACGAAAGGTCCGCCAGCAGCGTGTCGGTGATGGTGACGTCGTCCAGCGTCACGTGACCCGTATTCGTCGCGGTCAGCGTGTAGGTGATGACCTGGCCGGCGGTGAGGCCGGTGACGGCTTCGCCGGGCTCGACCTCTGCGTCATCGATCCGGGTAACGACCTTGTCGAGCCGGATCGCGATCGTGCGCGGCCCGGAGATCGTCGTCCCTGCGGTTTCGGAGACCTGCTCCGGCGTCATGCCGGACGGCGTGGTCGCGATCACGGTAGCCGTCGAGGTGAGCGACCAGGTGGCGTCGTCACCCGGCTCGAAGGCGTCGATGATGTCCTGGGAGACCGTGAACGTCGCCGAGCACTCGACCGGCTCGCCGGTCGCGGCGAGGGATCCGATCACGTTCGTGCCGTCGCCGCAGTCGATGCCGGTGACCGCATCGTCGGTCACGGTCAGGTCCGTCAGCGTCACGTTGCCGGTATTGCGGATCGTGTAGGTGTAGGTCACATCCGTGCCAGCCATGACACCGTTCTGCGGGCTTGCCGTCGTCGTGATCTCGACGCTGGCCTCGCGCATCGACGGGTCGCCGATCGTCAGGGACGCGGAGTCGGCGACCGTTTCGTCCTGGTATTGGCCCGTAACGGAGCCGCTGTTCGCGATGGAGCCCCGATCGACATCGGCGTGCGTGACGCTGTACGTCGCCGTACAGAGAATGACCTGGCCGGGGCCGAGCGTGACCGGCTGCGTCGCGTCGCTGCCGCTCACCTCGCAGGCGAGCGCGGAGAGGCCTTCGAGGTCGTCATTGACGATCTCGACGCCCGAAAGCGTGACCGTGCCCGTGTTCTCGGCGCGCAGGGTGTAGGTGATCTCCTGGTCGCTCTCCAGCGCATCTGGCATGGGCGACGCGGACATCCAGAGCCCGATGCCCGGCGTGTTGTTCGTCGGGACCGTGACGTCCACGCTGTCCGACGGCTGGGCCGGATCCGCGCCGGGAGGCGCGTAGGCGAAGGTTTCGAGGGTGATCGTCCGCTCGCCAGCCTCGACGTCCGCCTGGGTGATCGTCAGCGTTCCGGTGCACGTGGCGGAGGCTCCAGGGGCCAGCTGCGGGAGCCTGTGCCCCAGTGGATCGGCGAGATGAGCGCAGTCGAACTGCATCGCTCCGGCAGAGACTGACACTTCCCCGTTACGCAGCGTCACATCGCCGCTGTTGGTGACCGTGATCGTGAACGTCGCGAGATCGCCGGCATTGAACCCGTCGACCGGGACGCCGACCGGGACGGCCTCGATCGTGATGGCGGGGTTTCGCGGGATATCCGTCGTCAGGTACACGCGCGACGGACTGGTCCGGGAGCTGTCGGCCTCGGGCAGGACCCGGATCGAGCCGTCGTCCACATGCTGCTGTGCGAGCACATAGGATGACGTGCACGTGATGGACTCGCCGACCGGCAGCGAGACCGGCTGCTGGACGGATTCGTCGTCGACGGTGCAGGCCAGCACCAGACCGAGCGGGATGCCGCCGGTGCTCTCGTAGATGCTGACGTCGTTGAGCGTGATCGTGCCGGTGTTCGTCGCGGTGAAGGTGTAGGCAATGCTGCCGTGAGGCGCACCATCCGATGGCGCGACGTAGGTCCCTTCAGCCTCCAGCTCCAGCGCCGGGCTCTGGCTGACCTGAAAACCCATCACCCCACTGGTGCTTGCCCCTTGACCGTTCGGTGCGGTGCTCTCGACGAGTACCCCGTGCATGAACTGACCACGGTCAACGTCGGGCTGGGTGATCGAGTAGGTGGCTTCGCAGACCAGCTCCTCACCGGGGTCCAGCGTCGTCGCTCCACACTGCTCGGAGAAATCGTTCTCTCCGAAGCTCTGGACGTCGATGTCCATGAGGGGGATATTGCCCTCGTTCAGGATGGCGAGCTCGTAGACGAACTCTGTTCCGAGAACGATGTCCCCGTCGAAGTCTTCGCCGGGAACGCCGTCGATCGTGATCAGGGTCCATCGATGGGAGATGTCAACGATACAGGTGACCTGCGTCGTGACAGCGTCGCTACTGCCCTCATACGCGCCGGTCAGGACAGCCCGGGTCGTGAAGCCGTCACAGATTTCCAGGTATCCGGCGTTGCCAGTAACGGAGATCGTCGCGATGCCGTCGTTTTTCGCCACGGAAAGGCCCGAGCACGTCAGGAGATCGTCGGAGATCGTGCAGCGTTCGCTATCCGACAGCGTCCACGTCTCACCCGTTGGGGGAAGCTCGAGAGTGAAGCTGGCGTCATCGACCGGCAGGGTGCCGGTGTTCGTGACGGTCACCGTGTATCCGACCGGATCACCCGGTTCCAGGGATTCCGGCCCAGAAAGCGCGATCGAGAGGTTTGGCTCGCAGGTGATCGTCGTCGTAAAGCGGCCGCCAATCCCGGTGGACGGAGAGATGAGGTCGACAGAGGCAGTGAATTCCCCGCATGCCAACGTGGCGGTCGTCTGGACCGAGAACGTGAAGGTCGCCGATACGCCCGGGGCAAGGGTGATCGACGAGCATCTATTGATGCCGTTGCCGAGCGGGGCGCACTCGCCATTGCCGTCTGCCGTCAGGTCCCACGTGCCGTTGATGGGCGACGGCATCAATGTGTTGAACGACCCATTGGTGAGCGGTGCGTCGCCATCGTTCGTCAGGGTAATCGTGTAGATGAGGAGGTCGCCGGGACTGGCAGATGCAGGGCCGTTGATGCTGATCGTGGGGTCAGGGGCGGGACAGGCCACCGTCGTCGTGACGCTATCGCTACCTGTCACCCCGTAGGTCAGCGTCGCCGATGCGGTGAGCGCAGAATCGCAGGCAACTGCGTCGCTGATCGTTCCGGTGAGGGTGATGACAAAGCTGTCGCCCGGCTCGAACGTGCCCAGGGTCTCACACGAGCGGTCATTACCATTTCCATTAGGATAGCTGCAATGGAAACCGGCACCAGAATTTTCGATGGCTTCGAAGTCGTAATCGGCCCCGATATCCGGCACGAGGAGGTCAAATCCGAACGACCCTACCGGGACATTGCCGGCGTTGGTGAGCGTCAGCGTGTACGTCACCTCATCGCCCGGAGCGGCCGTTGCCGGCCCGTCGATGTCGACCTCCACGACGGGGAGGCAGTTGACGGTGATGGTCGCGGTGGCGCTGTCGTGGATTGTCTGCTCGGCGTCGTAGAGTTCGACGGTGTTGGTGATGCTGCCGCAGACGTCACTGGTGACGAGGTGCTCGACGGTGATCGATCGGCTCTCTTCCGGCGCGATCGGGTCGACGAAGCAGTCGAGATACTGCCCATCCGTTTCGGTGGTGATGGCGCACAGGGCGCCAAAATCCGATGCGGAGATCGTCCAGTCGGTTTCCTCGCCCATGTCCGGCAAGCGATCCTGCAGGCCATACACCAGGCTGGTGGCATCGCCTTCGTTCGACACGGTGATGGTGAAGGAGGCGATGTCACCCTCGTCCACCGTGGCTGATGCGGCGGTCTTCTCAATACTGACATCCGCTTCAGAGCAGTTGACCGTGATCGGCGATGAGGCGGAGAGGTACGCTGGCCAACCAATATTGGCAGCGAGTGCTTCGATGCCGCAGCTACGCTCGGTGACCGTTCCTCTCAGGGTGACAGACGTGGAGTCGCCTGGGCCGAGCGGTGGCATAATGCACTGAAGCCCGTCCGCGGAACTACAGGCTGCTACAGGGCTCCAATGATAATCATCCAGATGATTGTATGAATCCGGGTCCATGCCCATTTCCCGAACAGAGAACTCGGAATGGTTCCTGAGCGTGATCGTGTACGAAATGAAGCCTCCAACAGAAACCACGCTCTGGCCGGATGCGATCGAGAGTTCGAGATCCTCATACTCGCACGGGACCCCCACCGTATCTCCCGTTCGTCCAACGCCCACCGCTGTAAATTCTGCAGTCACGGAGTAGTTCAACGAGCAATACGGGGCCGCTGTTGTTGTTACCCGGCTCGTAAAAGTTTCCCCCGCCCCCAGGGTGATATTCCAGCAGGAAACAGTTGTTGGGCCCGCCAGGGCGCATTTCGACGCATCGTCAGCTGTGAGATTCCAGGAGCTATAGGTCGCATAGCTGTAGGTAAAGCCAATACCACTGATGGATTGGGATCCCGTATTCGCGATGGTGACTTCCATAGCGAACGCCGGACCGTCAATGAGGCTGGCGTCGGCGGCGATCGTGAGGTCATCCGGCGAAAATGAGGGGCATGTCACGGTGAAGCTGCCCGAGTTGATGGCGCTCCCCTGTGTTCCAAATGCTTCGGCGGATATGGTATGGGTGCCACATGATGCCTCGGTCGTTGGACTCGTCAAGTGAAGTTCGAACCCGGGGGCGCCTCCCATACCAAAAGGAAAACAGTAAAAATCCGTGTCGCATTCGCCATTGACTGGAGCGGCGCTCCAGTTTCCTCCTGCCAAGTCCGGTAATGCGAGCTGGAGACCGAAGACGTTCACGGAGTCCGTGGTGACAGTGATGGTGATGGCGATGGGCATGCCTGCCACCACTTCGGGACTGTCGGGCGTGAAGGTAATGGTGAGGCCGGAGTTGGGGTTGGGCTCCGCCATGGGAGCCAGTGTCTCACTACTCCCAGACCTGCTGATCACCTCTGTTGTCGGTTCCACGGTGGGGTCGACGGGAAGCTCCTCGGTGACGGTTGGTTCCACGGTGGGAGCGATCGAGGGGTCTGGATCGGTCGTTGGCTCGACGGTCGGCGCCTGTGGTGGTTCGAGGACCGGCGCATCTGGTGTGGCGGCATCCTGAGCGACGACGAGCTCCGGCTCAGGGGCGATCGGTTCAGCGAAGGCTTCCGCCGTGATCAGGGGGGTAAACAGGCTGAGCACGATCGAGACGAGCCCGAGCCAGTGAATCAACGCCGAACGTCGTTGCATGTGGGTTTTTCCTGTCCATTCGTGAGGAACACTGATTGCCGGGCATGATCAACGCAGCGGCGGCCTTCCCCGAGTATTGGGACTCAGGAAGGCCGGACCGTTTCGACATCGCTGGCGAACCGATGGAGCCGGAAGATGTCATGCCTTATCGCATAAAAACTAAACGTGACAATACCGGTCTTTTATTGCCCCTGTCAATCTCTTTGGGTGGCTCATTCGTATAGGCGTATGTGGCTCGAATCCACCGTTGAGCCGGAGAACGCAAAGCGGGCCGGAGCTTTTCGCTCCGGCCCGCTTCATTCAGTACCTGTGTTGCCTCGATGCGCCTGACGATTAGGCCATGGTCGACATCGGTGCTTCCGCGTCAGCGGCCATGTCCTTCAGGCCCTGGGACACGCGGCTGTGCAGGTCGTCATCGATCTGGGCGAAGTGCTCGAGCATCTTGTCCTGGATGCGCGTATCGCACTGGCTCAGCGCGGTGACGAAGTTCAGCACGAGGTCATCACGCTCCCAGTCCTCGAGGATATTGCGGTAGTGGTTGCCCGCCTGACCGTAGTTGTTCGTGCGGTCGATCGGGGCGCGGACGACCTTCGTCTTCTCGATCACCGGCTCGTAGCTCTTGTAGCTCTCGTCCGCCTCCGACAGGCCGGCGAGGAACGACGGCTCGTAGTTCACCGACGGGTCTTCACCGCGCGGATCGTCGCCGTGGGTCATCTGGCCAGCGTGCTGGTTCGTGTGCACATCCACCAGCGGGCGGTTGATCGGCAGCTGCAGGTAGTTAGCGCCGATGCGGTAGCGCTGGGTGTCGCTGTAGGAGAACGTCCGGCCGACAAGCATCTTGTCGTCCGAGAAGTCCAGGCCGTCGACGAGGACGCCGGTGCCGAAGGCGATCTGCTCGTTCTCGGCGAAGTTGTCCTTCACGTTCTCGTTCAGCGTCATCATGCCGACCGGGCGCAGCGGGAACTGGTCCTCTGGCCACGTCTTGGTGTCATCCAGCGGATCGAAGTCGAGCTCCGGGTGCTCCTCGTCGCTCATGATCTGGACGTTGAGCTCCCACTTCGGATAGTCGCCGCGCTCGATCGCGTTGACGAGGTCCGTGGTGTGGCTGACGAGCGTCTTCGACTGGATCTCCGCGGCCTGCGCGGCCGTGAGGGACTCGATGCCCTGCTGCGACTTCCAGTGGTACTTGACGAGGACGCCCTCACCCTTCGCATTCACCATGCGGTAGGTGTTCACGCCGAAACCGTCCTGCTGGCGGTAGTTGGCGGGAATGCCGCGCGGCGAGAAGAGCCACATCAGCATGTGCATCGCTTCCGGCGACGCCGCCCAGAAGTCGAAGGCGCGCTGGGGGACATTTTCCTCGTTGGTGACCGGGTCCGGCTTCTGGCTGTGGATGAAGTCAGGGAACTTGATCGCATCGCGGATGAAGAAGACCGGCAGGTTGTTGCCGACGAGGTCCCAGTTGCCGTCCTCGGTGCGGAACTTCACCGCGAAGCCGCGCGGGTCGCGGGCGACCTCTGACGAGCCCAGGCTACCGGCAACGGTCGAGAAGCGGACCGAGACCGGCGTCCGCTTGCCCTTCTCCTGGAAGAGCTTGGCGCGGGTGTAGGTGCTGGCCGGCTCGTCGCCGATGGTGCCGTAGGCCTCGAAGAAGCCGTGGGCGACGGTGCCGCGCGCGTGAACGACCCGCTCCGGGACGCGCTCGCGGTCGAAGTGGCTCATCTTCTCGAGGAAGTGGTAGTTCTCCATCGTGGCCGGGCCGCGGTTGCCGACCGTGCGGAGATCCTGGTTGTTGTGGACCGGATGGCCCTGACGGGTTGTCAGGACAGGTCGCTTTGTATCAGCCATGTAACAAGGGCTCCTTACTGAATTGTGGGGGCGTGGTGCTCCGGGCGTCTGGCGCCCGAAGTCAGGGCTCAGGCAAAAAGAACCCCCTACCGTGCTATGCACAGCAGGGTCCATGCCTGAACGTACCTACCCTAATGGTGCCCAGATCTGCACCCCATTGTCAAGAATGATTCTCAACTGGACGATGCGATAACGGGAACGATTGCCCGGCCGTCAGGTGCCGCTCTTGCCTGCTGGAGACCTCACATCAATCCACCAGTTGCGCCTCATCGTTGAAGAACGTCCGGGAGCCCCATTCCACGAGGATCAGCACGGAGAAGGCGACGCTGCCCATGATCCCCAGCATGATCGCGATCTGGTACCGGATCGCGATGAGCGGCGAAACGCCGGCGAGGATCTGGCCGGTCATCATGCCGGGTAGGGCGACAATGCCGATACTGACCATCGAGTTGATGGTTGGCAACAGTGCGGCGTCGAATGCGTTCCGCACGACCTGCCGGGAGGCAACCTTCGGCGTCGCCCCGAGCATCAACGCCGTCTCGACCATCGCCCGCCGGCTCTTGATTCCGTCGACGAGCCGGTTGGCGCCGAGCGCGACGCCGGTCATGGCGTTCCCGACGATCATGCCGGCGAGCGGGACGACGTAGCGCGGGTCGCGCCATGAATCGTCGCCAACCACCACGAACAGGAAGAAGGCGAGGCTGAGCAGCGACCCTGCCGGAATCGCCACCGCGATGATTCGCTTCAACATGGAGGAGAGCGCCACGTTCACCCGCCGGATCGCGGTATGGACGGCGAACGTCTCCATCACCAGCAGTACCAGCAGGATGGTCCAGATCGAGCGGTAATCGAACAGGTAGAGCAGCACGTATCCGGCGATAATGAGCTGGATCGTCATCCGCAACGATGCGGTGAGGATCTGCATCTCTCGCGGGATGCCCATCCGCCGGATGATCAGGATGACGGCGGCGACATAGACGAACGTCAGCGCCAGCTGCGGGATGGAGATATCGATGATGCCGTTCATGCCCGCTCCACCCCGTTCGTCGTGACGACTCGCCCGGCCTCGATCTCGACCAGGTGGTCGGCAACAGCTTCCGCCAGCGGTCGCGAGTGCGTCACCATCACCACCGTCACCCCTCGCTCGCGGGCCGCGTCGGCGAGGCGGCCGATGACCGCGCGCTCGGTGCCCTCGTCCAGCGCCGACGATGGCTCGTCGAGCAACGCGGCGTCCGGCCGCATGACGAGGATGCGTCCCAGCGCGACGCGCTGCTTTTCGCCGCCGGAGAGGGTCGCGGCGTCGTCTTCCAGCTCCTTGCGCAGGTCCATGATCTCCAGCACGCGATGCAGCGCGTCGTCAGGCACCGGCTCCCGCTCGGAGAATTCGAGGCCGATCAACAGGTTGTCGCGGATCGTGCCGTCGAACATCACGGGCGTCTGCGGCAGCATCACGACCTGGCGCCGAAGCCTGACCGGGTCGATCTCGGAGATCGGGGTTCCTTTATAGATGATGGTTCCGGTGTCCGGGCTGATCATCCGGTTCAGCATCCGCAGCGTCGTCGTCTTGCCGCTTCCGCTGCGGCCGACGATGCAGGTGACCTTTCCGGACGGTATCTCGAGGTGGGGAATGTCGACGATATCACGGTATCTGACGTCCTTGAGGGTGAACATGGTTGGTCGAATCCTGACTGATGAAGGCGGCGCGTGCGCGAGCCCGGATCATCCTGCCGCCGGGTGACTGCCTTCACGAAGGTGACGGCTGGAAGGGGATGTGCGATAGATAGCGATATGAATGTAGCGCCGGATCCCCCGGCCGGAAAGGATCACCCTCCATGTCCCAATTCTTCAAACTCCAGGTTGATCTCGATGAGTTGACCGATGCGATGCACCAGTTCGTCACCGAGCCAACCCCGAAACGGAATCATCTCCCGATCGTGCAGGAGCTGGACGACGTCAACCCGGACATCGTCGATGTGCTGGAGTGCATGGTGCTCGACGGCACGGAAGCGCGTCAGGATGTCGCGGACTTCGTCCACGCCGTGTTCGGTCCGCACGGGTTCGGAGCGGTGAAGCAGGAGTCGTAGGCCCGTCAGTCCTCGGCGGACGAACGGGCCGGCCCTTCGACCAGCGGCTGGTACTCCGGGTAGCGGCGGATGAACGTCTGCACATAGGGGCAGACCGGCACGACCGTGCGCGTACCCTCATCCCGAACAGCGTTGAGCGCGAACCGGACCAGCTCTGCTGCCACGCCCCTGCCCCGGAAGCGGGGATCGACCTCGACGTGGGGGAACACGATCGTGTCCTCCGTCTTCTGGTAGTCCGACACGCCCGCTAACTCCCCATCCACAAAGACCTCGAAGCGGCTTTCTGCCGGATTGTCCCTGACCTCGATGTTTGACATGATGCCTCGTCCTTCGGTGTTGCGATGCAGTCAAGCGCCCCGTGAGGAGCATATGGATGACCGCACGCAGGTACCGGGCCAGCCGCGTCATGCTGGTAGCCAGGCGATATTTCCATGGCGGTAGGAGGGTATCAGCTGGTTGGCGCGATGGCTGGTTGGCCGGGAAACGAATCCGGCGCGCGGCCGCTGCGGCGGCGTTGCGAGATCCAGACGGCAATGGTCAGCCCCGTCAGCGCCACGATGGAGCCGACAACGCCATCGAGTACGAAGTGATTCGCCGTCAATACTGTTGCTACCCACATCAGCAGCGGCATCACCACGGCGAACGCTCGCCAGAAGAGATGGCGGCTGTTGCGGTAGATCATGATCCCCATGAGGAGGTTCCAGCCGACGTGCAGGCTCGGCATCGCCGCGTAGGGGTTCGTGAACATCGGCGGCTGGAGCACCCGGTAGGAGCTGGTGTCGCGCATGATGGTATCGACGAACGCCAGCTCAGGCATCAGCCTCGGTGGCGCCAGCGGGTAGAGCGCGAAGAAGGCGAAGCCGATCAGGCCGGAGATGACCATCGCCGCGCGAACGAGCCGGAAACTCTTGCGATGTGAACGGAGCAGCCAGATGAGGGTCAGGGCGATGACCGGCCAATGGCCGTAGATGTAAATGCTGTTCATCACCCCGATCAGCCCGGGAACGCCATGCGCCCATGCCTGGAGATCCCGTTCCCAGGCGATACCGAGGGCGCGTTCGAACCGCAGGAGCGCGTTGGCATGCTCGACCGCTTGCTCGTACGAGGAGATCATCAGGCCACGGACGAAGAAGTAGATGAAGATCGCGAAGACGATGATCAGTGAGTCTGCCGACCGCCCGATGACGTTCCGGAATCGCCCGTTCTGGAGCAGCCTCGTCCAGGCACGCACAATCTCTCCCGGCTGTCGGAGAGGCGCCAACAGCCCCGGGTAAGGCGATGGTCCCGGCGCGTTTGGGCGAGCTTTCACGATCATTCTTCCTGAGTGATGACCAACAGAGCGCGGCGAACGCTCGTGCATGACACTCTCAACAAGGTCTGTCGAAAGTATACGTCCCGGAGCGTCAGGAAGTCTTCACCAGGGCACGTGTATCGGATTTTTGAATAGAAGATGCGTTAGCGGACCACCACGCGCGCTTTCGCCGGCTGGCGCTGCGTCATGCGGCGGATCCACTGGACGGCCAGTGTCGTGACGGCCAGCACGCATGTCAGGATCGTGCCGCTCATCATGATCAGCCAGAACCATTCGGTCGCCTCCGACCCGAACCAGGCGAAGACGATCGACTGCGGCAGGAAGCCGAAGAGGGTGGCGATGAGATACGTCCGCCAGGATACGTTCGTGAACCCGGCCACGTAGGAGAGCATGTCGGACGGCATGCCCGGCACGGCGCGGGTCGCGAAGACCGCCCAGCCGCCCCGGCGACGCATCCAGCGCTCGAATTTTCGGGTCTGGGTGAGCTTGCCGACCAGCATCTCGACGGCGCCCTTGCCGAGCATCCGCGCGATGCCGAAAGTGATCGCCGCGCCGACCATCCGACCCAGGATGTTCACGGCCGCGCCATTGCTCGTGCCGAAGGCGACGCCGTTCGCGAACATCACCAGGCTCGCCGGGATACCGACGATGATCGCCTGCGCGACCAGCAGGACGACGGAGACGACCGGCGCCCACGCGCCGTAGCCAAGGATGTACTCGCGGATCAGCTCCTGGTCACCGCTCTTGACGATGGCCAGCGCATGGTCGATCTCGGCGCGGAAGGAGTCGTGGGTTCGGTAGGTGACAATGGTTGCTGCAATGGCGAGAAGAATCAGAACCCAGGGGGCGATCATCAGCCAGTGATCGCGCCACCAGTGAACGGTGCGAATGGCCCGCAACCGTTGTTGCAGATTCCGTTGTAGACCCGTCAATTCATGTGCTCCGTGGTGAATGGGGCCTTGCGGCCCGGGAAAGGGTGGGGGAGCTGGTCGTCCTGAAGACGGCCGTCCGCGTGTACATAAGACGCAGGAGTTATACCACCATCGCGGCCCGGCGGCTGCGCCAGCGACGAACGGCCTGGACGGAGATCACGCTCGCGGCGATCGTCGCGGAGACAACCGTGCCGAACAGCATGACAGCCCAGAACCATCCCGTGGCGGCCGAGCCCAACCATGCGTAGAGGATGGATTGTGGCAGGAAGCCGAAGAAGGTTGCCACCAGGTAGGTGCGCCAGGAGACGTTGGTAAAGCCGGCGACGTAGGAGAAGACGTCCGACGGCATGCCGGGGATCGCGCGGGTCGCGAAGACGGCCCAGCCGCCCCATCGCTCCATCCAGCCCTCGAAGCGATCAGCATGCGTCAACCGGCCGACGAGCTTCTCGACGGCACCCTTCCCGAGCAGGCGGGCGAGACCGAAGGCAATGATCGCGCCGAGCGTGCGACCGACGATGTTCAGGGTTGCGCCACCAAGCGTGCCGAAGGCGACGCCGTTGGCAAAGAGGACGATCGTGGCGGGGATACCGACGACAATCACCTGCGCCACCATCAGCACGATCGAGACGACAGGCGCCCAGACACCAAACCCGACGAGGTAGTCGCGGATCAGTTCCTGGTCACCGGTCATGACGGTGGCGAAGGCGTGGTCGATCTCGAATCGGAAGGATTCGCTGAGGGAATAGGTGACGGTTGCGGCAACGATCAGGAGAAGGATGAGCGCCCAGGGCGCCAGCATGAGCGCGTGCTCACGCCACCAGCGAGCCGAGCGGATATCCCGCAGGCGTCGCTGAAGGGAGGAAAGGAGAATCGTCAATCGTGGGCTCCGAGAACGAACGTCAAGACCCGGGTACAGTCAGGTGCCGGCGCGTTTCGCCGCGCACTCGAGCCAGACGCAGAACCTATGCCTGCGATTGCTGACGGCGTTCGGGGCGGTTCCGGCGCTGTAGTGCCCATGATACCAGCGCGATGACGCCGGAGACACCGAATCCGCCAAAGACGATCCACCAGAAGTAGTCCATCGCGTCATCGCCGAGCCATGCGTAGGCGACGGACTGGGGGATATAGCCGAGGAACGTGGCGGTGAGGTAGGTGCGCACCGGCATCTTCGTCAGGCCGGCGAGGTAGGAGACGAAGTCGGACGGCATGCCGGGGATGGCGCGGACAACGAAGAGCGCCTTGCCGCCCCAGCGCTGGAGCCAAATCTCGACGCCCTCGTGCTGCGTCTTCCCGGCGAGCTTCTCGACCGTGCCCTTGCCGAGCGACCGCGCGATCGTGAAGGCCATCGTCGCCCCGGCCATCTGCCCGATGAGGTTGAGCAGGCCGCCCCAGAAGGTGCCGTAGACGACACCGTTGGCGAGCTGCACCACCGACGCCGGGATCGGCGCGAACACGACCTGCGCCATCATCAGGAGGACGGACGCGATCGGCCCGTAGACGCCATAGCCGTGAAGATAGTCGCGGATCCGCTCCTGGTCGCCGCTGGTCAGGACCTCGGCAACTTCGGTCACCTCGGCCCGGAATGCGTCGCTGAAGGCCCACGCGATCCCGAAGGCGATCGCGCCGCCGATCAGGACCGTCCATGGTACGGCCCGGTGCCAGTTGACCCGCCACCACGCGCCGCTCGTCATGTCTCGCGGAAGACTTTTCAATTGGGAGATCGTGCGGGGCACGGCTGTGCTCATTGGCGGGTGCTCATCCTCGTCGTTGCGTTCACTGCTCCCCATAATGCCACGGGAAGGAGGACAGTTGGTGTCCAAAGCGTCACGGTTTCTCCCGGGAATTGTGAATCCGGCGTGACCCTGTATGATGACGACCGACATCCGACCGATGTGAGGGAGCAGCCATCATGAGCACGATCATCCGTAACGTCCGCCCGTTCGGGCACGAATCCGTCGACGTCCTCATCGATGACGGGCGCATCGCGGCGATCGGGCCATCGATTGAAGCGGAAGGCGCTGACGCGATCGATGGCGGAGGGAGCCTGCTGTTCCAGGGGCTGGTCGATGCCCATACGCATATGGACAAGACGCTGATGGGCCTGCCGTGGCATCGCCACACCGCCGGACCCGCGCTGCTGGACAAGATCGAACACGAGCGCGCGCTCCGCCGGGAGGAGGGCATCGATTCCCACCAGCAGTCCTCGAGACACGCGGATGCCGCGATCCTCGCTGGCACCACGCATATTCGCTCGTTCTCCGACATTGATACGGAATGGAAACTCGACGGGTTCCACGGGCTGATGCAGACCAGGGCGGATTACGCTGACCGGGTCACGATCCAGGTCGTCGCCTTTCCGCAGAGCGGGATGCTGGTCCGTCCCGGTACCGTCGAGCTGATGGATGCCGCACTTGCCGAGGGGGCGGACCTCGTCGGCGGGCTGGATCCGTGCACGATCGACCGGGACCCGAAGGGGCACATTGACACGATCTTCGGGCTGGCGGAGAAGTACGACGTCGATGTCGACATGCATCTCCACGAGCCGGGCGAGCTGGGCGCGTTCGACCTGGAGCTGATCGCCGAGCGGACGAAGGTGCTGGGTTGGCAGGGGCGCGTCACGGTCAGCCACGCATTCTGCCTTGGGAGTGTCGAGCCCACGCGTCGCGCCGCCCTGATCGACCTGCTCGTGGAGAACGACATCGCGATCATGAGCACCGGCCCGGGCGCCTCGGCCGCGCCGCCGATCCGCGAGCTGCGCGAGGCGGGCGTGCGCGTTTGCACCGGCAATGACGGCATCCAGGACGCCTGGGGACCGCTGAACCGGCCGGACATGCTGCTGCGGACCTATCTCCTCTCGTACCGCAACAACTTCCGGCGCGATGACGACATCGAGACGGCGATCGATATCGCCACCAACGGCGGCGCGGACGTGATGGACATCGGGGACTACGGTTTCGCGTCCGGCAAGGCGGCGGATCTCGTGCTTATCGATCACGAGACGCATGTGTCGGCGGTCGTTCATCAGCCCCGGCCGTGGCTGGTGATGAAGGGCGGCCGGGTGACGGCGCGCGACGGCGAGCTGGCCTAACGAATCAGCACTGGAGACACCGTAGGGGACGACCTGGATGCGCTCTGGGCCCCGGATCAACCGGTCGGTCTTGCACATCCAATGTCGTCCCAGGTGGTGCAATCGCTTACCGGCTTAACGGGGCGTCCAGCTTTCGGGGAACGTACTCCAGCAACTGGGATCGGTTGTCGAAGGTGCGACTCTCGACCAGCTCCAGGACAAAGTCCTGATACCCGTCGTAGATCCGGCCCGAGCCCGTTTTCCCGGTAATGACGGGGAAGATCACGACCCGGAACCTGTCGACCAGACCCGCTTCCATCAGGGAGCGGCAGAGGCTCACGCTGCCGAGGGTATGGATCGGCTTGGTGGCGGTTCGCTTGAGCTCCCGTACGATCTCCACCGCATCGCCGGACAGCACGGTGGTATTGGGCCACGCATAGGGCGGCTTCAGCGTGGACGAGATGACCACCTTGTCGGCCGCGGCGAGCCCGGTGATCGATTCCGTCTCATCATCGCTGAAGGATTCGTCGCCCTGCGCCATCTGTGACATCAACGTGTAGGTATTCGAGCCCATCAGCACGATGAATTCGCTTTCCGGCTCCTCTCCCATCCAGCCGAGGTACTCCGGGCCTTCCAGCCCCCACCATCCTGGCCAGCCTTCTGCGGATCCGTATCCGTCGAGTGAGGTGATGAAATCCACCGTAAGTTCCTGGGTTGTTCCTGCAGTTTGCTCGGTCATGATGCCTCCAGTGTGTTGTTCGCCTCAGGACCCGCTTCGAGTGTCTACCCCGAGCGGGTCGGCCACTTCTTCTCGCTTGCCTTTCGGCGCGACCATCCGAACGCCCTGATCACTCGCCGACGTAGCCGGGCGCGCCTTCGAGCGCACCGCGAACCGCCTCGATGCGTGGGTCGAGCACCTTGAGCACTTCCTCCTTGATCATCGGGTGGGTTTTGTCGGGCGTCCCCGAGTCGAACGGCGGGTCGGGGTCGTACTCGGTGCCGAGCTGCCACCCTCGCGCGTAGTCATCGCCCGCCAGGCGGCCAAGCAGCGAGAGCCCGAAGTCGATGCCGGAGGTCACGCCGCCGCCCGTGATCCGGTTCCGGTCTTCCACGATCCGGGCGGTCGTCGGCTCGGCACCGACGAGGGGAAGCAGGTCGTGATAGGCCCAGTGCGTGGTAGCCTGGTAGCCCTGCAGCAAGCCGGCCGCGCCAAGGATCAGGGCGCCGGTGCAGACGGACGTGACATATTCGGCACGCTCCCCACGGCTTGCGACGAAGTCCAGTACTTCCGGATCCTCGATCATGGCGGCGGTTCCCTCGAAGCCGCCGGGAACGAACAGGACTTCGAGCTCCTCCGGTACATCGTCGAATGTGGCGGTGGGCATGATCGGTACGCCGCTGTCACTGACGACCGGTTCCTGGGCTTTCCAGATCAGGTGTGTCGTGCGGCCCGGCGCGACGGCGAAGTACTGCTGCGGACCGATCAGGTCGAGTGCCGTCATACCCGGGAAGACGAGCATGCCGATATGGCCGGATGAGGAAGGCGGGCTCGCGTTTTCCTGGGCGTTGGCCTGGGCTCCGGTCCGGTGCTGGAGGGCTGCAACCGTGGCGACCGAGCCTGCGAGGCCGGTGAAGGTTCGTCGGTTCATCATGGAGATCTCCTGTGCGGTTCGATCGTTCCGTCGGACCCGACCGCCAACCAGCGGTCCAATCCAGACTATGGGGATGGCTGGCGATCGTCGCCGTCAGATCAGGAGGTAACCCTATCGATCGATAGGGTTGCTAGGCGCGGACCAGTCCGCGCCGGATAGCCTCGGTGGCTGCTTGCGTGCGGTCGCGCACATCCAGCTTGGCGAGGATGTTGTTCACGTGGAACTTGACGGTGCCCTCGCTGAGGGAGAGGGCCTGGCCGATCTCCTTGTTGCTGCGGCCTTCCACGATCCCGTGCAGGACATCCCGCTCACGGGGCGTCAGGTCCTGCCCGGCGATGCGGCCGGCAAGGATCGCCCCGACTTCCGGCGGGATACGCTTCTCACCCCGGTGGACCGCCTCGACCGCTTCCAGCAGCTCCTCGCGGGAGGCATCCTTCAGCAAATACGCCTTCGCGCCGGCATGGAGCGCCTGGTAGATGTCCTCATCGCCGTCGTACGTCGTCAGCACGATCACGCGGGCATCCGGCCATGAGGCCCGGATGGTCTGGATTGCCTCCACGCCACTCATGGTGGGCAATCGCAGGTCCATCAGGATCACGTCCGGGCGATGCGTCAGTGCGAGCGTGACGGCCTCCTCGCCGGTCCCGGCCTCGGCGACGAGATCCATGCGCGGGTGGTCCTGGACGAGCGCGATGATGCCCGCTCGCACGATGGGGTGGTCATCCACGACCAGCACGCGGATCGGCGCGTCACTCATGGGCACCCCTATAGGCAACGGGCGCGGCGATACGAGCGACCAGCGCGGTCCCCATCCCGGCGGCGCTGTGCACGCCCAGCTCGCCACCGTGGCGTTCCAGCCGCTCGCGCATCGCGGTCAGGCCAAATCCTCCGCCATCCTTCCGCTCCACCGGCCGCTCGGGCGCGAAACCGTGACCGTCATCGTTGACCCGCAGCTCGACCGCCGCCGGGTCGTAACGAAGCTGGAGGATGATGTTCCGGGCCCCGGCGTGCTTCGTCGCGTTGGCGATGGCTTCCTGCGCCACGCGCAGGAGGTCATGCTCCACCTCGGGTGGCAGTGGACGCGCCTCGCCGATCGTCTCGATCCGGACCTCGGGCCCACCGTCGAGGGAAAGGGCGTTGATTACGTCGCGCACGGCGTCGGGCAGGGTTTGGTGCTCCAACGCACGTGGTCGCATCGACCAGACCGAGCGGCGGGCTTCCGCGAGGCTTTCCTTCCCGAGGACGCGGGCACGGTCCAGGCGCTCCCGCGCAAGCGCCGTGTCGGAAGAGTCGAGCGCCGAATCAACCCCTTCGAGCTGGAGCAGGATGCCCGTGAAGCCCTGGGCAAGGGTGTCGTGGATCTCCCGCGCCATACGATTCCGCTCCCGCATGGTTGCGAGCTCTTCCGCCTGCGCCGCGTACGCTCGCAGGCGCCGGTTGGCCTCGTCCAGCTCGGCCCGGGCGCGGCGCTCGCGCTCCACGGCACGGCTGAACCCGATCGTGAGGACGATTGCCGCGAGGAAGATAGCGCCGCTCGTGACAGCCTCGCCTCGATCCTGCATTCCGGCATGCAGGAACGGCATGGGAGCTGACATCGCGACGACCCGTCTCAGCGGCAACACCCGGACGGCCTGCCCGACGGTGAGGACGAGCAGGAACATGCCGCCCGGATGACTGAAGGAGAAGACCGCGATGCCGAGCGCGAGCTGGACGGCGACATAGCCCAATGTCGCACCGGACGATTGGTGCCGCTCGATGTGCGGAAAGACGCCGATCCCGATGGCAACGCTCAGGATGCCGAGGAGGAGCGCGACGATACTCCATCCTCCGGACCAGGCGACCAGCTCGTCAGCGAGGAGGACCAGCCACGCGGCGCCGAAGAGCAGGGCAAAGCCGGGCTCGATCCGCTTGGAGGTGGGTTCGACTCGCCTTGCCTCAGAACTCGTGTCCATCGGCTTTCACCATGTCAGCCAGCATCGCTCGTGACTCCGTCCATAAGAGAGGACCCCAGTATACAGGCAGGTTGATGCCGGACTGGCCCCTGCAGGGCCGGCGTTACGCCGCCCCGAACCACGTCGTCAGGGCGTCCCGAAGCGCGACGTCGGTCCCGTCGCCGACCCACGCGACATGACCATCCGGCCGGATCAGCACGGCGGCAGGCGCCGGGATCTCGCCCAGCACCGGGATCTCCCAGGCGCCGTCGAACGTTGCGCGGATCGTCTTCACCCTGTCCGCCCACGGCGTGATATCCAGGGCATCGGCCTCCCCCAGGTCCAGCAGGACCGGCCGGGCGTCGTGGAGCAGACTCGCAACCTGCTTTGGGCCGTCGTCGGTGGTCAGGTCGAGATCGGGCATGCGGCGTCCGAGCAGCGGGTGCCCCTCGCCAAGGTCGTAACGGATGTCCAGCCCGGAGATCATCGCGCCGAGTCGCTGACGCGGCTCGTCCATCACCAGCAGCTCGCCCGCGATCTCCCTTAGCGCATCGGTCCGGTCATCGTGGCGGAGCAGCGCGACCTGCGCCATTGTGTTGTGCAGGACGTTCGCGGCGACTGGGTGTCGCTCGGCATGGTAGGTATCGAGGAGGCTGTCCGGCGATATGCCCTTGATGACCTGCACCAGCT
>Ga0182741_1000457_pt1 | contig 61754 bp, 54 predicted proteins | sample eDN5th37CBELigOP_FD_128874 | JGI IMG/M metagenome (GOLD analysis project Ga0182741, IMG submission 128874) | Enriched Organic Plus compost microbial communities from Emeryville, California, USA - eDNA 5th pass 37_C BE-Lig OP (version 2) (version 2) ...
CAGCGTGTCCTCGTCCCAGAAGCCGATCGTCTCGCCGTACCACCGCGGCACCTGCTCGCTCAAGTACGGGACCGCGCCGTCCATCTTGAACTCGGCGCCGATGTAGACGTTCGTGATGAAGTTACGCGCGACGCCCGCGAGGATCTGCACGACTTGCGGCGTCACCATGATGTAGTGCTCCCACGTCGCGGGCGGCGCCCACCGGCGCATGAAGCCCTCGGGCCAGCAGTACTGCGACGGCCACTGCGGCGCGTTCGTGTTCCCGGTGTGGTACATCTCCTGGACCATTCGGGTCTGATACTCGTCGGTCAAGAGCGACAGGATCGTCGGGATCTGGTTGCGCCGCATCCAGTACCAGTTCTCGTTCCCCGGCGTGATCCCCGGATGGCGATAGATACCGGTCCACTCGCCGGGCACGGTCGCGTACGTATGCTGCGTCGGCCCGCCGCGCCGCTTCGTCTCCTCGAGCAGCGCCTCGTAGTGCTCCTGCGCCGTCTTGAACGGATACGGGCTCACGATCGCCTCGCGCGGATAGTCGCGATCGCAGTGCCCCCACGGCGCCGTCGCCGGCGGGTTCGGGCCGATCTCGGGCTCCCCGAACGGCCCGCCCCACAGCTCCTCGATGCTCGTCGGGCTGTTGCAGCGGAAATAGCGCGGGTCGCTCCAGAGCCCGCGGTCCTTGTAGAAATCCTTCGACGTGAAGAGGTCGACCGGCAGCGGCTCGATGCCATCCGGCACGTCGCCGTTGCGCGCGGTCCCGACCCAGCGCGTCCGGTCCTCGCCCGGATACGGCGGGCCGAACAGGGCGCGCACGGCGCCGACGACCTCGGTGTCGTAGACGTCGGCGGCGAGCGGCCACGCGCGGCCGACGCTTTCGAAGCCGATGTCCGGCAATTCTTGCGCGGCAGCAGGCGATGCGGACAAGATCAAGCCCACGATCGCGGGCGCCATCCGGTAGCTTTGTCTCACGCTTCCCTCCGACGATGCTCGTGCCGGCGCGGCCTGTGGCCCGATCGCCGGCGATACACTCGACGCAAATAGGGTGACGGCTCGATGCGCGTTTGACCAGGGGGTTGCGCGCGCCGGCCTGCATGCGCGTTCATGCGACAATGTCCCGGATTTCATGGCGCCGACGCACGGGAAACGATGTCGCGGAAAATGGTGTCAGACACCTTTTTTCCACGCACGTGTCCTCGAACGTCAGGCGAGCCAGCGGGAAAAAAGGTGTCTGACACCATTTTCCAGGGAGGCATCCAGCATTGACCGAACCGAAGCCCGTCGAGAGTTACCTGATGGACATGGACGGCGTGATCGTCCGGGAGAGCCAGCTCGTGCCCGGCGCGGACCGCTTCATCGCGCGTCTCCGCGAGGCCGGTAAACGCTTCCTGATCCTGACGAACAACTCGCGGCACACGCCGCGCGACCTCGCGGCGCACCTCCGCCATCTCGGGCTCGACGTCACGGACAAGGACATCTGGACGTCCGCCCTCGCGACGGCACGCTTCCTGAGCGACCAGCGTCCGGCGGGCTCCGCGTTCGTGATCGGCGAGAGCGGGCTCACGACGGCGCTCTACGAGGCCGGCTATACGCAGACGGAGCACGCCCCGGACTACGTCGTGCTCGGCGAGACGCGCACGTACAGCTTCGAGCGGATCACGCTCGCGATCCGCCTGATTCAGCGCGGCGCACGCTTCATCGCGACGAATCCGGACGATACGAGCCCTTCACCGGACGGCCCGCTGCCGGCCACGGGCTCCGTCGCGGCGATGATCTCGCGCGCGTCCGGCGTGAAGCCGTATTACGTCGGCAAACCGAATCCGCTGATGATGCGCTCGGCGCTCCGCAGCATCGACGCGCACTCGGAGTCGACGGTCATGATCGGCGACCGCATGGAGACGGACATCATCTCCGGAATAGAGGCCGGCATGCGGACCGTGCTCGTGCTGACCGGCAGCACGGACCGGGCCCGCGCGGAGACGTTTCCGTTCCGCCCGACGCGCATCGTCGACTCGATCGCGGATCTCGTCGACGAGATCGTTTGAGCGGCTCGTTTCCTTGCGGGGCCGAGAGGCCCCGCTGCGGATCGTCTTCAGCGTCGCCTTCGCTCGCCCGCGATCACCAAGGCAACAGCGCGCGGAGCAGCTTCGACAGGAGGTCGTGCAGAAGCGCGAGCGACTGACGGAGCTGTCGTCCCGGAACGTATTCGATGTTATCGGCCACGGCGAAATCCGCGTTGTAGTTCAGCACGGCCCAGGCCGTCCCCGTGCGCGGATCGACGCCGTACGTGCCGAGGCCGTAGCGCCCCTCGACGTAGGGCCCCCTCACGAACCGCTTCTTGCCGCCGAAGTTCTCGTCGACCGCGTTCACCCATCTGCCATCGACGAACGTTGCGATGCCGACGGCGCCCGTGTCCGGCTCGAACGTGCGCTTCGCGTCGAACGACATCGAAAGCACGAAGACATCGGTTTCTTCCGTGCCGAGCTCGGCCATCCCCCACAGTGAAAGGACATCGCTCTTCAGCTTGCGCGGATCGGGGTTCTCGACCCAGCCGGTCGTGACCGTCTTCGCGAGCGGACGCGGAGCGTCCGGAACGTTGTCCGTCGCCTCGCTGCCGTTGAAGCCATCGAGGATCTCGGCGCGCGTCGAGCCGAACTCGTCGCTGACGCGCGGGAATTCCTTCACTTCGCCGCCGTCGACGATGACTTCGCCGGCGTACGAGATACCCTGCGGGACGACGAAGCGGCGGCCGTTCAGGCCGTAGCCCCAGGTTTCCTTCTTCACGAATCGGAAGTCCGGGACGTAAAGCGATCCCATGACCTCCGGACCCGAGCCGAAACGCGGATCGCCGCACGTCCCGGCCGCGCCCGGATAGCCGTTCGGCCAGCAGTAGTCGGAGCCGAAGTTGCCGTCCCGGTCCGAGTAGTAGTCGACCGTCACGCGGGCGCCGTCGACCGTGAAGACGTAGTAGCCGACGTTTTGGATCTCCTGCGAGATCGGCGTTTCACGCGACCGTTGGCCGCCCATCGTGCCCGCCGCGGGCGCGTACTTCTTCGGATCCGACGATCCCGCGATCAGCTGCTCGACGAACGCCGTGCCGTCCGGGCTCGCGACAATCGACCGGTGATGCATGTGGTCGTGCGCGGACAGGAAGTACCCGACCTTGTTCTGCTGCAAGCTCCTGTAGAAGACGTTCTGCGCTTCGGGCGTGACGCCAGGATCGCTCCCCCAGACCGTATCGCGATGATTCTGTCCCATCAAATTGCGGTGCGACAGAACGAACGCGTGCGCCGGCCGCTCCGGGTCCGCCAGGCGACTGTCGATCCAGGCCTGCTGGTCGCCGGGTCGATACTCCGTGCCCGCCGACGTGTAGTCACCCTCGTACGGCTCGAGGATCGCATCGGGCGCCGGGCCGTCGCCGCGAAAATCGGTCGACGGCTCGCCCGTGCTCGCGATTCGGAACCACGTGCCCGGCGGAATCTCGTTGCCTTCGCGGGCGATCAGCGTTTGATCGTGCTGGTAGACGATCCAGTCGAACAACGGGCCGTCGTACAGGTACGGCGTTCCGTACAACGGATGCGGTTGCGGCCCCTCGAACCGATACGAGGTCGGCTCGATGTCCATGAAGACGAATCGCGCATCGCTGCCCGGAGGGCCGTAGTCGAACGAATAGCTCAACCCGACGAGCGCCTCGATGTCAGGGGCATCGAAGTTGTAAGCGCCGAAGAGATTCTCGCCCTCGCCTCGCGTCTGCGGGAAGGCCTCGCGCCACGCGGGCACGTTCATGTCGGGCGGATCGGGGTCGAGGTTGAAGAGCCGCCCGTAGGTCTCGTGATTGCCGCGGACCGGGAAGAACCCGATGCCCCGATCGTACAGAGGCTGTCGCGCGTTCGCGTGTGTGAACATCGCGGCGTCGCCAGCCCTGTCGCTCAGGTCGCCGAGCTGGACGACGAACTCGACGCCGTGCTCGATGAACTCCTCGTTCAGCTCGAGGAGCGTGGAGACGCTGACGTAGTCGGGATTCTCCTCGCGATAGTTCGGATTGACGTGCGCGTAATACGGGTCGGCCGGATCCCAGGTCAGGCTGTGCGTCACGGTCCACTGCGTGTCGGCCATGACGCCGAACTTCCAAGCGTCGTCGCCGTGATACCGCCCTCCCTGCGCGAGCGCGAGCGTGGAGAAGAGAATCGACGGCAGCACGGCAGCACGCACGAGCGCGGTTTCCGCGCCGAGGCATCTTCGCTTCATCGTTTCCTCCCCGAACCGAAGCCGAAGCGCGCGACGCACGGCGAGTCGCCGCCGTCATTCTCGCCGGATAGTTTGTCTGCCGAACAAAACTTTTCCGGGCGCGAGTCCAAATATAGGCGCCCGCTGGCGTCGACGCAATCGCCGTGACGGCGGGGCTCGCGCGTAGCGGCATCGCGCGCGCTCGAGACGTTGGGGCCGCGCGCGGCGGCAGCCTCGAGGTACGTATCTTTCCCTACGCTCAGCGCGGAGCGGCAGCCGCGGCGACGGCCTCCTCGAGCAGCTTCACAACTTCGACGTGCCCCCGCTGCCTCGCGATGTCGATCGGCGTGTCGACACGCCCTCCGGCGCTTGCGGTCACGTCGACGCGCGCGCCCGCGGCGAGGAGCAGCCGGACGACGTCCGCGTGGCCACGTGCGGCGGCGATGAACAACGGCGTCGCGCCCGTGCGGGCGCTCTTCGCCTCGACCTCGGCCCCGTGCTCGAGCAGCAGCCGAACGATCTCGGCGTGGCCCTCCTGCGCGGCCTGGAACAACGCGGTCCGCCCGTCGGCGCCGTCCCGCGCGTCGACGTCGGCGCCGAGCATCAGCAGCAGCCGGACCAGCTCCGTGTGGCCTTCCTGCGACGCGATCCATAGCGCCGTCGTCACCGTCTCGGCCTGCTTCGCGTCGACCTCTGCGCCGCGCGCAAGGAGGCGCGTGAATCGATCGATGTCGCCGTCGGCAGCCGCATACCACAGCGCTTCGGCGAGCGCTTCGGCGTCGGCGTTCATTCCGTCGGCGGTCCGATCTCGAGGAGGCGCCGTCTCGGCCGCCGCGTCAGCGCTCGGAGACGCTTGCACGTCCGCCGGATGCTCGTCTTCGATTTGCTCCTCGTCGGCGTCGGCGGCTGCGGATACGACGCAGGCGCCGAACGATGCGCCGAGCGCGACTGCGAGCGCTATCGACCTCATCCCGCATCCCCCACTCGTGTAGAGCGTGACTCTAGAGCCGGCGTCGGCCGGAGTCCACCAAACCCGGCCGGCGCGCGTCGCATGCCGCCTCGTCACGCCGAACGGCCACCGTCCGCGGGACTCGACGTCGCGCGTGCGACTTGGCACGATCGCGCGGATGAATCGCAAGTCACGGCAACACGCGCGCGAGCTCGCGAGCAACCGGAGCATGAAGCGTGCGCCGAAGGAGCGCGAGCCGAACGAGCGCGCAGCGAAGGACACGAGAACGGCGCACGTCGCCGACAGCCACGACGTGATCCGCGTGGTCGGCGCGCGGGTCAACAACCTGCGTGACGTCAGCGTCGAGATCCCGAAGCGCCGGCTGACGGTGTTCACCGGCGTCTCGGGCTCCGGCAAGAGCTCGCTCGTCTTCGGCACGATCGCCGCGGAGTCGCAGCGGCTGATCAACGAGACGTACAGCGCTTTCCTGCAGGGTTTCATGCCGACGATCGCGCGGCCCGACGTCGACGTGCTCGAAGGGTTGACGACGGCGATCATCGTCGACCAGGAACGAATCGGCTCGGACCCGCGCTCGACCGTCGGCACGGCGACCGACGCGAACGCGATGCTGCGCATCCTGTTCAGCCGGCTCGGCAAGCCGCACATCGGTCCGCCGCAAGCGTTCTCGTTCAACGTCGCGTCGATGAGCGGCGCGGGAGTCGTGATGCTCGAGCGCGGCGGGCAAACGGTGAAGGAGCGACGCAGCTTCAGCGTCACCGGCGGCATGTGTCCGCGCTGCGAAGGCCGCGGCTCCGTCACCGATTTCGATCTCTCCGCGCTCTACGACGCGGACAAGTCGCTGAACGAAGGCGCGATCAAGATTCCGGGCTACAGCATGGACGGCTGGTACGGCCGCATCTTTCGCGGCTGCGGTTTCTTCGATCCGGACAAGCCGATCCGCAAGTTCACGAAGCGCGAGCTGCACGACCTGCTCTACAAGGAGGCGACGAAGATCAAGGTCGGCGGCGTCAACCTCACCTACATGGGACTGATTCCGACGATCCGGAAGTCGTTCCTGACGAAGGACCGCGAGGCGATGCAGCCGCACATTCGGGCGTTCGTCGACCGCGCGGTCACATTCACGACGTGCCCCGACTGCGGCGGCACGCGGCTCAACGAGGCGGCCCGATCGTCGAAGATCAAAGGCTTGAGCATCGCCGACGTATGCGCGATGCAGATCAGCGACCTCGCCGAATGGATCCGCGGCCTCGACGAGCCGACGGTCGCGCCGCTGCTCGAAGCGCTCCGCGAGACGCTCGACTCGTTCGTCGAGATCGGCCTCGGCTACCTCACGCTCGATCGGCCGTCGGGCACGCTGTCCGGGGGCGAGGCGCAGCGCGTCAAGATGGTCCGCCATCTCGGCTCGTCGCTCACCGACGTCACGTACGTCTTCGACGAGCCGACGACGGGTCTCCATCCTCACGACATTCAGCGGATGAACGAGCTCTTGCTGCGGCTCCGTGACAAGGGCAACACGGTGCTCGTCGTCGAGCACGAGCCGCAGACGATCGCGGTCGCCGACCACGTCGTCGATCTCGGCCCCGGGGCGGGCAGCGCGGGCGGCACGGTGTGCTACGAGGGAACCGTCGACGGGCTCCGATCGAGCGGCACGATCACCGGCCGCCATCTCGACGATCGCGCCGCGCTCAAGGACGCGGTGCGCACGCCGAGCGACCGGCTCGAGATCCGCGGCGCGACACTGCACAACCTGAAGGACGTGGACGTCGACATCCCGCTCGGCGTGCTCGTCGTCGTGACGGGCGTCGCCGGCTCCGGCAAGAGCTCGCTCGTGCAGTCGATCCCCGCATCGGCGGGCGTCGTCCTCGTCGATCAGACGCCGATTCGCGGCTCGCGGCGCAGCAATCCGGCGACGTACACCGGGCTGCTCGATCCGATCCGCAAAGCCTTCGCGAAGGCGAACGACGTGAAGCCCGCTCTGTTCAGCCCGAACTCGGAGGGTGCGTGTCCGAGCTGCAACGGCGCCGGCGTCATTTATACCGACCTCGGCATGATGGCCGGCGTCGCGACGACGTGCGAGGCATGCGAAGGGAAGCGCTTTCAGCCCGACGTGCTCGAGTACCGGCTCGCGGGACGCGACATCAGCGAAGTGCTCGAGATGTCGGTCACCGAGGCGCTGGCATTCTTCGGCGAGGGCGATGCTCATACGCCTGCCGCGCACGCGATCCTCGAGCGGCTCGCCGACGTCGGCTTGGGTTACCTCCGCCTCGGCCAGCCGCTGACGACGCTCTCCGGCGGCGAGCGGCAGCGGTTGAAGCTCGCGACGCACTTGGGCGAGAAGGGCGGGATCTACGTGCTCGACGAGCCGACGACGGGCCTGCACCTCGCCGACGTCGAGAATCTGCTCCGCCTCCTCGATCGGCTCGTCGACTCGGGCAAGTCGGTCATCGTGATCGAGCACCACCAGGCCGTCATGGCGCATGCGGATTGGATCATCGACCTCGGGCCGGGCGCCGGGCACGACGGCGGTCGCATCGTGTTTGCCGGCACGCCGGCCGATCTCGTCGCCCGCCGCTCGACGCTGACCGGCGAGCACCTTGCGGCCTACGTCGGCGCCTGATCGGGTAAACGATCACCGGCAGTAGCATTCCCACGTGGTCGCCCTCCGGTCGCACATCAGCATGCCGCGCAGACACGTGTACTTGTCGAGATCCTGGCGCCGGTCGACGTAAACCGTTTCGGTCTGGAGATAGATCAGGCTCGGGTCGAGCCGGGGCGGAGCGAAGTCGAGGGTATCGAGCGCAGCGCAGCCGCCGAGCACTGCCGCAACCGTGACGACGAGGAAGGTTCGCATGTCGGCCTCCTTGGCCTCGAGTGACTCCCCCCGTTCCGTTTCGCTCCTCCCCAAAGCACGCTTCGTGCCAGAGCGGCGGAAGCGCGTAGATCAATGCGTTGCGAGCGCGAGCCGCGATGCGCAGCACGGCCCGCGTGCGGCCGAAGGCGGCCGCCGACGCGTTCTGGTGCAGCGTCGACTGTGCGGGGCGCCGCCGACCCCGGCCGACTACATGCGAGCGTTGACGGGCAGCCGCTCGCATGCTTCATTGGACGCGGCTCACGTTCAGCGAAGGGAAACAGAATGAACACGAAAATCTTCCGGACCTGCCTCTCCTTTACCGCGACGAGCCTTCTGGGCCTCGTTCTCGCCGCAGGCAGCGCCGCGGCCGCGGAGACCTCTTTCAACGTGTCGCTGTCGAGTGCGGGCAACGGTGATCCCGACGGCTCCGGTGAAGGCACCGTCACGATCGATTCCGAGACGAACCAGGTCAGCTGGGAACTCGGCTACGCGAACATCGCGGAGCCGACCGCGATGCACATCCACCAGGGTGCCGAAGGCCAATCGGGCGGCGTCGTCGTCGCGTTGACGGTCGACAAGGGTCCGGACGGCAAGCTCGTCGGCCTGACGAATGCGCCGGCCGAAGCCGTGCAGGCGATCCTGGCCTCGCCGTCGGGTTACTACGTCAACATCCACAACTCCGAGTACCGCGGCGGCGCGATCCGCGGGCAACTGTCGAACTGATCGCAGCGCAGCTCCGCGCGAGGTCGGCCCCATGGCCGGCCTCGCTCGACGAGCACGCGGGCCCTGCACCGTCACGGCAGGTGCATGTCGTCGCGTCGCTCGTTCTAATGGCTCGGACTAGCTCGATGCGTCGTGGAGTCCGCTCCCGCCGAGCAGCCGCCTGACGCGCTCGGCAATCCGCCGCGCGTCCCTGTGCACGCCGCAGACGAGCCCTGACGCTCGCGCGCTCTGCCATTCCCGGCCGACATGAAAGAGCCCCGGGATCGGCGCGATGCCGCGCTCCTCGACGAATCCGTCGATGGTCGTTGCACCGGGGATATCGAGCCACGACGTATCGTCGCGATATCCGAGCGTCCAGACGACGGCATCGCAGCGGCGCGACGTGCCGTCCTCGAGCAGCAGCCGGTCGCCGTCGGCGCCCGCGCATCGCCCGGCGAGCGCGACACCGGCCCGGCGGAGCGCGCTCAGACGAAGATGCAGGCCGGGCGTCGCGTCCATCGCACGGACGAGCCGCCCCGCGAGCGACGACTTGTCAGCGGTCACGAGCCCGATGCTCACGCCCCACCACGTGAAGTCCCGCCCGAGCACGCGCTGCGGGACATAGCGACGAAGCCGGCCGGTCGCAAGCGTGACGTCTTTGCCCGCCTGCGAAAGCTCGAGCGCGATCTGCCGGCCCGTTGCGCCGTCACCGACGACGATGACGCTCCGTCCCGTGATCGTCGACGGGTTGCGGTAACGTTTCGCGTCGAGCTGCTGCACTCGCTCGGAGAGCCGCTCGGCAAAACCCGGGATCCTCGGCTCCTGGAACGTGCCCGTCGCGACGACGACGCATTCCGCAACGATCCGCCGGCCGCGTTCGGTGCGCGCGACGAAGCGATCGCCGTCGCGCCCTAGTCGGGCAACGCCGTCGCCCGTGACGACAGGCAGATCGAAGTGCGCGGCATAGCGCTCGAGATAGTCGCCCATCTCGTCTTTGCTCGGATAGCCGCGCGGGTCTCCTTCCATAGGCAGACCGGGCAGCGCATCGAGCTCGCGCGGCGTGAAGAGCACGAGCGAATCGAAACGCTTGCGCCACGAGTCGCCGATGCGCGGATGCCGCTCGTGCACGACGTATTCGACCCCCGCGTCCTGCAGCGCGTGCGCCGCCGCAAGGCCGGCTTGCCCGGCGCCGACGATCAGCACGCCGGTCCGTACCGCCTCCGCTTCGTTCGGGCCCAACCGTCTCGCTCCCGAGGCTTCCATGCACGATCATGCACATCGTGGCTTCGTGCGCGATACTCCTCCGCACACGAGCAGCCGAACGGACGCGGAGGAATATCGATGAGCACACTACCGAAGGCAATCCTGGGCCGCACGGGGCTCGAGGTCAGCAAGCTCGGCTACGGCGCGATGGAGCTGCGCGGGCTCGAGCACTTCGCACGCCTGACGGCCGCGGAAGCGAGCGCGCTCCTGAACGGCGTCCTCGACCACGGCATCAATTACATCGATACCTCGCCCGACTACGGCTATTCCGAGGAGCTGATCGGCCGGCACATCGCGCACCGCCGCGGCGAGTTCCATCTCGCGACGAAGTGCGGCTGCCCGATCGAGCCGCCCGACGTGCCTTACGCGAAGCGGAAGCCGCACAGCTTCACGCGCGAGAACATCCGCGCGGCCGTCGAGCAAAGCCTCGCACGCATGAAGACGGACTATCTCGACGTCGTGCAGTTTCACCTGAGCCCGTCGCGCACCGTTCTCGAGGAGAACGACTCGATCGCGGAGCTCGAGCAGCTGCGTGCGGAAGGCAAGGTTCGCTTCATCGGCATGTCCGGCACGCTGCCGGAGCTGCCGGAGCACATCGAGATGGGCGTCTTCGACGTCTTTCAGATCCCGTACTCGCTGCTCGAGCGCGAGCACGATGCGCTGATCCGCGAGGCCGCGCGCCGCGGAGCCGGCGTCGTCATCCGCGGCGGCGTCTCGCGCGGCGTCATGATCAAGGACGAGTCGATCATCGACGAATACCCACAGTTCCTGCAGGCGAGCTTCCGTACGCGGCGGCGCTTGTGGCACGAGACGGAGATCGAGGACCTCCTCGACGGCATGAGCCCGATGGAGTTCATGCTTCGCTTCACGATCAGTCATCCGGCCATGGCGACGACGATCGTCGGCACTGCGAACCCCGCGCATCTGAAGGACAACGTCGCCGCGGCGTCCAAGGGGCCGCTGCCGCAGGACGTCTACGAGGAGGCGCTGAGGCGCTTTCCCGCTCCGGCGTAAGCGGCCGAATCGTCGCCTACGTATCGCGAGCCCGGTGCTCGGGCGGGTAGCGCCGCCATGCGGCGACGACGAGCAGCCCGAACAGCGTGTAGCCGACCGCGAATACCCAGAGCGGCGCGTCGTAGAAGATCAGACGCTGCACCCAGTGCTCGACGAAGCTCGTCTCGTAGCCGGCTTCGCCGGCTCTCGCGCGCAACCACGACTCGAGCGTCGTCAGCGGGCAGATCCGGCCGAGCCACGCCTGCACGACGACGTAGCCGATCGCGACGACGTGCGCGATCCGGAACCGAAGATCGTTCACCCAACGCCAGCCGACGCGGTTGCCGAGCACGATCACGGCGAGCCCGCCGACGATGAACACGATGACGCCGAAATGGACGATCAAGACGGCGTCGGCAAGAAGCCCGTACGGCATCGCTGATCCTCGCTCCGAGGCTCGAATGCTACTCCGACAGGAGAGGTCCGCGGTCCTCGACCCGTGGTTACTCCGCCGTCGGGCGCCGGCAGCCTTGAACCTTTTCGCCGGCTGCCGCGCTCTATCGAGGGCACGATCCGGAGAGACTCACGTGAGACGACTGCTTTGCCTGCTGATCGCGATGACCACGAGCAGCTGCACGTTGGTGCTCGCGTCGCGGGGCGCCCGCGTCGACCCGCGCACGGCGTTCCCCGAAGCACGGCCGTTCGAGCGCTCGCAGGATCTGCCGGGAAACCCGCCCGCGACGGCCGCGGACGTTCGCGGCGCGTGGTTCCATAGGGAAGTCCAGGCGGGCGCGGCTCGCGATCCGATTTTCGGCAACGCGTACGCGTCACAGCCGTTCCACGCGATCTGGATCTGGTTACGGGAGGACGGCACCTACGATCTCGTCTACCAGGCCGTCTGGGGCGCACGCGCGCGCAACGACCCGCGCTTCAGCGGCATCGACGTGCGCGAAACGGGCCGATTCTCGATCGCGGGCGGTCAACTGTCGCTCGAGCCCGAGACGACCCGGGCCATCGAAGTCACGCGCGGCAATCGCGAGCGCTCGACGCTCGACAACGAGCCGCGTGAATATCTCGCCGGCGTCGACGGCGGGTATTTGCATCTCGCGGGGCCGTGCGCGCGGTATCAGGTCGAGGCGATATGCCGGGCATCGGCGGACGTCTGGATCTCGCTACGGTCCGTGTCGACTCGCTCTCCGGACGACATTCCCGAGCTCTGATCGTGCCGGACGGATTCGACCGCACGTGTGACCGAAGCGAGCGCCGTTGCCATACGATCGCCGACACGGTAGAAGGATCGAAAGGCGAATTCGAAGAAGGTGTAAGGAACCGCCATGTCCACTCGTTCGCTGCCCTCCATGGCCGCGACCTGCCGACGAATGCTCGCAGTCGCCGCTGCGTCGGTGCTGATGCTCTCGGGCGCACCCGCATTCGCTCAGCAGGTCACGATGGAGACCTTGCTCGACCGCATTCAGATCGAGGACCTGCTGACCCGCTACTATTACGATCTCGCGCGCGGCGCGGGTCATACGCTGTCCGAGTACTTCACCGAGGATGCGCTGCTCGACGTCGACGGCACGGTGGCCCGAGGCCACGAGGAGATCGCCGCGCTGTATCGACGGCCCGGGTCCGAAGCCGAAGGCGAGCGCGAGCCGCGCCCCTGGAACCACATGCTGCTGACGAACCCGATCATCGAGGTGAAGGGTGACGTCGCGACGGCGCACGTGATCTGGACCGGCGTGATCAACGAAGGCGTCGGCAAGCCGCCGAGGATCTACGAGCAGGGTCGGGAGGACACGGAGCTCGTCAAGCGCGACGGCAAATGGCTGATCAGCCGGCGCTACATCACGTCCGACAGCGGCATGCCGGATCGCTTCGACGAGACCTGGTATCCCCGCGACAATCCGCTCGAGAACTGAGCACGCCGACGGGATCTCGAGCCGCGAGGCTCAGAGCGGCTCGAGATCCTCGCCTCGCAGGCCGACGAGGACCGCTTCGCCGGTCCCGGGATCGAGCCTGAACTCGCCGTAGCGGGCGTTCACGTAGCGGGCCGCCGTGCCCTCCGTGAAGAAGTAGGCGTTCGTGCCGAGCCACACGCTGCCGTTGCGGATCCGGAATGCGATCTCGGGTCCCGTGTCCGCGCCGAGCGTGGCGATCCGCCGTTCGTCGATCCGAAGCGGCGCGCGCCGCGCCCGTTCGGCGAGCGCACCGCTCGACCGCGCCGTTTCGATCTCGTCGGCAAGACGGAAACGCAGCGCCATGTAGTCGCCCTGCATCAGCGAGCGCGGATCGACCGGCGCGAGCTCGAGGAAGACGATCTCGCCGTGGCGGATCACGCGCTCCTTGCGGTAGATCGCATGGTTCACCGCGACGAGGACGAGAAGGCCGGCGACGAGCGTGACGATGCGCGTGACGACAGGGCTCATGACGGCCTCCCGGAGGCGAGCGACGTTCTTCCCTCGAGGAGCCGCGCGGCGACGAGCAGCGCGGCACCGACGGCGACCATCATGACGGATTTCGCGAGCAGGCTGACGCCGAGCACGTAGTAGAACTGCAGAACGTGCAGCCCCGCGCCGACGATGCCGACGCCGACGAGCGCACGCTCGCGCAGCCGAAACGCGGCGACGACCGCGAAGAGCGCGGCGGCCGCCGCGAGCAGAGGCCACACAGCGAGCCAGTTCGCGTATGCCTCGTCGCGAAACCAGAAGCGCAGCGTCGCGAGCGGCTCCGACACCCACGGCGCGAACGAAAGCCCGACGAGCAAGCCGGCGAGCGCCGGCCTCACGATCGTTCGCGCTCGGGTCGCCATCCACCTCGCTTCGCTCGCAATCGCGACTTCGACGGCGACGACGATCGGCGCCCAGACGACGACCCACCCGACGAGCGCCGGCAGCGGTGCGACGACGACAATCCCGCCTGCGAGCTCCGGCTCGCCCCACCACGCGAACCTGAGCGTCAGCGCCCACGCGATGCAGAAGAAGAAGGCGGCGAGGGCCTTCGCGAAGCGGTTCGGCAACGCATAGAGCAGCACGAGCTGCATGAGTGCCGCGAGGCCGGACGTTGCGGCGGCGGAGTCGGTCTCGCCGATCGCGGCGACGACGAGCGAGATCTGCCCGGCGATCGAGAACGCGAGCGCGAGCTGCGCGAAGAACGGGTTCGCCCGCTCGATGACGTAGAGCCCGAATGCACCGGTCAGCAGCGCTACGCCGATCACGACCATCGCGGCGGTGGTGTCGGGCTCGAGCAGCATCCACACGAAAAACATCGCGAACAGGCCCGCGAGCCAGCCGGCAGCGCCGAGGAGCAGCGCGACGAACCACGGCCGGCCGTCGACGGCCTCCGGGGCGGGCGCGTCGCCGTCGGCAATCACGCCGAGTCGGGCCAGCTCGCGCGTGACGCTCGCACGCGTGATCGCGTCGGTGCCGCTCATGTCCGCGCCTCCTCGTTCCGCCATCCGCGAACCGCCTTCATCAGCAGATGGCCGCTCACGGCGGAGCTCACGATGAGCCACCCGGCGAGCGTGAAGAGCGTGCCGAGATCGTCCAACGACGCGTACCGGGCGATCGCGGTCGAGCTCAGCACGATCACGCTCCCCGCAACCGCCGCGAGCGGAAACACGTCGACGCGCTCGCGAAGCGTGTGCGCGGCGATTGCGGCGAGCGCGCCGAGGACGATCAGCACGACCAGCCCGTCCGAGGCATCGCGAGACTCCGCGATCGCGACGAGACCGGCCCACGTGCCGAACGCAACGGCCGCCGCAAGCACGAATCGACGGAGCCACCGCGGCGCGACGTGCGACCACTTGGACCGCGCGACCACGAGCGTCGCGCCCCATAGAAGCACGTCGACGAGCATCGCCGCGACGAGGAGCACCGGCAGGTCGAGGCCGAAGCCCGAGACGACGAGCCAGAACAAGCCTGCCTCCGGCCGGAATCCGCAGAAGAGGAGGAGCGACACGTTCAGCACGAGCACCCAGGCCGCCCACGCGACGCTCCACTGCGCCGCAAGCACGATCGGAAGCCCGAGCAGCGTCCACGTGAGGAACAGCTCGTAGACGTCCGCGCCGGTCTGATAGGTCTGCCCGAACAGCGCGAGCAGCGCGCCGGCCGCGACGAACGCGACGAGCAACGCGTGCCGTCCGAGCGCGTGCGGCGGCGGACGCCATAGCGCGACGCCGATCGCGACTGCGAAGGCGCCTTCGACGAGAGCGAACCGGCAGGCGACTGCGAGCGTGCTCCAGTTCGCGGCGACGAAGAAGACGAGGCCCGCGGCAAGCGACAGCGCACCCGCGAGCCGAAGCAGCTTGCCGACGAAGCGTCGAAGCTCGGCCGCGTCGGGGCGGGCGCGCGCGATCGCGAGCATCGTCTCGACCGCCTGCGGCGAGAGCCTGTGATGCGCGGCGAGCGCATCGAGCTCGGTCCGATTCATATGCGAGGACAGCGCCGGGTTCGGGGCCGGCTGCAGCCGTCGGCCCGCAAGAATACTCGGCGGAGGGCCTGCCGATCCATCGTCGTCACGTTACGTCGCGTTCATCGTCCGGCTCGCGCTAGGGAGGGTTCGCAAGAGAAACCTCCGCACCCCGCAAGCACTGCGGTGCGCACAGGGTGCCGCCGTTCACTCGTGCAGTTCAGTGGCGAATGTGTCGCCGACGTGTGCAGTTTCGGGTATTAGGGGTCAGAGCCCATTTCGACGCTGCGACTGAAGACGTGATTGCGGTGCCAGAACAATGGGCTCTGACCCCATTTCCGTCGAACGGTCCCGTCCGTTCCGAACGCTCGGTAAGTACGTTTCCGTATCGACCGTCGCTGCCCTTCACGCGCTAGAATCCGCGCGCCTGCACCCTATCGGTTCATCAAATCCATGGAGGGATTGCACGATGAAGTTGAAGGTGGTGCTCGCCGCAGCGTGCTTTGCGGCCACGGCGGCCCTCGCGGATGATGCATTCTGGCAAGCGCTTCCGGAGATCGCACCCGCACCCGCAGACAATCCGACGACGCACGAGAAGGTCGAGCTGGGCAGGATGCTCTACTTCGACCCGCGCCTCTCGTCGACCGGCACGGTCTCCTGTTTCTCGTGCCACAACCTCGCCGAGGGCGGGGACGATCACCGGCCGACGTCGATCGGCGTGCACGGTCAGAAGGGCGGACGCAACGCACCGACGGTGTGGAACGCCGCGTTCCTGTCGGCTCAGTTCTGGGACGGGCGCGCGCCGACGCTCGAAGAGCAGGCGAAAGGCCCTCCGGCCAATCCGATCGAGATGGGCATGGCGGATCTCGACGACGTCGTTCGCCGCGTCGAGCGCATCCCGGGCTACCGCCCGTACTTCGAGGCGGCCTTCGGCGAGGGCAACGTGATCACGATGGACAACATCGCGCGCGCGATCGCCGCTTACGAGCGCACGCTGATCACACCGAACACGCCGTACGACCGCTACGTGAAGGGCGACAAGTCGGCGCTCACGGAGCAGCAAGTGCGCGGCATGAAGACGTTCCGCGAGGTCGGCTGCACGACGTGCCATCAGGGGCCGATGTTCGCCGGGCCCGAGCTGCCGACGGGCACGGGCTTCTTCATGAAGTTCCCGCTACAGACGGAAAGCCCGTACGTCGCGAAGTACGACCTGATGCAGGACAAGGGGCGGGCCGAGGCGACCGGCAACGCGGCGGACGCGCACATGTGGCGCGTGCCGACGCTGCGCAATCTCGTTTACACGGCGCCGTACATGCACAACGGCTCGGTCAAGAGCCTGCAGGAAGCGGTGCGCGTCATGGCGTCCACTCAGCTCGACATGACGCTCGGCGACGAGCAGGTCGCCGACATCGTCGCGTTCCTCGAGTCGCTTTCGGGCGAGCTGCCGACGCAGACGCTGCCGCAGCTGCCGCCGACGCCGGGCGATCTGCTCGATCCGTAAGCGTCGCGCGCACGCCGGCCGTCGTCACGCGGACGACGGCCGGCGAGGCGTCAGAACGTGAAGTCCGCGCTCAGCAGGTACGAACGGGGCGCGCCGAGGGCGACGCGCTGCGCCGGCCAGTTCGTCGAGACGGCGTAGAGCTCGTCGGTTACGTTGTCGACGTTGAGCCGCACGAACAGACGCTCGCTCGCCTCGAACGACATCATGAGGCTCGTGACCGTGTAGCTCGGCAGCTTGCCGAACGCGCCGTTCGGGATGATGCGGTCCGCGTCGTCCGGACGGCCGACCCAGGAATCGCCGACGTAGCGAACACCGCCGCCGATCGAGAAGCCGAGCGGGAAGCGGTAGGTCGACCACAGGTTCGCCGAGCGCCGCGGCGTGAACGCGAGCTCGTCGCCGCTCGTCCGACGCACCGCGCCGTAGTCGTTCGGGTTCGCTTCACGCCGCGCGGCGTCGAGGTAGGCACTGTGCTCGCGCTCGCTGTCCATCACGAGCAGCCCGCCGAAGATCGTCCACGCGTCGGTCGGAGCGCCGAGCACGCCGAGCTCGAAGCCTTCCACGATCTGCTTTCCGTAGCCTTGCAGCACGGTCGGGCTCGCGGGATCGCCCGGCGTCTTCCCGCTGATGCCGACGTTCCGGCGCTCCGTGCGGAACACCGCCGCCGTCGTCGACAGCCGGCCATCGGCCAGGTCCCATTTGCCGCCTATCTCGTAGTTCACGGCGCGCTGGACCTTCGCGTTCTGGTTGTTCTGGCCAGTCAGGCCGGGGAACGCACCGTCGCCGGTACGGGAAATGTCCGGATTGGACAGGAACGAGCCCGGGGGCAGCGACGACACGCCCCATGACGCGTAGAGGCTCGAGCGCGCGGACGGCTTGAACACGATGCCGACCTTGCCGCTCAGCGTCTCCGCGTCGATCGAGTAGTCGTCTGGGCCGCCGGCCGGCAGCCCCGTCGCGGCGTCCCGGCTGCCGATCGTCGCGTCGAAGTGCTCCACGCGGAATCCGCCGGTCAGCTGCCAGCGGGCGGCGAGCTGCATCGTGTCGTACACGTAGAGCGCGAGCGTGTCGATGTCGACCGTCGCGATCTGCTGTGGGACCGGCTCGAGTCCTCCGGCGCGTGTCGGATCCGGAGCGAACAGGCTCGTCGTGCCGGGCGTCGCGTCCGTCGCGAACCGGCCTGCGTCCGACTCCTCGCGCGTCAGCTCGATCCCGGCCGCGACCGTGTGGCGTACGCGGCCCGTATCGACCTGCGCGGAGATATTCGTCAGGTTCGACAACGTGCTCGTCTCCCGCGCGAAGGCTTGCCGCTGCGTCGAGACGAGCGTCGTCACCGGATCGTAGCCCGTCGGCAGGGTATAAACCGCGTCGCGTTCGTTCTCCGTCCAGCGGGTCTGGTTCATGATCGACACGTTGCCTGCGAAGTCGTGCTCGATGCGGGCGAGGAACGTCGACGCCTTCGTATCGTCGAAGTCGCTCTCGAGTCCGAAGAAGCTCTCGCGATCCGCCTGTGCCGCGACGGGATCGAAGCGCATCATGCCCTCGATCATCGCGGCCGGCACGCCCCAGTCGGGCACGTCGCTCTGGTCGATGTGCTGGAACGAAGCCGTGAAACGCGTCATCGTGCCGAGCCCGAACGCGACGGAAGGCGCGATGCCGACGACGTCGCTCTCGGCGTGCTCGCGCCCAGGGATGCCGCCGTCCTGATAGAGCGCGTTCAGCCGGAACGCGCTCCTCTCCGACATCGGTCGATTGATGTCTATCGTCGTGCGCGCACGATTGGAGTCGCTCGAGTAGCCGTCGAAGCCGTAGCTCGCCGTGCCGACCACGAACGATTCGAGCTGCGGCGTCTTCGTCACGAGGTTCACGTAGCCGCCTGCGCCGCCGCGGCCGTTGTCGGCGGCGGCACCCTTCACGACCTCGACCTGCTCGAGATTGAACACGTCGCGGCTGTAGTTGCCGGAGTCGCGCACGCCGTCGATGAAGACGTTGCCGCTCGTATCGAAGCCGCGCATGCTGAAGTTGTTCGTGTTCGTCGCGAAGCCGTTCTCTCCGGCGTTGAAGCTGATGCCCGGCGTGTTGCGCAGCACGTCCGTCAGGTTCTGCGCGCCCTGCGCCTTGAAGATCTCGGACGGGATCACCGAGATCGTCTGCGGTGTGTCGAGCAGAGGCGCCGTGCGCTTTGGCGACGCCCCCATGTCGCGGGCGCGGTCGATGACGTAAAGCGTCTCCATCCTCGAGTCCGCGTCGCCGCCGCGGGCGCCGTCGGTCGGCTGCGCTTCGGCTGTCCGCAGCCCGAGCGCGAAGGCCCCGCAGCCGACGCCGAACAGGGTGGCTGCGAGGGGGGTCAATCGGGTCGTGTTACCGCCTTTGCGGTCTTGCATACTCAGCGATCTCCAGGCCGGCGTTGCCGCCGTTGTTCTACATGACTTTCTTATTGCGAAGGCCGATAATGCGAATTGCTCGCATTCGCGGATGATAATGCAAGTAATTCTTATTTGTAAGCCTGACCCGGAGCTGGCACCATGATGGTGCAGATTCCGGACGTGCTGACCGCCGAGCAGGTCGAGCACTGCCGCCGGAGCCTGCTCGAGCGAGGCCAATGGGAGGACGGGCGCGCGACGGCGGGCCACCTCGCGATCCGGGCGAAGCGGAACCGGCAGCTCCAGCAGAACGATCCGGTGGGGACCGAGATCGGTAACCTGATCCTCGACGCCCTCGCCGCAAACCCGTTGTTTCTGTCCGCCGCGCTGCCGCTCAAGGTGCTGCCGCCGCGCTTCAACCGCTACGAGGACGGCGGCGAGTACGGCGTGCACGTCGACGGCGCGATCCTCCCGGTGCCGGGCACGCCGCACCGCGTCCGCACGGACATCTCGGCGACGCTGTTCCTGAGCGCGCCGGACGACTACGACGGCGGCGAGCTCGTCGTCGAGGACACGTACGGCACGCACCACGTGAAGCTGCCGGCGGGCCACCTCGTGCTCTATCCGGGCACGAGCCTGCACCGTGTCACGCCGGTCACGCGCGGCATGCGTCTCGCGTCGTTCTTCTGGATCCAAAGCCTCGTTCGCGAGGACACACAACGTGCGCTGCTGTTCGAGCTCGACACGGCAATCCAGGAGCTCTCGGCGCAATATCCGGACGCGCCGCAGCTCGAGCGACTCGCGGGCGTCTATCACAACCTCGTGCGCCGCTGGTCGGACACGTGACCCAGACGCCGCTGCCGCCGCTCGAGCGGATACCGCCGCAGATCGCCGCGGTCGACGACTACGAGGGGTTCGCGAAGCCGCGGATGACGCCGGCCGCGTTCGCCTACGTGAGCGGCGGCGCCGCGGACGAGCTGACGCTACGCGAGAACGTCGAGGCCTTCAGGCGCTTGAAGCTACGCACGCGCGTGCTGCGCGACGTCGACGGCGGCGACACGCGACTCGAGCTCTTGGGCCACGAGCTGCCCTACCCGATCCTGCTCGCGCCGGTCGCGCTGCAGAAGCTCGCCCATCCGGACGGCGAGCTCGCGACGGTCCTCGCCGCGGCCGCGATGCGCGCGCCGATGATCGTCAGCGCGCAGGCGAGCGTTTCGCTCGAGGACATCGCCGCGCGCGCCGAGCGGCAGGCCGTCCTGTGGATGCAGCTCTATCTGCACGGCGACCGCGGCTTCCTCCGCGAGCTTGTCGCGCGTGCCGAAGCGGCCGGTTACCGCGCGCTCGTCGTCACCGTCGACGCGCCGGTCAGCGGCGTTCGCAATCGCGAGCAGCGCGCGGAGTTCGCGCTCCCGCCCGGGATCGAGGCCGTGAACCTGCGCGGCATGCGCGCGACGATGGGATCGGTCGCGCGCGCGGGCGAGAGCCCGGTCTTCGGCAGCGGCGTGCTCGCGGGGGCGCCGACGTGGAAGGACATCGAGTGGCTCCGGTCCGTCACGACGCTGCCCGTGCTCGTGAAGGGCATCATGTCGCCCGACGACGCCGCGACGGCCGTCAGCGCCGGCGTCGCCGGCATCGTCGTGTCGAATCACGGCGGACGCACGCTCGACACGCAACCCGCGACGATCGACGTGCTCGAGTCGATCGCGCACGCCGTCGACGGGCGGCTGCCGCTGCTCCTCGACGGCGGCATCCGCCGCGGAACCGACATCCTGAAGGCGCTCGCGCTCGGTGCCCGCGCCGTACTCGTCGGCCGGCCTTACGTCTATGCGCTCGCCGCGGCAGGCGCGAGCGGCGTCGCGCACGTGCTGCACATCCTGCGCACCGAGCTCGAGATGGCGATGGTGATGACCGGCTGCCAGCGGCTGGCGGATGTCGGCCCGGAGCTCGTCCTGCGGTCGCGAGGGTGGAGCTAACTCTGGTTCCACTCCTCGAGCGGCGCGCCGGGTTGCGTCCGCTCGTAGTACCAGCGCAGGCCGAGCGGCTCCTCGCTCAGAACGTCCGTCTTGAAGCTCCGCCACGCCTGGATCTCGAAGTAGTCGAGCGGGCCGTCGACGGCGCTCAGGCGATGCGGCACGCCGGGCGGAAAGTACACGAGCGTGCCCGGCTCGATCTCGACGGAGTCGCCTTCGACGTCGACGCGGCCTCGCCCGCGGAACGTCATGTAGCAGTGCGCGGCGCCGTCGGGATTCGCGGGCGTGCCGAAATGCACGTGGTACGGAGACGAGCCGCCTTCGTTGTAGTGCATCTCGCCGGCCTGGATCGCGTTCGTCGGCGTGAGCCGCCCGCCGTCGCGTAAGCGGACGCTCGATTCCGCGCAGAATCGGCGCACGCGCCCGCCGCTCGCGTCCGTGAGCGTCCGCAGAATGCTTCGATCGAAGAAATAGCCGGGCCCGCCGGGCAAGCCCTGCTCTACCGCCGCCGGCGGCTTCGGCACGACGAGATGGAGCAGCTCGATTGCCGCACCTGACGCCTCGACTTGCGCGGACTCGCCGGGCGCGAGCAGCACGCCCGCGCCGTCCTCGGCCGGATAAGCCTCGCCGCGATACCGGACGACGCCCTTCGCCGGCGTCGCGATCACGTACAGCAGCTGGTATCCGTCGCCGGCATCGACGTCGAGCCGACGACCGGCGTCGATCGTGCGGCGCTGAACGGTCAACGTCCGCGACGCGCAAAGCTCGGGGCTGCACAGGGTCCGCACGACGCCCGACGGAACGGGCTCGGACTTCGCCGTATTCGAGTCGATGATCCAGAGATCGGCAATGCTCGCCATCTTCGTTTCTTTCGCCGCCAGTGGTTTCCGCGTGCCGCTCGACGACCGACCGCCGAAGCCTGTCGATCGCGATCCAATGTATCGTCCCAGTGAGTGCGGGTCGAGCAGCCGGCCACTGGCCGGCGCCACGTGCTTCGCGCCGATGACGGCGCTCCGGTACGAGTGACGTTGCCCCGCCCGGCCGCGGCGCCGGGTCCGGTCACGCGCTGGGCGACCCGGGCCGGTCCGGCGGTCTTCGAGCTTTCGAATGGCGCGACTCGTGCACGTCATCGGATGAGCGTGGGCATGCGATGCCACGGATCCGACGCGAGGAGCGGTCATGGACGCGAAGCGGCAGCCGGATCGCACGAGCCGGCGCGACGAGACCGAGGAGCGGAGGCCCCCTGCTTATGCGGCGATGCTGTGCACAGTGCTCGCGGCCGGTTGCGCGCCGCTGTCCGAGCACGTCGCGGAGGAGGCCACGCCGATCGCGACCGAAGAGGCGGTGGAGACGATCGCGGAGCCCGAGAACGCCGAAGCGGTCGCACGGCTCCTGACGAATCCCGCGGTCAAGGCGGCGATACGAGACGTGTCGCAGGAGGCGGCGCTCGGCATGCTCGGGCTCGCCGACGGCGGACAGGCCGATGTGCGCAGGGTATCCGACGCGCTCGTCCGCGCCGTGACGCCGTCGCTCGCCGCCGGCATCGGCAACGACCTGTCGCCGGCGTTCACGGGGCTGGTTCGGCGAGGCACGGTCACGGCGTTCGACGAGGCATTCTCGCCGGAGAACGTCGAGCGGGTTCGGTCGCTCGGCACGGAGATCGCTCGGGACGCGGTGCGCACGGCGAGCCACGAGGCGTCGACCGTTCTCGTGCCCGACGTCGTCTCGTCGGTGTTCGCGTCCGCCGATGCGGCTGCAGCGGACATCGACGTCGCGCGGCTCGGGAGCGCGATCGGCCGCGTCAGCCGCGTCGCCGCGCGCGAGGCGATGCTTGGTGCGAACGACGGGCTCGACGCGCTGACCCGAAGCGACGACGGGCTCCTCCCGACGCGCATCGAACGACAGATCGAGCGCACGCTGACGTGGCTACGCTGGCTCGCAGCCGCGCTCGGGCTGCTGCTCGTCGTCATGACGCTGTCGCTCGCGTGGCTCGCGTATGCGGTCGGCCGGGACCGGCGCGCGCTCGCGCAGCGCGACGAGACCTTCGCGCTCGTGATGCAGCTGTTGCGCGAGGGAGACGCTACCTTTCCGCGCCGACCTTGACGGGCGCACCTCCGGCGAACGCCAGACGCCCGAACGCGAGCGTGAAAACGGCGTACACGACGACTGCGGCAATCAGCACGGCGGACGCCTCGCCGTCCAACGCGCGGTTCAGGAGGACTAACGTGCCCACGATGAAGTGCACGAAGTTGCCGATCGAGAGCGGCCGCGAGTAAATCCCGCCGATCGGCTTGTCCTTTGCGGTCCAATTCGTGAGCGCAGACGCGATGTACGCTCCTCCGAGGAGCTGGATCGCAATGCCGGATCCGGCCACCGGCGAACCGAGCGCGGCCCCGAGCTCATGAGGCGCGAATAAGGCCGCCAGGCCGCCGAGAGCCAGGATCACGCTACTGCTCGCCATCAGGATCTTTGCATTCACTGCGCTGCCCCCGAACGCTGGCCGAACGTCGGCATGATGATCTTCATGTCCGACGGCGGATGCGCGCCCACCGGCCGAGAAAGCCTAGCTCGCCCGAGGGAACGTCAGCGCCGGCACCCAGTTCCCGTGGATCGCGTACTTCAAACGCACCGGGATCTTCACCGTCGCGATCGGCCCCTCGTCGATGTGCTGCGCGTCGAAGATCACGAGATCGCTGCGGTTCTCGGCCCGTCGGTTCACGATGCCCATCACGTAACCCTCGCCCTCGGGCGCATCGGCGCTCTTCGGCGCGAACACGGGCTCCTGTGTGCTCGACGTGTCACCACAGAACCATGACTTCACCTCGCCGGTCGTCATGTCGAGCGACAGGAACGTATTGAAGAAGAAGCCCATGATCGGACCGGCCTTCTCCGCGTTGTACGGCTTCGTCGGGTCCGTCGCCTGCATGAACGCGTAGCGATACGGCCGGCCGACGTAGCGGTCGTCCACGTGCGGAAACTCGCCGGCGACGTTCGCGATCACCTTTGCGCTCGGCGTTTCGCCGTTCGAGCTCATGTCGAAGCACCATCGCACGATCTCCGTGCGCAGGCTCGACGGGTGAGGCGCGCGGCCGTCCGCCTCGGGGAAGAACCAGAACACGTTGTCGTTCACGATCGGCAGGTCGAGATAGACCTTGTCGCCGTCCTCGAACGCGTTGATGACGTGGCCCGGGAAGGCGTTCGGCGCGCGGAAGAAGCGCACGTCCTTCGCGTCGCCGTCGCGCGGGACCACGATGTACACTTGGTCGACCTTCGGCTCCCACTGGAAGATCGGTTTTCCGACCTTCAGGCGCTCGATGTCCATGAGCTGCGGAATCATCGGCAGCACGAGGAATCTCTCGGTGAGGCCGCAGTCGTGGATCATCGACGCGTGCGGACCCTGGAACCACAGCTCGCGAGTCTTCCGGCCCTGGCGGTCGAACGTGTAGAAGGCGATGTCCTTGGTGGCCTCGCCCTTCGCGGCGTATGCGTAGCCGACGAGATCGCCGGTGGCCGGATCGATCTTCGGATGCGCGGTGAAGCTCGTGGCCGTCATGTGGCCGTTCCAGTCCCAGAGCTGCCGCGTCTCGAGCGTGTGCGGATCGAGCGCGTAAGGCGGGCCGTCTTCCTTCATCGCGAGCAGGTGTCCCGCGTGCGGCACGATGTTCGTGTTGGACACCGTGCGCTGAATGCCCTTCACGCTCGGATCGTCGGTGAACGGGTTGCGGTAATCGCCGAACAGGCCTCGCCGCGCGGCACGCTCGGCCAGGAACCGGTGCGTGCGGACGTAGCGGTGCCGCATGTCCACGTGCCCGTTCTCGAAGCGAAACGCCGTGACGGCGCCGTCTCCGTTGAACGGGTTCGCATCGCCCATCTTCGGCGGGAACTGCTGATCGGGACCGACGCGATAGAACGTGCCGTTCAGCTCGGCCGGTATCTCGCCCTCCACTTCCAGATCGAAGAGATCGCACTCGAGGCGGAACGGCTCGTCGATCGTCATGAAGGTCGGCGATTTGGGAAAGGGCGTCGTCATACGCGTCTCCAGCAGTTCAGAGCGTTCGTCGAAGCAGCGGCTTCGAATCCGTCGGTGAATTCAAGCGGACATGCCGGCGCAGCACAAGACCGAGATGCGCCACGAGTGCGGTGCCCTCGGAGGCGCTCGCTCGAGCACGAGGGTCGAGCCGCGAAATGGGCCGCACAATAAGCACTTACCGAACGCGGCTCGAGCGAAGCCCGCGCGCGGGCGGTCACCGCAAAGGTTAAAGTGCGGGAGCCGTGACCTCCGTCACGGGAACGGCTGCCGCTCGCCGGTACGGTAACGCGCTCGGACTTGATACCAAGGAAGTCGCGCATGACCGGCAGCCACCACGACGACGAGCACGCAGACACGCAAGTGCTGCCCCGCAAGAGCGAAATGGAGGAGCCCGATACGGAAGCGACGGTCGTGCTCGGCGAGGAGTATCGACGACGTATCGAGCGCAGCTACGATCCGGAGCGCAATCGCGACGGCTAGCCACGGAACGCGCTGCGATCGGTGCACGCGTTCGCGGTCTGTACGCACCGCGCCCGCGGCTTTGACGCGGCGCGCAGCGCCCCGATCGCGGCGTCGCGTGCTTCGGCCAAACCGACGCGCTCTACTCGTATCGCAGCGCCGCGATCGGCTCGATGCGCACCGCCTTCCGCACCGGCAGCCATGCGGCGACCGCGGCGGCTACGGCGAGGAACGCAGTCGCGCCGAGCAGCGCCCACGGATCCGTCGCGCGGACCTCGTAGAGAAAGCTCGCGAGGATTTGGCCGAGCCCGAACGCGACACGAGCCCGACGACGATTCCGACGAGCGTGAGGCTCATGCTCTCGCGCATCATCTGCGTGGCAACGGCCGCGCGCTTCGCGCCGAGCGCCATCCGCACGCCGATCTGCCTCGTGCGGCGCGAGATCAGGAAGGCCTTCATCCCGTAGAGCCCGGCCATGACGACCGGCTCGGAGCCGCCCACCTCGATCGAACGGCCGAGCGGGTCCGAGCCCGGGAAGAGCCTACGCGCGAGCGGCTCGTCGATGATCGCTACACGCCGAGCGGCATCTCCGAAGACTTCGTCGAACGTGAAATCTCTGCCACGCAGGATCGGCAAGCCGAGCGAGCCGAAGTACCGATCGCTGATCGTCGTGTGGAGCGTCAGCTGCGGGCCGGCCGGCCATCGTTCGTCTCCTCGGCAGGAAGCAGCGCCTTCCCTACAAGGTGTCGCGGTCCGGCAAGTACTGGCCGGGCGCGTCTCGTTCGGAACGAATCGCGAAACTGCTCGACTCGTTGCGATCGCTCAACGACGGCCTCGGCGAAGTCTTCGGCGCCCCGCCGGTTCGGTTGCCGACATCAGACGAAGTGAATCGGTTGAGCGCGCTGAAAAGGTACGAGGACGTGCTCGACGCGATCGTCTGCGGGTGGGTAAGCGTTTGCTTCGTGGAGGGGGCCGCCGAAGCGTACGGTGACGAATCGGCGGCGATCTGGGTGCCTATGGACCAGAGCTGGCGCCGACGCGCCTTCGCATCGAAATGAGCGACGATCTGCCGGCGCATCGGCATCAGCGGCGCACCTCCTGCGCCGTTCGAGCGCTCGCAAGAAAATCGACGTATCGATCGAGCGACGCGCCATCGCCGCCCTCGACGATCAGAACGTCCCTGCCGTTCCGAACGACGCGCGTCGGCTCGTCGCTGCCGGCGTACTTCACGCCGAGCAGACGCTCGTACGCCGCCACGAACTCGATCGCATCCTGCTCGGTATCCCACGTGCTGCGCAGCAGCAGCAACAGCGCGCCGGTGCCCCGATGCCGAAGCACGGCCCACCGATCCCCGTTCCAGCCGGCGGCCACCGACTGGGACTCCGCGGCGAGCCCGTGCTCCGCGAAGATGATGCGCCACTGCAACTCGCCGACGACGTTCTGCTCGAGCACCTCCCAGCCTTTGAAGAGCTCGTGGGATTCGAGCGACGGCCACTCGAAGCGCACCGGCGTTTCGCGCGCGAACCACTTCTCCGGATGCAGGATCTGCTCCGTCGATTGAGGCGGATACTCCTTGTAAAGCTTCTCGACCTCGCTCCAGCCGCGCTCCTCGACGGCGAACACGAACCCGAGGCCCTTGAGATACGCGCCGACGAGCGTCTCGATGATGAAGGCCGGGATGTCCTCGGTCGACTCGAGCGCGGAAGTGAAGTCCTCCCCCAGCATGGACGTGAGACCCGCCTGCTGCACCGACGCCTTGAGCGCGTCGACGTCCAGCTGACTCTGCATCGCGATCGCCTGCTGCAGGGCGGCCCGCGGCGGGACCGTGCCGAGCATGTTGCGCATCATCCAGAGCGTCATGACGTACGTCGCCTCGCCCTCGACGACCGCCTGACGCGCGAGGATCTCGTCGTCGTTGAGCGTGCGGTTCCGCTGCACGTCCTGGATGTACGCCTCGAGGTCGAAGTGCTGGTCCTGCAGGCCGTGATAGAGCTCGTGCGCATAGATCGTGCCGGCCATCATCGGCGGCATGTCGTCGAACAGCACGTAGAACGCGCTCTCGACCGGATCGTAGTAAGCGGCGACCTGTGACGTCATCACGCCTTTCATAAGCTCCGTGAGCTCGAGATCCTTTTCGCCTCGATAGAGACCGACCTTGCGCACGATGTCGTTGTAGTGCTCGGCGATCGTCGGCGGCACCACGCTCTCGAGCTCGCGCTGAAGGTATTGCGCGAAGTCCTCCGGGGACTGGCTCTGCGCCGTGACCGGCCGCACGAAAGGCAGCCCCCTGATCTCGGCGACCTCGCCTTGGATACGATCGGCGAGCGCCTGGGGATCCGGAGCCGGTTCCGCCTGCGGAAGCTGCGCTGCGACGAAGCCGGGCGTGCCCAGCGCTACGAGGACGAGCGATCGAAGGGCACGCGGTAGAGTGATTCGCATCTCGCGCTCCGCAGAGTGAACCGTTTTCCGAGTATAGCGGTCTTCTTCATCTCGCGTCCGCGACGAATCGACGGAATACGGGCAGCAACGCGCCGCCGGCGCGGCCGATCAACGGCATGCGAGCCGCTAACGGCACATATGCGAGCCAGGCCGAACGATGCTTGCGCTCCGAATCGCGCCACGAGATTCTAGAGGCGGTGCAACAGGCAGATTCTTGGCGATGCGCACAGAGACGCTCACGGAGCGTGACGATCTCGTGATCCGTCGGCTCGAGTTGGCTCCCGGCGAAGCAACTCCTTGGCACGTCGACCGCTGCAGGCGGTTCACGGTCGTCGTCAGAGGCGACAGACTAGGCGTTCAGTTTCGCGAATCCGGCGAGGAAGTGACAGTACCGGTCGAGCCGGGATTGGCCGAGTGGGACGAACCCGAGCCGCGAGTGCATCGAGCGGTCAACACCGGTGCAGTACCGTACGAGGAAGTCGTCATCTTCTTTCTGAATGCACCCGGTGCCGATCCGCAACCAGAGGCCCCATCCGCAGAAGAAAGTCATGGCGAATGACTCCGGAAGCAGATGCAAGCAGGAGTCGTCGCAACAGCGAATGACCGACAAGCGAGCCGCGCGATGACGATCGAGGTTCGACCGGCGACCGTCTTCGAGGACGTCGCGACGATGCTGGGCCCGAAACGCCCCGACGCGAACGTCTGCTGGTGTCTAAGCTACCGCATCCCGTCGAAGGAGCACCTCGCGCTTCGCGGCCCGGCTCGAGCGAAGAAGGTCGCCGAGCTGATGAAGCGCGGGCCGATCGGCGTGCTCGCTTATGACGGAGACGATGTCGTCGGCTGGGCGGCCGTCGCGCGGCGCGCGGACACGACCTTCGCGCGCAACCGCAAGATCCCGCACGTCGACGACCTCGACGTATGGTGCGTCTGGTGCATCCGCGTTCGTCCCGGGCACCGCCGGAAAGGCATCTCGCATCACCTGCTCGCCGGCGCCGTCGAGTTTGCGCGCTCGCAAGGCGCGCCCGCGATCGAGGGCTACCCGGTCGACAATCGCGGCGAGAAGGTCGACCTGACGATGGCCTACGTCGGAACGCGCGCGCTCTTCGAGAAGACGGGCTTTCGCAAGGTGGCCGACACGACGTCGGTTCTCGACGGCTTCCCGCGCGTGCTGATGCGGCGGTCGTTACGGTAGGCGGCAGTCCCTGAGCAGCGCCGGCAGCTCGCGCATGTCCGAGAAGACGGTCGTATTAGGACCGGCGAGCTTCGCGGCAGGCGTCACGCCGCCGCCATAGGCGAACACTTTCATACCGGCGGCACGCGCGGCGGTTACGCCGTGGACGCTATCCTCTACGACGGCGCACGCCTCCGGCCGCGCACCCATGCGTTCGGCCGCATACAGAAACAAATCCGGCCACGGTTTGCCTCGCCCGACCTCCGAAGCCGAGAAGATGCGGCCCTCGAACCGCTCGTACAGCCCGGTCAGGCCGAGCGTGTAACGCATCTTGTCATGCGAGCCGCTCGACGCGACGCAGGTCGGAATCTCGATCTCATCCAGCGCATCGACGATGCCGTCCACGGGCTTCAACTCGGCATCGAACACCCTGCGATACAAGGGCTCGAATTCGGCCATCCAGTCGTCCGGAATACGCCTTCCTATGTGCGCCTCGATCCCCCGGCGAAAGTCCGCGTCCGTGACGCCCACGAACCTCCGAATGACCTCCTCCTCGGATATGGACCATCCGAGCTGCGCCAGAACCTGCACGTCGACCTTGACGGCCAGCCGCTCCGTATCCACGAGCACGCCATCGCAGTCGAAAATCACGAGCTCCAACATCGCGCGGCCCCAAATACGCGGGGCCGCAATTGTATCGGAGATCCGACGACGATCGCGCTCAGCGAGCGCCGCTCGCGCGCCGCTCCGAATCCGCCTCCGCTCCTGCCGGAGCGTCGACCGCGACGAGCGGCCTGCCTGCCGTCATCGCATCCGTGAACTCGCGGTCCAGCGCATGGAACGGCGCGTCGGCTTCGACACCGAGCGACTCGATCACCTTCGTCCAGAACGAACGCGCGGCGGCCGTCGCGGTGATGTCGAAGATTTCGGCGTCCGTGAACCCGAAGCGCTTCAACCGCTCGACGTCGCCGGCCGTCACGGATGCCGCATCGCGTGCGACCTTGCGCGCGAAGTCGAGCATCGCCGCCTCCGCGTCGGTCAGCGACTTCGGTACTCGGCCGCGGGCGATCGCGATCACATCGGCCGCAGGGAGGAACTCCGTCAACGCCCTGCCGTGAGCGAGCGAGCACAGCGTGCTCCGCAGCGCGTGCGCCGCGGCGAACGTGACGAGCTCAAACCGCCGCTTGTCCATGTGACGCTTGATGCCGGATTGAAGCTCTGCCCACCGCCGCATGACCTCCGGGCGGTGACAGAACACGAGCGCGTAGTTCGGCACGTAGCCGTAGTGCGCGAATTGCCGCTCGTACATCTCCTTCACGTCGCCGGTCGCCTCGTCGGCGGGAATCGTGTCTATGAAGGCCATCTCGGTGCTCCTCATTCCGTACGGTGCCAATCGCTGATTCGGACGTAGCGGCCGCTATCGGCGTAGTCGCCGGCGGCGCGCCGCGCACGAAACTCGCCCCAATTGATCGGCCAGTAGCGCGGCGGCCGGTACGCGTCGACCGTCGAAGGAAGCGGCGCATACTCGACGCTGTACGCGGGATTCAGGAAGAACGGCGCGCTGAAGCGCGCCGCGTCGGCGCTGACGAGGCCCCGATGCAGCGCGGCCTCGTACCGATCGTTCGACCACACTTGCACGATGTCGCCGATGTTGACGACGAGCGCATCGGGGCGCGGCTCGACGAGGTGCCATCCGCCGTCGTGGAAGACCTCGAGGCCCGGCTGCTCATCCTGCAGAAGCAGCGTCAAAGCACCGGCATCGGTGTGATGGTTCACGCCGAGGTGTCCGTCGCACGCGAGCGAGAGATCCGTCGGGCGGGCCGGCTTCGGGCACTTCGGATAGTAGTTGAGGCGCAGGAAGCTCGTGTGCTCCGGCACGAAATAGCGGTCGAGGTATCGCGCGGGCATGCCGAGATTGACCGAGATCGCGCGCAGGAGCCGCATCGCGAGCGCATAGCAAGCCTCGTAGAAGTCCTGAACCGCGCTGCGAAACTCGGGCAGCGCGGCCGGCCACTGCGGCATGATCACGCTCCCGTCCGGCGGCCCGTAGTCGTAGATCTGCTTCCAGTCGGGGGTGTGCTTCGTGAGCTCGCGATCGTAGAACCCCCAAGGGTTCTCGGCCGTTCTCATGATCTCGCGCTTCGCCTCTAGCGGCTGCGCGAAGAACGTGCGCATCTGCCGTTTCAGCGCGCGGATGCAGTCCTCGTCGATGCCGTGCCGTTCGATCTGGAAGAAGCCCCACTCGCGGCACGCGGCGTCGATCGCGTCGAGGGTCGCGCCGCTCGAAAGGTCGCTCACGTCGATGACGGGCAAGCTGCTCGTGCTCATGACTCGCTCCTTTATGCGGTTTTTCGCGGCTGCAGCCACTTCGGCAGCAGCGCGTAGGGGTCGATGTCGGCGCTCTTGTCGTAGCGGACGCCGCGCTCGTCGAGCCGACGCTTGAGCGAGCCGTCGCGCCACGCGTCGAACAGATCGGTGCAGCCGCCGATGTGCGCGCCGCCGACGTAGATTTGGGGGATCGTCCTCGCGCCGGTGCGCTTCGCGAGCACGGCGCGGATCTTTCCGCCCCGGTCGCCTGCCTGGTACTCGACCGAGTCGAGATCGACGCTCCGGTATTCGATGCCGAGCCGCGCGAAGAGCTTGCGGACCGACCAACAGAACTCGCACCACTCGAGCGCGAACAGCACGACGGGCTCGCTCCGAACGACGTCGTCGACGAAACGCTCGGCGTCCGCATCGAGCGCGACGGGCGGTGCTTGCTCCGCGGCGGCTGGCGCGGGCGGCGGCGCATCGAAGCGGCAGCTCGGCGTCGAGCGCGACAGCGCGAGCTCCTCTGCGGTCATCTCCTCGCCGATGTGCTCGAAGAGCGGCGTCGACATGTAGCGCTCCCCGGTATCCGGCAGCATGCAGACGATGTTCGTGCCCGGCGGCGAGCGCCGCGCGACCTCGAGCGCGGCCGCGAGCGTCGCGCCGCTCGACGTGCCGACGAAGATGCCCTCCTGCCGCGCGAGCTCGCGGGCGAGACGCAATGCTTCGTGCCCCGCGACGGGCACGATCTCGTCGACGAGACCGGCTGCGACGGCGTCCTCGGTGAGCTTCGAGATGAAGTCGGGCGCCCAGCCCTGCATCAGATGCGGACGGAAGTGCGGATGGCTCTCCGCGGGCGAGCCGTCCGGCGCGCGCCGCTGCGGGATCCCGCTGCCGAGCACCGGCGAATTGTCGGGCTCGGCGGCCACGATCTTCGTAGGCAGCCCCGCCTGCTTCAGCGCGCGCGCGACGCCCTTCAACGTGCCGCCGGTGCCGAATCCGGAGACCCAGTAGTCGAGGTGGTCACCGGCGAAGTCCGCGATGATCTCCTGCGCCGTCGTCATCGAGTGCACGTCGGCGTTCGCCTCGTTCTCGAACTGCCGGCACAGGAACCAGCCGTGCGTCTCCGCGAGCTCGACCGCCTTCTTCAGCATGCCGGTGCCCTTCTCGGCCGCCGGCGTCAGCACGACCTTCGCGCCGAGGAAGCGCAGGAGCTTGCGGCGCTCGATGCTGAAGCTCTCCGCCATCGTCACGACGAGCGGATAACCCTTCTGCGCGCAGACCATCGCGAGGCCGATGCCGGTGTTGCCGCTCGTCGCCTCGACGACGGTCTGGCCCGGCTTCAGCTCCCCGGTCTGCTCCGCGCGCTCGATCACCGCGAGCGCCATGCGGTCCTTGACCGAGCCCATCGGGTTGAAGGACTCGACCTTCACGTAGACGTTCACGCCCGCTGGCGCCAGCTTGCCGAGCCTGACGAGCGGCGTGTTGCCGATCGTTTGGAGGATGTTGTCGTAGCGCGCCATGTGTCTCTCCTCGAAGGGGTTTGCGCTTGGGGTCATCGTCGCGGCGGAGCGTGGCAGCGGCCGTGGAAGCGACCGTGGTTTTTCGGTCCCGACCGTTGGATTCGAGGGTGGAGCCGTCCGGCACCGGCACCTCGTCTCGGCCGCGCGACCGTTTGGTGCCGTGAAAGTCCGGAACTACAATTCCGTCATGGCCGCGCTCGAGCTCAGGTTCCTCGGGGGGCTCGAAATCCTGCGCGACGGCGCGAGCATCGAGCTTCCCCCTTCGAAGAAAACGCGGGCGCTCCTTGCCTACCTCGCCCTGAACGGCCGGCCGTTCCAGCGCGAGCATCTGTGCGACCTGCTGTGGGAGATCCCGGACGATCCGCGAGGGTCGCTCCGCTGGAGCCTTTCGAAGCTGCGCCGCCTGGTCGACGACGACTCGCGTCAGCGAATCGTTGCCGACCGGAACACGGTCGCGTTCGACGCGAGCGACGTCGAGATCGACGTGCTCGCGCTGCACGCGCTCGCCGGCGGAAGCCTCGAGCACGTGTCGATCGACGCGCTCGAGGCCGCGGCCGCGCGCTATCGCGGGCACTTCCTCGAGGGCTTGAGCCTGTCGGCTTTTCAGGACTTCGACGCGTGGTGCTGCGCCGAGCGGGAGCGGGCGCTGCAGGCGCAGACGCGCGTGCTCTCCGCGCTCGTGCGGCGTCTCGAGATCGAGCCCGAGCGCGCGCTGCCGCACGCGTACGAGCTCGTGCGCATTGCGCCGTACGACGAAGCTGCGCGCGCGATGCTCATCCGGCTGCTCGTCGCGGTCGGCCGAACCGATCAGGCGGAGCTGCAGTATCGGGCCGGCGCGAAGCTGCTCAAGGAAGCGGGCGCCGCGCCGACCGGCGCGCTGTCGCGGGCGTTGCGCGGCGAGGCAGGCGCGCGGACCGGCGGAGGCCCGGAGGCGGCCGAGGCACGGCACCCGAAGGAACCGGCCCCCACCCGGCGCGCCACGGAGGCGGCCGAGACATCGCGACCCGCGCTCGGCAGGGAGCCGGTCTTCGGTCAGCACACCCGCGCTGCGGAGCTTTCTGCGGCGGCACATGCCGCCCCGACGCCGAAGGCGCCCGGCACCTACCAGACGGCGCTGATCGGCCGCGACGCAGAGCTCGAACGGATCTCGACCACGCTCGCGCGCGCGATCGCCGAGCGCCGCGGCCACCTCGTGCTCGTTTGCGGCGAGCCGGGGATCGGCAAGAGCCGGCTGCTCGAAGCCGCCGCGGCGCTAGCGCGCGATGCCGGCGCATTCATGCTGGAGGCGAGCGCGTTCGAGTCGGAGTCGATCCGCCCGTTCGCGCTGTGGATCGACGCGCTGCGTCGCGTCGCCGTGGACGGCACGACGGACATCTTCGGCAACGTTCTCGCGAACGTGGACCAGGCGAACCGGGACCGCCTCTTCGGCGCGCTGGGCGAGCTCGTCGCGGAGCGGGCACGCACGCAGCCCGTCGTCGTGCTGTTCGACGATCTCCATTGGAGCGACGAGTCGAGCGCGTCGGCGCTGCACTACGTCGCGCGAACGAGCCGCGACCAGCCGTTCGTCGGCATCCTCGCGACGCGCGAGGACGAGCTGCGCGACAACGCCGCCGTGCGCCGCGCGCTGCGCGAGCTGCGTCACGCCGGCCTGCTCGACGAGATCAACCTGGGGCCGCTGCCCGAGGCCGACGTCCGCACACTGATCAGCCTTCGCGTGCCGCACGCGAACGGCGAGCGGCTCAGTCGCGAGTGCGGTGGCAATCCGCTGCTTGCGATCGAGCTCGCGCGCGCCGAGGCCGCGGGCGACAGCGGGCAGTCGCTCGACGAGCTCGTCCAGGAGCGCCTCGCGCGCCTCGATCACGAGAGCGGCGAGGTGCTCCGCTGGGCCGCGGTGCTCGCGCCGCGCATCGATGCGGCGACGCTCGCGCGCGTGACCGGTCTCGACTGGAACGGCATCGGCGAGGCGCTCGAGACGGGCGCGCGGCAATCGATGCTGCAGCCGACGGAGCGCGGCTTTCGCTTCTCGCACGATCTGATTGCGCGCAGCATCTACTCGAGCATCTCGCCCGCGCGCCGCCGCACGATGCATCGCCGCGTCGCGGAGCTGCTCGAGCAGGACACGGCGCTCGACCTCGCCCACGCCGCGGACCTCGCGCATCACGCCGCGCAAAGCGGCGACGCGGGGCTCTGCGCGCGTGCGATGGTGTCGGCCGGGAAGCTCTGCCTTCGATTCTTCGCGAACGACGAGGCGCTGTCGCTCGCGCGGAGGGGCCTGCAGTGGGTCGAGCGGCTTGCGCCCGCGGAACGCGTCTGCCTCACGCTCGAGCTGCGCGAAATCATGCTGGCCGCGGCGCCGGTCGAGGACTGGGAAGCGGCCGCGGCGGAGTTCGCCGCGCTCGCGGAGCAGGCGCTCGACCATGGCGCGATGGCGCACGCGCGCCGCGGCTACCACATGGCGAGCTACGTGCTTTGGCAGCACGGTCACTGGAGAGGCGCGCACGAGGAGATCCTGCAGGCGGAGCGCGTCGCGCGAAGCGGCAGCGAGGCCGAGCACATCACCGGCCTCGCGGAGGCCGCGCGCTGCCTCGCGATGCTCGAGCGCGACCTCTCACAGGCCGAAGCGCTGCTGATGGAGGCGCAGGCGCTTGCCAGGCGCAAGCGCATCGGCCACTGCGCGATCCCGGGCGGGCTCGGCATGCTGCGCTTCCATCAGAACAGGCTCGACGAGGCAGTCGGGCTCTTCAAGGAAGCTCGTGCGCTCGCGAAGTCCGCCGGCGACCGGATCAGCGAGTTCCAGGCGAACGAATACCTCGCGATGATCGAGCTCGAGCGCGGCCGGTTCGACGCGGCGAAGGCGTATTGCGTGTCGCTGATCGAGCTCGGCGAGAAGATCCGGGACGGCAGCGAGCGGCCGTTCGCGCACGCGCTCGACGGCTTGTGCCACTACGCGCTGACCGACGATACGGCACCGCTCGAGGCCGCCCTCGACGACCTGCGCGCGGCCGACGCGAAACATCGAATGGCCTACACGCTGACGCGCGCCGCGCTGCTCGACGTCGACCGGGGACGGCACAAGAGCGCGCTCGCGCGCGCGACGGAGGCGCTCGCGTGCGCCGAGGCGCTCGACCGCGCGACCGAGATCATGCTCGCGCACGTCGCGCTCGCGCTCGCAAGCCGTGCGGCGAACGACGAGGCAAGCTTCGAGCGCCACACCGCGGCGCTCGCCCGTCTCGAGAACGCGCCGGTCGCGCTTTGGGCGCGCGAGCGGGCGGCCGCGTTGACGGCGCCGCTCGCCTGTCCGGCCTAGCGCGGCGCGCTTCGGACCCACGGCCTTCTCCCAGGTCCGTCACCCGAGACGGACGCGCGTTTCCACGCTCCCGTCCGAAAATTCCACGCCGGCTCCCACGCTCGGTCCCACGCGCAGGCCGCAAAGTGCGCCCCATAGCCGGTCGCCGACCGGCTCCGAAGCACAAACCATGAAGGGGAGCACTCGAAATGAACATCACCGCGATCAAGGCTGACAATGGCGTCAACGTCGAAGCGCTGCTCGGCGCCCGGCAGGCCCTGACCGAAGCACCCGAGGCGGCACGCTTCAAGTGGCGCGCGACGTGCGAATGGATCGGCGGCACGCACAGCCGCTCCGTCGTGCACGGCTTCTTCGGTCTCGGCACCGAGCAATCGCACAAGACCGCGTTCCGCTACGATGCGGACCATCCGGAGATCTTCGCGGCCGAGGACAACGGCGCAACGCCGGTCGAGTACGTGCTCGTCGCGCTCGCCTCGTGCCTCACCGCGGGCATCGCGGCCGTCGCGCAGAATCGGAACATCCAGCTCCGCTCCGTGAAGGCGACGCTCGAAGCCGGCATGGACCTGCAAGGCATCCTCGGCATCGACAGCGAGGTCCGGAACGGCTTCGACGGCATCAAGGTGGTCTTCGAGATCGATGCGGACGCTACCGATCAGGAGATCGCCGCGCTCGTCGCGCAGTCGCAGCGCCGCTCGGCCGTCTTCGACATCGTCACGAATCCGACGAACGTCGCGGTGGAGGTCAAGTGATCCGCGTTCCTCACAGGCGTTATCCGCCGGCCGGCACCGTCGACGTCGTCGTCATCGGTGCCGGTCACGCGGGGCTCGCAATGAGCCGGTGCCTCGCCGAGCACTCGATCGATCACGTCGTGCTCGAGCGCGGCGAGATCGCGAACTCGTGGCGGCGAGAGCGCTGGGACTCGCTGCGCCTGTTGACGCCGAACTGGCAGAGCCGGCTGCCGGGCTACGCCTATCGCGGCCCCGACCCGGACGGCTACATGAGCACGAGCGAGGTCGTCGAGTTCATCGACGGCTACGCGAGGTTCATCGGCGCACCGGTCCGGCCGCACACGACGGTCACGTCGGTCGTCGCGGAAGGCGGCGGCTACCGCGTCGTCACCGATCGCGGCGACTGGCGTTGCCGGGCGGTCGTCCTCGCGAGCGGCGCGCACGGCTTGCCGGCCGTGCCTGCCGCCGCCACGGCGCTGCCCCGGTCGATCACGACGCTGACGCCGAAGACGTATCGCAATCCGGACCAGCTCGACGACGGCGGCGTCCTCGTCGTCGGCGCCTCGGCAACGGGGCTGCAGCTCGCCGACGAGATCCAGCGCTCGGGGCGGCACGTGACCCTCGCCGTCGGCGAGCACATTCGGATGCCGCGGGTCTACCGCGGGCTGGACATTCAATGGTGGCTCGATGCGGTCGGCATCCTCGACGAGCGCTACGACGAGGTCGACGACATCGTCCGCGCGCGGCGCGTGCCGTCGCCGCAGCTCGTGGGGACGCCGGAGCGTGCGACGCTCGATCTGAACGCGCTGACGGAGCGCGGCGTCGAGCTCGTCGGGCGCCTCGTCGGCGTCGCGGACGGCAAAGCGCAGTTCTCGGGATCGCTGCGCAACCATTGCGCGATGGCGGACCTAAAGCTCGACCGCCTGCTTGACAGGCTCGACCGGTGGGTCGAGGATCACGGCGCGAGCCGCGAGCTCGGACCGCCGGAGCGCTTCGCCGCGACGCGCATCGACGCGGCACCTCGCCTCGCGATCGACCTCGCACGCGAGCGCATCTCGACCGTGATCTTCGCGACGGGCTTTCGGCCCGACTACTCGTGGCTCCACGTGCCGGTCTTCGACCACAAGGGCCGGCTCAAGCACGACGGCGGAGTCGTCGCTGCACCGGGTCTGTACGTGCTCGGGCTCAACTTCATGCGCCGCCGCAAGTCGAGCTTCATACATGGTACCGAGGACGACGTCCGCGATCTGAGCGCGCACCTGGCCTCATCTTTGAGGCTTGGCTACAGCGGCCGCGTGCCGCTGGAGGCCGTCGGTTGAGGTCCGCGGGAGGTGACGACGTGACCGATCGCGCCGTGCTCTTGCCTTCCGCGCACGGCCGCATGAACATCCGCATTGCGAAGCGATCGGAGGATTTAGGCAATGAGCGACGTTTTCTACCTTCGATCGATCGACCCGCCGATCACGCCCGCGGGCGTCGTCCTGACCGAAGACGCGGGCGGCTGCTTCGATTTGCATCGCGTGACCTGGAAGCAGAGTTTTCTGTCGGCCGACGGGACGCGGATGTTGTGCTGGTACAAGGCGCCGGATACCGAGTCGGCGCGGATCGCGCTCCGGCAACTGAAGGCGAACCTTCAAGGTGTCTTCCCGGGCACGGTCACCGGCGAGGACGGTCCCCGCGCGTTGGCGTTGTCCGAAGCGAATTTCGTCGCGGAGCTTCGTTTGCCGGACGCGGACACACCGAGCCTCGAGGGTATCGTGACGGCGCTGGGGCAGGAAGACGTCGCGCTCGTGCGCGGCTTCGTGTCGATCCGCGAGCCGAAAGCCGTCTGCGTCGTTCGCGCGCCGAGCGACGACGCCGTGCTCGCGGCGCTCGCGCGGACCGATGCGCAAGCGGACGCCGTTTGGGCGTGCACGCCGATCACGCCGTCCGTTCGGTAGCCGCCGCGTCGTCAGCGGAACTCGAACCCTTCGTAGCCACGCCTCGCAACCTCGTCGCATCGCTCCCGGTACGCGGCGGCGCCGGGCGCGTAGATCGCGATGCTTCTCGCCTTGCCGGGCGTGTTCGCGCCAAAGAACGACGAGCTCGGGTCACGGACGAGGAGCGTCTCCTCGGCGGCCGCTCGCACGTGCGCCGTCCACGCGTTCTCGGCATCGACGCTCGGCGCGAGCGCCGTGTAGCCGGCGTCGCGCATGAAACGCAGGCAGTCTGCCACCCACTCGACGTTCTGCTCGATACAACGCACCGCATTGCAGACCGTCGACGCGTTGTGCGGCCCGCCGATCGTGAAGGGATTCGGGGGCGCAGCGGGATGCGCCGGTGAGAGTGGAACCACGCGAGGTGCATTGAACGCTGTCGGAGAAGACGGCTTTGACCTAGACGCCTCCGCGGAAACGTCTTCGAAGCGAGAATCGTTCCACAAACGCCTCCGCGGAAGCGCCGAGCACGCGCGTCGAACGACAGATCGCGCCTCGAGCTGCGTACCGCACGATCAGCGCGGCCCGAAGCGCTGATTCTCGAGGCAAACGAACTCGATCAGCTCCTGGTCCGGCATGATCCGCTGATTGACGCGCACGGTCCACGGTCGCGTATACGCCTTCGGATCGTCGATGGTGATGTCGATCTCCATCCGCCCGTAGCTTACCCGGCGGAAGCGCTCGGTGATCGTCGCCGCATCCGTCAGCGGTGAGCCGAAGATGTCGAGCCAGCCGCCGTCGCGCAGCCCCGTCGTCTGCACCACCAGCGTGTCGCCCTCCCAGCGGCCGACCGAGTAGCCGTACCACCATGGATGCGCCTCCTCGCCGGGCAGGGTGCGGCCATCGATGAAGATCTGCCGCACGCCCATGCTCGCCTCGTAGAGGATCACGATGACGTTCGGCGTCTGAATGAACTTCCGCGGCGCGCCCTGCGTATGAAACTGCATGATGCCCATCGGCAGGCAATGCGCTTCCGGGTTGTCCGCGCCGTCCCTTGCACGGCGCTCCTCGCGCAATGCGGCGGCTTCGGCCCGCAACGGGAGCCCGCCTTCGATGTTCTGGCCGACATCGGCAAAGCCGGCGATCGGCGGACCGTCGTCTTCCGATGTCCGACCGCCGCGCTCGCCCTGCCAGACGCCGGTCAGATCGGGCCTACCGTCCGCCGTTCGCGGGGCCGGGGCATCGAGGTCGGGCTCGCCGCTCGCGGTCAGCGGCACGCCCGGTGGCAGGTAAGGCGCCCACTGCGCCGAGGCCGGCACGACCGCTATGCACATGGCGAGCACCGTCGCGAAGCGGACAAGTCTGTTCATCGTGCAATGCTCTTGCAGCTGGGACGTGCTAGTAGACTATCATTCCTGGAGCACGATCTACTCCCGCCGACGCAGGAGGGGGACCGATGAGCTTCAAACCATTCGCGCTCTGCATGGCTTCAATGTTCTGGATCGCGGTCGGCGCGCACGCACACCATTCGTTTTCAGCCGAGTTCGATCGCGACAAGCCGATAACATTGACGGGCGCCGTGTCGAAGCTCGAGTGGACCAACCCGCACGCGCGAATCTACATCGATGTCGAGGACGAGAACGGCAGCCTGGTGACCTGGGACTTCGAGCTCGGCCCGCCGAACGGATTAATGCGGCTCGGCTGGAATGCGAGATCGCTGCGCGAAGGTCAAATCGTCACGATCGAAGGCTTCCTGTCGAAGACGGAGCCGCGCGTCGCCAATGCGCGCACGGTCAGGCTGCCGGACGGACGGCAAGTCTTCGCAGGCTCCTCGTTCGACACCGCATCGCCTGCGGACGAGAGATAGCTCCGCGGCGCCCGTTGCGATCGGCCCGGCAGTCGACCGGCGCCCGCCCTGCGTCGAGCAATACTATCCCTTGATGCACACGACGGGCTCGAGCCACGCAACCTTGCGCGACAGGCCGGCGCGGTGCGCCGCCTCGACGACCGCGTGGATGTCTTTGTAGGCGCCAGGGGCCTCCTCGGCGACGCCCTGCATCGAAGGGCTCCGAACGAGGATGCCGCGCTCGGCCAGATCATCGACGACCTGCCGACCACGCCACGTCCGCTTCGCCTGATGACGGCTCAACGCCCTGCCCGCGCCATGGCAGGAGGAGCTGAACGACAAATGCTCCGCCTCCACTGTCCCGCAAAGCACGTACGAGGCCGTCCCCATCGAGCCGCCGACCAGCACCGGCTGACCGACGTCGGATAGCCCGGGCGGAAGGTTCGGGTGCCCGGGACCGAGGGCGCGCGTCGCGCCTTTGCGATGCACGTACAACAGCTTTTCCTCGCTGTCGACCCTATGACGCTCGGGCTTGCAGGTATTGTGGGAGACGTCGTACAGCATCGTGAGCTTTGCCGACGGCAGCACACGCGCGAACGCCTGCCGCGTCAGGTGCGTCACGATCTGCCGATTCGCGAGCGCACAGTTCGTCGCCGCAGCCATCGCGCCGAGATACGCTTCGCCGATCGGCGAGCGGATCGGTGCGCAGGCAAGCTCGCGGTCGGGCAAGCGAATACCGAATGCCGCCGCGGCGGACGTCATCTCGCGCAGGTATTCGGTGCCAATCTGATGACCGAGACCTCGCGAGCCGCAATGGATCGTCGCGAGAATCGCCCCCTCGGCAAGCCCGAAAGCCGACGCGATGTCGTCGTCGAAGATCTCGGCGACGTGCTGAATCTCGAGGTAGTGATTGCCGGAGCCGAGCGTGCCCATCTGGTCGCGCTGACGCGCGCGTGCTCGCTCGGAGACGTGCTGCGGGGCCGCCCCCGCCATCCTGCCGCGTTCCTCGACGCGCTCGAGATCCGCCGGCTCGCCGTAGCCCTGGTCGACGGCCCACTGCGCGCCGCCTTCGAGCATTGCATCCATCTCGTCGTCGTCGAGCCGTATCCGCCCGGTGCTGCCGACGCCGGCCGGGATATCGCGGAAGAGCTGATCCGCGAGAGCCTTCTTTTTCGGCTCGAGCTCGTCCAACGTGAGGCCGGTATGCAGGGTCCGGACGCCGCACGAGATGTCGAAGCCGACGCCGCCTGCCGAGACGACGCCTCCGATCTCCGGATCGAATGCCGCGACACCGCCGATCGGGAAACCGTAGCCCCAATGCGCATCCGGCAGCGCACAAGACGCGCGGACGATGCCCGGCAGCGTGGCGACGTTGCACACCTGCTCGTAGACCTTGTCGTCCATCTCGCGGACGAGCGCCTCGTCGCCATAGACGATCCCCGGCACGCGCATCTCGCCGAACGGGTCGATGCGCCAGCAATGCTCGGACTCGCGCTCGAGCTGATGCAGATCCATGGCGGATCCTCCTCAGACGTCGACCACGCATTGAGCGAGCCACCCGCCTTCGGGCGACTCCGCAACTCGCAAGCACGTGAACGTCGCGCCCTTCACTTCGACGGCAGGCGAATGCCTCGCGACGTCGACGCGCTCGCCATGCGCGACCGCGTCGAGCCGGCCGCCGTCGATGCGTACGCGGTAGCGGCCGAAGAGCATGCCGCGCGCGGACATCTCGTAGACGACGGCATTCAGGAAATCGACGAAAAGCAGCTCGAGATCCGGCGCTTCGCAATGGATCTCCAGGGCGTCCTCCGCCGCGACGTTCTCCGGATCCGTGATCACGGCGGTCAAGGCCAGGGCCGCCTGCTCGAAGGCTTCGGCGGGCGAAGCGCCGAGGCCTCGCACGCCGATGTCCGCACCGTGCGGGAAGTGCTCGTATCGAGCGTCGCTCATCGGACGAGGACGCGGCGTGCTAACGAGCCGGTGCCCGCACGCTCGAAGCCTTCGGGTTCTCGACTCGAATCAGGCGGCCTTGACCTCTATCCGCTTCGCCTGATCCTGCGCCTGCTTCGTCTTCGGCAGGTCGATCGTCAGCACGCCCTTACGGTAAGTAGCGCTGATATTCTCCGCGTCCACGTCGGCCGGTAGCTCGACGCTGCGCCGGAAGTATCCGTACGCACGCTCGCGCCTGTGGACGTCCTTGTCCTTGGTTTCCTTTTCCTCCTTCTTCTCGCCCTTGATCGTCAACGTGTGATTCCGAAGCGTGACCTCGACATCCTTCTCGTCCATGCCCGGCAGCTCGACGTTGAGGTGGAATGCCTCGTCATCCTCGGTCATGTCGAGCTGCGGCACGATCTCGCCGCGGCCCATCGGCTCGAAGGTCATCGACGGCCATCGCCCGCTCCACATCTCCTCGAACACGCGATCGATGTCTCGGTGCAGCATCTCGATTTCGCGACGCAGGTTGCCGAATGGTCCCTCTTCGCGTCTCCACGGGATCAGACCACCGCTCCGACGCCAGGGGATGATGTCTCCTCGTGCCATGGCTAGCTCCTTTGGTCGGTTGTCCTTCGATGGGTGTGTCCCCTGAGAAGAGCATGCATGAGGCTCGAAATCTCGTCTCATGCGATTGACCAAACTAGCGCGGCGGTTGTGGGACTTCGATACGAACTTTCCCCTACGCCACCATCGCGAATCGATGATCGCGAAATGGGATCGGGAAACCTCGCCTAGCGCTCGTCGATCTGGCTGGGCGACAGGGAAGGGCGTGTCCTTGCCGACCTCGCTTTCGGCCCAGATTCTCCCGCCATGCGCCTACGGGCTCGTCCCGATACCGGACAGTCGGTCTCGCGCATGGGAACGCGCGTTCCCGCCGTTGTCTCTGACAACCTAGCAAGCAACGGTTTGGAGTGCCGGCTGCGACGAATTCGATTGGCACGCAAGTTGCGATCGACCACAGCCTTGCGTTGCGCGCCTCGGAAAGGAAGCGTCTGCATGATCTCGAACGTCCTCGCCGATATTCGCTACGCGGCTCGTACGGTTCTCAACCACATCGGCTATGCCGGGATCGTCATGCTGACGCTCGCGCTCGGCATCGGAGTCACTGTCGCCGTCTTCTCGCTGACCGAGCAGATCCTTCTGCGCCCGCTGCCGGTGACCGAACCGGGCAATCTCGTGAACCTGAGCGACCCGGGTCCGAAGAGCGTCGGGATGATCTCTTTTCCGCTCGCCGCGACGCGGCCGTCGGTCAGCGGCGATCTTCTCCCTGCCGTGCGCGAAACGGTCGCTCGCGTCGATCCGACGAGGCCGATTGCGAATCTTCACACCGTCGAGCAACAACTCCGCGCAAGCATCGCCACCGAACGCTTCCTGGCCGGAGCCTCCACGGCATTCGCCGTGCTCGCGACCGCTCTCGCCGCACTCGGCCTCTACGGCGTGCTCGCCTACTCCGTAGCTCAGCGGGCGCGGGAGATCGGCCTCCGCGTTGCGCTCGGCGCACCGGTAGCACGCATCCGTCGCATGGTGCTGCGGCAAACGGCGGGAATCGCCGTCGTCGGTATCGTGTTGGGCGCGATTGCAGCATCGATGCTGGGCCGTGCCGCACGCAGCCTCCTGTTCGGCGTAGAAGGAAGCGACCCGCTTGCATTCGCCGCGGCTGTTGCCGTGCTCACGGCGGTGATGCTCGGCGCCACCCACGTTCCCGCGCGGCGCGCAGCGCGCGTCGATCCGATGAAGGTGTTGCGATACGAGTAGGGCGGCAACCGGTCCGGCTCTCGGCATTCCCCAGTAGCTCGCCTCGAAGGCCGGCAGCATCCTGATGCGCAGTCGTGCGCATGGACGTGAGCCGCCGATGTCCTATTTACCCTGGCAGCATTTCGACGTCGTCGTCATCGGGGCCGGCCCCGCCGGCTTTTGCTTTGCGCTCTCGCTCGAGCGCACGGGGGTCTCGGTCGCGATCGTCGAACGTCAGCCGCTGGATCGAATCGCGCATCCTGAGTTCGACGGCCGCGAGATTGCGCTGACCGACGCCTCCGTGGATCGCCTGCGCCGGCTCGGCGTCTGGTCGAGGATTCCGTCCGGCGAAGTCTCGCCGCTACGGGTCGCGCGCGTGCTGAACGGCGCCTCGGTCCATGGTCTCGACTTGCGCCACCCCGCAGGCGACACGCACGCGCTCGCACGGCTCGTCTCGAATCATGTGATCCGGCGAGCCGTATACGAGCGCATCGAGCAAGCACGGGGCGTCGAGCTGCTCTGCGGCGAGCGCGTCACGGCGGTTCGGCCGCATGATCGTGACGTCGAGGTCGAGCTCGGCGGCGGGCGTCGCATCCGCGCGTCGCTCGTCGTCGCCGCCGACAGCCGGTTCTCCGAGACGCGCACGGCCATGGGGATCTCCGCGCACGTCCGGGATTTCGGTCGCACGATCACCGTCTTCCGCGTCGAGTGCGATCGGCCGCACCACGGGATCGCCTATGAATGGTTCGACTACGGTCAGACGATCGCGCTGCTGCCGTTGAACGGCGACAAGTACTCGGTCGTCCTCACGTTGCCGACGCACGAGACGAGGCGCCTGCTCGCGCTCGATAGCGAGCAGTTCGACCGCGAAGTCGAGCGGCGGCTCGCGCCGAGAGGACGCATGCGGCGCATCAGCGAGCGCTTCGGCTACCCGGTCGTCACCGTCTATCCGAGCCGCTTCACCGCGGCGCGGTATGCCTTGATCGGCGACGCGGCCGTCGGCATGCATCCGGTGACGGCGCACGGGTTCAACTTCGGGCTGCTCGGTGCGACGACGCTTGCGCGGATCGTCGCCGCGGCCGCGGCCCGCGGTCAGGACATCGGCGCGGCCGACGTGCTCGACGCGTACGAGCGACGGCACCGTCTCGCGACGCGGCCTCTCTACCTCGCGACGAACGGAATCGTGGGGCTCTATACGAGCGAAGCGCTGCCGATGCGCTTTGCAAGAGATGCAATTCTGCGATTGGCCGATCGCGCCGCGCCCTTCAAGGCCGCGCTCACTGCGTTCCTGACGCGAGGCGCGGCCGAACCGGGTCGCGCGGCCCGTGCTGATGGCTGAAGCCGAGGCAGTGAGCCATCTCGTGACCGAGCGTCATCGTCGCGCGATCGTCCACTCTCGTCGGCTCCGCAGTCAGGAACAGGTGACAAACCAGCTTGCCGGTAGCTGGATTCCATTTGAGGACTGCGAGACCGGCCGGCGTACTCTTCGGCCGTTTGCCGTAAAGCCGCGCCGCAGCTCGCAACTCCGCGACCGACACCCAATGAACGCGCACGGTGACCTCGGAGACAGTAGTAAGCGAGTACCAGCGCTCGACGGCGGCAGAGGCATCTAGTGTCAGCAGCAGAAGGACGAACGCCGCAGCCAGCCGGACTGCACGCCGGAGCAGGAACGTCGGTGGGGACGGGAGACCCACGGCCGTAACCATTTCAGCGGATTCGGCTTAGTGCATCACCCGCGGAGGCGTCGATCCGTGCCGGCAAGCCGCGATATTGGACGCGCCTATCGTGGCAACTGCGCCATGATCTCGCCGCTGAGGCCATTGCGATGAGTCGTTGTTCATAAGATCATTCCCCCTCCGAACACGGGCCAGTGTCGCCTCAACGCCCGTGCAGCGTAGTTCTGCAGCGAAGCGCACGCCATGGAGCAGGTGTGAAGCAAAACTGAAGTTTTTCTGAAGCGACCTCTATGGCTGGCTCCGACACTCCGTCGGTGTTTCGATTCGCCGGCTTCGAGCTCGACGTCGCACGCTACGAGTTGCGCAACGACGGACGACCGATTCGTCTCGAAAGGCGCCCGATGGAGCTTCTCATCTTGCTTCTCGAGCGCCGCGGAGAGCTCGTCTCGCGCAACGAGATCGTTCGCCGTCTTTGGAGCGAAGACGCGGACATCGATGTCGACATGGGCATCAATACGGCGATCCGCAAAGTGCGGCGTGCGCTGAACGATCGCAGCGGAGATCAGGTTTTCATCGAAACGGTGCCCGGCAAGGGATACCGATTCGCAGCGGACGTCGCAGTGGTTGCGACGTCTAGCGGGAACACTCGGGTCACGCTTGCGGTCCTGCCTTTCGTTTGCATTGGCGATGCGAACTATGAATACGTGGCAGACGGCATGACCGAGGAAACGATCGTGGCGCTCGGCCAGGTCGATCCCGTGCGTCTCACCGTGGCGGGACGCACTTCCGTGCTGCCCTACAAGGGCACGATGAAGGCGCTCAACCAGATCGGGGCGGAGCTCGGCGCCGACTACCTCGTCGAGGGATCCGTGCGCGCCGGCGGCCGCCACATGCGAGTCACCGCGCGGCTCATCGACGCGCGGACGCAGAGTCAGGTCTGGTCCGGCGGCTACGATAGCGACCTGAGCGGCATGCTCGACGTCCAGCGCGAGCTCGGCATGGCCATCGCCGACGCCGTCCGCGTTCGGGTGGCGCCGGAGACGTATGCGACGTTGAGCCGCCGCCATACGCGTGACCCCGAAGCGTACGACCTCTACCTCCGAGGCCGCCACTTCTGGAACCAGCTCACCCCGGCGACGACGCGCCGGGCACTCGAGTCGTACAAGCGAGCAACCGCACGAGACGGAGCCTACGCGCTCGCGTGGTCAGGGCTCGCCGACGCGTTGGCCTCGAGCCCGATCACGAGCGATGCGCCGCCGCGCGAGGTCGCAGGCCCCGCGAACGATGCGGTGACGCGCGCGCTTCGTGCGCAGCCCGATCTGGCCGAGGTGCAGACGTCGTCGGCATTCGTCGACTTCTTCATCAACTGGCAATGGGTTCGGGCCGAAGCAGCCTACCGCGAGGCGATCGAGCTCGATCCCAATTACGCACTCGCCTGGCGGATGCTGGGCGTCTTGCTCTCGCACTCCCGTCGGCACGACGAGGCACGCGCGGCGATGCGTCGGGCGCGCGAGCTCGACATCTACGCGATGTATCACGCGCTCTCCGCGATGATCGAGCTGCATGCTCGCGACTACGAAGCCGCCGCTCGCTTCGCGCGTCAGGCGACCGTGATCGCTCCGGACTTCTGGATCGGCCACTACCATCTCGGCGAGGCCTGCGAGCGGCTCGGGGAAATGGAGCGGGCGCTGGACGCGCTCGATTCGGCCGAACGTTGCGTCGGCGGGAACTGCAAAGTCATCGGCGTCAGGGGGTACATCCTCGCCCGGCTTGGACGAACGCACGACGCGGAAACCACGTTGGCAGCGTTGGACGGCATTGCGCGCAAGAAGTACGTCCCGCCGTATGCATGGGCGCTCGTGCTTGCCGGAATGATGCGATACGAGGAGGCGCTCGATTGGCTCGAGCGCGCGTACGAGGCCCGGGACGTGCATCTGATCTTCTTGCCCGTGGATCCGAAGTGGGACGAGCTGCGGTCGCACGAGCGATTCTTGGCGGTGCTGAGGCGGTGTGCCTTCCGGCCGGAGCTCGAGGCCGCACAAGGCCAATCGGCCGTCGCCGGGACGGGCTCACTCCTCGAATCGACTCCTCGCGTCACGATCCCGCTCGTACCGCCTCGCCACCGGAAACGGCGGTAGCCACGACTCGCGACGAATCGTCCAGAGCTCGTACGTCGGCACGAGCTGATCGGGCGCATCCAGCGAGCCGAGGTTCACTTCGACCTCGTCCCCGGTACGCGAAAACACGGACGATCCGCACCGGGGACAGAAGAACCTCCCGAGGTAATCGCGCGTCTCGCCGCTGATCGTCACCGCATCCTCGGGGAATATTGCGGACGCATGGAAGAGGGCTCCATGGTGCTTGCGGCAATCGAGACAGTGGCAAATGCCGACGCGATACGGCGGCCCCGATGCCACGATTCGCACACTGCCGCAAAGGCAACCGCCGGTGAACTCGCGCATGCCCCATCTCCTTCGGAGGCGAGCCGTCACACCTCGCCGGACATGCATCCAATGCCACGGAGCCCGCGGAGTCAAGCGCGGAGCCGAAAAGCGGAGAGGGCGCGCGCGGCAAATACCGCGCGCGCCCTGCGGTCAGAACGAGAAGTTGACGCTCAACATGTAGCGCCGGCCGAACGTGTCGAACAGCGTGTCCGTCATCTGCGCGCCGCCGGTGAACGAGTTGTTCGCGACCATCGGCGGTGCGCGATCGAGCAGGTTCGTCACGTCGAGCGCAACGCGATACGACGTCGTCGCCATCGATCCGGTGTAGCTCAGGCGCAGGTCCGTGTACGAAGCAGACGACACGGTGTTGATGTCGACGTCCCGCCCCTCGACCCAATCGATATTCCGAATCGTCTCGTCGATGTAGCGCTGCTGGAGCTGGATCCCGAAGTCCCCGATCGTGTAGCGCGCCACCGCGACGGCCGTGAAGTCGGGCGTGGTGAGGCTGCCCGCGACGTCTCTCGATCGGCCTCCGAGCGGCGTATCGGAGCGCTCGCCGATGTAGCCCGCGAGAAAGCGCAGGTTCAAAGACTCGCTCGCGGATGCGACGAAGTCCGGCTCCGTTCGATACGTCATCTCGAAGTCGACGCCCGTCACGCGGCTCTGATCGACGTTCAAGTAGTAGTTGTAGATCGTGCTGATCGTTCTCGTGACCGGATCGCGCACGATCTGCTCGCACAGGAACGTGACGCCCGCGTAGCACTCGTCGACGATGCGCTGCGTGCCGAGCGTCCCGACGGCGTCGTGGATCTTCACGTCCCACCAGTCGACGGAGAAGCTCAAGCCCTCCACCTGGCTCGGCTGATAGACGAACCCGACGACGGTCGTGTCCGCGAGCTCGGGCCGCAGGTTCGGGTTGCCGCCGCAAATGCCGACGACCTGGAACAGCGCGTTGTCGAACTCGGGGTCGGTGACCGGCGTGCCGCAGACGCTCGCGTCGAAGCGCTCCGCGAAGGTCGCCTCGCGCGCGTCGCGAGACTGCGTGGCGCGCAGCCGCAGGTCCTCGAAAAGCTGAACGTCGAGGCCGACCTTCCAGCTTTCGATGCGGCTGATGCGCGAGTAGTCCGACGAGCGGTAAGCGAAGCTCGTGTCGATGCGCTGCGCGGTGTTCTTCGCTCGCCACACCGGCACGTTCAGCTCCCAGAACCATTCGATGACGTCGTAGTCGCCGCCGATGTTCGGCAACAGTGCCCACTGCCAGAGCGTCGCCTGGGACGCGAACCAGCGCGGCGAGATGCCCTGAATGCCGATCTCCGGAGCGTTCTGCGGCGGGCCGAGCGCGTCGATTTCTTCCGGATACAACCCGTCGCCGAACGACTGCTCGCGCCACGTGACGCCCGCGGCCAGCGACAGAGGACCCGCGCCCCAACCCTCGGAAACTTCTCCCGTCGCCACGACCTCGGCGAAGTCCTGCTTCACCCAGCTCTCGCCCCAGACCGGCGTGTGCACGTAGTCGAAGGCCTCGCGGCTCATGTTGCCGGCGCCCATGATGTTGAACGGCACGCAGTCGCGGATCGTGTTGTCGAGGCCGATCGGCGACATCAACGGACCGCCTCGCGTCGACTGGAGCCCGAGATGCTCGATCGACTTGCGCAGGTCCTCCTCGCTCGGGTTGTAGAGCTGCACGCGGCACACGATCGCACCGGTCTCCGGATCACGGACCGCGTCCATCGCAAGGAACAGCCGGTCGATGCGGACTTCGTCGTACACCGCCGTATGCTTGTCCGATCTCCCCGACTGCCACGTCGCCCGCAGATCCCAGCTGCCCGGCAGGTCCGCATCGAGCCCCAAGCTCCACGAGTAGGTCTCGAACGCGCTCAGGTTCTCGCCGCCCGCGCCGGGGTCGAGGTTGCCGAGGAACGAGCCCGCCTTGTGCAGCTGGAACGAGTCGATTCCGGCCTCGTCCATCGCAAGACCGATCTCTTCCGGCAGGAAGGCGTTGTCGCGGAAGACGGTCGCGTGCTGACCGCCGGCGAGGTAGTAGTCGCCGCGCATCTGCACGTAGTTCGACTCGGTCCTGCTGTCGAGGATCTGCGCGAAGACGGAGACGTTATCCGTCAACTGGTATTGCAGCGCCGCGAACAGCGACCGCGCGACGACCTCCGCGCCCTGCGGACCGGCATCGAACGCACGGTTGTGAATCTTGGCCTCCGTGCCGCCCGACAGCGTGAACGTGCTCCCCGGCGCGAGCGGATCGGAGTAGACGTCACCCTTGTCGATCGGCCTTGCCCCGGAGCCGTCCTCCAGGAAAACGTGCTCGTTGAACTTGAACGGGATCAGCGGGTCCGTGTCGGCGCTGCCGGTCTTCGCCCGAATGATGCCCATCGGGCTCGAGCGGCTGCTGGCGACCCACGGCAACGTCAGGCGCTGCGGGATACCCACCGGTGCGCCGGGATACCATTCGGGGTTGATCACCCAGCCCCAGCCTTGATGCCAGTCCGAGTCGAGCTCCTCGGGATTGCGCCAGATCTGATCGATCTGCCGCGCCTCGACCGAGCCGATCACATTCAGCCGCTCGCCGAACTTCTTGCCCCCGGCGATCGAAAGGTTCCAGCGATCGCCGTCGCCCCACGCCGTCCGGCCGGTGCCGAGATCGATCTCGAGACCCTCGAACTGTCGATCGATGATGAAGTTCGTCACGCCGCCGAGTGCGTCGGCGCCGTACGCCGCCGAGGCGCCGCCGGTCACGACCTCGACCGAGCGAACGAGCGCCATCGGGAACGTGTCGACGTTCACCGAGCCGCGCTTGTCGGCCGGCATCATGCGCTGCCCGTCGAGCAGCACGAGCGTGCGGTTCGTGCCGAGGCTCCGCATGTTCAGATAACTGCCGCCGCCGTCGCCGCTGATCACGTTTCCGCCGCCCGCGCTCGGCCCTTCGCTGCCTCGCTGCGCGGTCTGATTGCGATAGAACTGCGGAAGCACGTCGAGCTGCTCGGCGACGGTGCCGCCGGGCTCGAATGTTCCAAGCTCCTCACGCGAAAGCGCCGTGACCGGCACCGGTGTCATCATGCCGTCCGTCTGCCGGATCCGCGATCCGGTGACCATGACTTCTTCGACGACGCCCGCTCCGGATGACTGAGCGATGACTTCCGCTGCGCTCATGGCGAGCGCAGCGCCGACCGCGATGGAGATCGCGGAGCGCCTTACGCTTCCGTTCGTATGCATTGATTTCCCCCTCCGATTCGCCTCGGGGACGTCGGTGCGCAGTCGAAATCCGCCGAGGTCTCAAGGCGAGAAGACAAACGAGAAGGGAAAATCCGCCATCACGAAGCGGATCAGCCCAAGCGTCTCGCTGAGCGATCGAGCGGGGCGTTCAGAGCGCGATGACGGTGCGAACGAACAGGATCAGCAGCACCGCGCTGCCGACTGCAAAGACGACGAACCGCAACAGAATGATGTTGACCGTCGCTTGAATCAGCGAATGAACGATGCGTACGAATACGTACGTCCACGCAAGCCCGATGTTGACTGGATCGTCGGCGCCGATCAGCTGCGCGGCGAGCGCAAGAGCGTAGAAGAGGGTCGGCTGCTCGTGCAAGTGGTTGTAGTTGTCCGCCACCCGCGTGACTTTCGGCGGCAGATCGAGCTTGGCGCCGGTTCGCGAGATCTCGACGAGATCGATCTTCGCGCGTCGGATCGCCGGAATGCGCGTCGCGTACATCCAGACCCACATCACGAAGGTCCATGCGATCAGCGCGAGGACTGGAGGGATCATGCTCGACATCATCGGCTCGCGGGAACGGCGCCCGTCGCTTCCGGAACGACCACCAGCGTACCGTCCTCCTCGACGCGGATACAGTGTGAACATACGCCCGTCCCGATCCCGGGACTCTTAGATCGCTTGCGGGACACCCAACCCGCCCCGCGCGGCGCAGAGCGCCTTGCGCTTCACGCGGTTACGGCGAGATATGGTCTGGCATCTTCCTTGAAGCAGAGCCGGTCATGGTGACTTCGCTCGAGCGCTTCGCGCGCGATCTCGTTCATTCCTTTCGGACGCTTCGACGTGCGCCGAGCTTCACGGCCGCCGTCGCGCTGACGCTGGCCGTCGGCATCGGCGCGGCGACGCTGATGTTCAGCGTCGTGAAGGGCACGCTGCTCGAGCCGTTGCCTTATCCCGAGCAGGATCGCCTCGTCGAGCTCGTGCACGAAGCGCCGGGGATAGGCATCGACAACCTCCGCGCGTCGCCGGCGATCTACTTCGCTTACCGCGACCATGCCGAAACGTTCGACTCCGTCGGGCTCTGGGATTGGGACGACTCCCCGGTGACCGTCGTCATCGATGGCGAGCCGGAGTCCGTGGCGAGCGTCGAGGTCACGCACGAGGTGCTTCCGCTGCTCGGCGCAGAGCCGCTTCGCGGCCGGACGTTCACGGAAGCCGACACGCGCCCGGGCGGCGCGCCGACGGTGATTCTGTCGTACGACTACTGGCAACGCCGCTTCGGCGGCGTCGACGTGCTCGGTCGCATGCTGCTCGTGCGCGGTATACCTCGGGAGGTGATCGGCATCCTGCCGCCGTCGTTCGACTTCTTCGACTACGCGGCCGATGTCTACTATCCGCTCGTGCTCGATCGAGCGGCTGCAGCGTTTCCGTCATTCGATGGCCGCGGAATCGCACGCTTGAAACCGGGCGTCACGCTCGACGAGGCGAACGCCGACGCCGCCCGCGTCGTGCCGATCCTTTGGGAAGAGTTCGGCATACCGGGGACCGGATTCGAGAGCGCCGGGTTCCGTCCGCGGCTCGTTACGCTCAAGGACGGCATCGTCGGCAACCTCGACGATACGCTGTGGCTTCTGACCGGCACGATCGGCCTGTTGCTCGCGATCGGCTGTGTGAACGGCGCGAGCCTCGCGATCGTCCGTGCGGAGCGGCGGCGCGCCGAGGTTGCGATACGCGCGGCGCTCGGCGCCGACCAGACGGACGTCGCGCGCCTCGTCCTCGCGGAGACGATCGTGCTGTGCATCGCAGGGACGCTGTTGGGCCTCGCCGCCGCATCGATCGCTCTTCCGCCGCTCCTCTCGTTCTTCGAAGCCGAGCTCCCTCACATCGCGAGAGTCACCGTCGATCGACAGGTCGTGGTCTTCGCGTTCGCCGTCGCGCTCGGAGCCGGAGCGGCAATGGCCGCCCCTCCGGTGGCGCGCTTCATCGCGGCGCGGCACTCCGATGCACTAAATCTCGGCGCGGGCGCGATCGCAGGAGGTCGGCCGAGGGACCGGACGCGCCACGCGCTCGTGGTCGCGCAGGTGGCGCTCGCGCTCGTGCTCCTCGTCGGCTCCGGCCTGATGGTTCGCACGTTCATTGCGCTTTCGAATGTCGACCCCGGCTTTCGGGACCCCGACGAGGTGCTGACGTTCCAGCTGACGATTCCCGATCCGGACGACAGCCTGTCGGCCAGGCAGATCGTGCAGACGCAGCGGGCGATCGCCGAACGGCTTGGCGCGATACCCGGCGTCATGTCGGCCGCGTTCGCGGCGTTCAACGACGCGTTGCCGCTCGATGGCGACAATCGAGGCGGCCGAGTCACGCTCGACGCCGGAATGCGCGGCGACGGCGAGCGCACCGTCGAGATTCAGTTCGTTTCGCCTGGCTTCTTCGAGACGCTAGGGACTCCGCTGCTGACCGGACGCGGCCTCGAATGGAACGACGTCGATGCGTCTCGCCGCGTCGTTCTGGTTTCCGAAGGCTTCGCGCGCGCCGAATGGGGAGACGCCGAAGCGGCGATCGGTCGGTTCGTTGACGTCGACGGCACCTGGGAAGTGGTCGGCGTGCTCGAGGACGTTCACCACGACGGGCTCGAACGGCCGGCTCCGGACTCCGTGGTGTTCCCGCTGATCACGGCGGACGGCCCGGCCGGAATCGAAACGGCGACGTTCGTCGTACGCAGCGCGCGCGTCGGCACGCCTGGATTCGTCGACGAGCTTCGCGCTGCCGTCCGGGACGTGAGCGGCGGCCTGGCGCTTGCGGAGCCCCGCACGCTCGGCGATCTCTACCGTCGCTCGACGACGCGGACATCGATCGCGTTGTCGTTGCTCGCCGCGGCGGCGGCGATTGCGATGCTGCTCGGGCTGATCGGGATCTACGGCGCGATGAGCTACTCGGTGACGCTGCGCCGGCGCGAGATCGGCGTGCGTCTCGCACTCGGCGGATCGCCGGGCAGGATCCGCAGGGCGATCGTCGGCCGCGCGCTCGCGCTCGCAGGGCTCGGCGTCGTAGTCGGTGCGGCCGTCTCTGCCGCGCTGAGCCGGGCGGCGGAGTCTCAGCTCTTCGGGGTCAGTCCGCTCGATCCGGCGACCTACGCGGTCGTCGCCGTCGTGTTGCTGATTGCCGCGGGTCTTGCCGCGTACGTGCCGGCGAGACAGGCATCGTCGACGCGTCCGGTCGACGTGCTGAAGGCCGAATAAAGTTGGCGACGCGCGCTCGTCGGCATCGCAGCTCGCCTTGAGCGTGCCGGTCGCCCCATGTTTCCATTGACTCATGCGATCACCGTTTCTCCGGCTCACGATCGGCTTACAAGGCCTCGCCGTTGCGCTCAGCGGCTGCGCCTCGAGCGACGAGGACGCAAATCCCGTTGCGTCACCCTCTTCCGTTGCAGCGACCGCGGAGCGTGCACCCGACGATTGGGACACGTTCGCGGACTCGATCTCCGGCATTTCATTCCGTTATCCGCGCGATCTCGGCACTACGTATATCCAGCCGCTCGACTGGCCCCCGCAGCTGCTGATCGAGACAGGGCCGTTCGAGTGCACGGAAGCCGGCGAGGAAACCGCGCGGGCGGGCCGCACCGAGCCAACGACGATCGACGGCCGCACGTACTGCGTCACGCGCGTCATGGAAGGGGCGGCCGGCAGCGTTTACACGATGTACGCGTACGCGCTGCGGAGCGGAGACGACGTCGTCATCCTGACGTTCAGCACCCGAGCCCCACAGTGCGGCAATTACGATGAGCCCGACAGGAGCGAGTGCGAGCGAGAACGTGAAACCTTCTCGATGGATTCGATCATCGATGCGATCGCTCGAACGCTGCGCGGCGTCGAGACTTTGTAATTCGTCGAGGGTCAGCCGTCGCTGGCAGACACCCAGCGTGGCCCCGCTTACGGCTTGCGCAGACGTTGGAGAACGGCCATTCCGAGCAAGCTCACGCCAAGCAACGTCAGCGTGGTCGGCTCGGGCACTTCGGTCGACGCCGCGACTTCCGCCGTGCTGAGCTGAGCGAGCAGGGACGCCGCGGCCAGTACTCCCAGGCCGGTCAGTGCCTTTCGGCGGCTCATTTGGATGCTCACTCCTAACTTCTTCTTATTCGGCGTGCGCCGCGCGCCCCGTAGATACGCCGTAGAGGCAAGGACTATGCCGAGAGCGCAACTACCGGTTTCTGATCGGTTTTGGGGCGCTTCGCAGAGGCGGATCTGTAAAGCCGCTCGACGTAGATAGCGCCTCGGCTCGGGGATGCGCCCGAGCCCCGAAGCTATTGGGGACCTGATCGAGCCCGGCTCCCAAAGGGCGAGCCCCCTGGGAGCCTCGGCGACATCGACCCGTGCGGCCGCAAGCGCGGGCGCGGCGCCGAACAGCAGCACCGTTACGAGGCCGAGACGTCGAAAGCCGTTTCACGAAGGACGAGCTGATCACGAACGTGATGATCTACTGGGTCACCGGCACGGCACCCTCCTTCGTCCGGTTCTACTACGACTTCTCGCACGAGCCGGCCACCACCGGTGCATCGAGCGGCCGGTGGGCATGCTGATGTCGACGATCGCTGACGTGCGAACGTTAGCGAGCAGACGAAACCGAGTCCTGATTATCATCGCTTCCCGAGCCGCTCCACGATCAGCTCCGTGAGCACCGCAACCTTCCGCGGCGGCCGTGCACCGGGCGGACGTACGACATAGATCGCGACGTCGGGCGGCGCATGCTGCCGCAGCACCTCGACGAGCGCGCCGGTCGCGAGGTGCGGATCGGCGAGAAAATCCGGCAAGAGCGCGATGCCGACGCCGGCGAGCGCCGCGGCCGTCACCGCCATGCCGTTGTCGGCGCGGAAACGACCGCGCGGCCGCACCGTCACCGGCTTGCCGCGGTCGGTGAGCCGCCACGTCGACGCGCTTTGCAGCACGACCTCGTGCTCGAGCAACTCGTCGAGCGACCGCGGTGCACCATGCCTCTCGATGTACTTGGGGCTCGCGACGACGCGAGCCCGCACCGGTGCGATCCGCCGCGCGACGAGCGACGAGTCCGGCAGCGCGCCGATGCGCACGGCCACGTCATAGCCCTCGCCGATCAGGTCGACGATCTGATCGCTGTACGACACGTGCATCTGCAGCCGCGGATAGCGGCACGCGAGCTCGGCCAGCACCGGTGCGAGATGCGTCGGACCGTACGACAGCGGCGCCGCGATCCTCAACAGACCGCGCAGGTCGCCGTCCGGAGACAGCGCGTCGCGGGCGGCGTCGAGCTCGGCGAGCGCGCGGGCCGCGTGCTCTCGAAACGTCGCGCCGGCCTCCGTCGGCGCCGCGCCGCGCGTCGTGCGGGTCAGCAGCTGAACACCGAGCGTCCGCTCGAGCCGCAGCAGGCGTCGGCTGACGATCGACTTGGACAGGCCGAGCCGGCGTACGGCCGGCGTCAGGCCCCCGTTGTCCGCGACGGCGACGAAGGTTTCGAGATCCTCCAGGGCGAACATGGCGGCGGTCCTCGTGATGCATCCGGGAGGCGCCGATTGTCGCACGATGCGGAACTCAGGGCCGCCGCGAAGCGCCCCGGCGTTGCATGAACAGGAACACCGAGTTGCTCCGCCGACGGCTACCTGCGATCGACTCGCCGGATCACGATGTCCGGCGGTCATCGATTCGGGAGGCTGACATGAACAACATCCTCGTGATCAACAGCAGCGCGGCGGGCGGCGAGGCAGCTTCACGGGTGCTGGTGCGCAGCGTGGTCGAAACGTTGAAGCGCGAGGCGCCGTACGCAATGGTCGTCGAGCGCGACGTCGGCCGCGAGCCGATTCCCCACCTGACGGGCGATGCGCTCGGCGGCATCGCGCGAGGCGAACCCCAAACGCCCGCCGCACACCGCACGCGAGCACTTTCCGATGTGCTGATCGCGGAGCTGCGCTCGGCCGACGTCATCGTGATCGGCGCGCCGATGTACAACTTCGGCGTGCCGACGACGCTGCGCGCGTGGTTCGACCACGTGCTGCGGGCCGGCGAGACGTTCGTGTACTCGGAGGCCGGGCCGCGCGGTTTGCTCGAAGGCAAGCGTGCGATTGTCGTCGAGAGCCGCGGCGGCGAGTACACGAGCGGGCCCGCGCGCGCGATCGACTTCCAGGAGCCCTATCTGAAGCACCTGCTGGGCTTCATGGGCATCGATGACGTGACATTCGTCCGCGCCGAGAAGATGGGCTTTGGACCGGACGCACGTGCGGCGTCGATCGCAGCGGCCGAAGCAGCGATCGCGGCGGGACTCGGCTCGGAGCGCGCCGGGCAGCCCGCGGTCGCCGCGTGATCCGGACGTCCGCGGCCCCTCCTACACGCCGAACTGACGCCCCAAGAGACGCGTCGAGCCCGTCAACGTCAGGTCGATCGCCGATTTGCCGACGGCTACGCTGTGCGTGCCGTCGGCGATGTTCCACTTGCCGCCCTTCCCGTCGAAGCGCGCGATCAGCCGCGGATCGGCGGCGAGCGTCACGCGCCGCGACTCGCCCGGCTCGAGCTCGACGCGCTCGAAGCCGAGCAGACGCATTCGCTCGTCACCGGCCGCCTCGGTCAAGTAGAGCTGCGGGACGTCGGCGCCCTTGCGCTTGCCGGTGTTCTTCACCGTGAAGCTCGCGGTGATCGTTTCACCGCCTTCGAGCTGCAAATCGTCGTAATCGAAGGTGGTGTAGCTCAAGCCGTGACCGAACGCATACAACGGCCGCTCGCTCTTCAGCGCGAACCAGCGATAGCCCACCTCGGTGCCTTCGTTGTACTCGATCGTCACCGCGCTGCCCCACGACGTGCCGAGCCCCGGCAGCTCGGGCCGCGGGGTTTGCTCGAGGCTCACCGGGAACGTGATCGGCAAGCGGCCGGACGGATTCACGGTCCCCGCGAGAACCTCGGCGATCGCCTGCGCGCCCGCCTGGCCCGGATACCACGCCTGCACGATCGCCTTGACCTTGTCGCGCCACGGCATCGACACCGGGTTGCCGGTCTCGAGCACGACGATCGTGTTCGGGTTCGCGCTCGCGACCGCATCGATCACTGCGTCCTGCCCCCACGGCAGCGACAGGTCCGGCATGTCGAAGCCTTCGCCCTCGACCCGAATCCCGAATGCGACGACCACGTCCGAGCGCTTCGCCGTCAACGCGGCTTCCGCCGGCGTATAGCCGGGATCGAAGTCGAGCTGCGCTTGCGGGAGCTGCTTCTTCAACTCCTCGAGCGGCGACGGCGGGTACAGGAAAAGGTTGCGATGCTTTCCCATGATGCCCGCGCCACCTATTTTCACGACACCGGCGAAACCGCCGACCGGGGCCACCGCACCCGAACCGGTGCCGCTGATCACGCCTTGCTGCGCGAAGCCGCCGATCACGGCGATCTTCAGCGGCTTGTCTTTCGGCAGCGGCAGCGCGCCTTCGTTCTTCAGCAGCACGATCCCCTGGCGCGCACCTTCGAGCGCGATCTCGTGGTGCTTCGCGATGTCGACCTTCGGAGCCGGTCCCCACTTGTCGGCACCGACTGCAAAGAGCGAGCGCAGGATACGGCGCACCATGTCGGACAGGCGCTCCCTGGGCAGCATGCCGCGTGCGTACGCCTCTCTCAGGTCGTCCGTGAACGGCTCCTTCCCCCACATCACCCGATCGCCCTGCACGCCCGACTCCTGGTCGAGCCCATTGAGCGCGAACTCCCACGAGGGCGTCGCGCCCCAGTCGGACATGACCCAGCCCTTGTAACCCCAGGCGCCTTTCAGCACTTCGTTCAGCAGATGATGGTTGCCGCTCGTGTACTCGCCATTGATCTTGTTGTAGCCGCTCATGATCGCGCCGGGCTCAGAGCGCTCGATCGCGATCTGGAACGTCAGCAGATCCGACTCGCGATGCGCGTCCGGGTCGATGATCGCGTCCAGCCAGTGTCGGTTGGTCTCGTTGCAGTTCAGCGTGTAGTGCTTGAGCGTGGAGACGACACCCTGGCTCTGAATACCGTTGACCTGCGCCGCGGCGAGCACCGCGCTGAGCCATGGATCCTCCGAGTAGTACTCGAAGTTCCGGCCGTTGCGCGGATCGCGCGCCAGGTTGCAGCCGCCGGCGAGCTGGACGTTGAAGCCGCGGATCCGCGCCTCGCGAGCGATTGCCACGCCTCCGTCGCGCACGAGCTTCGGGTTGAAGCTCGATCCGAGCGCGATCAACGAAGGAAATGCCGTCGCGCCCTTGTCGTCCGGGCGGTAGCCGGGATTGGTGACGCCCGCGCTCGCGTCGGAGCTTTGGATCGGCGGAACGCCGAGGCGCGGCACGCCGGGCGTGTAGCCGGCGCTCATGTTCTCGAGGTCTTCCGGGATACGCGGGTCTCGCGGCCCCGCGAAGCCTCCCGGCACGTGGCCGAGGATGCTGATGACGAGCGAGAAACGCTCGTCGTCGGTCATCTGCTGCTCGATGTCTCGAGCCCGGACATCGGCGTTCGCGTCCGCCCGGGTGCTTGGCATCGCTTCGTGCCGTTTCGGCTCGGGCACGTGGGTATCGGTTGCCATGCTTCACCTCCTTTGAAACGGAAGAGCTAAGCAGGTCACCCGAAGGTCGCCGCGGAGGGGAACGTGCGCTATGGCCGCGGCCATTTCTTAGAGTGGCTTCCGGGCCCCACGTGGCCGCGCCGTCGGGCGCGGTCGGAGGCGACACTACGTCGCTTCAGTGTAGATCTGATGAGCCGGGTACGGCTGTAGGACGAAAGGCTTACGGTGAACGAACGTGCGTTAGGGGGTCAAGGTGTGCGAAAGCGATCTCGTGTCCCGCAGCTCGCCGCTTGGAGCTACCTCCTAGCGGCTCTCGACAACGAAGTCCTCCCCTATCCATTGGACCAAAGGGCAACTTGCTGCCCTGCTCCGTTCGTGTGAGCGTGACTCGAGAATTCCGCGGTGAAGTGGGAGGAAGCCATGGCAAAGCGAGCGGCACACCCCGCACCTCCCGATATACCGATCGCGCCCGAAGAGGAGCTGCCCCCACGAAAATCCCGAATGGAGCGCGTCCTCGACGTCGTCGAGCGGGTCGGCAACAGAGTTCCCCATCCGGTCATCATCTTCGTGTTGCTGATCGGCATCCTGATTTTGCTCTCGCATCTCTTCTACCTGTTCGGCGCCGCGGTCACGTTCCAGACCATCGACCCTGAAACCGAAGAGCTCGTCGACAACACGGTCGCTGCGCAAAGCCTGCTGACGGCCGACGGCTTCCGTTTCATGTTCACGGGCGTCGTCGACAACTTCATGAGCTTCACGGCAGTCGGCGTGATCATCGTCGCGATGCTCGGCGTCGGCGTCGCCGAGGAAGCGGGACTCGTCCGGGCCCTGATCCACAAGCTCGTGCTGGTCGCGCCTCGCAAAGCGATGACCTACATCCTCGTGTTCATCGGTATCGTGTCGAGCATCGCGGCCGATGCCGGTTACCTCGTGCTGATCCCGCTCGCTGCGGCCGCGTTCCTGAGCCTCGGCAGGCATCCGCTCGCGGGTCTCGCAGCGTCGTTTGCCGGCGTGGCGGCCGTGTTCAGCGTGAACATCCTGATCAAGCCGCTCGACGGCATCCTCACCGGAATCACGAACGACGCGATTCACATCCTCGACCCGTCCCGCTCGATCGAGCTGACGGCGAATTTCTGGTTCTCGGTGGCGTCGGTGATCCTGCTGACGATCGTCGTCTCGCTGATCACCGAGAAGATCG
>Ga0182741_1000460_pt1 | contig 61646 bp, 58 predicted proteins | sample eDN5th37CBELigOP_FD_128874 | JGI IMG/M metagenome (GOLD analysis project Ga0182741, IMG submission 128874) | Enriched Organic Plus compost microbial communities from Emeryville, California, USA - eDNA 5th pass 37_C BE-Lig OP (version 2) (version 2) ...
CGATGACATCCCGGGCCTGCAGAGCACCGTCGACAAATGGACGTCGCTCTATGCCGCGACGTCCGAGATGCACGACGAGGCAGCCTTCGACGCGGTCCCTGCCGACAGGAAGATGTCGGCGCGAGGCATCGAGGTCGGCCACATCTTCTACTTCGGCACGAAGTATTCCGAGCCGATGGGCGCAAAGGTCATGGGACCGGACGGGCAGGAGAAGCCGGTTCACATGGGCTCCTACGGCATCGGCCCGAGCCGCCTGATCGCCGCCATCATCGAGGCGAGCCACGACGAGAACGGCATCATCTGGCCGGAGGCCGTGGCGCCGTTCGACGTGGCGATCCTGAACCTGAAGGTGGGCGATTCCGGAACGGACGCCGCCAGCGAACGTCTCTATCGTGAACTGTCGGCGGCGGGCCGTGATGTGCTCTACGACGACCGCGACGAGCGGCCCGGCGGCAAGTTCGCCACCGCCGATCTCATCGGCGTGCCGTGGCAGGTACTGATCGGCCCCAAGAGCCTCGCCGAGGGGAAGGTGGAGCTGAAGAGCCGCGCCACGGGCGAGCGCGAGCTTTTGTCGATTGACGATGTGGTATCGCGGCTGACGGTGCATAGATAAGCCTCATGGCCAAGGAAGCACCGACCGGAACCAAACCCTTCTCGCTGTTCGAGTGGATGCTCGCCGGACGCTACCTGCGCACGCGACGGCGGGAGGGATTCGTCTCCGTCATCGCGGGCTTCTCGTTTCTGGGCATCATGCTGGGCGTCGCCACGCTCATCGTGGTGCTGTCGGTCATGAACGGCTTCCGCAAGGAGCTGCTCGACAAGATCGTAGGCATCAACGGCCACATCTTCGTGGCGCCCATCGAAAGCCCGCTCACCGACTATCCGGAAGTGTCGGCGCGCATCGCCGCTGTGCCGGGGGTCAAGCGCGCCATTCCGCTCGTGGAGGGCCAGGCCTTCGGCTCCTCGCAGTACAACGGGAGCGGCGTTCTCGTGCGCGGCATCCGCGGGAACGACCTGCGTCAGATCGAACATATCGCGGGCAACCTCCGTCAGGGCACCCTCGAGGACTTCGACGAGGGCGAGGGCGTCGCCATCGGCCGCCGCCTCGCCGAATCCCTCTCGATCCAGGCTGGTGATACGTTGACGCTGATCACGCCGCGCGGGGCCGCGACCCCGTTTGGAACGGCGCCGCGCGTAAAGGGCTATCCGGTGAAGGCGGTCTTCGAAATCGGCATGTCCGAATTCGACAACACCTTCGTCTTCATGCCGCTCACCGAGGCCCAGAACTATTTCAACCGCCAGGGCGACGTGCCCCTGATCGAGGTCTATCTCAACAACGCCGACCAGGTCGATCAGGCCCGTGCTGCGATCGAGGAAGCTGCGGGCAGGCCGATCATGATGACCGATTGGCGCCAGCGCAACCGTACCTTCTTCGGAGCGCTGGAGGTCGAGCGGAACGTGATGTTCATCATCCTGGCGCTGATCGTGCTCGTGGCCGCTCTGAACATCATCTCCGGCCTGATCATGCTCGTGAAGGACAAGTCGAGCGATATCGCGATCCTCCGCACCATGGGCGCGACGCGCGGCGCGATCATGCGCATCTTCCTCATTACGGGCGCATCGATCGGCGTGGTCGGCACGATGGCGGGATTCGGACTCGGATTGCTGATCGCCGCCAATATTCAGTCCATCCAGGATTTCCTGTCCTGGGCCACGAATTCCGAACTCTGGGATCCCACATTGCGCTTCCTGAGCCAGATTCCCTCCGAGGTGAACCCGGGCGAAGTCGCGACTGTGCTGGCGATGGCGCTGATCCTGTCGCTGCTGGCGACTCTCTATCCCTCCTGGCGGGCGGCGAAGCTCGATCCCGTCGAAGCGTTGCGTTACGGTTAGTTATGGCGTCCGGACAAACCCAGCCCGCTCTTCACCTCTCCCAAGTCGAACGCCGCTATCCCCAAGGAGACACCTTCCTGGAGGTCCTGCGCGGGGCGGAGCTTGCCATCTGGCCGGGCGAGATCGTGGCTCTCGTCGCGCCGTCGGGCACCGGCAAGTCCACGCTGCTGCATGTGGCGGGCCTGCTCGAAAAGCCGGATGGTGGCGAGGTTTTCGTGGGCGGCAAGCCGACCTCGCACATGAACGACAAAGAGCGCACGCGAATCCGTCGTGAGGAACTGGGATTCGTCTATCAGTTTCATCATCTGCTTCCTGAATTGTCGGCGCTCGAGAATGTCGTGATCCCGCAGCTCATCCGCGGATTGCCGAAAGCCGAGGCGGAGGATCGCGCCAGTCAGATCCTGAGTTTCCTGGGGCTCGCCAAGCGCCTCAAGCACCGGCCGGGCGAATTGTCCGGCGGCGAGCAGCAGCGTGTGGCGATCGCCCGCGCGGTCGCCAATGCGCCGCGGCTGCTTCTGGCGGACGAGCCGACGGGCAACCTCGACCCGCATACCTCCGACCGTGTGTTTCAGACTCTGGTCGCCATCGTGCGCGCCTCGCGCCTCGCCGCGCTCATCGCCACGCACAACATGGAACTCGCGGCCCGCATGGACCGCCGGGTGACCATCAGGGAAGGACTGATCGTCCAATTGCCCTGAGAGGAGCGATCCTGTTTCGTGTTCTTCCATGCCGACAGGGCAGGCCGGGAGCTTGCCCTGTGCGTTTCTGTGGAGTGATGGTAATTTCAGGGATTACGCAACCGGTGCCAGGACCAGAGCCCAGATCCCTACAGCCGAGCCGAACACAGCGAGAGAGGCGATTTCAGCGGCGGTCTCGAGGATGATGCGAAGCATGTTTGGGTCTCCTTGTTCCTGACATGTTCAATTATGTTCGCAGAACGTTCTGTGTAAAGCGGCTGAAAGACCTACCCTACGGTTAGAGTCAACGGAGCCTTAAGAGGTTGATGTGGGGCGCACCCTGGCGTAGAGACCGTCTCATCCCGCCAAGCCCGGCCGCCTGTGCATAACCCCTGAATCATCGAGCATTGATCCTGTCCGGCAGATATCGCTGGGGACGGCGTCAGCGAAGAGTCGCGATGCGGGGCGGAATCGGGCAGAGTCCTGGGAATATTGTAATCCTATTCGTTGGGCGTTCACGGTGACGCGTATTCTTCAGGACGTCGGCTTCGTCCATCTCCACGTCCATTCCTCGTATTCGCTTCTCGAGGGTGCGCTGAAGGTTGCGCAGCTGCAGAAGCTCGCGGCCGCCGACAAGCAGCCGGCCCTGGCGCTGACGGACACCAACAACCTCTTCGGTGCTCTCGAATTCTCCGAGAAGATGGCCGGGTCGGGAATCCAGCCCATCGCGGGCGTGCAGCTCTCCGTCTGCTTCGAGGAGGCCGATCCTGTCGCCCGGGTGGTCCCCGTGCCCTCCAACATCGTTCTGCTCGCACAGACGGAGGAGGGCTATCGGAACCTGATGCGGCTGGTGAGCGCGGCCTATTTCGACGTGCCCCTCGGCGAGGCCCCACGGGTGGCTGCGCCCCGTCTGCTGCGCCACAGCGAGGGCCTCATCGCGCTGACGGGGGGCTTTACGGGGCCCCTCGATTGCGCGCTCCGCAACGGCGGCCGTCAGGAGTTGGCGCAGGCGCGGCTCGACATCCTGAAGGATGCCTTTGGCCACCAGCTCTATGTGGAGGTTCAGCGCCACGGCCTCGACGAGGAACGGATGGTCGAGGGCGAGCTGATCGCGCTGGCCGACCGGAACGGTCTTCCCATCGTCGCCACCAATGAGCCGTTCTTCGCGTCGCCGAAGGATTACGAAGCGCATGACGCCCTTCTTGCCATCGCTGAGGGCCAGATCGTCTCCAACGACAACCGCCGCCGCCTCTCGCCGGAGCATTACTTCAAGACGCGCCAGCAGATGATGGAGCTGTTCTCCGATCTGCCGGACGCCTTGAATGCCACGGTCGAGATCGCGCTGCGTTGCGCGACCCGCGTTCGGACGCGAAAGCCGATCCTGCCGAATTTCGGCACTGGACCCGATGCTGGAAACCTCGATGAAGGCGAGGAACTGCAGCGTCAGGCCGAGGAGGGACTTGCCAAGCGGCTGGCCGCGCATGGTCCCGCGCCGGGCCTGACCGAACAGGATTATCACGACCGTCTCGCCTTCGAGATCGGCATCATCCGCAAGATGAAGTTCCCCGGTTACTTCCTGATCGTGTCGGACTTCATCAAATGGGCCAAGGACCACGATATTCCCGTCGGGCCGGGCCGCGGTTCGGGTGCGGGTTCGCTCGTCGCATATGCGCTCACCATTACCGATCTCGACCCGCTGCGGTTCAGCCTGCTCTTCGAGCGCTTCCTGAACCCCGAACGCGTGTCGATGCCCGACTTCGATATCGATTTCTGCGTCGACAACCGCGAGCGCGTGATCGAATACGTGCAGAAGCGCTACGGCGAGGAGCAGGTCGCGCAGATCATCACTTTCGGTACGCTGCTCGCGCGCGGCGTGATGCGCGACGTGGGTCGCGTGCTTGAAATGCCCTATGGCCAGGTGGACAAGCTGACCAAGCTGGTACCGCAGAACCCGGCCAACCCGGTGACGCTCGCGCAGGCCATCGAGGGCGAGCCGAAGCTGCAGGCGGCCATCGAGGAGGAGCCTGTCGTCAAGCGGATGCTCGACATCGCGCAGAAGTTGGAAGGCCTGCATCGCCACGCATCCACTCACGCCGCAGGCGTCGTGATCGGCGACCGGCCGCTGCAGGAACTGGTTCCGCTCTACCGAGACCCGAAGACCGGCATGCGGGTGACCCAGTTCAACATGAAATGGGTCGAGCAGGCGGGCCTCGTGAAGTTCGACTTCCTCGGCCTGAAGACGCTCACCGTGCTGCGCACGGCGGTCGATCTCATCAAGCGCAGGGGCATCCATATCGATCTCTCCGCCTTGCCGCTCGATGATCGCAAGACGTACGAGATGCTCCGGCGCGGCGAAACGGTCGGCGTGTTCCAGGTGGAATCGGTGGGCATGCGCAAAGCGCTCGTCGAGATGGAAACCGACCGTTTCGAGGACATCATCGCCCTCGTGGCGCTCTACCGTCCGGGCCCGATGGCGAACATCCCGGTCTATTGCGCGCGCAAACTCGGCAAGGACGAGCACAACAAGAAGGATTGGTATCCCCACGAGAAACTGGAGCCGATCCTGCGCGAAACCTTCGGCATCATCGTCTACCAGGAGCAGGTGATGGAGGTGGCGAAGGTGCTCGCGGGCTATTCGCTCGGCGACGCCGACCTTCTTCGCCGTGCCATGGGTAAGAAGATCAAGTCCGAGATGGACGCGCAGCGCGAGCGCTTCGTGTCCGGTGCGAAGGAAGGCGGGCTCGACAAAGCGAAGGCCAACGAGATCTTCGACTTGCTCGCCAAGTTCGCGGATTACGGCTTCAACAAGAGTCACGCGGCGGCCTACGCGCTTGTCGCGTTCCAGACCGCCTATCTGAAGGCCAACTTCCCGGTGGAGTTCCTGGCGGCGTCGATGACGCTCGATCTGGACAACACCGACAAGCTCTCCGAATTCCGCCGCGAGGCGCAGCGCCTCGGCTTCAAGGTGGTTCCCCCGTCCATCAATCGCTCTGGCGTGGTGTTTGATGTCGTCTATGACGAGGAGGGGAACGGCTCGATCCTCTATGCCCTCGCCGCCGTGAAGGGCGTCGGGCGCCAGGCCATCGAGGCCGTGGTGGAGGCGAGGGGCGACAAGCCGTTCAAGGACCTCGCCGATTTCGCCCGCCGCATCAACCCGAAGGCGCTCAACAAGCGGACGATCGAGAACCTGATCGCCGCCGGCGCCTTCGACGAGCTGGAGCCGGATCGCGCGAAGGCCTGCGCCTCCATTGACGCCATGATGAGCCTCGCCCAGCAATCCTACGAGGCGGCGAATGGCGGCATGATCGACATGTTCGGCGGCATGAATTCGGCGGATGTGCAGCTGCGGATCCCCGCCTATGAGCCCTGGCCCTCGTCCGAGCGCCTGCAGCGGGAATACGATGCGGTCGGCTTCTTCCTCTCGGGCCATCCGCTCGACGAATACGGCGAGCTTCTGCAGAAGCTGCGCGTGCAGACCTGGGCCGATTTCTGCCGCTCGGTGAAGGCGGGCAATTCGGTGGGCAAGGTGGCTGCCACCGTGCTCGACCGGCAGGAGCGCCGCACCAAGACCGGCAACAAGATGGGCATCCTCACGCTGTCCGATCAGACAGGCCAATTCGAGGCCATCATCTTCTCGGAAGGCCTGATGCGTTATCGCGATACGCTCGAACCCGGCTCCGCCGTCGTGCTCATGCTGCAGGCTGGCATCGAGGGCGAAGAGGTGAGGGCGCGGATCGGCACCGCCGAGCCGCTGGAAGAGGCCATCGCCAAGCACCAGAAGGGCATGCGCATCTTCCTGCGCGACGAGCGTCCCATCTCCAGCGTCTATGAGCGTCTGAAGGCGAAAGGCGAGGGGGAAGTTTCACTGGTCCTGATTCTCGACGATGGCGACCGGGAGGTCGAGGTAAAGCTCCCCGGCAAGTACATGGCCTCCCCGCAGGTCGCCGGCGCGCTCCGGGCCGTGCCCGGGGTCGTCGAGGTCCAGATGAGCTAGGATGTCAGACCGCATAGCGATGTCGATTGGGTCATCCAGCCGCAAACGCTTGCTCTTTCGACCTTGGATCGGGCGTTACACAAGAATGATTTCCCATCAGACCCGAACATCCCCGCTTGGGGCGCAGGCTATGAGAGGCAAGGACAGGGACGGAGGATAGGGCCTGCAGCCTATACGGATCAGCGGGATCTGGATTAGCGGGATCTGGAAAACGACATAGATGGCTCGATCACGGCTGGCGCCGAGGCTGAATATTACGGGTATCCTCAAAGCAAGGAGCCATAGGCCACCATCTCCCAGTTTCGGCTTGCGTTTCTGTCCTATCCCAACTATATGCGCCCGCATCCCACACGCGGAATCCGCCTCGTGAGCCCATGAGGTAATCCCGGTGGCCGGAAGGTCCGGTCCACTGTTCCGCGGAGGCTTAACCGGAGAAAAACTATGGCGCTTCCTGATTTCTCGATGCGTCAGCTGCTGGAAGCTGGCGCTCACTTTGGCCACCAGGCCCACCGTTGGAACCCGAAGATGGGTCCTTTCATCTTCGGCACCCGCAACAACATCCACATCATCGATCTCGCCCAGACCGTTCCGATGCTGCACCGCGCCCTTCAGGCCGTCAGCGACACGGTCGCCAAGGGCGGTCGCGTGCTCTTCGTTGGCACGAAGCGTCAGGCCGCTGACGCCGTTGCCGATGCCGCCAAGCGTTCGGCCCAGTACTACGTGAACTCCCGCTGGCTCGGCGGCATGCTCACGAACTGGAAGACGATCTCCGGCTCGATCCAGCGCCTGCGCAAGGTCGACGAGATCCTCGCCGGCGGCGGCCAGGGCCTCACGAAGAAAGAGCGCCTGATGCTCGCTCGTGAGAAGGAGAAGCTCGAGCGCGCCCTCGGCGGCATCAAGGACATGGGCGGCACGCCCGACCTGATCTTCGTCATCGACACCAACAAGGAGCAGCTGGCGATCAAGGAGGCGAACCGCCTCGGCATCCCGGTTGCCGCCATCGTCGACACGAACTGCGATCCGGACGGCATCGCCTTCCCGGTTCCGGCCAATGACGACGCCGGCCGCGCGATCTCGCTGTACTGCGATCTCATCGCCCGCGCCGCTCTCGACGGCATCTCCCGCGGCGCCGGCGAGATGGGCTTCGACATCGGCGAGTCCGAGAACCCGCTGACGGAAGAGCTCCCGGCGAGCGACGTTCCCGCCTATGACGGGGAGAAGTTCGAGCGTCTGGCCGCCCCCCGTGGCGCCCCGGACGACCTGACCAAGCTGAACGGCGTCGGCCCGCAGCTCGAGAAGAAGCTGAACGAAGCCGGCATCTTCCATTACTGGCAGCTCGCGGCCATGCAGCCGGAAGACATCGCCCAGCTCGACAAGGACCTGAAGCTCAACGGCCGCCTCGAGCGTGACGGCTGGGTCAACCAGGCCCGCTCGATGATCGAAGCCGCTGCGGCGTAAATCTCTCGGCGCCGCCTGCGCGGCGCTCGAACGAATGATCGAGCCCGGCGTTCCCTGAGCGCCGGGCTCCCTGTATGCACGAACCCCTGAAAGGATGAACCATGGCGAACATTACCGCTGCGATGGTGAAGGAGCTTCGCGAGACGACCAGCGCGGGCATGATGGACTGCAAGGCCGCTCTCGCCGAGACCAACGGCGACATGGAAGCCGCCATCGACTGGCTCCGCAAGAAGGGCCTTTCCAAGGCTGCCAAGAAGGCTGGCCGCGTTGCCGCCGAGGGCCTCGTCGCCGTCGAGTCGGCTGGCCACACCGCCACCATCCTCGAGGTCAATTCGGAGACGGACTTCGTCGCCCGCAATGACCAGTTCCAGGCTTTCGTCCGTGAGGCCGCCAAGATCGGTCTCAACGGCAACGGCACGATCGAGTCGCTCGAAGCCGCCACGTTCCCGGGCTCGTCGACGACGGTGAAGGATCGCCTGCAGGAGCTCATCGCCACCATCGGCGAGAACATGACCCTGCGCCGTATCGCGAAGCTCGAAGTCTCCAAGGGCGTCATCGCGACCTACGTGCACAATGCCGTGGCTGAAGGACTCGGCAAGATCGGCGTGCTCGTCGCGCTCGAGTCGGAAGGCGACGTTGAGGCGCTCAGCACCCTCGGCCGTCAGATCGCCATGCACGTGGCTGCCACCAACCCGGTCGCTCTTGACGCTTCGGGGGTCGACCAGTCCACCATCGAGCGTGAGACCGCCATTCTGCGCGACAAGAACGCCGGCAAGCCGGATCACGTCATGCAGAAGATCATCGAGAGCGGTCTGAAGAGCTACTTCAAGGAAGTCACGCTTCTCGAGCAGCCCTTCGTGCACGATCCTTCCAAGACCGTGACGCAGGTGCTCAAGGAAGCCGAGTCCAAGGCCGGCAAGCCGGTCACTCTGAAGGCCTTCGTTCGCTATGCTCTCGGCGAGGGCATCGAGAAGGAGGAGGCTCCGGACTTCGCGGCGGAAGTCGCCGCACAGGCCGGTCTCAAGGCCTGAGGCACTGAAACAAAAACGGCGGCTGAGAGGCCGCCGTTTTCATGAGAAGGCTATAAATTAAAGCAAACTCTCTTCGTCCTGTCTTGGAATCGACGATTGTCCGAGGCGAGGGGCTTCGGGAGAGGCATTCGAGATCGAAAACAAGGGAGTCCACAGTGGCAGAATTCCGGCGCATTCTGGTGAAGCTCTCGGGAGAGGCCTTGATGGCTCCCGACGGATATTGGCTCGACTCCGAGGTTCTTTCCCGGTTGGCCCGCGACCTGGCCAACGCCACCAAGGCCGGCTTCGAAATCGCCCTGGTGATCGGCGGCGGCAATATCATTCGCGGCGCCCGGATGAGCGCGGCCGGGTGGATCGACCGTCCCACGGCCGATTCCATGGGCATGCTTGGCACGGTCATGAACTCGCTCGCGATCGAGACGTCGCTTAACGCAGCGGGCGTCCCGGCCCGCACCATGTCGGCGGTCTCCATGCCGACGATCTGCGAGACCTATGCCCGCCAGCCCGCCCTGCATCACCTCGACAAGGGTCAGGTGATCGTGCTCGCCGGCGGTACGGGCAACCCGTTCTTCACCACCGATACCGCCGCGGTGCTTCGGGCCGCGGAACTGAAGTGCGACGCGGTCCTGAAGGCGACTCAGGTGGACGGGGTCTATTCCGCTGACCCGAAGAAGGACCCGAACGCCATCCGCTACGACCGCCTGACCCACGATGAGGCCATCGCCAAGGACCTCAAGGTCATGGATACGGCTGCCTTCGCTCTGGCACGGGAGAGCAAGCTCTCGATTCTGGTCGGCTCCGTGCACCCGCCGAGCTCGATCACCGATCTTCTACTCGGAAAAGTGCCGTCGACAGTTGTGGCCCCCTGAATCAGGCCACTTGATGCAGGACCCAGGGCAGCGTAAGCCCGTTCTCAGACAGTCCGCGTAAGGAAAAGATCTCATGGCTACGACCTTTGACCTCGCTGATGTGAAACGCCGCATGCAAGGCGCCATCAACGCATTCAAGAACGACCTCGCCAGCCTGCGCACAGGCCGGGCGTCGCCGAACCTGCTCGATCCGATCCAGGTCGATGCCTATGGCTCGCTGCTGCCGATCACGCAGGTGGCCACCGTCAGCGTGCCGGAGCCGCGCCTGCTCAGCGTGCAGGTCTGGGATCGCGGAATGGTCTCCGCCGTGGAGAAGGCGATCCGTGAATCGGATCTCGGTCTCAACCCGCAGACCGAGGGGCAGGTCATTCGGCTCCGCATTCCTGAGATGAACGAGCAGCGCCGCAAGGAGATGGTGAAGGTCGCTCACAAATACGCGGAAGAGGCCCGCATCGCCGTCCGGCACGTGCGGCGCGACGGTCTCGACCTCCTGAAGAAGCTTGAGAAGGACTCGGCCATCAGTGAGGATGACGCCAAGCGCGACGCCGACCAGGTCCAGAAGGCCACGGACCAGTTCGTGGCTGAAATCGACCACCTCCTGGTGGCCAAGGAAAAGGAAATCATGCAAGTCTAAGTGCTGGACTTGCAACGGAAACCTATCATGAGCGGCGAAGCCAAGCGGTCTGCCCCAACTCTTGCCCGGGAAACAACGGGCGAGGGGATGCCGACCCATGTTGCCATCATCATGGATGGAAACGGACGCTGGGCCGCTCAGAGAGGCTTGCCCCGCTTCGAAGGCCACCGGAAGGGCATCGAAGCGATCCGGCGGGCGGTGCGCACCGCCGGCGATTTCGGCATCCGGTATCTCACCGTCTACAGCTTCTCGGCCGAGAACTGGCGGCGCCCCGAGGAGGAAGTGTCCTTCCTCATGGGGCTCCTGAAGCGGTTCGTGCGCCACGACCTCGCCGAGCTTCACTCCAACAACGTCCGCGTCCGGATCATCGGCGAACGCGAGGGGCTGGCCCCCGACATTCGCCTTCTACTCGACGAGGCCGAGCAACTGACCCGCGGCAATACGGGCCTGACGCTGGTGATCGCCTTCAACTACGGCGGCCGCCAGGAGATCGTGAGCGCGGTCCGCACGCTCGCCCGGAAGGTGCAGGAGGGCACGCTCGATCCTGCCAGCATCGACATGGACACCATCAGCGGAGCGTTGGGCACCCACGGCATCCCGGATCCCGACCTCGTGATCCGCACGTCGGGCGAACAGCGGGTGTCGAATTTCCTGACCTGGCAGACGGCCTATTCCGAGTTCGTCTTCCTCCCCGTCTTCTGGCCGGACTTTGACGAAGCCTCCTTCAGGGCCGCCATCGACGAATATTGCCGCCGGGATCGGCGCTTCGGCGGCCTGAGCGCCAGGGCCAGCTGACGATGGCCGCGACCGAAGGTTCCGTCTTGTCCCCGAAGGCCCCATCCGGCGAGCTGAAGAAGAGGGTTCTGTCCGCGATCGTCATGATCGCGCTGGCCCTGGGCGTGACCTATTGGGGCGGCTGGCCCTTCGCGTTGTTCTGGCTCGCGGCCGGGATCGCCATGATGGTCGAATGGACCGAGATGGTGAAGATCGAGCCGCGCCGGGCCGTTCAGGCGGTCTTCGGGCTGGGACTTCTGGCTCTCACGCTGGTCTACCTGACTGGGGCGGGCCTTGCGATGGGCGCCGCGACGGCGCTGGGATTCCTTATCCTCGGAACATTGATCGCCAGAGGCGCGCGCAAGCGGCTCTGGGCGGCCTCCGGCTTCGCCTATGCCGCGGTGATGGTGCTCGTTCCGCCCATGGTCCGCGCCTATCCCGAAATCGGCGTGCTGGCGCTGATCTGGATGTTCGGCGTCGTGTGGGCCACGGATATCGCGGCCTATTTCACGGGGCGGGCCTTGGGTGGTCCGAAGCTCTGTCCCTCGATCAGCCCCAAGAAGACTTGGTCAGGCTTCCTCGGCGGCGTCTTTGCCGCTGCCCTGGCTGGCGTTCTCGTGGCCTGGCTGGGCCGGCGCTGGGGGCTCGATCATTCCTTCGGGCTTTGGAGCGTGATCGCGCTGTCCATGGTCGCCTCCGTCGCGAGCCAGATCGGCGATCTCGGCGAATCCGCGCTCAAGCGCCATTGCGATGTGAAGGATTCGAGCCATCTCATACCAGGACATGGCGGCGTGATGGATCGTCTCGACGGCTTCTGGGCCGTGTCCTTCATCCTCGGCATCGTGCTTCTCGTCGCACACGGAGTTGCTTAGCTTTTCATGACCCGGTCCCTCACGATTCTTGGAGCCACGGGCTCCATCGGCTGCTCCACGGCGGATGTGGTTCTGGCGCACCCGGACGAGTTTCGTGTCGAGGCGGTCGTCGGCGGGAAGAACGCTGTCGCCCTTGCCGAAATGGCGAAGCGCCTCGGCGCGCGGTTCGCTGCCCTGTCCGATGAGAGCGCCGGCGGGGCCTTGAAGGACGCACTCGCCGGGACCGGCATCGACAGCGGCGCGGGCCGCTCCGCCGTGCTCGAAGCGGTGGACCGCCCGTCCGACCTCGTCATGGCCGCCATCAGCGGAACGGCAGGCCTGGAGCCGACCTATGCCGCCCTGAAACCCGGTCGCCGGATCGCCCTCGCCAACAAGGAGAGCCTTGTCTGCGCGGGCGCGGCCTTCATGGCGGAGGCCCGCCGTCTCGGCGTCTCGGTCCGGCCTGTGGATTCGGAGCACAACGCCCTCGATCACGCTCTCTCCGCCGGCCACAACCGGGATGTGGAAAGGGCGGTGATAACCGCAAGCGGGGGCCCGTTCCGGACCTGGACACGCGAGCAGATTGCGACGGCGGATTCTAGGCAGGCGTCGGCCCATCCGGTCTGGTCCATGGGGTCCAAGATCAACATCGATTCTGCCACCCTCATGAACAAGGGGCTGGAGCTGATCGAGGCCCACCACCTGTTCGACCTCGACGCGGAGCGCCTCGACGTACTCGTCCATCCGGAGGCCATCGTTCACGGCCTCGTCCAATGGGCCGACGGCGCAATTACCGCAGGCTTGGCGCTTCCGGACATGAAGGTGCCCATCGCCAATGCGCTGCAGAACAGCGCACGCCTTTCCATGGACCTGCCCCGTCTCGATCTTGCCGCGATTGGCCGCTTAACCTTCGAGAAGGCGGACGAAGCGCGGTTTCCGTGCCTTGCGCTCGCGAAGGCGGCTCTTCAGACCGGCGGGGCCATGCCCACGATTCTGAATGCCGCCAATGAGATTGCGGTCGAAGCCTATATGGCAGATCGAATTGGATTTTATAATATCTCTGAAATAGTTGAGGAAGTTTGCTCAACTATGGTCGGAAGCGGGAATGCCCCTGCGACGGTCACGGAGGCCCTTGCCATTGACGGCGAGGCCCGGACCCGGGCGCGGTGCCTCGTTCCGGCCAGGCAAATTTGAGGCGCCCGGACGAGGGCGCGGAAGGAACGATAATGGATTGGCTTTCGGCAATCGGTGGCATGACAGGGTCCTTTGCCCTGACGATCTTTGCCTTCCTCCTGGTGCTGACAGTCGTGGTCTTCATCCACGAATACGGTCATTACTGGGTGGGACGACGCTGCGGCATCGGCGTGACGGCGTTCTCCATCGGATTCGGGCCCGAGCTCGTCGGCTGGACGGACAAGCACGGGACCCGCTGGAAGATCTCGGCGATTCCCCTGGGCGGCTACGTGAAGTTCGTAGGCGACATGAATGCGGCGAGCGTTCCCGATGCCCAGGGCGTGCAGCAGATGCCGCCCGAGCAGCGCGCCATCAGTTTTCCCCATCAAAATGTCGCCAAGCGCGCGGCGACCGTCGCGGCGGGGCCCATCGCCAATTTCATCCTCGCCATCGCGATCTTCGCCGGCTTCAATTATTTCAGCGGCCGCATGGTCCTGGAGCCGGTCATCGAACGGGTCATTCCGGGGAGCGCGGCCGAGGAGGCGGGTTTCCAGCCGCAGGACGTGATCCGCTTTATCGACGGCACTCGCATCGACACCTTTGCCGACATGCAGATGATCGTCAGCTCGAGTGCGGGCGAGCCGTTGAACTTCGTCGTCGAGCGCGACGGTCAGTCCGTGAAGCTGACCGCGACGCCTAAGGTGGAAACGCGGGAGACGCCGTTCGGCAAGCAGCGGATCGGCCTCCTGGGCGTTCAGGCGCCTCAGGATCGCTCGGCCATCAAGCACATTTCCTATGGTCCGCTGGGGGCCCTGAAGGCCGGGGCCGTCGACACCTGGAACCAGGTCGATCGCACGGTCAATTTCCTTCGCCGCCTGATTCTGGGCCGGGAATCGATCGACCAGCTCTCCGGGCCGGTCGGAATCGCCCGTATCGCGGGCACGGCCTACGAGGTCGGCGGGCTCTACAGCCTGGTGAATCTCATCGGGTTCATGTCGGTTTCCATCGGTCTCATTAACCTTTTCCCCATCCCGCTGCTCGATGGCGGACATCTTCTGTTCTATGCCATCGAGGCTGTCCGAGGGCGTCCTCTGAGCGAAAAAGCCCAGGAAATCGGCTTCAGGATCGGCTTTGCCTTCGTGGCCATGCTGATGCTGCTCGCGACCTGGAGCGACCTGACCCGCTCCTTCGGATGAGGTCTCGTTCACCTTGTCCCGACATTTCTGTCCGGCCAGGCGTGACACGGACGCCACGCCCGCTAAAAATTGCTACTCTGTTTGTAGGGGCCGTTTGCAATGGCGGCGAAAGTTTGTACAAGCGGGACAGCACCGATAGGGTTGGGACCTCTTTCTCCAACCTGGCGGGACTCTTCCCGCGATGGACAAAGTATAAAGAAACGGGCCAGTTGAAGATGTCGACGACCACGCCACGCCGGAAGAAGCCGGCCGCCACCGCAGTGATCGCCTTGAGCGCGCTGATGGCTGGCCTTACCGTTGCGGACACCGCTCTCGCTCAGACGGGCCGCCGTGCTTCCGCCGCCCAGGGTCCACTCATCAACCGGGTTGTCATCGAGGGCAACAGCAAGGTCGACAGAGCGATTCTCGAGGGTGATCTTCAAGCTCGCGCCCGCACGCCGGTCAGCCAGGCGGCCATCGACGCCGACGTGCAGCGGATTCTCGAGATCTATCGCCGCCAGGGCCGTGGCCTTGCCCAGGTCACGCCGCGTATCGTGGATCTCCCGAACGGCACCGTCGACGTGGTCTACACCATCGTCGAGGGCGACAAGACGGGCGTGAAGGAGATTCGCTTCGTCGGCAACAACGAGATCTCGTCCGGTCGTCTGCGCGGCATCATGCAGACCACCGAGACCAACATCCTGAGCTTTCTGAAGAGCTCGGACGTCTATGATCCGGATCGTCTGTCCAACGACCTGGAGCTGATCCGCCGCTACTACCTCAAGAACGGCTATGCGGATTTCCAGATCGTCTCCAGCGACGTGACGTTCGACCCGAACGCCGGCGGCTACATCATCACCATCGCTGTCCAGGAAGGTCCGCAGTATCGCGTCGGCAATGTCACTGTCGATTCTCGCGTCGCGACGGTGAGCGGCGAGGAACTCCGCGGCGACCTCGTGACCTCGGCCGGTTCGGTCTACAATGCCGAAGCCGTCGAGAAGTCGGTTCAGGCCATGACCCGCACCGTGGCGCGCCAGGGCAATCCCTTCGTGCAGGTTCGCCCCGTCGGCACCCGCGATCCTTCGACCCGCACGGTCAATCTCGGCTATGTCGTCGAGGAGGGCCCGCGCATCTACATCGAGCGCATCAACATCCGCGGCAACACCCGCACCCGGGACTACGTCATCCGTCGTGAGTTCGATCTGGGCGAGGGCGATGCCTATAATCAGGTGTTCATTGATCGCGCCGAGCGTCGTCTGAAGAACCTCGGTTACTTCAAGAACGTCCGCATCTCCAATGAGCCGGGCTCCTCGGCCGACCGCGTGGTCGTGAACGTGGACGTGGAAGATCAGTCCACCGGCGCCTTCTCGGTTTCGGGCGGCTATTCGACGGCCGACGGCTTCATCGGTGAAGTCTCGGTCACCGAGACCAATTTCCTGGGTCGCGGCCAGTTCGTCCGCCTGGCCGGTCAGTTGGGCCAGCGCTCGCACGGCATCGACTTCTCGTTCACGGAGCCGTACTTCCTCGGCTACCGCATGGCGGCCGGCATCGACCTGTTCTCGAAGTTCAGCGACCAGACCCGCTACTCCCGCTACGAGAACCGTATGACGGGTGGTCAGCTCCGCCTCGGCCTGCCGATCACGGAAGAGTTCACGATCACGGCCCGCTACTCGCTGTACCAGCAGGACGTGGAGATCCCGAACGACGAGGACAAGCCGTATAACGATTGTACGTTCCCGATCCCCGGCGTCACGACCGCGGACAACTGCTTGACGAATGGTGAGGCTTCGCTGGCGATCAAGGAATCGCAGGGCAAGACGATCACGTCGCTTGCCGGCCTGACCTTCAATTACAACACCCTCGACAGCACCCGCGATCCGCGCAACGGCTTCTACGCCGAAGTGAAGACGGATTTCGCCGGTCTGGGCGGCGACTCGCGCTACTTCCGGGCCACCGGTGATGCTCGCTACTACCGCGAGCTGCTCGAGGACGTGGTGGGAATCGCCCGTGTTCAGGGCGGTCACATCATTGGCTTCGGCGACAGCGGAGCCGACGGGTCCGATCTGCGCATCGTGGATCACTTCTTCATGGGCCCGTCGCTGGTTCGCGGCTTTGCCACGAACGGTATTGGGCCGCGTGACATCTCGAGCCCTGACGACAAGGCCAATGCCGTTGGCGGCACGACCTATTTCGGCGCTTCGCTCGAAGTGCAGTTCCCGATCTTCGGTCTGCCGCGCGATCTGGGCCTGAAGGGCGCGGTCTTCGCCGACGCGGGTACGCTCTATGGATATGAGGGCCCGACCCGGTTCGATGTTGGTGGCGTGTTCGCTCCTGACGGTGGATGCACCGATACGGGACCGCAGCGGAACTGCATCGAGGTGCTCGACAGCCACAAGATCCGCTCGTCGGTCGGTGCGTCGATCCTGTGGTCCTCGCCGCTCGGCCCGATCCGCTTCGACTACGCTGTTGCCCTCACCAAGGAAGAGGGTATCCTCCAGCCGGATGGAAGCCGGATCGGCGAAGACCGTACCCAGTCCTTCCGCTTCTCCGGCGGCACACGCTTCTAATCAGCGGGGAGGGCGCCTTTTGGGGGCGCCCTCGCTTTTTTCATGACAGAATCGATTTTCTTTCCGCAAAACCAGACGTTGACCCTACGTCAGGTGGCGGAGATGGCGCAGACGACGCTCCCCGACGACATCGACGGGGAGTTTTTGCTTAAAGGCGTCGCTCCGCTCGAAAGCGCAGGTCCCAGCGATCTCGCCTATATGGACAACCCCGCCTATGTGGGAGCCCTCAAGGCCACCCGCGCCGGAGCCTGCCTTGTGACGCCGCGCTACGCGTCGAAGGTGCCGTCCGACACCGTAGCCCTCGTCACGCCCTTGGCCTATCGCGTCTTCGCACAGGTCATGGGCAGGATGTTCCCGACGGCGATGCGGCCGGAATCCTCCTTCGCGGCCACAGGCATTTCCCCCGGCTCCTTCGTGCATCCTTCCGCCCGCCTCGAACATGGCGTGACGGTCGATCCCGGTGCGGTCATCGGACCGCATGCGGAGATCGGCTCGGGCACCATCATCGGCGCTCACTCGGTCATCGGCCCGCATGTGAAAATCGGCCGCGACTGCTCGCTCGCGCCGCAGGTCACCGTGTCGAACGCGTTCATCGGGAACCGGGTCATCCTGCATCCGGGCGTGCGCATCGGCCAGGATGGATTCGGCTTCGCCATGGGTCCTCAGGGCCATCTCAAGGTGCCGCAGATCGGGCGCGTCATCATCCAGGACGACGTGGAGATCGGCGCCAATACGACGGTTGACCGGGGCGCAAGCCGCGATACCGTGATCGGCGAGGGTACCAAGATCGATAATCTCGTCCAGATCGGCCACAACGTGGTCATCGGGCGCCATTGCGTCATCGTAGCTCAGGTCGGCATCGCTGGCTCGAGCACCCTCGAGGATTATGTGGCCCTCGGCGGCAAGGTCGCCGTAAAGGGGCATGTGCGGATTGGCATGGGCGCCCAGATTGCTGCCACCAGCGGCGTGAACGGCGACGTTCCCGCTGGCGCGCGCTGGGGTGGAGTCCCGGCCCGGCCCATGCGCGAGTGGTTCCGTGAGATCACCGCCCTGAAAAAGCTTGCATCCAAGGGCGATTCCGACAATGACGACGGCGCATCTTCCTAAGAGATAGATCCGCCAGGACTATATCCGGAGTATTCAGTCATGTCCGAAGCGCCCACTACGCTTCAAACCGCCGACATCCTCGAGATTCTCGAGCTGCTGCCGCATCGTTATCCTTTCCTGCTGGTCGACAAGATCATCGACATCGACGGCGACAATTCGTGCATCGGCATCAAGAACGTCACCTTCAATGAGCCACAATTCACGGGCCATTTCCCGTCGCGTCCGATTTTTCCGGGCGTGTTCCTCATCGAGGCCATGGCTCAGACGGCGGGCGCCATCTGCGTCAAGGCCAAGATGGCCGAGCAGGCCAAGCCCAAGCAGGTGTTCTTCATGACCATCGACAAGGTGAAGTTCCGCAAGCCCGTGGAGCCCGGCGACCGGGTCGAGTTCCACATGAGGAAGATCAACAACCGCCGCAACATGTGGTGGTACAAGGGCGAGGCCAAGGTGGACGGCGTGCTCGTCTGTGAGGCCGAGGTCAGCGCCATGCTGGTGACCGACTGATGGAAAGCGTGATCCATCCGACCGCCATCATCGAGGACGGCGCCAAGATCGGGGCCGGCGTCAGGATCGGCCCGTACTGCACGATCGGCCCGGAGGTCGAGCTCGGCGATGGCTGCCAGCTCATGAGCCACGTGGCTCTGGCTGGCAAAACGAAAATCGGCGCACGGACACGGATCTTCCCCTTCGCTTCGATCGGCCATATCCCGCAGGACCTGAAGTACCGCGGCGAGGCCTCCACGCTCGAGATCGGCTCCGATTGCATGATCCGCGAAGGCGTAACCATGAACCCGGGCACGGAAGGTGGCGGCCTGCGGACGGTCATCGGTGATCGCTGCACCTTCCTGGCGGGCTCCCATGTGGGCCACGATACCAAGGTCGGCAACGACTGCATCCTGTCCAACAACGTCATGCTGGCCGGCCATGTGACGGTCGGCAATTTCGTGATCTTCGGCGGCGGCTCTGCCGTGATCCAGTTCGCGCGCGTGGGCAGCCATGCCTTCGTCGGCGGCATGTCCGGCCTGGAGAATGATCTCATTCCTTACGGCATGGCCATGGGCAACCGCGCGCATCTCGCGGGGCTCAACATCATCGGCATGCGCCGGCGCAACTTCACCCGTGAGCAGATCCACGATATCCGCCGCGCCTATCGTCTTCTGTTTGCGGATGAGGGCACACTGTCCGAGCGCGTCGAGGATGTGGCGGCCGAGTTCCAGAGCCATCCCTTCGTGAATGAGATCCTGGACTTCATCCGCGAGGGCAAGGATCGCTCAATCTGCACGCCGAAGGATCCCGTCGGCAATGCCGGGTGAGGCTCCATGCCACCCGAACACGAGATGATCGCGCGAGGTGGCTCTCAGGGAGCATCTCGCGCTCAATCAGGCGGCCCCATCGCCATCATTGCAGGCGGCGGCCGCCTTCCGATTCAGCTTGTCGAACACCTCGACCGGACGGGTCAGGACTATCGGGTCCTGGCGTTCCGGGGCTTTGCGGCGCCTGAATTGCGCAGGAGGGCTCACGCGAATGTGGACCTCCTCGACCTGAAGACGATCTTGAGCACCCTCGACGGTTGGAAGCCCTCCGCGGTCGCCCTCGCCGGGGCCGTGCGCCGTCCGGGCTTCTCGGCGCTTCTCGGCGCCTATTCGGCGCTCCGCAACATGCAGGAGGTCAAGGAGGTCATCACCCGCGGCGACGATCAGGTGCTGCGCGGGGCGGTGATGCTGATCGAGGAGCGCGGGCACCGCGTGGTCGGCGCGCACGAGCTTGCACCCGATCTCGTCGCAGCCCGCGATCTGCGCGGGGCTCTGGAGCCCGACGAGGACGACCGGCAGGCGATTGCCGTCGGGCTCGATCTTCTCGCTTCGCTTTCTGCCTTCGATATCGGCCAGGGCGCCGTGATCGCCCGCAATCACGTACTGGCGATCGAGGGGCCCGAGGGCACTGATCGCATGCTGGTCCGCGTGGCCGGTCTTCGGCGTTCGTGGTTCGGCCTTCGCCGCCGGAAGGAGGGGGGCGTTTTGATCAAGGCCGCCAAGCGTGGCCAGGACCTGCGGGTCGACATGCCGACCATAGGTCCTAGGACCGTGGTCGAGGCCGCGAAAGCAGGGCTCTCCGGCATCGCCATCGGCGCAGGCTCCACCTTCGTGCTGGAGCAGGAGGAGACCCTGCGGGCCGCCGACCGTCTGGGCCTGTTCCTCATCGCCGTCGATCTGCCCTGGATGGAGAGCATTCGTGGCTGATGCCGAGCCCTTGAACATCTGGATCGTCTCAGGCGAGGAATCCGGCGACCAGCTCGGCGCGAAGCTCATGCGCGCGCTGAAAGCCCGGCTTGGCGCCGAGCGCCTGCGTTTCGGTGGCGTCGGCGGCCACGCCATGGAAGCGGAAGGCCTGAAGAGCCTGTTCCCGCTCGAGGACATCGCCGTCATGGGAATCGTCGCCGTGATCGGTCGGCTGCCGACGATCCTGAACCGGATCAAGGCCACGGCGGATGCCGTCGTTAGCGCTGATCCGGATATCCTCATCATCATCGACAGTCCCGATTTCACCCATCGCGTCGCCAGAGCCGTGCGCAAGCGCGCGCCGCATATTCCGGTGGTCGATTATGTGAGCCCATCGGTCTGGGCCTGGCGGCCGGGACGCGCCGCGAAGATGCGTGCCTATGTGGATCATCTGCTCGCGCTCCTGCCGTTCGAGCCTGACGCCCACAAGCGCCTCGGCGGTCCGCCAACCACCTATGTGGGGCACCCGCTGATCGAGCGCGTGAAGGAGTTCAGGCCCTCCGAAGGCGAGCGCGACCTGCATAGGAACGGTCCGCTCAATCTTCTCGTCCTGCCCGGGAGCCGCCGCTCCGAGGTGAGCCGGCTGCTCGATACTTTCGGCGAGACCTTAAATCTGCTCCAACAGCGCTCGCCGCGCGCTTTCGAGGTGACGGTTCCCGCCGTGCCCCATCTGGTACAGGCGATCCGGGAAGGGACAAGCACGTGGAAGGTGGAGCCGCGCATTGTCGAGGGCGAGGCCGCCAAATGGCAGGCCTTCCGCAGCGCGGACGTGGCGCTCGCGGCATCGGGCACCGTGACGCTCGAACTCGGCCTCTCCGGCATTCCCATGGTGGTGGCCTACAAGGTGTCCAGGATCGAGGCGATCATTCTGCGCCCACTCATCAAGGCACAATCAATTGTGCTCACGAACCTTGTCCTGGGCGAGAACGCGATCCCCGAGTTCATCCAGGACGATTGCACGCCCGAAACGCTGGCGAGGGCGCTGCTGCCGCTGCTGTCCGACACGAAGGAACGTCAGGCGCAGGAGAGAGCGCTGCTACGCCTCGACGAACTGATGCGGATCGGCGACGAGATGCCGAGCGAGCGCGCGGCCCGGATCGTGGATGAGCTTCTTCGCGGCAGAGTCAAAAGCCTTTAAGCCTAGATTCCGCAATTTTGTTTCTTTATCGTTTGCCCACATCCTTTCAGGGCGAGGGCGATGAGAAACAGATGGTTGCAGCGCATGGACATTACGGGTGTCCTTGCAATCGGCTTAATGGTTTCAACGGCCTATGCCGAAGAGTTCAAATGCGAAGGGCCCTTCGCCAGGGATTCGGACCACCAACGGCTCGTCAGCGTCTTCGGGCCGCGGAATGTGGTGAAGTCGGTGGTTTATGAAGAATCCGAGCCGATGAGCGCGAGTACTGTCTTCCCGAAAGATCCGCCTCGGAGTGTCGAGGTCGTCTGGTGGAATGAAAAATCGCGTAAGCAACCGGCCTCCGTTCAAACTTCCGGCAGGAACTGGGTTGGCCCGAAAGGCATCCGCGTGGGCATGACGCTGGATGAGGTCGAGGCTCTGAACGGCAGGCCGTTCACACTTTATGGATTCGGTTGGGATTTCGGTGGAACGAGTTCGGATTGGAAAGGCGGCGAGCTGTCTGCCGTTCCGGGCGGTTGCAGCCTGTTCGTCATCTTCTCACTGGATGAGACGACGAGCGAGGACGCACAGATAAGGGTGTCCAGCGACAGCGAGTTCGCCTCGAACCAGAGCGAGATGAAGGCCGTCCGTCCCAAGGTCGCAAGGATAGGGCTGGCTTTCCCGCAGAAACAATGAAAGGGGCCTTCCGGCCCCTTTCGCTTATCCTTTTCCGACGATGATCTTACCCGCGCTGGGCGAGGGTCACGTAGTTGCGCTCCGGCGAGCCGGTGTAGAGCTGGCGCGGGCGGCCGATGCGCTGGGACGGGTCCTCGATCATCTCGCTCCACTGGGCGATCCAGCCGACCGTGCGGGCCAGCGCGAAGAGCACCGTGAACATGGAGGTCGGGAAGCCCATCGCCTTGAGCGTGATGCCCGAGTAGAAGTCGATGTTCGGATAGAGCTTCTTCTCGATGAAGTAGTCGTCCTTCAGCGCGATCTGCTCGAGCTCCATGGCGACGTCGAGGAGCGGATCGTCCTTGATGCCAAGCTCGCTGAGCACCTCATGCGTGGTCTTCTGCATGATGCGGGCCCGCGGATCGTAGTTCTTATAGACCCGGTGACCGAAGCCCATGAGACGGAACGGATCGTTCTTGTCCTTGGCCTTCTGGATGTACATCGGAATGCGGTCGGGCGTTCCGATCTCTTCCAGCATCTTGAGAGCGGCCTCGTTGGCGCCGCCGTGAGCCGGTCCCCAGAGGCAGGCGATGCCGGCCGCGATGCAGGCGAAGGGATTCGCGCCCGACGAGCCGGCGAGACGCACGGTCGAGGTCGAGGCGTTCTGCTCGTGATCGGCGTGCAGGATGAAGATGCGGTCGAGGGCGCGTGCGAGAACCGGGTTCACCTTGTACTCTTCGCACGGCACGGCGAAGCACATGCGCAGGAAGTTCGAGGTGTAGTCCAGATCGTTCTGCGGATACACGAAGGGCTGGCCGATCGAGTACTTGTAGGCCATCGCCGCGAGCGTCGGCATCTTCGCGATCATGCGCATGGACGCAACCATGCGCTGCTGCGGATCGGAGATGTCGGTGGAGTCGTGATAGAAGGCCGAGAGCGCGCCGACGCAGGCCACCATGATCGCCATCGGGTGGGCGTCGCGGCGGAAGCCGGTGAAGAACCGGTTCATCTGGTCATGTACCATCGTGTGGCGCGTGACACGGTAGTCGAAATCCGCCTTCTGGGCAGCCGTCGGCAACTCTCCGTAGAGAAGCAGATAGCAGGTCTCAAGGAAGTCGCCGTGCTCGGCGAGCTGGTCGATCGGGTAACCCCGATACAGAAGAATGCCCTTGTCACCGTCGATATAGGTGATCTTCGACTCGCAGGATGCGGTCGAGGTGAAGCCCGGGTCGTAGGTGAACATCCCGGTCTGGGCATAAAGCTTTGAAATATCGATGACGCTCGGGCCGATCGTGCCCTCTTTCACCGCTAGATCCACGGCCTTGTTGTCGACTGAGAGTGTGGAGGTGGAACTCATGGGTCTTCGCCCTTTCAGCAGGAGGCCGGGCATAACCTAGAGCAACCAAGGCTTGGGAGGAGAACCTCCGGGCTTGAGCTGCCGGACCGAGGTCAGCCGGTCGGTGGGAGAATGGCGCCTTCGGTAGCTTATCCGTGGGTCACGGGCAAGCACGTCTAAAGGCGGGTGCGCCTGCTATGCGGCAGGCGCATTCTTCAGTTGGTCCTGAATGCGCAACAGGGTTTCCTCTTTGCCGAGCACCGCCATCACGTCAAACAGACCAGGGGAGGTGGCCCGGCCCGTGAGCGCCGCGCGCAGGGGCTGTGCCACCTGTCCGAGCTTGGCGCCGATCGACTCCGCGTGCTCACGCACCACGGTTTCGACGCTCTGGCTGTTCCAGTCGGAGACACCCTGCAGCTTCTCGGCGATGCCAACCAGACGGGCGCGTCCGTCGGCGAGGAGGCTGGCGGCCTTCTCGTCGAGCTTCAGCGGGCGCTGGGCATAGAGATAGTAGGCGCTGTCGAGCAGCTCCACGAGGGTCTTGGCGCGCTCCTTCAGGCCCGGCATGGCGGCGATCAGCTTATCACGCAGGGCCGGGGTGAACTTGCGGCCCAGATGATGCTCGTCGCCGCCGAGTTCCGGCAGCAGATCCTCGAGGGCATTCACCAGCCGCTCGTTGTCGGCTTGGCGCATATAGTAACCGTTGAGGTTCTCCAGCTTCGCGAAATCGAAGCGGGCCGGCGAACGGCCGATATTTTCGAGGCTGAAGGCTTCGATCATTTCCTGCGTCGAAAAGATCTCCTGATCGCCATGGCTCCAGCCGAGACGCACGAGGTAGTTGCGCAGGGCCTCCGGGAGGTAGCCCATGCTGCGATAGGCCTCCACGCCGAGCGCGCCGTGGCGCTTGGAGAGCTTGGCGCCGTCCGGGCCATGGATCAGGGGGATATGCGCCATCTTCGGCACGTCCCAGCCCATCGCCTGGTAAATCTGCGTCTGGCGAGCGGCATTCGTCAGATGGTCGTCGCCGCGGATCACATGCGTGATGCCCATATCGTGATCGTCCACCACCACGGCGAGCATGTAGGTGGGCGTGCCGTCGGAGCGCAGCAGCACGAGATCATCGAGATCCTTGTTCTGCCAGACCACACGGCCCTGCACCAGGTCGTCCACCACCGTCTCGCCCTCGGTGGGGGCCTTGAGGCGGATCACGGGCTTCACGTCCTTCGGAGCCTCGGAGGGATCGCGGTCGCGCCACCGGCCATCATAGCGGGAAGGGCGGCCTTCCCGGCGGGCCGTCTCGCGCATCTCCTCCAGCTCCTGCGGAGTGGCGTAGCAATAATACGCCTTTCCCTTGGCCAGCAGAGTCTCGGCGACCTCGCGGTGACGGGCTGCGCGGGAGAACTGGTAGACCACGTCGCCATCCCAGTCGAGCCCGAGCCACTTCAGGCCGTCGAGAATCGCCGTGATGGCGGCATCCGTGGAGCGTTCCCGGTCCGTGTCCTCGATGCGCAGGAGCATCTTGCCTCCATGCCGCTTGGCATAGAGCCAGTTGAACAGGGCCGTGCGTCCCCCGCCGATATGCAGGAAGCCGGTGGGCGAGGGAGCGAAGCGGGTGACGACGGTCATCGCAGGAACCTTAGCTGAAATTCTTGAGTATTGGCGCGGTCTTGGGCGCCTGACGCGCGTTCGTCCGGCTCATCCACAGGGCGGTTTGGGCCGGAGCTTGCGCTCGTCTAGCATGCAACAGACCCCGCGTTAAGCCGAAGCCATGACCGAGTATAACAATGGGGAGCAGAACCGGATCCCGCGCAGCCCCGCGCGGGCGTTGGCGCTGCAGTGGCCGTTCGGGCTGGCGCTGGACTGGAACGCTCTGGACTGGCGCGGATGGTGGGGCCGGTGCCTTGCCCAGGAGATCGAGCAGCGGAGGCTTTTTCCCTGGCTCGCCGTCTATTTCGGGCTTGGCATCGTGCTGTTCTTCCAGGCCGAGCGGCCGGCGCTCTGGGCTCCCCTCGGAGCGTTGGCGCTGTGCGGAACGGCAGCCTATCGGTTCCGCCACAACCTGACCGCGCTGGCCGCCTGTGCGGCTCTTGGCGCCGTCTTCGCCGGGTTTTCGGCCGGTATCGTCCGAACGCGCAGCGTCGCGGCCCCGGTTCTCTCCCGCACGATGATCGTGCCGCTGTCCGGTTTCATCGAAGCCGTGGAGGATCGGGAGGAGGGCAAGCGCCTCCTGCTGCGCGTCGTTTCCCTTCAAGGCGTCAGCGAGACGGAGCGGCCGGAGCGGGTTCGGGTCTCGGCGCGAAGGGCAGGCGATCTCGCGGCGGGCCAGTTCATCACCGGGACCGCCCGTCTTCTGCCGCCACCGCAGCCGGCCTGGCCCGGAGGATACGACTTCGCCCGCGACGCCTATTACAAGGGTATCGGCGCCGTGGGCTCCTTCACCGGGGCGATCCGTGTGGCCGAGCCGCCGGCGCCTCCTGACTGGTCCCTGTGGCTGGCCGCGCAGGTGGACGAAGCGCGCAACGCGCTCACCCACCGCATCGCCTCCGCCATTGGCGGCGCGGCGGGCGGCGTGGGGGCCGCCCTCGTCACAGGCAAGCGGGGGCTGATCCCCGAGCCGACGAACGATGTCCTGCGCGCGGCGGGCATCTACCACATCGTATCCATCTCCGGGCTGCACATGGTGCTGGCGGCCGGCACGTTCTTCTGGCTCGTGCGGGCTCTCCTGGCGCTGGTCCCGTCTCTCGCGCTGGCCTGGCCCGTGAAGAGGATCGCCGCCGTCGCCGCGATGGTCGGCGCAACCGCCTATTGCATCTTCTCGGGCTCGGATGTGGCGACCGAACGCTCGCTCGTCATGACTCTCGTCATGTTTGGTGCCGTGCTGGCGGATCGTCCCGCGCTCAGCATGCGCAATCTTGCGATTGCCGCCGTCATCGTGCTCGCGCGGGAGCCGGAAGCGTTGCTGGGACCGAGTTTCCAGATGTCGTTCGGCGCCGTCGCCGCGATGATGGCCCTCGTCCCGCTGATGCAGTGGCGCACGGCTGAAACTGCGCCCGCCACCATGATCGAGAGGGCGCTTTCCTGGATCGGCCGCTCGGCCCTTGGCCTGATCACGACGACGCTTGTCGCGAGCGTCGCAACGGCGCCCTTCGCGGCCTATCACTTTCAGAGCCTCAATCCCTATGGCCTGATCGGTAACGCACTCGCCTTACCGCTCGTCTCGCTCGTCGTCATGCCCGCAGCGGTTCTCGGTGTGCTGGCCTATCCGTTCGGCCTCGATGCGCCGATCTGGGCCATGATGGGGATCGCGGTCGCGAAGGTGCTCGACGTCTCGGCATGGGTCGGCGGGTTCAGCGGCTCGACCGTCGTGGTGCCCGCCCTCGGCGCCGGTGCTCTGGCTTTGCTCAGTGCGGGCCTTCTTCTCCTGACGGTACCGGTGTCCCACCTGCGGTGGATCGCGCTTGGTCCCGTCTGCGCCGGGTTGGTCGCGGCCGCCGTACCGCACCGCTACGACATCTATGTGGACCGGGATGGGGCGGGAGCCGCGATCCGCAACGCGCAAGGGAGGCTTACGCTCGTGGGAAGGCCATCGGATTTCGTGACTGAGCAATGGCTGCGGGCGGATGGTGACGGGCGCAGTGCCGATGACCCTTCGCTGCGGCAGGCGGCCCGCTGCGACAGGCTGGGATGCGTGGTCGAGACGGGCTCTCGCCGCGCCGTCGCTTTCGTGCGGGACTTCGCAGGCTTCGAGGAGGATTGCGGCCGCGCAGCCGTCGTCGTCACGCGACTCGATGCGCCGCCGACATGCACCGCACCCGTGGTGCTGGATCGCAAGGCGCTGGCGGAACGTGGCGCGACAGCCCTTCGCCTCACGCCGGAGGCCGCGGAGGCGCAATCGGTGAAAAGGGGACGCGAGGTCAGGCCCTGGGCCGCGACGGAATTCGCGGAGGCCGTCCCCGCTCAGGAGAGACCGCGCCAGGCGCGGCCCGTACCTGAGCAGGATATTCCGGAGGATCCGCTCAGTAGCGGCGAACCAGACTGACGAGCTTGCCCTGGATCTTCACCCGGTCGGGACCGAGCACGCGGGTCTCGTAGGCCTGGTTGGCGGCTTCGAGGGCGATCGAGGAACCCCGGCGGCGGAAGCGCTTGAGGGTCGCCTCCTCGTCGTCGATGAGCGCCACGACGATGTCACCCGTATTGGCCGTATCCTGCCGGCGGATCACCACGAGGTCGCCGTCGAGAATGCCGGCCTCCACCATCGAGTCGCCCCGCACCTCCAGGGCGAAATGGTCGCCCTGCGTGAGGAAGTCGCCCGAGAGGGTGACCGAATGGCTGCGGTTCTGGATCGCGGAGATCGGCGTACCGGCAGCGATCCGGCCCATGACCGGGATCGTGGCGGTGTCGCGATGCCGTTCCTCGGCGGCGGGTTGGGACGCCGGCTTCTTGTCCGTGAGGCCGCCCTCGACCACGCTCGGCGTGAACCGACGCTGGCCCGCGGTCGCCCCGACGGATTCGGGCAGGCGGATCACCTCGAGGGCACGGGCCCGATTCGGCAGCCGGCGGATGAAGCCGCGCTCCTCGAGCGCCGTGATGAGGCGATGGATGCCGGATTTCGACTTGAGGTCGAGCGCATCCTTCATCTCGTCGAAGGACGGCGGGACCCCGGTTTCACGCAGCCGCTCATGAATGAAGCGGAGCAATTCGTGCTGCTTGCGCGTGAGCATGACAGACCTTTACTGCTCCCGAATGGAGCGTTCTGGAAAACAAAGCAAGAACAAGATAGCTGTTCCCGCTGTGTTCTGCAAGCCCATGCTCAAGCTAAAGCGGAGTTTCTTGGAAAATAAAGCAATAGCGGGGTCGTAATCCCCAGAAACCGAAGGTGAAGATAAGTGATTCCCGGTCTTCCCGACAGGTTTCTGCTTCCCATCAACAGAATCGCGCGAGTCGGATGATCCGGCAGGGCTCTCCGGCCTGCGCGGCCGGGGCATGGGGCGGCCTGACGAGGAGGGCTTCCGACCGTTCCAGAATGCTCAGCATCGAGGAATCCTGAATCAGGTGCGGCGTGGCGACCGGGAGCGGGATCCGCTCGGGGCGCTGGGTGAGGGCGACCTCGAACTCCTCGCAGGACAGCGAGGCCCGCATGTAGTCCTGGCGCGGGCCGTTGGCGGGAAGGTCCGCGCCGAGAATGGCGGTTTCGGTCGGGTCGGCATCGGGCTGCGCGTCACCCAGCAAGGCACGGATGGCGGGGACCAGGAAGAGCACGGCGCAGACGAGGGAGGAGACCGGGTTGCCCGGAAGGCCCAGGAGCAGCGTGTCCCCGAGCTTGCCATGCATCAGCGGCTTGCCGGGGCGGAGCGCCACGCGCCAGAAGCCAAGCGCCATGCCCTGCCGCTGCAGCGCCTGCTGCACGAGATCGTGCTCGCCCACCGAGGCTCCGCCGAGCGTCACAAGGATGTCGGCCTTTGCATCGCGGGCGGCCTGGATCCGCTCTTCGAGGGATTCGAGCGTGTCGCGCGCGATGCCGAGATCGATGGGCTCACCGCCCGCCTTCTCGACCATCACCGCCGTCGCGGGAAGGCTTGATGCGGTGATCTGATCGGGGTTGGGGGTCTCGCCCGCCCGCACGAGCTCGTCCCCGGTGGCGAGGATGGCGACACGCGGCTTGCGGCGCACGGGCAGGGTGCCATGGCCCATGGCGGCGGCGAGCGCGACATGCCGCGCGTCGAGGCAGAGGCCGGCCTGCAGAAGCACATCGCCCGCCGCGAAATCGAGCCCGGCCTTGCGGATATGCTGTCCGGGGCGCGGGCGCTCCTTGACGGTCACCCGATCGCCCGAGCGCCCCGTGTCTTCCTGGATCACGATGGTGTCCGCGCCGTCGGGCAGCGGAGCGCCGGTGAAGATGCGCACGGCCTGCTGCGCCCCGACGGCTCCGTCGAAGCGTTGGCCCGCGGCGCTCGTGCCGATCACCTGGAAGGTCGCGGGCACCTGGTCCGCATCGGCTCCGCGAAGGGCATAGCCATCCATGGCGGAGGCGGGGAAGGGCGGCTGGTCGCGCAGGGCGCTCACGTCCTCGGCGAGGGCGCGGCCTGCGCAGGAGGCAAGCGGCACATGTTCGACGGAGACCGGCTTCTCGACGCTTGCCAGCACAAGGGACAGAGCATCTTCGACCGAAATCAGACTCATGGCGTCTCATACATCCCTGAGCGTCCGCCGCTTTTCATGCGAAGGCGCACATTCTCGATGCGCATGCCTTTGTCGGCGGCCTTCACCATGTCGTAGATCGTGAGGCACGCGATGGAAACGGCGGTCAGCGCCTCCATCTCGACGCCGGTCTGGCCCGATACCTTCACCTCCGCCGTGACACGCACGCCCGGAAGCGCGTCGTCGAGCGCGCAATCGACCTTCACCTTGGAAATGAGGAGCGGATGGCAGAGCGGAATCAGCTCATGGGTCCGCTTCGAGGCCATGATGCCGGCAAGGCGCGCGGTGCCGAGCACGTCGCCCTTCTTCGCATCGCCCTGGCGGATCAGCGCGAGCGTCTCCGGCAGCATCACCACGCATCCTTCGGCGATCGCGGTGCGGCTGGTGACGTCCTTGTCCGAGACGTCGACCATGTTGGCCTCGCCGCTCGCGTCGAGATGCGTGAGGCGGGTCATGCCGCTTCGCCGAACAGCAGGCGCCGGGTGGCCGCTGTCACATCGGCCTGACGCATCAGGCTCTCGCCAACGAGGAAAGTACGGATATTCGCCTTCTGCAGGCGTTCGATGTCGGCGAAGGCGAAGATGCCGCTCTCGCCGACGATGATGCGGTCCGAGGGGATAAGGGGAGCAAGCTCCTCGCTGACCGTCAGCGACACCTCGAAGGTGCGCAGGTTGCGGTTGTTGATGCCGATGAGCTTCGTGCCGAGCGGGATGGCCCGTTCGAGTTCAGCGCGGTCATGCACCTCGACGAGCACATCCATGCCGAGCTGGTGCGCGGCGTCGATCAGCGCGCGGGCTTCATCGTCCGATACGCTCGCCATGATGACGAGGATGCAATCCGCGCCCCAGGCGCGCGCCTCATAGACCTGATAGGGCTCGAACAGGAAATCCTTGCGCAGGGCCGGAAGACCGGAGGCCTCGCGCGCCTGGCTCAGATATTCGGGCTTGCCCTGGAACGACGGCTCGTCGGTGAGCACCGAAAGACAGGTCGCTCCGCCATCCGCATAGGCCTTGGCGAGGCTCGGCGGATCGAAATCCGCACGGATGAGGCCCTTCGAGGGGCTCGCCTTCTTCACCTCGGCGATGAGGGCCGGGCGGCCCTGGGCGAGATGTCGCTCGATCGCGTTCGCGAAGCCGCGCGGGGCGGGAGCGGCGAGCGCGCGGCGTTTCATCTCCTCCAAAGGAATGGCCGCTTTCGCCGCCGCGATTTCCTGCCGCTTGTAGGCTTCGATCCTGCTGAGCACATCCGTCATTGCGATGCCTCACGCATTCGAGACTGTGACGAGGCGTTCCAGCGTGCCCTTCGCGGCGCCGCTGTCGAGCGCCTGCGAGGCGCGCTCCACACCGTCGCGCAGGTTCGCGGCCGCCTCCGCGATCACGAGAGAGGCGGCGGCATTGAGGATCGCCACGTCGCGATAGGCGTTGCGCGCCCCGTCGAGGACAGCGCGCAGGGCCCGCGCATTATGCTCCGGGTCGCCGCCCTTCAGGTCTTCGAGCTTCGATGTCGGCAGGCCCACATCCTCAGGCGTCACGGTGAAGCGGCGGATCGTGCCGTTTTCGAGGGTGGCCACGAAGGTCGGGCCCGTCGTCGTCATCTCGTCGAGGCCATCCGAGCCATGCACGGTCCAGACCCTGCGGGATCCGAGTTCCTTCAGAACCTGTGTCAGCGGTTCGAGCCAGGCTTCCGAGAACACGCCGAGGAGCTGGTTCTTCACGCTCGCCGGATTGGCGAGGGGGCCGAGCAGGTTGAAGATCGTGCGGGTGCCGAGCTCCACGCGGACGGGCGCCACGTGGCGCATGGCGGCGTGGTGGGTCTGGGCGAACATGAAGCAGACGCCGGCCTCCTTCACGCAGCGCGCCAGGTCCTGCGGGTCGAGGCCGAGCTTCACGCCGAGGCTCGAAAGCACGTCCGCCGTGCCGGATTTCGAGGAGGCGGCACGATTGCCGTGCTTGGCCACCGGCACGCCGCAGGCGGCCACGATGATCGAGGCGAGGGTCGAGATGTTGTAGCTGCCGGAATGGTCGCCGCCCGTGCCGACGATGTCGATGGCATTGTCGGGTGCCGTCACCGGCAGCATGCGGCCGCGCATGGCGGTCACCGCGCCGACGATCTCGTCGAGCGCCTCGCCGCGAACGCGCAGGGCCATCAGGAACGCGCCGCCCTGCGCCGGCGTAACCTCGCCGGAGAGCAGATCGTCAAAGGCCGATCGCGCCTCGTCCCGCGTCAGCGATGCGCCGGTAGCGACCTTGGCGAGATAGGACTTGAAGGATTCCATTGGGGTCATGCCTTGGGTTTCAAGCGCTGCTCGGATCGCCCGCGCGGTGGCTGGCGTTCCAGGCGGCTGCGAGATCGAAGAAGTTGCGCATGATCGTGGCGCCGTGCTCCGAGAGGATGCTCTCCGGATGGAACTGCACGCCGTGGATCGGCAGGGAGCGATGGGAGAGGCCCATCACGAGGCCGTCGGCAGTCTCGGCCGTGACCATGAGCTCGTCGGGGCAGGTCTCCCGGTCAACGATCAGCGAGTGATATCGGGTCGCCTTGAACGGCCCGTTGATGCCGCGGAACACCGCCTGTCCGGAATGCTCCACCTCGGACACCTTGCCGTGCATGGGCAGCGGTGCGCGCGAAACCGTGCCGCCGAAGACCTGACCGATGGTCTGCAGGCCGAGGCAGACGCCGAAGGTCGGAATCGTCGGCGAGACGCGCTGCACGAGGTCGAGGCAGATGCCCGCCTCGTTGGGCGTGCAGGGGCCCGGCGAGAGCACGATCGCGTCCGGCGCGGAGGCCAGGACCTCGTCGGTGGTGATCGCGTCGTTGCGCACCACCTGCACTGAGGTGGCGAGAGGGCCGAGCAGATGCACCAGATTCCAGGTGAAGCTGTCGTAATTGTCGATCACGAGAACGTGGGTCATGGCGCACCGACGTTCGCGTAATGAACGGGTGCGGTCAAGGGAGCCGTTGCCATGCTCATTGGCCGATCCTCGCCTGGCTTGCGAACCGCACGGCCTCCTCGGCCGCCCGGAACAGGGCCTTGGACTTGTTGATGCATTCCTGCTGCTCGGAGGCAGGGTCGGAATCGTACACGATGCCGGCGCCGGCCTGGACCGCCATGCGCCCGTCCTTCACCACGGCGGTGCGCAGCACGATGCAGGTGTCCATCTCGCCGTTCGCGCCGAAATAGCCGATGCAGCCGGCGTAGGGCCCGCGCTTGTCCTTTTCGAGTTCGTCGATGATCTGCATGGCGCGCACCTTCGGCGCTCCCGAGACGGTGCCGGCCGGGAAGCCCGCCACGAGCGCATCGAGCGCGTCGAAGCTGGGATCGAGGAGGCCCTCAACGTTCGAGACGATGTGCATCACCTGGCTGTAATATTCGAGGAAGAAGGAATCCGTGACCTGCACGGTGCCCATCTCCGCCACGCGGCCCACATCGTTGCGCCCGAGATCGAGCAGCATCAGGTGCTCGGCGCGTTCCTTCTGGTCGGCGAGAAGGCTTTCCGCATGGGCGCGGTCCTCGGCCGCGGTCGCACCGCGCGGGCGCGTTCCGGCGATGGGGCGGATCGTGACCTTGCCGTCGCGCACGCGCACCAGGATTTCCGGCGAGGAGCAGACGATCTGGAAATCCTCGAAATCGAGATAGCAGAGGAACGGCGCCGGATTGACCCGGCGCAGCGAGCGGTAGAGCGCGAAGGCCGGAAGCGGGAAGGCGGCCTCGAAACGCTGGGACAACACGACCTGGAAGATGTCGCCGGCGCGGATGTATTCCTTCGCCTTCGCCACCATGGCCTCGAATTCCTCAGGCGTCGTGTTCGACACCGGCGGATCGAAATGGATGGCGGACGGATCGCTGCGGTCCTCGATGGGAAGCGGCTGTTCGAGGGCCTGGGTCACCTCGTCGATCCGCGCGAGCGCCGCCTCATAGGCCGCTTTCGCGGGGACATTCGTCAGCGGACGCACCGGCGTGATGAGAGAGATTTCGTCCTTCACCGCGTCGAACACCACCATCACGGTCGGCCTGATGAGGATGGCGTCGGGCACCTTGAGGACGTCGGGATTCGGCTCGGCGAGGCGCTCCATCTGGCGCACCATGTCGTAGCCCAGATAACCGAAGAGGCCCGCCGCCATGGGCGGCAGGTCGTCCGAGAGCGGCAGGGCGCTTTCCTTGATCAGCGCCCGCAGGCTCTCGAGGGGCGGGCGCTCGTCAGGGACGAACTGCCTGTCCCGGGAGAGGGCATTGCGGTCGATGGAAGCCTTCCCGTCCTGGCAGCGCCACAGGAGATCCGGATCCAGCCCGATCATCGAGAAGCGGCCGCGGGTGGCGCCGCCCTCGACGGATTCCAGCAGAAAGGCCGCGCCCTTCCGATGGTGCCGCAGCTTGATGAAGGCTGCGACGGGGGTGAGCAGATCGCCCACGAGAGTGGCGCGCAGGACACCTGCCTCACCCTCTCCATAGGCCTTGGCGAACGTCTCGAAATCGGGCGCAATGCTCATGGATCAGAATTCACCGCTTCCGGTCGCCTGCCGCAGGGCCTGCTGGTTGATGGTGACGCCGAGATCCTGACGGGCCTGGGCGATGTACTGGTTGAGCAGGTCGTCGCCCATGCCGTTGCGCAGCTGGTTCTCGATGTTCTCCACCTGTTGCGACGTCGAGGGCAGGGGCGGGACGGTGGCCGTGGCGACCTTGTAGACCGCGCGGGAATCCGCCGTAGTCGCCGCGTGTCCCGCCTTGCCGACGGGCGTGGCGAAGATGCGGTTCACGGCTTCGGCCGAGAGGTCGTCCTTGGCGGCGTTACGGGCAAGGTCCGTGCCCGTCTTCACCGGAGCATTCAGCTCCTGGGCCAAGGCCTCGATGGTCTCGCCCTTCTCGAGGCGCTCGGTGAGTTCACGGGCCTTCTCGGAGAGGCGCTGGCTCACCTGATCGTCCCGCCATTCCTTCGTCACCTGATCGCGCACCTCGTCGAGGGTCTTCTCGCGGGAGGGCTCGATGCCGGTCACGTCGAACCAGACATAACCGGTGGCCACGCGCAGGGCCTCGTTGTCGACGCCGATGTCAGAGGCGAAGGCCGCCTTGGTCACGGCGTCGCGCTCAGGCACGGTCACCGGGTTGCCGGCCTTGTCCTGACCCTGTGCGTCCATGGCAGGGATTTGCACGAGGGCGAGGCCCTTCTCCTTGGCGATGTCAGCGAGGGGCTTGGCTCCGGCACGCAGATCCTCGATCTCGTCGTGGATCCGCTCGATCTGGCTCTGAGCGCGCTCGCGGGCGATCTCGCTCCGAACCTCCGCTGCAACCTCCTCGAAGGCGCGCACGGATTCGGGTTGAATCTGAGTGACGCGCAGAAGAACCGGGCCGAAGCGGCCCTGGACGGGTTCGCTGACGCCGTTCTCCGGCAGGCCGAAGGCGGCTTCTGCGACGGTGGGATCGAGCATCTCGCTCTTGGCGAAGGTGCCGAGCTCGAGGCCCGTGGTGGAAACGCCGCGCTCCGCAGCGACGGATTCGAAGGTCGCGCCGTCCTTGATCTTGGCGGCGGCCGCCTGCGCATCCTCCAGCGAGGTGAAGGGGATCTGCTGGATGGTGCGGCGCTCCGGCTGGCCATACTTGGCCTTCTGCTGCTCATAGCGCTGGCGGGCATCGGCCTCGGACACGTCGTCCGGCTTCGCGATGGCGGCGGCATCCAGCGCCATCACGGTCACGGCCCGGTACTCCGGAGCCCGGTATGTGGCCTTGCGCTCCTCGTAGAAGCTCTGGAGCTGCTCGGCGGTCGGGGCGAGGATGTCGCCCGCCATGGCCGGGGTCAGAACGAAATACGAGGCGCTGCGGCGCTCGCTGGCATAGCGGTGCATGGCGTCCTTCGCCGCTGCCGGGACGGTGACGTTGCCGGCCAGGGCATCGGCGAGATGGGCACGGGCCATGGCCGCGCGCTGCTCCTGCACGAATCCGGCTTCGGAGAGGCCCACATTGCGCAGCGCCTGATCGAACAGGGCCCGGTTGAACTGGCCGTCGGTCCCCTTGAAGGCCGGATTGTCCATGATCGAACGCGCCACGAGTTCGTCGGAGACGGAGAGCCCGAGGCCCTTCACCTCCTCGGTCATCACGGCCTCGGTGATGAGGCTGTTGATCACCTGCTGGTCGAGACCGAGCATGCGGGCCTGCTCGGGGGTGATCACCGTGCGGAACTGGCGGCCCAGCTGCTGGAGCTGGTTGGTATAGGCATTGCGTACCTGGTTGACCGTGATCTCGGTCTTGCCCACCTCGGCGACCGTGGATTCCGGCCGCGTGCGGAAAATGTCGCCGATTCCCCAGATGGCGAAACTGACGATCAAGGCGCCGAAAAAGACGGTGGCGATGATTTTGCCGACCAGGGTCTGCCCAGCCTTGCGCATGTTCCGAAGCATCGTGAACCCGTTCTGAAAAAACTCGTTAAACAGGCCGATACCCCATCACAGGTCCTGGGAAAAGGGCAAGTCCGGTTGAAACAAGCCTCAAGGCTCTGCTACTGCCAAGTTATCAAGCGCGACAGGAGTGTCTGAATGAGCGTCGATCGGCCGCGCCCGCTGGTGGCGGGAAACTGGAAAATGAACGGATTGCTGAGGTCCTCGTCCAAGGTTCTGGGCGAGGTCCATGCCGGCTACACCCCGGGCCTCAGGGCCAAGGTCGACCTCGTCGTATGCCCGCCGGCGACGCTCGTCTCCACCTTCGCTCACATGTCCGTGGGCACCCGCGTCGCGATCGGCGGCCAGGATTGCCATGCCAAGGAATCGGGCGCCTACACGGGTGACCTCTCGGCCGAAATGCTGTCCGATGCGGGCGCGACCTATGTGATCGTCGGCCATTCCGAGCGCCGGCAGTACCACAAGGAAAAGGATGCGGATGTCTGCGCCAAGGCAGTCGCAGCCCATCGGGCAGGGCTCACGGCTATCGTCTGCGTGGGCGAAACCCGCGAGGAACGCGAGGCCGGAAAGACCATCGCCGTGGTCCGAAAGCAGCTGCGCGGCTCGATCCCGGCCGATTCCTCCAGCCACAACCTCGTGGTCGCCTATGAGCCCGTCTGGGCCATTGGAACCGGACTCACTCCGACCGCGGCCGATGTGGCCGAGGTGCACGCCGCGATCCGCGAGGAGCTTAAGCGGCTCGTGGGCAAAGCCGACTATAATAATGTCCGCATTCTCTATGGCGGGTCCGTGAAGCCCTCGAACGCCGCCGAACTGATGGCGGTGGAGAACGTCAATGGCGCTCTGGTGGGCGGTGCGAGCCTGGTCGCCGCCGATTTCCTTGCGATCGCCGGGGCTTATCTCGGGTAGGTCCGCGGACTCCCGTCCAGCCGGATCGAGGACAAGGCAAGGCGCTTCAACAACAAAAGCGCTCTTGCGGGTCTTTGATCCTGCGCCCACCTATGCTACAGGCCGCCGCAACGAACGGATTGCGAGCGGCTGACGCATTTTCAAGCGCAGCCGCTTGAGGTTTTTGGAACGATGCAAACAGTTCTCATCATAGTCCACCTGATCATCGTGCTCGCCCTGATCGGCGTGGTTCTCCTGCAGCGCTCCGAGGGCGGCGGCATGGGTCTCGGCGGCGGCGGCGGCGGGGTGTCCGGCTTCATGACCGGCCGCGGCCAGGCCAACGCGCTCACCCGCGCCACGGCGATTCTCGCTGGGCTGTTCTTCGTCACGAGCATCGCGCTCACCGTCATGGCGACCTCCAGCCGCGGTCCTCGCTCGATCTTCGACGGCGCCGCCCCGGCGGCTCCCTCCGGCCAGCAGGCTCCCGCGGCTCCGCAGGGCGGCAACGTGCTCGAGCAGCTGCAGCGCCTCCAGGGCGACCAACCTGCGGCACCCGCTCCGAGCGGCGCTCCGGCGCCGGCGCCCGCAGCGCCGCAGCAGTAAGCCAAGCAGTAGGGCCGGAACACCGGCCCTCTTCTTTTGTGGATGGATTTGGGGTGCAACGATTCGCGCATTGCGAATCGACGCTCCGCATTGATGGATAGGGGTCCATGACGCGGTACGTATTTATCACCGGCGGCGTGGTGTCTTCGCTCGGCAAGGGTCTGGCTTCAGCGGCCCTGGGGGCGCTTCTCCAAGCTCGCGGCTACAAGGTCAGGCTTCGCAAGCTCGACCCATATCTCAACGTCGATCCGGGGACGATGAGCCCCTATCAGCACGGCGAGGTCTTCGTGACCGACGACGGTGCCGAGACCGACCTGGATCTGGGCCATTACGAGCGCTTCACCGGGGTTCCGGCCACCAAGGCCGACAACATCACCACGGGCCGGATCTATCTCGACATCATCACGAAGGAGCGGCGCGGCGACTATCTCGGCGCGACGATCCAGGTGATTCCGCACGTGACGAACGCGATCAAGGACTTCGTGCTCACCGGCAACGAGGGCTTTGACTTCGTCCTCGTCGAGATCGGCGGCACGGTCGGCGACATCGAGGGATTGCCGTTCTTCGAGGCGATCCGCCAGCTCGGCAATGACCTGCCGCGCGGTCAGGCGATCTACGTGCATCTGACGCTTCTGCCGTTCATCCCGTCCGCGGGCGAGCTGAAGACGAAACCCACCCAGCACTCCGTCGCCGAGCTGCGCTCCATCGGCATCCAGCCCGACATCCTGCTCTGCCGCACCGATCGCGAGATCCCGAAGGACGAGCGCCGGAAGCTCGCCCTGTTCTGTAATGTCCGTGAGACGGCGGTGATCGAGGCCCGCGACGCGCGCTCCATCTATGACGTGCCGCTGGCCTATCACGAGGCGGGCCTCGACAGCGAAGTTCTGGCCGCCTTCGGTCTCGACAACGCGAAGACGCCGGATTTGACCCGCTGGACCAGCATTTCCGAGCGCGTGCACAATCCGGAAGGCGAGGTGAACATCGCAGTCGTCGGCAAGTACACGGGCCTGAAGGACGCCTACAAGTCGCTCATCGAGTCGCTGCACCACGGCGGCATCGCCAACCAGGTGAAGGTGAACCTGCACTGGATCGAGAGCGAGATCTTCGAGAAGGAAGATCCGGCTCCGTTCCTCGAGGGCATCCACGGCATCATGGTTCCGGGCGGCTTCGGCCAGCGCGGCGCGGAAGGCAAGATCCGGGCGGCCCAGTTCGCCCGCGAGCGCAAGGTGCCGTATTTCGGCATCTGCTTCGGCATGCAGATGGCCGTGATCGAGGCCGCCCGCTCGCTCGCCGGCATCAAGGAGGCGAACTCCACCGAGTTCGGCCCGACCCCTGAGCCGGTCGTGGGCATCCTCACCGAATGGCTGCGCGGAAACGAGCTCGAGAAGCGCGTCGCAGGTGGCGATCTCGGCGGCACCATGCGTCTCGGCGCCTATCAGGCCAAGCTCACGCCAGGCAGCAAGGTCGCGCAGATCTACGGCGGCACGGAGATCTCCGAGCGCCATCGCCACCGCTATGAAGTCAACATGTCCTACCGCGAGAGGCTGGAGGCCAAGGGCCTGCGCTTCTCCGGCGTCTCGCCTGACGGCGTCCTGCCGGAGATCGTGGAGTACGAGGACCATCCCTGGTTCATCGGCGTCCAGTACCATCCGGAGCTGAAGTCGCGCCCCTTCGAGCCGCACCCGCTCTTCAAGAGCTTCATCCACGCGGCAGTGGAACAGAGCCGACTGGTCTGACACGAAATGCGAAAGCGCCGGCTGGATCCTCCGCCGGCGCTTTTGTTTTCCTTTCCGGTGGCGCCCTAAGGCACCGGAGCCCAAAGGGGATTCCACGTTTGGGACCCAATCCGATGCTTCTTCTTTCAAGAGACCATCGTTTGAGCGGACCCGAAGGGCAGCCTCAGCAATAACCGGGTCCACTTTTCCGTAGGATGCTCTAGGTAAACCGCACAGCCGACAGGAAAGTGCTTGATGCCGCGCCGGATCGATCATCTCGTCATTGCCGTCCAGGACCTCGAGAAATGCGCCGAGTTCTATCGACGTCTCGGCTTCCAGGTGGGCGCGCGAAACCGGCATGCCTGGGGCACCGAGAATCGGCTCGTCCAGTTTCCGGGCACTTTCCTCGAATTGATCACGGTGGGCGAGGGGGCCCATATCCCGTCGCAGAAGCCGGGCCAGTTCAGCTTCGGAGCCTTCGTTCAGGACTATCTGAAGCACCGCGAAGGCCTCGCCATGCTGGTGCTCGACAGCCGGGATGCGAAGGCGGATGCGGCTGAGTTCGCCCGGAAGGGGATCGGCTCATTCGAGCCCTTCCATTTCGAAAGGACCGGCAGAAAGCCCGACGGCAGCGAGACGAAGGTCGCCTTCACGCTGGCCTTCGCCACCCTGCCGTCAGCTGCGAGGGCCGGCTTCTTCGTGTGCCAGCAGCACTATCCGGAGAACTTCTGGAACCCGGCCTTCCAGGTTCACGAGAACGGGGCCACGGGCCTCGTGACGGTAGCCCTGGCGGCGCCCGAGCCGGATTCCTGCAAGCAGTTCCTGACCGACTTCACCGACTCGATTCCGACGAGCCCCGCCCTGCACGACCTCTCGTTCCGCCTTGCCGACGCCCATCTGGACGTGATGACACCGGACGATGCGGCCGAGAGCTATGTGTCGGTCGAAGCCGAACTCGATCAGCCCTCCTTTGTCGCCTTCTGCGTGCGGGTGCCGGACATCCATGATCAGGCCAAGCGGCTGGACGCGACGGAGATTCCTTATCAGCATGTCGGGAGCAGGCTCGTCGTGCCGGCGAGCGCCGCCCACGGCGTCGCCATCGCTTTCGAGCCAACGCAAAATTAACCATGTGCCCCTAAGGATATTGAGACATTGGTCTCAAGGGGCACAACGTGACCTCCATTCTCGCGGGCTTGCTCGACTTCCTGATTTTCTTCGTCATCGCCATTGCCCTCGTGGCGCTGTATCTCGCCATCTACACGCTGGCGACGATGCACAACGAGTTCGCGCTGATCCGCCAGAACGTGATCTCCGCCTCGACGGCCCTTGGTTTCAGCCTCGTCGGCTTCGCGCTGCCGCTCGGCAGCGCCATCGTTCATGCACGCACCATCACCGACCTGCTCGTGTGGGGCCTTGTCGCCCTGGTGGTGCAGATCGTCGTCTACTGGCTCGTGCGCATCGTGATGCCGAACCTTTCGCAGCGGATCGCCTCCGGCGAAATGGCCGCTTCCCTGTTCCTGGGCGCAGCCTCGCTGTCGGCGGGCATCGTCAATGCCGCGTCGATGACCTTCTAGCGCCTCAAACCGGGCCTGAAAGAGAATCCGGGTCTGGCGCTCTAGATGTCCGTCACCACGATTCTCGCCAGCTTGACGATCTCGTCACGGAGCGCCTGGGGGATCAGTCGCGGGTCCTCGAGATTGGCGGCATAGCGGATGGCGATCCGCTCGATGGCTCTCAGGTAGACGTCGTGAATTTCCACCTCGCCCCATTCGAGGGCCTGGTATTCCCGCAGGCCCAGGTCAATTTCGCGGGCCATCTTGTCCTGCGTGAAGCCAAGAGCCGTTCTGAGGCTGAGAAGGTCATCAATCTTGCTTGTCGCAGACATCGCATTCCCCCAGATGCGCCGCACGATAAGAATAGGTTCCGATCCGGTGTGTTCTTGTTCTTTTCGAGCCACACCGAAGCTTGGCCTTCGAATTGCCTTAAGTAAATTCGCATTTCGTCTGGCAGGCCCGCTTTCGGGATCTCAATATGGGCGTTGGCGCCGGAACCGGTGTGATCAGGAAAGGTCGTGCCGGGCGGTGGGCATGACATCTCGCCCCTTTGCTTGCCGTCCGAGACAGGCTAGAGACGGCGCATGACCGACACAAAACAGCCCCAAGCCGTCGTCGAGGCAGGCTCCGTCCGCTTCGGCAATCATCTGCCGCTCAGCATCATCGCGGGGCCCTGTGCCATGGAAAGCCGCGACCACGCGCTGGAGATGGCGGCTGCCCTCAAGGAGATCACGGGACGTGTCGGTCTCGGACTCGTCTACAAGTCGTCCTTCGACAAGGCAAACCGCACCTCGATATCGAGCGCCCGCGGCATCGGGCTCGACAAGGCCCTGTCGATCTTCGCCGAGGTCAAGGAAAAGTTCGGCCTGCCCGTGACCACCGACGTGCATGAGAACGACCAATGCGCCCCCGTGGGGGAGGTGGTGGACATTCTCCAGATCCCGGCCTTCCTCTGCCGCCAGACCGACCTTCTCGTCGCCGCAGCCCGGACCGGGCGCGTGGTGAACGTCAAGAAGGGCCAGTTCCTCGCCCCCTGGGATATGGCGAATGTCGCCCAGAAGGTGAGGGCGGCGGGCAATCCGAACGTGATGCTCACCGAGCGCGGCGCCTCCTTCGGTTACAACACCCTTGTCTCCGACATGCGCGGCCTGCCGATCATGGCCCAGACCGGCGCTCCGGTGATCTTCGACGCCACCCATTCGGTCCAGCAGCCTGGCGGCAAGGGCGCCACCTCGGGCGGCCAGCGCGAGTTCGTGCCGGTTCTCGCCCGTGCGGCGGTTGCGGTCGGCGTGGCCGGCGTCTTCATCGAGACGCATCAGGATCCGGACAAGGCCCCCTCCGACGGTCCCAACATGGTACCGCTCAAGGAGCTGGAAGGCCTGCTCGCCCGCCTGAAAGCCTTCGACGCGCTCGCGAAGGGTCCGACGGCTTAACAGGCTGCGCGGTCGCATTGACGCCCTCCAGGTCATCGTCGGCTTCGTGCCGATGATCCCGATTTTCTGATGCGCGACGCTCTTCGCATCGGAACGGCCGGGACAAACCCGGCCATGACGTTGGAACGCAGTCATGTCTTTGCGGGAGGGCAGCTCCGCATTCCCGAGCCTGTCCCAGGGGCAGGGGCATGATATGAAGCGACAGGCAGCTTCTCGCGGCCTTCTTCGTTAGAGCTTCATGTCCTCGCGCAATCTCATCCTGACTCTCGCCGTCAGCGGCTTCGCCAGTACCTTCTCGGCCCGTGCGGTCGAGCCCATGGTGGGGGTCATCGCCCGGGACTTGAGCTCGACGCCCCAGACGATCGCGCTCCTTTCGGCGGCCTTCGCGCTCCCGTTCGCGTTCATTCAGCCGATTCTCGGCCCCGTCGGCGACGCCCTCGGCAAGGAGCGTGTGATGAAGGTGGCGCTCGCGCTGCTGTTCCTCGCGCTCACTGGCTCCATCTTCGCGCCCAATGCCGAGACGCTGTTCGCGCTTCGCGTCGTCGCCGGCATTGCCGCCGGCGGCGCCGTGCCGCTCTCCATCGCGCTCATCGGTGACAGGGTCGAGATGGCCCAGCGCCAGGTCGCCCTCAGCCGCTATCTCGTTGCGGTGATCGTCGGCCAGCTCGCCGGCTCCTCTCTGGCGGGTCTGCTGGCGGAGTGGATCGGTTGGCGCGGCGTGTTCGCGCTGGCCACCGTCATGATGGCTGTCGCGTTGGCGGCGACTGTGATCGGCTTTCGCGGAGCCCTGCCGGGCGGCAGGTTCGATCCGAAAGCGGCCATCCGGCGCTACCGCGACATTCTCTCGAATCCCCGCGCGCTGTTCCTGTTCGCCTCGGTCTTCATCGAATCGACGGCGATCTTCAGCGTCTTTCCCTACATCGCGCCGCTGCTCGAAGAGCGGGGTGGAGGCGGGGCGACAGAGGCCGGTTTCGCCCTCGGCGGCTTTGCGGTGGGTGGTCTCGTCTATTCCGCTCTTGTGACCTGGATGTTGAAGAATCTGGGCCTCAGCCGCATCCTCGTCGGTGGCGGGTTCTTCTCGGCCGCGGCTCTCGTGGCGCTGGGATTTGCCGGGGACTGGAAGCTCGATTTTCTGGCGCTGACGCTGATGGGGCTTGGCTTCTACATGCTTCACAACACCTTCCAGGCCCAGGTGACGGAAGTGGCGCCGGGAGCGCGCGCTTCCGCTGTCGCGCTCCATGCCTTCTCGTTCTTCTGCGGTCAGGCCTTCGGCGTGGTGCTCATGGGCCTCGGCCTGCAGCATATCGGACTCGTCGCCTCGACGATGGTCGGGGCGGTCGTGATCCTGGCCGTTGGCCTGAACGCGGCCTTCGTTCTGAAGCGCCCCGCAACTCAGCGGGCGCGGTAGGGCGCGACGCCCTGGTCGGGCAGCCAGAGGTTCTTGGGCAGTTCGCCTGTCTGCCAGAACACGTCGATCGGAATGCCGCCGCGCGGATACCAATAGCCGCCGATGCGCAGGTAGCGGGGCTCCAGCAGATCGGCGAGGCGCTTGCCGATGGCCACGGTGCAATCCTCGTGGAAGGCGCCATGGTTGCGGAAGCTGTGCATGTAGAGCTTGAGGGACTTCGATTCCACGAGCCATGGTCCCGGTACGTAATCGATCACGAGGATCGCGAAGTCGGGCTGGCCGGTCACCGGGCAGAGGGACGTGAATTCCGGCACCGTGAAGCGGGCCAGATAGTCGGTATCGGGGTGCGGGTTGGGCACCCGGTCGAGCTGCGCTTCCTCGGGCGATTGGGGCGTCGTGGCCGCCTGACCGAGCTGGAGGTGGGTCTCCGTCATCATATTTCACCTTGGATCAAGTGTTGGCAGGTTGCTCTCGTCCTTGCCCGCCTCCGTGTTTCGGTCAATAAGCCTTTTCATGACGTGAGGCCGCACCCGTCCCGGGAGATTGTGGCCGTCCTTCAGCCCTCAGGAGTTCGCTCAATGACCGCGATCATCGACGTTTTCGCCCGCCAGATCCTCGACAGCCGTGGCAATCCCACGGTCGAGGTGGATGTCACCCTCGAGGACGGCTCCATGGGCCGCGCAGCAGTTCCCTCGGGTGCCTCCACGGGCGCTCACGAGGCGGTGGAGCTGCGGGACGGCGACAAGTCCAGGTATCTCGGCAAGGGCGTCCTCAAGGCCATCGAAGCGGTCAACAACGAGATCCTCGAGGCCATCGGCGGCCTCGACGCCGAGGAGCAGGTGCTCATCGACGAGACCATGATCGAGCTCGACGGCACCCCGAACAAGAGCCGCCTCGGCGCCAACGCGATCCTAGGTGTGTCGCTCGCGGTCGCCAAGGCCGCGGCCGAGGCCTCGACGCTCCCGCTCTATCGCTATGTGGGTGGCACCCAGGCCCGCGTCCTGCCGGTACCGATGATGAACATCATCAATGGCGGCGCGCATGCAGACAACCCGATCGACTTCCAGGAATTCATGATCATGCCGGTCGGCGCGCCGACGCTCGCCGAGGCCGTGCGCATGGGCGCCGAGGTGTTCCATACCCTGAAGAAGGCTCTCAAGGACGCCGGTCACAACACGAATGTGGGCGACGAGGGCGGCTTCGCCCCGAACCTGCCTTCCGCTGAGGCCGCTCTCGACTTCATCATGAAGTCCATCGAGCAGGCCGGCTACAAGCCGGGCCAGGACATGGTCATCGGCCTCGATTGCGCCGCGACCGAATTCTTCAAGGATGGCGCCTATCTCTATGAAGGCACGGGCCAGAAGCTCTCGCCGCAGCAGCAGGCCGAATATCTCGCGAAACTCGTTTCCGCTTACCCGATCGCCACGATCGAGGACGGCATGTCCGAAGACGATTGGGAGGGCTGGAAGGCCGTGACCGACCTCATCGGTTCCAAGTGCCAGCTCGTGGGCGACGACCTCTTCGTCACCAACGTGAAGCGCCTGTCGCAGGGCATCAAGCAGGGCGTCGCCAACTCGCTCCTGGTGAAGGTGAACCAGATCGGCACGCTCACCGAGACGCTTGCCGCCGTCGACATGGCGCACCGCGCCGGCTACACCGCCGTCATGTCCCACCGCTCGGGCGAAACGGAGGATTCCACCATCGCGGATCTCGCCGTCGCCACCAATTGCGGACAGATCAAGACCGGCTCGCTCGCCCGCTCGGACCGGCTGGCCAAGTACAACCAGCTCATCCGCATCGAGGAGGAGCTGGGCTCCCAGGCCCGCTACGCGGGCAGGGCGGCGCTGAAGGCGCTGGCGTGAGATATTAAGTAACTGTTATTTGGTTAAGAGGGGCTGCTGAAGAGCAGCCCTTTTTCTATGGACGCGGTCAACGATGCCCGCCGATGAGCGAAAAGCTGCTTAGCGTGAGGCCAGGCAGAGCCAACTTGCCAGCAGTAATTGTAACGTTGCACTGGAGCGCACCAGTCTAATCGGAAACGTACAGGAAATGACGATCTATACCCGAACAATTACGGACCAAGTCACGGCTACGACGAACGTGGAAGGAAACGAGATCGTTCTCGTCGACCGCAGAGGCAGCGTCACCGTGGAAACTGGAAATGCCTTCAGCTACGCGGGCGACAACATCTTGTTCGAAATCCTGGGCTCCGTTTCGGCGATTGAAGGCAGGATCCGGCGGTTCCGGCAATGACCGCTTTACGGGCGACAAACTTGCCAATACCCTCATGGGCAACAGCGGCAGCGCCACCTTGAACGGTGGCTCGGGCAACGACTCGCTCTCTGGCGGCTCAGGCAAGGACATCTTCGTGTTCGGCACCAAGGCGTCCTCGTCGAATGTCGACAAGATCACCGACTTCAATGTGAAGGACGACACGATCTGGCTTGAGAACGCCTATTTCAAGGTCGGTTCCGGCTCGCTGTCGAAGCCCAAGAAGATGGCCTCCAAGTACTTCTACAAGGGCGCCAAGGCGCACGATTCCAACGACCGGATCATCTACGATCAGAAGAAGGGACACCTCTACTACGATCCGGACGGCACCGGCTCGAAGGCGCAGGTGAAGATCGCCACCCTGTCGAAGAACCTCAAGATGACCTAGGCCGACTTCTACGTCATCTGATGTGAGACGGCTCGTTGTTGGTTGGAGAGGGCCGCCCTGAGCGGCCGTCTCCCTTGAGGTTTTTTTCACTGTCACGGGATTGGGCGGCCCCGGTGCGCTCGACAAGGGCGCAACACATCAGGTGGCCGCTTCACGTGATGGGTCGGTGCAGGCAGGCGCTGAAAGCGCTGGTGTATGAGAACGATGTTGTGCTTTGAAGTCGGGAAGGGCCGCCGCGTGCGGCCCTTTTCTTTGCCTGCCACTATTGCCCCTCGGGGCGCACTCCGCGAGGCCCTGGCATGGCAAGAAGCGCCTGGCTCCTAACGCCTCCTTAACCATACGTCCGGTACTTACATCCTATGGTGATCCGCAAGCGACTGAGACGATTTTTGATTCCGCTGGTGCTCTATGGCATTTCGGCGGCGGTCGCGGCTTATTTCGTGCATCATGCCCATAGCGGCGCGCGCGGCATCGAGGCCCAGCAGAAATACGAGGCGGAAGTCGCCGAACTCAACAAGGAGCTCGACGCTTTGAAGACGGAGCGAACGAACTGGGAGCGTCGTATCGCGTTGTTGAGGAGTGACCAGATCGACCGCGATCTCCTGGAGGAGCGCGCGCGCATCATGCTGGGTCGCGTACATCGTAACGATCTCGTCATCATCACGGGGCCGGAACCGAAATAGTCCAGAATAACTGCTTAACTGAATTTGTGTTAATTCAAAATTGTTGTTTATTATCAGCACGTTGTACAATTTATTGTGCAGCGCAAAACATCATTGCGGCCTCTCGCTTTCCGGTTTCTCCTGCGCTACAACTTTCGTCGAGGAAACCCTTCGGAGGAACCGATGGCTGTTGCTGCCCGCAAGGCGGGCCGTGCCGGTGCAGGCGCGGCTAACAAGTCCACTTCCAGCAAAGGCTCTGCGCGCGGAGCCGCTCCCAATACCCCACAATTCGACAAGAATCAGGATCTCGCGGCCTATAACGATATGCTGCTGATCCGCCGCTTCGAGGAGAAGTCAGGCCAGATGTACGGCATGGGCCTCATCGGCGGCTTCTGTCACCTCTATATCGGCCAGGAGGCCGTGGTCGTCGGCATGCAGATGGCGACGAAGGAGGGCGACCAGGTGATCACCGGCTATCGTGATCACGGCCATATGCTGGCCTGCGGCATGGACGCGAAGGGCGTCATGGCCGAACTGACCGGACGCCGCGGCGGCCTCTCGAAGGGCAAGGGCGGCTCCATGCACATGTTCTCGAAGGAGAAGCACTTCTACGGCGGCCACGGCATCGTCGGCGCGCAGGTCTCGCTCGGCACCGGCATCGCGTTTGCGAACCATTACCGCGGGAACGGCAATGTCTGCCTGACCTATTTCGGCGACGGCGCCGCCAACCAGGGCCAGGTCTACGAGAGCTTCAACATGGCGCAGCTCTGGAAGCTGCCGGTGGTCTACGTGATCGAGAACAACCGTTACGCCATGGGAACGGCGGTGAACCGCGCCTCAGCGCAGACCGACTTCTCGAAGCGCGGCGTGTCCTTCGGCATCCCGGGCGAGCAGGTGGACGGCATGGATGTGCGCGCGGTCTACGCCGCTGCCCAGCGCGCCATCGAATATGCCCGCTCCGGCAAGGGTCCCTACATCCTCGAGATGCAGACCTATCGCTATCGCGGCCATTCCATGTCGGATCCCGCGAAGTACCGCACGAAGGACGAAGTGGCCCGCATGCGCGAGGAGCACGACCCCATCGAGCAGGTGCGCCGCCGTCTCCTGGAGAGCTGGAAGCTCTCGGAGGAGGAACTGAAGGCGATGGACAGCAAGGTGCGCGAGATCGTGAACGAAGCGGCCGAGTTCGCCACGCATGATCCCGAGCCCGATCCGTCCGAGCTCTACACGGACATCCTTCTTTAGTCTCGTCGGCGCTTCTGAGGCGCCGCTCCGGAAACTTTCGCCGCAGCGACAATCAACACGAGTCTTTCATGGCGACCGATATTCTCATGCCTGCCCTCTCTCCCACCATGGAGCAGGGCAAACTGGCCAAGTGGCTGAAAAAGGAAGGCGACAAGGTCAAGCCCGGCGACGTGCTGGCCGAAATCGAAACCGACAAAGCGACCATGGAGGTCGAGGCGATCGACGAAGGCATTCTCGCCAAGATCCTCGTCTCCGACGGCACGGACAACGTGGCCGTGAACACCCCCATCGCCATCCTGGCCGGTGAGGGCGAGGACGTGTCGGCCGCGGCTTCGTCGGCGAGAGCCCCGTCCGCTCCCAAGCCCGAGGCGCAGGCCGCGCCGACCCCTGACATGCAGCGCGAGGGAATGGCGGACCGGCCTTCCCCGGATGCGATCCCCGGGACGGATGCTTCTCCCGTCGCGGAGCCCGCCGCTCCCTCGGTGATCACGAACCGCACCGCCTACAACGCCATGGCGGAAATTCCCGAGGGCACGGAGCTGGTCAGCATGACCGTCCGCGAAGCCCTTCGCGATGCCATGGCCGAGGAGATGCGCAAGGACGAGTCCGTCTTCGTCATGGGCGAGGAAGTGGCCGAGTACCAGGGCGCCTACAAGGTCACGCAGGGGCTGCTGCAGGAATTCGGCGCCCGGCGCGTGATCGACACGCCGATCACGGAGCACGGCTTCGCAGGCGTCGGCGTCGGCGCGGCGTTCACGGGCCTGCGCCCCATCGTCGAGTTCATGACCTTCAACTTCGCCATGCAGGCGATCGACCAGATCATCAACTCGGCGGCCAAGACGCTCTACATGTCCGGCGGCCAGTTGGGCTGCCCCATCGTGTTCCGCGGCCCGAACGGCGCCGCGGCCCGCGTGGCGGCGCAGCACAGCCAGGATTACTCGGCCTGGTATTCGCAGATCCCCGGCCTGAAGGTCGTCGCGCCCTACACGGCGTCCGACGCGAAGGGCCTGCTCAAGAGCGCGATCCGCGATCCCAACCCGGTGATCTTCCTCGAGAACGAGATTCTCTACGGACAATCCTTCCCGGTGCCGAAGCTCGACGACTTCACGGTCCCGATCGGCAAGGCGCGCATCCATCGCGAGGGCAAGGACGTGACGATCGTCTCCTTCGCGATCGGCATGACCTATGCGCTGAAGGCCGCGCAGGAGCTCGAGAAGGAAGGCATCGACGCCGAGGTGATCGACCTGCGCACCATCCGCCCGATGGACACCGAAACCATCGTTGCCTCCGTCATGAAGACGGGCCGCTGCGTGACGGTGGAAGAGGGGTGGCCGCAATCGGGCGTGGGCGCCGAGATCGCCATGCGCATCATGGAGAACGCGTTCGACTATCTCGACGCGCCCGTGGTCCGCGTGACCGGCAAGGACGTGCCGATGCCGTATGCGGCAAACCTCGAAAAGCTGGCGCTCCCATCCGTGGCCGAGGTCGTCCAGGCCGCAAAGGCCGTCTGCTACAGGTGATCTCATGACAGAACGGAACTTCGAGGCTCTCAACGTGCCGCCCGATGCGCTCGACAAGGGCGGGATCGAAATCCTGAGGGCTTCGGTGGTCGATGGGGCGGTGAGCATCGCGCTTCGCCGCGCCTTCGACGATCCGTTCACCTGGGGCGTGCTCCTGGTGGATCTCGCCCGTCACGCTGCACGCGTCTACGCCATGGAAACCGACCTCTCGGAGGAAGAGGCCCTGGCGGAGATCGTCTCCGGCATTCAAGCCGAATTGGATAACCCGACCGATCCCGGCTCCACGCAAGCCATCAACTGATTCAAGCTCAGGATCCAACACGCCATGCCCATCAATATCCTGATGCCCGCTCTCTCTCCCACCATGGAAAAGGGCAACCTTGCCAAGTGGTTGAAGAAGGAAGGCGATACGGTGAAATCCGGCGACGTGATCGCCGAGATCGAGACCGACAAGGCCACCATGGAAGTGGAAGCGGTGGACGAAGGCGTCCTCGCGAAGATCGTCGTGCCGGAAGGAACGGCCGATGTCCCGGTCAACCAGGTGATCGCGTTGATTGCGGGCGAGGGGGAGGATCCGAAGAGCATCACCGCACCGGCCGCGGGCGGCGCTCCGGCTCCCGCGCCGAAGGCCGAGGCCGCTCCGGCGCCCGCTGCTTCCGCCGCCGCACCGGCGCCGCAGGCCAATACGGTTCAGGGCGATGCGGGTGCGCACCTGTCCTATGCCCGCGTCGACCAGGCGCCCGCCGGTCCCGCGCAGGGCGCAAAGCCCGATGGGGCAGGGCAGCAGGCTGGCGGCAAGCGCATTTTCGCCTCGCCGCTCGCCAAGCGCATCGCGAAGGAAGCCGGCATCGACATCGCCTCCGTCCAGGGCTCCGGCCCGCATGGCCGCGTCGTCGAGAAGGACGTGCGCGCCGCCCTCCAGGGCGGCGGTGCAAAGCCCGCGGCTGCTCCCGCTGCCGCAGGGGCTTCCGCCGCGAAGCCCGCCGCGCCGCAGCTTGCTCAGAGCATGGGCGCCGATCAGGTCAAGGCCATGTTCGAGCCGGGCTCCTACGAGGAAGTGCCGCTCGACGGCATGCGCAAGACCATCGCCAAGCGCCTCGTGGAATCCAAGCAGACCGTTCCGCACTTCTACCTGTCGCTCGACTGCGAGCTCGATGCGCTCATGGCGCTGCGCGAGCAGATCAACAACGCGGCGACCAAGGACAAGGACGGCAAGCCGGCCTACAAGCTTTCGGTCAACGACTTCGTCATCAAGGCGCTTGCCATCGCGCTCCAGCGCGTGCCGAACGCCAATGCCGTGTGGGCAGAGGACCGCATCCTGAAGATGAAGCATTCGGATGTGGGCGTCGCCGTCGCCATCGAGGGCGGCCTCTTCACGCCGGTCATCCGCAAGGCCGAGACCAAGACGCTCACCGCAATCTCCGCCGAGATGAAGGACCTCGCAGGCCGCGCGCGCAACCGCCGTCTGAAGCCCGAGGAATACACAGGCGGTTCCACCGCGGTGTCCAATCTCGGCATGTTCGGCATCAAGGACTTCCAGGCCGTCATCAACCCCCCGCACGGCACGATCCTGGCCGTCGGCGCGGGCGAGCAGCGCGTGGTGGTCAAGAACAATGCGCCCGCCATCGTGCAGGCGATGACCGTGACCCTCTCCTGCGATCACCGCGTGGTGGATGGCGCGCTCGGTGCGGAACTGCTGGCCGCCTTCAAGCAGCTCATCGAGAACCCGATGGGGATGCTGGTTTAATCGAGATCATGGCCGGGCTCGCCCCGGCCATTCACTATGGCTGATAGGGAGGCGTCATGCCGCTCATCCGCATCTCTCTCCGAAAGGGCAAGCCCGCCGCCTATCGCAAGGCACTGGCCTACGGGGTCTATGACGCGCTGCGTGAGACCTTCAACGTGCCTGAGGACGATCTCTTCGTCACTATCAGCGAGCATGAGGAAGACAACTTCTTCTACGGCCGGAACTACATGGGCATCGAGCGCGGCGACGATCTGGTCATCCTCCAGATCACCGTCAGCAACACGCGGAATCTCGATCAGAAGAAGGCTCTCTTCAAACGGATCGTCGAGAAGCTGGGCACGGAGCCGGGCGTTCGCCCCGAGGATGTATTCATCAACCTGATCGAAGTTGAGAAGGAAAACTGGTCCTTCGGTCACGGCATCGCGCATTACGCGCAAGGGAATTAGCACTATGGCAAACCAGTACGACATCATCGTCATCGGCGGCGGCCCCGGCGGCTATGTGGCCGCGATCCGCGCGGCGCAGCTCGGGTTCAAGACCGCCGTGGTGGAGCGCGAGCATCTCGGCGGCATCTGTCTCAACTGGGGCTGCATCCCCACGAAGGCGCTGCTGCGCTCGGCGGAAATCTACCATTACATGGAGCATGCCAAGGATTACGGGCTCTCCGCGCAGGGCATCGGCTTCGATGCGGCGGCCATCGTGCAGCGTTCGCGCGGCGTGTCGGGCCGTCTCAACGGTGGCGTCGGCATGCTGCTCAAGAAGAACAAGGTCGATGTGATCTGGGGCGAGGCGACGATCTCCAAGCCCGGTGAGGTCGTGGTGTCGGCCCCGAAGAAGCAGGCCATGCAGCCGCAGCACCCAGTGCCGAAGGGTGTGCTGGAGCCCGGCACCTATCAGGCCAAGCACATCATCGTGGCCACCGGCGCGCGGCCGCGGGCTCTGCCCGGCATCGAGCCGGACGGCAAGCTGATCTGGACCTATTTCGAGGCCATGGTGCCGCCCGCGATGCCGAAGTCCCTCGTCGTCATGGGCTCGGGCGCCATCGGCATCGAGTTCGCCTCGTTCTACCGTACCATGGGCGCCGAGGTCACCGTGGTCGAGGTCCTGCCGCAGATCATGCCGGTCGAGGACGCCGAGATCGCAGCGCTCGCGCGCAAGCGGTTCGAGAAGCAGGGCATGAAGATCCTCACCGGGGCGAAGGTCACGAAGGTCGAGAAGGGCGCGAACTCCATCACCGCCACCATCGACGACGGCAAGGGCGGCACGCAGACGATCACCGCCGAGCGGATGATCTCGGCGGTCGGCGTCGTCGGCAACATCGAGAATCTGGGTCTCGAAAAGATCGGCGTGACAATCGAGCGCGGCGTCATCGTCACCGACGGCCTCGGCCGCACCAACGTGCCCGGCATCTACGCCATCGGCGACGTGGCGGGCGCCCCCATGCTCGCCCACAAGGCCGAGCACGAGGGCGTGATCTGCGTCGAGACCATCAAGGGCCTGCACACCCATCCCATGGACAAGGCCAAGATCCCGGGCTGCACCTATTGCAATCCGCAGGTCGCATCCGTGGGCCTGACCGAGGCCAAAGCGAAAGAGCAGGGCTACGACATCCGCGTCGGCCGGTTCCCCTTCGTGGGCAACGGCAAGGCGATCGCCCTCGGCGAGCCGGACGGCATGGTGAAGACGATCTTCGACAAGAAGACCGGCCAGCTCCTCGGCGCGCATATGGTGGGCGCGGAGGTGACCGAGATGATCCAGGGCTTCGTGATCGCCATGAACCTGGAGACCACGGAAGAAGAGCTGATCCACGCGGTCTTCCCGCATCCGACGATCTCGGAGACCATGCACGAGGCCGTCATGGACGCTTACGGACGGGCGATCCATATCTGAGGCGGCAAGCCTCCGGTAACATCGCGATACAAGCTGTCGCAGCTTGACCTTTCAGCGGCTGGCCAACTCGTTGCAGGAGTTGCCAGCCGTTTTGTTTGAGCAGTCGCCTTGTAGCGGGGGCTTCGGCCGTCAGCGTGGTCTCCCGGCAAACCCACTCGCCATGGCCGCCATCCGAGCCTCGGTATTGGCCAGTCCATCAACGCGCTCGTTCTGTTCATGACCGGCATGACCCCTGACCCACTGCCATGTGATCTTCCGCCCTTGAACCAGTCTGTCGATTTGCAGCCATAGGTCCTGGTTCAGCACGGGCTGGCCGTCAGCCTTCCGCCAGCCCTTGGCCTTCCACCCGCGAAGCCACTGGGTTGCGCCCTTGATGACGTATTGGCTGTCGCTGTGGATGATCACGGGAAGTGTCTGAGGGACGGCCTCAAGCGCCTTGATGGCAGCCGTCATCTCCATCTTGTTGTTCGTGGTCGAGGGATCGCGGCCAACGATGATTGTTTCTTCCCCTGCGATCCTCACGACGGCTGCATAGCCGCCAGGGCCGGGATTCCCAAGGCAGGCGCCGTCGGTGAAGACAATCGCGTGTTCAGTAGTCTCTGTGGTCATTCGGTTTTCGCTTTATAAATTGGTGAAATGTGACTGCGCATTGGGGACGTCGATGCCCGGCGCTCTTGTGCAGGAGAGTCGTTAAGATACCTGACGAGACGCGTTGGTTGAAACCCCTCCCGGAGGGCCGTGCGCGAAGAAGCACAGCCCGATCGTGCTCCTTCGTCAGTCACGGTCTGGTCGAACAGCGAATCCGACGACGATGTCGTTGATGAACTTTCGCCTCAGGACATCGGCGATCACATCGGCGGAGGACACGTGCTCGACAAAGGCGCCGGGGCCGCCGACGACGCGATCGCGGAAATAGGCGATCACGTCCGGATCCTGCCCCAGCACGACGCCATTGATCGTGTGACCAAGCGCGAGCGCAATGTCCCGCGCGGCCGCGCTGTCCTCGTTCACGTTGTCGGGACCGTTCCCGACGATGTTCATGACGGAGCGCGTGGAGTGGAAGGGTGCCGTCACGAGCATGGAAGACCCGGCCGAGAGGGCATGGGACAGATCGGTGGGCCTGCCGAAGCGCCGTTCCTCCCGACGAAGGTTCGCCTCGACGGCGATCTGCTCGAGCACGGCCGCCCTGATCCGTTTTACGACGAGGTCCGCATCGGCCGCGGAGGCGATCAGCGTCCATGGCAGCAGTGGCAGGATCGAGGTGTGCCAGCCGAACATGGCAAATCCGATCCGCCCATGGGGTCCGGCCTGGATGGTCTGAAGGATCTCCGGCGAGAGCAGCGCACGGGCGAGCCCCTCCTGCACGATCCAATGCTCGTCCAGGCTGACGGAATGGGAGAAGTCCAGGGCGGTGACCACATTGGCGTCGGTCTCGATGTCGAACGAGGACGCCGGGCCTAGTGCCAGCATGACATACGCGAACGCCACGACGCCGAGCTTGCGAAGCCTGTTCATGGCCGCCTCCACGGGAAGGGAAGGCATGGTCCGCCGGACGAGTGGCGATCACGCGCCCGGCGGGTCGTCACAAAGCGCCGCTCGATCCCGCCATCAGCCCTTCACCAGCGGGCAGCCGCCTTCGTTCATGGGACGGAAGGCCTTGTCGGCCGGAACCGTGGCGAGGTGCTTGTACAGATCCCACTCGCCCTTCGATTCCTCAGGCTTCTTGACTTCGAACAGGTGCATGTCATGGATCTTGCGGCCGTCCTGGCGGATGCTCCCCTTGCCGAAGAGCGGATCGTCGGTGGGCATCTCCTTCATCTTCGCCATGACCTTGGCCGTGTCCTTGTCCTTCAGGGCCTCGACCGCCTTCAGGTAGTGAAGGGTCGCCGCATAGACGCCCGCATGGGCCATGGAGGGCATCTTGCCGCCCATCCTTTCCGCATAGCGCTTGGACCAAGCCCGGGTCCCGTCGTTGAAGTCCCAATAGAACGCCTCGGTCAGCACCAGTCCCTGCGACACCTGCAGGCCGAGCGAATGGACGTCGGTGATGAACACGAGAAGGCCCGCCAGGCTCTGGCCGCCCTGGACGACGCCGAACTCCGCCGCCTGCTTCATCGCGTTGACGAAGTCGCCGCCAGCATTCGCCAGGCCGATGACCTTCGCTCCGGAGGATTGGGCCTGGAGGATGAAGGAAGCGAAATCCTGGCCCGGGAACGGATGCCGGACCGTGCCCAGAACCTTGCCCCCGGCCTTGGTAACCTGGGCGGCGGCATCGCGCTCGAGCGCATGCCCGAAGGCATAGTCCGCCGTCAGGAAGAACCAGGTGTCGCCGCCGCGCTCGACCATGGCGGTCGCAGTCCCGTTTGCCAGCGCCCATGTGTCATAGGTCCAGTGGACCGAATTGGGGGAGCACTGCGCCCCGGTCAGGTCGGAGGTTCCGCCGCCCGAGATCAGGAGGATCTTGTTCTTGTCGCGGGTGAGGGCGTTGATGGCCAGCACCACGGAGGACGTCGGAACGTCGAGGATGACGTCGACGCCGTTCTGATCGTACCATTGGCGCGCGATGCTGGCGCCCACGTCCGGCTTGTTCTGGTGATCCGCCGAGACGATCTCGACCTTGATGCCCTTCTCCTCCGGCTTGAAATCCTCCACCGCCATGCGGGCGGCGACGACGGAGCCTTGACCCGTGAGGTCCGAGTAGACGCCGGACTGGTCGTTCAGGACGCCGAGCTTCACGGAGACCTGCGCCTGGGCGGCGCCGGCCAGGAATAGCGCCAGCATGGCGCTCACAGCGAGCCTTGCCTTCATTGCTTCCTCCCCGTCGGAACCGCCCGACCAGCGGCAGTATAGCAGCAGAGCAACATCGGCCGAAGAGAAGGGAGGCGTTCGCGATGGGCTCGGGAGAGCGCGCCCGAGGCGCTCTACCCCTTTGGAATAGGCGCCATGCCCCCAAATTGCCGTCGCTCCGGCCGGCAGGGCTGCGGCTCCGGCCGAAGGCGGAGGACGAGAGCCTCGGCGGGCTGCGGAACCTTGTCCGGCGAACATCTCTTTTTCACCCGTCAGCGGATATGGAGCACGAGATGACGCGCCTTCTTTCCAGCCTTGTCTTCCTTCTGATCGCGACCTGGGCCCGGGCCCAGAACCAGCCTTCCGTTCCGACCCAGGAATCCGCCGGCACGACCGGGGATACGGCGCTGATCCTCTGGCTCGTCGTCGCCTTCGTCGTCGTGGGCATCGGCGTTTATCTTTATCTCCGACGCGCCGGGCGCAACCGGATGTGAGGCGCATCACAGAGGCGGAGTCGAAAGCGGCCTAAAGATCGGGTGCATTCGCCGGGAGGGATGCACCCATGGCGACGACCGCCGCGCCTCAAGCCTCGATGTTCGCCCGAGCCGGGCGCCTGCCGGCAATCGGGATCGTTGCGGCCCTCGCGCTGAGCCTCCTCAGGAGCGTGGCGGCTGTGCCGCAGGAGGCGGTCGCCCTGCCGCCGCAAACCCTCGCGGAGACGGGTCTCTACGCCGATTTTGCGAGCCTTCGGGTCAACCCGGCCCACTTGGCCTTTTCTCCGCAATATCCGCTCTGGAGCGACGGTGCCACGAAACGGCGCTGGGTGTCCTTGCCGCCCGGAACGGCGATCGATGCCTCCGATCCCGACGCCTGGGTGTTTCCCGTCGGCACGAAATTCTGGAAGGAGTTTTCCTTCAACGGCCAGCGCGTCGAGACCCGCTACCTGGAACGCCGGGCCGACGGGCAGTGGCTCTATGCGGCCTATGCGTGGAGCCCCGATGGGCGCGACGCGCAACTCGTGTCCATGCGCGGCAAGCGCGGAGCCTTTCCGCTCGCGGGGGGAAGATCGCACACTATTCCGGGTGTCACCGACTGCAAGGCGTGCCACCAGGGAGGTCCCTCCGAGGTGTTGGGATTTTCCGCGCTGCAGCTCTCGCCGGACCGCGATCCGAACGCGCTGCACGCGGAGACGGGACCCGAGGCCGGGCTCGACCTGAGAACCCTCGTCGCGCGCGGCCTGATCGTCGGGCTGCCTCCGGCCATCCTCGAAACCCCGCCGCGCATCGAGGCTTCGACCTCCACCGAGCGCGCCGTTCTCGGCTATCTGCACGGCAATTGCGGCCATTGTCACAACGCGCAGGGGCCGCTGCAGAATGTCGGTCTCTTCCTGCGCCAGAATGCCGGACGCAGCGATCGCGCGGCTGTCGCGACGACCGTCGATCATCCGGTGAAAAAGCCCGCTCCCGGCCAGTCGCCCGATGCGGTCGACCGCATCGAGCCGGGTTACCCCGAACGCAGCGCGCTCATGCAGCGCGTCTCGTCCCGCTATCCCGCCTTGCAGATGCCGCCTTTGGGGACTGCACTCGTGGACGATGAAGCCGTGGCGTTGCTCTACCGCTGGATCGCCGAGCAGGGCGACCCCCGCAACGAGGCCCATATCCAACAGGAAGGACGATGACGATGCGCCGTGCTTTAGCTCTGCTGACGATGACTCTGCTGGTGCAGGGCCCGGCTCTCGCGCAAGACGATCCGAAAAATGCGCAAGTGAAGCGCGGCGAATATCTCGTGACGGTCGGCGGCTGCAATGATTGCCACACGCCCTGGATCATGGGGTCGAACGGCCCGGAGCCCGACATGAAGCGCATGCTCTCCGGTCATCCGCAGGACCTCGTCGTCACCGCGCCGGCCGTCGTCTCCGAGCCGTGGGGCGGCGCCGTGACGCCGACGACGACGGGCTGGTCGGGGCCATGGGGCGTGAGCTTCTCCGCCAATCTCACTCCGGATCCGGAAACCGGCGTGCTGCGCGATTTCACCGAGCAGCAATTCATCCAGACCATGCGCACGGGACGCCATCAGGGGCAGGGGCGCGAGATCCTGCCGCCCATGCCGTGGCCGAATTACGGGAAGATGACGGACGACGATCTGAAGGCGGTCTTCGCCTATCTGCGCCAGATTCCGCCGGTGCGGAACAAGGTGCCGGATCCGCTGCCGCCGGCGCAGCGGTGAGGGAACGACGTGCCTAGAGGGGCTTCACGATGATGCGCTCGGAAACCGGAGTGGCGGGTGTGGGCACGCGCACGACGAATCCCCGGCACCTGGTGGTGAGACGGCGGATCGGGAGACGGTGCTTGTCGGAGCCGATCATGTAATTGACGGTGTAGTAGGTTTCGCCGCCCACCAGCACCGTGTCCTTCGTCTCGAAGACGTATCCCACCTCCGTCGGCGTGATCCGATAGACCGCCTGCGGCGGCCCGAGGGCCGCGATGCGCTCCGAGATCGGTCGGCCAATGTACTCGCTGCAGGAATAGGACACAGTCTCCTCGACGACCGTCGATGCGCATCCCCCCGTGGCGAGCGCGAGGCCCGTGACAATCAACGTTCTTCTCAACCTGTCTCTCCCCAGCGCGAGACGTGAACCCCTCGACGAGGAGGATCGGAAGAATAATTGCCGCAAGGGAAGTTAAGGCCTCATTGACGCGCTGGCAGGCTGGCGGAAAACTTGGGTCCAGGGGAGGGAGCCTCATGACGGACGAAACACGCGTGCGGGAGGGCGGATGCCGGTGCGGGCAGGTGCGCTTTCGCGTGAGGGGCCGGCCCATCCTCACCATGGCGTGCCATTGCACCGGGTGCCAGCGCATGACCGCGAGCGCTTTCTCGCTCAGCGCGCTCCATGCCAGCGATGCGTTCGAGGTGGTGCAGGGCGATCCCGTGATCGGCGGGCTTCATGGTCCCACACGCCACTTCTTCTGCCCCCATTGCATGAGCTGGCTGTTCACGCGTCCCGAGGGGCTGGACGATTACGTCAATGTCCGGGCGACGATGCTCGAGGATGCGCAGGGCTTCACGCCCTTCATCGAGACCTACACCAGCGAAGCCTTGCCCTGGGCGAAGACGCCGGCCGTACACAGCTTCGAAAAGTTTCCGCCGATGGAGCGGTATCCGGAACTGGTGAGGGAGTTCGCCGCAACAGGCGCCTAGTGAGACGAGGATAGCGATCCTGACCAGGCGGGCGAACGTCCGGCGGGTGCGGCGGAGGGACAGGTATCCCTCCACCGATCAGTGACTATTCGATGACTTCGATCACGCGGCGGGTCTCCGGCTCGACGAGAGCGACCTCGTCGCCGATCACCACGTAGCGATAGGTCCGCAGTTCAGGAACCTCCGTGACGATCGTCTGCGGAACCTCCATGATTTCGATATCCTCGGGCAGCGTCACGCCTTCGCGGATCTCGATCTTGGTGGAAGAAGCCGGGCGCGTCGAGCCGGTGGTCTCGACCGTGGTTCTGAACTTCTTGCGCTGCTCGCTGTTGAGCTTCACCGAAGCCGACTTGCGCGAAGGGCCGGATTTGTGGATCACCTCGACGATCTTCTTCGTCTTCGGCTCCACGATCACGATCTGGTCGCGCACGACCATATACCGATAGTTCCGGTATTGCGGGACGATCCGCACCACTTCCGCCGGCAGCGGCGCGAGACGAACCTCTTCGGTGATGGTCGTACCGACCGACACGTTGAAGTTCACGTTCGATACCGTGTTGACGTTGGTGCTGCTGAAGGCCTGCGTCACTTCCGTGCGCCGCTCCGAATTCAGGTTGGAAACCGCGTTCGTCTCGGTGTTCGCGGATGCCGAGGTGGAGGATGTGTCGTTCTGCTCGGTGGAGCCGTTTCGGCGCGCAGCGGCACCGGATCGCTGCGTGTCCGAAGCCTCGTTCGACTGGGTGCTCTGCTGGGACGAACCGGTCGTCGAGCGCCGTTGCGTGTCGCTCGAAGTGGATGTGGAAGAGCCGGTCTTCTGGTTGTCCTGCGAGTCGCTCGTCGACTGAGAGGAGCCCTGCCGCGGGCGCTGCTGGCTGTCCGAAGACCGGGTCGAGTCCTGCCGGTCGCTGGAAACCGCCGGGCGGCGGGTGTCGTCCGATGACGTGGTCGAACCCGTGCTGGAAGTATCCTCAGACGACGAGCCCTGACGCGACTGCTCTCCCTCCGAGGACGAGCCGGACGATGCGGTGGAGCCTTCGCGGCTGCCGGTAACCGCGTCAGAATTGGCGGGAGCCTCGGACTGGCCTGACGTCTCCGACGAGGACACGGGAGGTTTCATCTGGCCGGATCCCGTGTCCGACGAGCCGGGCGATTGCGTCTGTGCCATCAACGGCGTTGCGCCGATGACCAACGCAAGAGCGGCGGCGGTCGAGAGCAGGTGGTTACGCACTGACGTTCTCCTTAAGAGCTGTTCTTGTTCGGACAGGTCCAACGAAGCCCACATCAATCCGTTCCGACATATCGCCGGGATGAGGCAGACATGCTCGTGGTCTCGCCGTGCCCTGCGAGGTCAGCCTGTTCACTTTCCTTTTCGGTTGCTCTGGCCACTGTCCTTTTCCGAAAGAGCGCCTCAGCAGCGTCTCGGAGCCTTGTCCTGAGAGTCTAACTCATCAAGCGCTGTGCGGCCCTCTCTCCCAACAAGCCTCGGGCTTACCCGAGACCTGCCCGAGACTTGCCCGAGATCTGCCCAAGACTTGGCTTTCCGTGCGCAAGTCGGGTGCCGCCCTCTCCCGCCTTGTGGGGGAGGGTGGGAGAGGGGGGTGAGCGCGACGACGAGAGAACGTGGCGCTGGCACCCCCACCCTTGATTCCTCCCCGCCGCAAGTCGGGTGTTCCCGACTTGCGCCAGCAGAGGCCGATCTCGGCAACAGCCGAGAGCGGTGGGGAGGGAAATGGCGCCCTGTACTGAGAACGATCCCGGATCGTCGCTCCGCGCCGTCCGGGATGACCCCCTCCTCGTCATCACCGGCCTTGTGCCGGTGATCTCGATTGGTGAGGCACAGCGCCTGTCCGGTCGTTCGTCGCCGCCTCTCCCAGGTCATCACCTCCCACGTCATCACCGGCCTTGGGCCGGTGATCTCGATTGTGTGAGGCGCTGCGCTTGTCAGCATCGGGATGGCCGGGACGAGCCCGGCCATGACGAGAAGAGGCACAGGAAGAGGCGAGCCTGTGGACAATGTTCGTCGTTTGTTCTTGACACGGATGCTCATCTGAACTATGTTGCATCCATCCCGGCCCGACGAGGGGCGCGCTCGCGAGGCGTCGCAAGATGGCGGGGCGGGGAACGGTCCTGGGCAGGTCTCGCA
>Ga0182741_1000461_pt1 | contig 61603 bp, 48 predicted proteins | sample eDN5th37CBELigOP_FD_128874 | JGI IMG/M metagenome (GOLD analysis project Ga0182741, IMG submission 128874) | Enriched Organic Plus compost microbial communities from Emeryville, California, USA - eDNA 5th pass 37_C BE-Lig OP (version 2) (version 2) ...
ATGGGTGACGGCGTCGAAACCGTGTCCCGTGTCTACCGTGGTCCCTACCTCTATTACGCGCCCATTGCCCCGGCGTTCTCCCTCGCCAACGTGACCGAAGACCGCGCGGTGGTGTGGTCATCCAGCCAGTGGCCGTTCGGATCCCGGTGGATGGTCGCGCAGGCGCTCGGTTTCGACAGCGAGGAGCAGGTCCAGATCAAGGGCGGCTCCAGCAGCGGCCTCTACGGTCGGCGCGACGACTACGACCAGGAAGTGGACGTCGAGGCGGCGATCATCTCCCAGGCGGTCGGGCGCCCGGTTCGGCTCCAGTGGTCACGCCAGGACGAGATCATGTGGTCGCAGTACCGCCCACCGCAGGTCCTGGAGATGGAAGCGCTCACCGGTCCCGAAGGCGAGGTGCGCGGCCTCCATACGCGCGTCCACACGGCCGTGAGCGGCACGCATCCGTCGCCCGGCATCTTCGCGATGGCGCTGCAGGACACGCCGTACAACCTCGGCCCGATGCCGTTCGAGGGCTTCAACACCACCGGACTGCTTCGCACCGGCTACATGCGGAACGTCTTCAGCGGCTATAACCTTTTCGCGCTCGAATCCCTAATGGATGAGCTGGCGATCGACGCCGGCGAGGATCCGGCGGAATACCGCCTCCGCCACCTCGAGGACGACCGCGCGATCGACGTTATCAACGCCGCGACCGAAGCGGCCGGGTGGAGCCCGAGCGGCGGCCAGGGCGGCTCCGGCATGGGCATCAGCTTCGCGCTCTATACCGGTGAGGCAGGCCCGTCGTCCGCCTACATGGCGTACGTCGCCGAAGTGGACGTCGACGAGGAGACCGGCGAGGTTCGGGTGAAGAAGTTCACCTGCGCGATCGACCCCGGGCTCGTCGTAAACCCGGACGGTGTCCGCAACCAGGTCGAGGGTGGCGTGATCCAGGCGACGAGCTGGACGCTGAAGGAACAGGTACAGTTCGACCGATCGATGGTCCTGAACCACGACTGGGTCACCTACCCGATCCTGACCTTCCCCGAGGTTCCGGAGATCGAGACGATCGTCGTGGATCGCAAGGACAAGCCGTCCAAGAGCATCGGCGAGCCGGTGACGGTGACGGTCTCCGCGGCGATCGCGAACGCCATCTACGACGCGACCGGAGCGCGGCTGCGCGAGCTGCCGTTCACGCCGGAACGCGTGAAGGCAGCGCTGGCCGAACGCTAGCAACACGGCACACACCGTCGAGCGGATTCATCCCGGGTACCCTTCGCGAAGGGTACCCGGGATTTCCCATTCTGGAGGCCGATGAAGGAACCATCGCGGCGGAATACCGATTGCGTGGTTGCCGGGAAAGACCGGCCGCGCCCATCAGGGCAAAGCGTCGGTCCTGTCACCACCACGTAGGGAAAGGACACGTAGTTGGTCAACCCTGGCAACGGTCTCGCCAAGGAACCGCCCGATCCAGGTTCCGATACCCCATCTGAACCGATCTCCGCCGTCATCTCCGATCCACTTCCGGGTGAAGCGCTGGCAGAGAACGTCGAGGGGCGAGCGGTCACCGGCCCGGATGACGGATTCGGCAAGCTCTGGCACAAACAGTTCTGGATCCGGCTGGAAGGTGTCGATGTGACGCCCGAAGGGCTGGTCGAGAACTGGAAAGACCGATACACCGAGTTCTGGCCGAAGGGTAGCCACCTTTACCAACCATCCGACGGGCTGGAAGAAGGCGACACCGCGGCCGCCGACCTGGCGATGATCGGCGGGACGCGCGTCGGAACCGGCATCCGCGTCATCGATGAGCAACCAACATCGTTTACCTTCGCGACGCTGGAGGGCCACACCCTCGCCGGCACCATCACGTTCTCGGGAAAGAAAGACGGGGATGTTACGGTTGCTCATGTCGACGTCCTCATGCGCGCCAGCGACCCCATCTACGAGATCGGCATGCCTCTGGGCGGGCATCACCATGAGAACAAGTTCTGGAAGGCCAGTCTCCGCGCCCTTGCCCGCTCGTATGGCATCGAGGCGGAGCCGGAGTCCAAGACCGTGTGCCTCGACAAACGGCGTAAATGGGCCAACGCGACGAACATCACCGAGAATGCATTCCTGCATACGGCCGCATACCTGGTCGCCCGGCCGTTCCGGCGATTGGCAACCAGCATACGATCGAGAGGCACATCTTCGTGACCGAAACGCTTTCGACGAATAGCTCCCCGGACGCCGTCGTGGTGGGATCCGGGCCAAACGGCCTCGCCGCCGCGATCGCGCTGGCCCAGGCCGGAAAATCGGTCCAGGTCTTCGAGGCCAACGACACGATCGGTGGAGGGTGTCGCTCGGCGGAGCTGACGCTGTCGGGCTTCATCCACGATACCTGCGCGGCAATCCATCCGCTGGCGCCGGCGTCCCCCTTTTTCAGCACCTTGCCCCTGCATGAGTTCGGACTGTCGTGGATCCAGCCGCCAATCGCCCTCGCGCACCCGTTCGATGACGGCACCGCCGCGGTCTTTACGCAATCGATCGAGGAGACGGCGAGCTCCCTGGGTGAGGACGGGGAAGCCTGGGCAAACTTCTTCTCCCCGCTCGTGAAAGACTTCGATCTCCTGCTTGACTCCCTGCTCGGCCCGTTCAGGCTGCCACGGCACCCGATCGCGCTGGCGAAGTTCGGATTGCCAGCGCTCCTGCCAATGGACCGCTTCGTTCGCGGCCGCTTCAACGACAAGTACGCGCGTGCGCTCTTCACCGGCATGGCCGCGCACTCGATGCTGGATCTCTCCCGACCGGTCACGACCGCCATCGGGCTGGTGCTCGGGCTCGTCGGCCATGCGGTTGGCTGGCCGATCCCCAGGGGCGGTTCCCAGAGCATCTCCAACGCGCTGGGGACGTACCTGCGCTCCCTCGGAGGGACCATCGAGACCGGAACACGGGTCACATCGCTCGATATCGCGGAGGGCGCGGACGCCGTCCTCTTCAACACGGCCCCGCGCCAATTGCTCGAGATCGCCGGGGACGAGCTTCCGGCACCCTATCGCCGTACCCTGGGCAACTACCGATACGGCCCCGGCGTCTTCAAGATCGACTGGGCGCTCGACGGACCGGTGCCCTGGACAGCAGAGGCGTGCACGCGGGCCGGAACCGTTCACCTCGGCCCGACGTTCGAGGAGATCGCCGCCGCCGAGCACGACGTCACGCAGGGGCGGCATCCGGAGCGACCGTTCGTGCTGCTGGCGCAGCAGAGCCTGTTCGACGATACCCGCGCGCCCGATGGCAAGCACACGCTCTGGGGATACTGCCACGTGCCGAGCGGCTCGACAGTTGACATGACCGAGCGCATCGAGGCGCAGGTGGAGCGGTTCGCGCCCGGTTTCCGGGATCGGATCATCGGCCGGGCGACGAAAAACGCCGTCGAGATGGAAGCGTGGAACGCCAACTTTGTCGGCGGCGATATCAACGCCGGGATGCAGGACTGGCGGCAGCTCTTCACGCGTCCCGCTCCGCGTATCGACCCGTACAGCACACCGAACCCCAGGATCTACATTGCCTCGTCGTCCGCGCCTCCCGGTGGTGGCGTTCACGGGATGGCCGGGTATCACGCCGCACAGTCAGCCCTGAAGCGGGCCTGGTAACCGAACACCGGCCCTACGTGCACCAGGAGGTCCCGATGGTCCGGCTCAAGCCCCTCAGCGAGCAGGTCGTGGTCATTCTCGGCGCGTCGAGCGGCATCGGCCGGGAAACGGCGCTCCAGTGTGCCGCGCGGGGCGCGAAGGTGGTCGCCGCCGCTCGCAGCGAGCCGGGTCTCATATCGCTGGTCGAGGAGATCAGGACTGCCGGCGGACAGGCGGCATGGGTCACTTGTGACGCATCGGACTTCGGGCAAGTCGTCGCCGTCGCGGATGCAGCGATCGAGGCGTTTGGCCGGATCGATACGTGGGTGAACGTCGCGGCGGTCGGCGCCTACGCCAAGATCGAGGACATCTCCCTCGATGATTTCCGGCGAGTGATGGACGTCAACCTGATGGGGTATGTCCATGGAACGAAGGCGACCTTGCCGCACCTCCGCCGGCAGGGTGGCGCGCTGATCTTCGTGTCCTCCATCGAGAGCACGGTGGCGATGCCACTGCAGGGCGCGTACGCCACCTCGAAGCATGCGATCCAGGGGTTCGTCGAAACGCTTCGTCGCGAGCTTCGCGCCGATGGGGCGCCGATCTCGGTGACGTCCGTGAAGCCAGCGGTCATCAACACGCCGTTCTACAACAATGCCCGGAACGCGCTCGGCTTCCGCCCGACCGTCCCGCCACCGGCCTACCACCCGGCGGTGGTCGCGGAATGCATCTGTCATGCCGCCGAGCATCCGGTACGGGATCTCTATGCCGGAGGCAGCGCGCGCCTGATGACGCTGGCGCAGCTCTACGTGCCCGGCATGATCGATGCCGTGCTGGAACGGATCGGGTTCGCCGCCCAGCATACCGATGTGCCATCCGGCGACGACGCGCTGTACGAGCCACGACTCGATGACAATCGGGTCGAAGGCGAGATCACCCACCACGCCTTCCGGTTCAGCCCCTACACATGGCTCCAGACGCATCCAAAAGCGAAGGCGGTGGCGGCGCTGACCGGCGCGGCCCTTGTCGGTGGAACGCTTTCCCGGCGCAAGCCGGACAGCTGATCACTCCGCGACTGCCACTTCTTCCGGTGACATCGCGTAGGCGATCGCGGCATCCTTGGACATCGATGTGCCCATGGCCCAGTCGGTAGCGAAGCGTTCGAATCCCGCCTCGTTACGCGCGTGCTCTACCCAGGTGTCGTACATCGTCCTGGCACGCGCGAGGGCGTTCAGCTCCATGCCGGCAGCCTTCCGGATGGTTTTGGCCGCGCCCCAGAGACGCGCGGCCCGGGAGTAGTCGCCTTGCTGGCTAGCGATCGTCGCCAGGCCGAGCAGCCCGAATTGGATGCTCGCCGGCTCGCCGAGCCGCACCGCCAACCCCAGGTCCTCCTGAAGCACGGCGGTAGCAGCCGGCAGATCCCCCAGTACCAGCTTGAGGAGGCCCAGGTTGGTGAGGCACCAGGTCATGCCCATCGCGTCCCCAACCTCACGAAAGACAGCGAGTGCCCGTTCGTGCACTTCGATGGACTCGGCGATCTCGTTCCGGACACCCGCCGCGAGCCCGAAGAAGACCAGCAGGTTGCCGAGAACCGTCTTGTCGGAGACCCCAGGTATCAGGGCATCGACCTCACCGCGGATGTTATCGGCGAACGTCGTGTCGTTCTGGAAGGCGGCGATGTAGCCGAGCCTCGTGAGGGCCGAAGCCTCCCCGTTCGTGTCACCCAACTGCCGATAGAGCGACAGGCCCTCCTCCAGGTACTCGGCCGCACGCGCGTAATCGTTCTGGAAGAGCGCGATCAGGCCAATGGCGTCGAGGGCCCTTGCCCGATCATCCGGGCTCTGGCCGGGAACCTCAGTCAGGGCCCTCGAGAGCCAGCTTCTCCCCTCGCTCCAGTGACCACGGAGGAACCAATACTTGCCGAGCAGACCAGCCATCCGCAGGGCGCCTGACTGCCCGTCACCCTTCCCAAGCAGCCAGCCAAGCGCGGCGCGCAGGTTGTCGTGCTCCGCGTCCAGGAGCTGCAACCAACGCAGCTGCTCACGCCCCTTGAGCCCCGCATCGGCATTCCTGACCAGGGTGAGGAAGCAGGCCGCGTGACGGTCCCTCGCCCAGCCGGTCTCTCCGCTTTCCTCCAGCTGTTCGGATGCATATTCCCTGATCGGCTCGAGCATCCGGTACCGATCATCGGCCGGATCCCTGAACACCAGCGAGGCCTCCACCAGGCGCTCCAGATCGCCCAGGACGTCGCTCGACGGCGCCAGCGCCTCCGCCCCTTCGAGCGTCCAACCGCCGGCGAAGACGGAGAGACGCCGGAAGAGCGAGCGCCCGGCATCCGGCAGCAGGTCGTGGCTCCAGGTGATGGAGGCTCGGATCGTTTGCTGGCGCTCCGGCAGATCCCTCGGGCCGCCGACGAGCACCGGCAGGAGCGGATCGAGCCGCTGGAGCAACGCGACCGGTGAGAGCAGCCTTGTCCGGGCAGCCGCCAATTCGATCGCGAGTGGCAGGCCGTCGAGTCGCCGGCAGATGGCGGCAACGGCATCGGCGTTCCCGTCGGTGAGATGGAAGGACGGCGAGACCGCACCGGCGCGTTCAACGAAGAGCTGCACCGACGGCACGGCAGACACATCGGCGACGGCGGGCGCATCGATGGGTTCCGGGATATCCAGCGGTGACACGACAAACTCGCGCTCGCCCCTGATCCGGAGCGGGGATCGGCTGGTGACGAGGACTTTGATCGCCGGGCACATCGAGAGCAGGTCGGCGACGTCGGTGGCCGCCGGGAGGATCTGCTCGAAGTTGTCCAGGATGACCAGCATTTGCCGGTCCTGGAGTGCCGTCACGAGGACATCGCGCAGGCTCCTGCCGGCGGCATCCCTGAGGCCGAGGGCCTGCACAACGCTCTCGAGGAAGAGGCCGGGATCAGCCAGTTGGGCAAGCGGCACGAAAGACACGCCGCCAGGGAACCGGGATTGCAGCCGGTGCCCGCATTCGACGGCGAGGCTGGTCTTCCCGACGCCACCCAGCCCTGTGAGCGTCAGGAGCCGATTCTCCCCGGTGAGGCACTCGATGACGGAAGCGATGTCCTGCTCCCGGCCCACGAGCGCCGAGGGCAGTACCGGGAGAGCCGACGATGCGGGTCCATTCGCGACCGGCGGCACCGACGCTCGCGGGGGCACGGCGGACACCAGCTCCGTGAGATGGTCCACGGAGAGGCCAAGCGCCGATGCGAGCGCCCGCACGGTATTTGGATAGGGCCGACGACGCTCCCCGCGCTCGAGCGCGCCAATCCCCTTGGCGGTCAGGCCCGCCCGCTCGGCCAGCTCTTCCTGCGTCATTCCGGCGGCCTGCCGTAGCTGACGCAGCTTCGTCCCGAACGAGTTCTCTCCGCGTTCCCCCATCGTCAATCTCACGCTCCTGGCTACCTGGCTGGCCGCCCCGGGAACGCCTCCTCCACACACCGTTTCCTTCCCAAAGTGTGGACCTGGTGTGGGTGTTATGTCGGTGTTCTCCTGCTGCATTGAAGCGCACTATAGAACGCGTTGGCAAGGATGTTCGCCTTGCGTTGCTGAGCACGAGCCGGGAGCCCGGCTGACCAGGAATACTCCACGAAAGGAATCAGGGGAATGTCTCAGATCATGCAACGACTGGCAACCCGACGACGCGTTGCCGGGGGCCTCACCGCGGTCGCGACTACCGCATTGGCGCAGGGGCGACCGCTCGTGGACCGGGTTGCAGCCTATGACCGGGTGACGGTCTCCCGTTTCCAGTCCACGCCGGTCGACACGGTGCCGGCCGGGCCGTTCACGCTCGATCCGCTGCCGTACGACTACGCGGCGCTGGAGCCGCACATCGACGCAATGACGATGGAGATCCATCACGGCAAACACCACCAGGCGTATGTGGACAACCTCAACAAGGCGGTTGCGGAGTACCCCGAGCTGCAGGAGATGGCGGCCGAGGACCTGATCCGGAACCTGGACGCCGTACCTGAGGACGTCCGGACGGCGGTGCGCAACAACGGCGGTGGCCATGTGAACCACACGATGTTCTGGGAGCTGATGACGCCGGGCGGGAGCAGTGAGCCGACGGGCGCCCTCGCCGATGCGATCGCGGCGGAGTTCGGCGATGTGGCGGCGATGAAGGAAGCGGTCGAGACGGCCGGTCTGGGCCAGTTCGGATCCGGCTGGGCGTGGCTGATCGTCGACGTCGACGGTAGCCTGGTGGTGACGAAGACGCCCAACCAGGACAACCCGATGATGGAAGGTGAAGCGAGGATCATCCTTGGCGTGGATGTCTGGGAGCACGCCTACTACCTGAACTACCAGAACCGGCGGAAGGATTACCTGGTTGCGTGGTGGAACACGGTGAACTGGGATATCGCGAACGAGCGGTACGAGCAGGCGCTTGCCGGGTAAGGATTCCGGGGAAAGGTGCCCGCTCCGAGGTCCGGGGCGGGCACCTCGGTCAAGGTGATCATGATCATGGTCTTTCGGTTTCCCCGGGGGTTTAGGGGTCAACTTTTCAAGTTAACCAAGTTGTTCGGGTATAGGGGAACTTGAGCAAGATGACATGTTGGCGATCCGGGGAGCCGGGGAGCCGGGGACGCCAAGACGTCAAGGCGCCAAGTTTCGCCGTATAGGGGGAAACCTGGCGTCTTGATGCCTTGGTTGGTTCGGGAGGGGCGTTTGTTCATGGCGGAAAGGGTTGCCGGCGACAGCGCTTCGCGTCGCTCGCAGCTGCGGGGTCCTCCGGCCGAGCCCGTCGGGCGAGAAGCGGCAGCGAGCCCTTGCAGTCGCTCAGGATGACGGGGGATTTGGGCGCGGGGCGGGCGGACACGGGGTCCGCCCCTACGGATGTCCCCCCGTCGACGTAGCTCAGGGCAGGCTCTGCGGGCGTAGGGGCGGACCCTGTGTCCGCCCCTACGCAACGAGACTGGCGCTACGGTGTGGTCGGGACGAACGGCTCATCGCCAACCATGGCCTGGAGGCGGTGCATGTCATCGGTGAGTTTGCGGACGATATCGGCGTAGGCGGGATCGTCGTAGACGCTGCGCATCTCCTGCGGATCTTCTTCGAGGTCGAACAGCTCCCATTCGGGCTCCGTGGGCGGGCCGAAGGAGCCGCTGGTGTCCAGCGGGTCGCCATAGTAGTAGATGAGCTTGTATCGCCTCGTCCGGATGCCGTAGTGGGCGACAGTGTTGTGGTGGATCTCCCGGTGCATCCAGTACCGGTAGTACATCGCCTGCGGCCAGTCGTCCGGCTCGGGCTCGCCGGCGACGATCCCCCGGAAACTCCGCCCCTGCATCCGGTCCGTCGACTCCAGACCGCCGTAGTCGAGAAACAGCGAGGCGAAGTCGACGTTGGTGACCACCGACGCGGATCGGCTCTCCGCCAGGATCTCGCGCGGGTAGCGCATCAGGAACGGCATCCGGAGCGACTCCTCGTACATGAAGCGCTTGTCGAACCAGCCGTGGTCGCCGAGGAAGAACCCCTGATCCGAGGTGTAGATAACGACCGTGTCGTCCGCGATGCCCTCGGCGTCGAGGTAGTCGAGCACCCGCCCCACGTTGTCGTCGACCGAGGCGACGCAGGCGAGGTAGTCCTTCATGTAACGCTGGTAGCGCCAGCGCTTCAGATCCTCACCGGAGAGGCCCTCCGGTGGATCTCCCTTGAGGTCGACACGGTCGAGATCGTCGATCCGCATCTTCGCCTCCCGCGCGGCTCTTGAACGATTCGAATAATCATCATCGAAGGTTTCGGGATACGGGATGTCGACGTCGTCGTACATGTGGGCGTGCTTCTCGTCCGGCTGCCAATTGCGATGCGGCGCCTTGTGGTGCAGGAAGAGCACAAACGGCCGGTCGCGGTCCCGGTGCTCCAGCCAGTCGAGCGACAGGTCGGTGATGATATCCGTCGCGTACCCCTCGAATTGCGTCCGCTGGCCCATCACGAACATATCCGGGTCGTGATAGAGCCCCTGATCCGGCAGGATCGCCCAGTAGTCGAAGCCGGTCGGGTCAGCGTTGCCGCCGTGCCCGAGATGCCACTTGCCAACGATCGCCGTCTGGTACCCGGCGTCCCGCATCAGCGACTGGACCGTCTCCTGACGACCGTCGAAGGAATCGTTGATCGACTTCACGCCGTTGACGTGGCTGTAGGTGCCGGTCAGGATCGTTGCCCGGCTCGGCGAGCAGATCGAATTGGTGCAGAAGCAGTTGTCCAGCACCACCCCTTCCCGGCCGATCCGGTCGATGTGCGGCGTCTCGTTGACGAGGCTGCCGTAGGCACCGATGGCGTGGGCGGCGTGGTCGTCGCTCATGATGAAGACGATGTTGGGCTGATGCTGCTGGCTCATGACTTCCCTTCCCCCTAGCGAATGCGCGTGGGGCCATTATGCGAGGGAACGGGTCCGACCGACACCCCGCGCGGATATGCCGGGCGCGTGATAGAGTGAGAAGCACGGAACCAACCTACCAATCGATCGATGTCCCAGGGAGAACCAGCCATGCGCCCGTCTCGCCTCCTCCGTTCGATCGTTCTCGTTCTCGGGACCTTGCTCGCGATGGGACCACTGCTGGCGACCGCGCAGGTGAGCCCGCCTCCACCGGCGGGTATCACCGTCGTCGGGGCGGGCCAGGCGACGGCTTCGGCCGATATGGCGACAGTCCACCTCTACGTCAGTGACCAGTCCATGATGATGGGACCGGCGACCGCGCCGGAGCCCGGGTCGACGCCCGGAGCCGCGGAACGCGAGGCAGTCGAGCCGATGGTGAACGCGGTCGTCGCCACCGGCATTGCAGAAGAGGACATCGAGGTCCTTGTCCGGCCCTATCTTGGGAACCAGATGTACGGTCCATATGGCCCCGCCTCGGCGATCATCCAGGTCTCGGTCGAATCTCCTGACGCCGAAGGCCTTCGCGGGGTCCTCGATGCCGCGACCACCGGCGCTGCCGAAAGTGGCCAGATGCTTGGAGGCGTGAATATCCAGTACACGATCAACGACTGCGCGCAGCTCACCCGGGACGCCCGCCAATCGGCCTTCGATGACGCGACGCGCAAAGCGGAGGCACAGGCAGACATCATGGGCGTGACGCTTGGCGACGCGGTTGCCTCCCGCGACTTCCCGTACGGGCCGGACCTGACAGGTGGTGCCCTGGGTGGCGCGCCCGAAGGCGGGTGCACATGGTTCGGTCAGGGAGAGCTGGCCTACGGCCCGATCGGCCCCCTCCCGTTCGACATCACGGCGGATCCCGACGTCACCGTCACCGCAACGGTGGAAGTGACGTTCGAGGTCGACAGCGAGGCCACCCCGGCATCCTAGACAGTCCGACTACGACCCACGCATCCCCCGTTTCCTCGGGCACGTCCCGGGAAACGGGGGATGCGTGTTGCGCGTCATAAAGGGCACCACGGGACGACGTCGATTCCATTGCGATCAGCCAGGAGCATCCCATGAAGCGCTTCTCCGTCTTCGTCACCCTCTTCGCGCTTGTCCTCGCGAGCTTTCCGGTCGCGGCATCGACCGCCGCGCAACAACCCGTCACCACGTCCCTTCCGGGCATCACGGTCGCGGGCGAAGGGTCCGCGACCGCGCCGGCCGAGAGCGCGGTCGTCATGATCTCGATTGGTTCGGATCCCTACATGTTTGGCGGTGGCGGCGCAATGGACCGGCCTGACTCCTCGCCATCCGGCCCATCGGTTCCGATCGTGACGGCCGACGATATCGCCGCGCCGATCGTCGATGCGCTGGTCGCCGGTGGTGTCCCGGCCGCGGACATCGAGATCGTCAGCAACCCGTACGCCGGTGGCTATGGACCGTATGGCGGTCCACAGACAGTCTCGATCCTGTTCAAGATCGCCGATCCGACCGTCGAGGGCATCGTCGCGCTGCTCGACCCGGCGATCGAGGCCGCGTTCGCCGCGCGGCTGTACGTGAATTACACGTCCGTGGTCTACTCCGTGGCGGACTGCACTCCACTGCAGCGTGAGGCCCGAACCGCCGCGATCGCCGATGCCCGGGAGCGCGCCGACCTGCAGGCCGAGCTGCTCGGCATCACGCTCGGGGAGGTGAGCGCCTCCCGCGACAACCCGTACGGCGCATATGGCACCCCCTATTACGGCGTCATGCCGGTGAACACCTGCACCGCCGGCGCCTCGGACCCGCGGTCACTCAGCATCTACGGCGCTCCGGCGTTCGACCCCTCGATGCCAGCAGACGTCACGGTGCATTCGTCGGTCGAGCTGACCTTCGACATCACGCCGGGTACAGGCACGCCGGCATCCTGAACGCAGGGATCGACTTAAACACAAAACGGCCCCGTTCACCAGATGGTGAGCGGAGCCGTTTCTGCGTCCGGGCTTACTTGCCCGCGGTCGCCTTGACCGCGAAGGAGACACCGGCCCAGGAGAGGACGGTGCCGACCGCCGCACCGGCGAGCGCGCCGACCAGGACATCGGTCCCGGCCTCGAACCGGCCGCTCATGCCGATGACGACGATCATGACGCCGATGATCGCGCCGATCATCATGCCGCAGGCCACGAGCAGGCCCATCAGCTCCGAGATCTGCTCGGACGCCGGCTCGTCACCCGGCCGGTGATTCATCTTGAGTCCGTGTTCGCTCATTTCCAGCCTCCATGCATGGTTGTCGCCCCGCCGGATACGATCCAGACGAAGTGCATAGTTCTTCCCAAGGCGTTGGCCCCATGCTGACCAGCAACATGAAGCACCCCATCCGGGTCCCGAATATCGATACTGCGGGGGGATTTTGCGGACCACGGTGCGCGACCGCAGTCATGAGCAACCATAGTCCGGATCGACGTTTGTGACAAACGTCACAAGATGGACTCGTGCATCCTTGCCGCGATCCTCCACCCCTCGCACGGCGCACGGATTTGCCATAAATTGCAACCAGCGAACATCGTGTTTTTGCCGAGCGAGAGGGGTATGCGCGTGGACCTCACCTTCGATCTCCATGGACGAATCGCCATCATCACCGGCGCGAGCCGGCTCGCCGGCATTGGCGCCGCAACCGCCCGGGCGTTCGCCGCCGCGGGCGCGGACATTGCATTCACCCACTGGACGTCGTATGACCGCGAGCTCTACGGCACGGAGACATCCGAGCCAGAGCAGTTAGCGAATGAACTGCGCGATGCCGGCGTGCGCGTTGCCGCGATCGAGATGGACCTGTCGGCTCCGGACGTGGCGACGCGACTGCTCGACGAGGTTGAATCGCACCTGGGTCCAGCCACGATCCTCGTCAACAATGCCGCCGTCTCGATCAACGACTCCTTCGAGACGATTGACGCGGCCGGCCTCGATCGCCACTATGCGGTCAACGTCCGGGCAACGGCGATGCTGTCGGCCGAGTTCGCCCGCCGCTTCACGGGCGAATCGGGACGCATCATCAACCTGACGTCCGGCCAGGGGCTTCACCCGATGCCTGACGCGCTGTCCTATGCCACGACCAAGGGGGCGATCGAAGCGTTCACGACATCGCTCTCTGCCGGAGTGGCGGCAAAGGGCATCACCGTCAACGCGATCGACCCCGGCGCGACCGATACCGGATGGATGGACGACAATCTGAAGTCCGCGATCACATCGGAGATGGCGTTCGGGCGAGTGGGACTTCCCACCGACGCTGCCCGCCTCATCGTCTTCCTCGCCAGCGACGCGGGGCGGTGGATTACGGGGCAGATCATCCGCTCACGAGGCGCCTAGGCGCCACATACGTCGACTCATGGCACGGCTCCCGCGATACAGGGTGACAGAAGACGTCGCGAAGGCGACTCCCGGCCCATCGATAGCCAGCACAGGGCAACCAGCGCCGGGAGAACCGCACATCTGTATTAAGACATGGAGACCAGAGAATGCCACGATATGCTGACCATGACGAACGACGCGAAGAATTAGCTCAGACGGTCGCGAACCTTATCCTCGAGGAAGGGCTTGACAGCGTCTCTGTCCGGAGCGTCGCCAAGGCCTCCGGCTGGTCCGTCGGCGCGATCCGTTACTACTTCCCGCGCCAGGAAGACCTGATCGCGCATGCGCTGGGCCGCACCGTCGACCGCGCGTTCGACGCGATCACCAGGGCCGGGATGGCCGAATCCAGCTCGCCGGAGGAACGCGTCTACAACACGATGATGGCTGTCGCCCCCATCGATGCCGAACGCGCGAGCTACATCCGCATCTGGATCGCGTACATGGACCGCGGATTGTCCCATCCGGGCATTGCGGCCCTGATGAAGCGGGTGTGGACGGAAGCGCGGTTCCACAGCCGTCGCAACGTGGCGATCCTTGCCGGCATGCCGCCGCCAGAGGAAATGACGGAGCAGTTCGAAGATCCGTTTCTCGAGGAGACCGCCGCCGTGCTCCATGTCATGTGGGACGGCCTGACGATCCAGGGCGTGATGTCGCCGACAACGATGACCCCGGAAGAGCTGCAACGGGTATGTCGGCGCGTCGTCGGCACCATCGCCCGCCGGCTGAGCAGGGAACGCCGCTCGCCTGACCGGGCGCCCTCGTCGATGCCGATGAACAACATGCCCTCCAACCCCTGATGGAACCAGGAGAGGAAAAACGTCCGTTTGACATCGACCTCGCGATGGAGCGGCTGCGGGATGCGGTCCGCCCGTTCCCGAAAGCGGCGATGTTCGAGCTGCGCGACGACGGGTTCGACACCGCGTTCGAGCAGCTGATCGCGTGCCTGCTCTCCGTCCGCACGCGCGACGAGGTGAGCATCGTCGCGTCCCGGCGCCTCTTTGAACAGGGGCGCACGCCGGAGGCCCTTGCCGGCATGACGCCGGCCGACATCGACGCGTTGATCGACGACGTGACCTTCCACGAGCGCAAGGCGGTCCAGATCCGGGATATCGCAACGCGCGTCCGCGACGAGTTCGACAGCGAGCTGCCGTGCGACGCGGAGACGATGCAGTCGTTCGCCGGTATCGGCCCGAAATGCGCGAACCTCGCGCTGGGGATCGCCTGCGGCGAGTCGCGCATCAGCGTCGACATCCATGTTCATCGGGTCACGAACCGTTGGGGCTATGTTCGCGCGAGCACGCCGGAGAAAACGATGCTGGCGCTGGAGCAGACCCTGCCGGAACGCTACTGGGTCGAGATCAACGAACGGCTTGTGCCGTTCGGCAAGCACATCTGCACCGGCGTGCGGCCAAAGTGCTCAACGTGCCCGCTGCTGGAGATGTGCCAGCAGGTTGGCGTCACGTCCCACCGGTAGCCCGCTGCGCCGCCATGGCGCGGACACCCGCCATCAGCATCTCGAGCCCGAAGGCGTAATACGCGGCCGGATCTTCGCATCGACTCAAGGGCACAGCCGCCTCGATGACATGGGGATAGCGATCCGGCGGAAGAGCATGAAGCATCGCTACCGTCTGCCGCTCCTGATCCGCGATCTCGCCGCGCGTTCGCTCGGGCGCATACCCAGGCTGGCGCAGCACGAGGTTCACCACCGTCTGGTGGGCGTGCTGGACGACCTGCACGGCCTCCGTCGGGGTAAAGCCGGCTCTCCGCAGCGCCGCCAGCGCCACTTCGATCACGTTAAGGAGCGCTTCCGACGTCGTCTCGTGCGAGAGCATCAGTGAGGCGAGCGCCGGGTGGCGTCGCAGGACGTCCAGCTCGGCCTCGAGCACCCCGCGCAGGACAGCGTCCCATTCCGCGCCCTCTTCCATCGAGACGTCCATCTGGCGAAAGACCCATTCGACGATTCCCGCGAGGAGATCGTCCTTCTTGCGGAAATGCCAGTACAGCGCCATCGGGGTCACGTCGAGGGCGGCCGCAACCCGGCGGATGGTCACAGCTTCATGGCCGTGCCGATCGGCAAGCTCGATGGCCGCCGCGATGATCGCATCAGGCGTCAATGACGTGCGTTCGGCTGGTGAGTCGGTCGTCGGCGTACGCATGTGTTGACAAGTGTACACCGTACAGGTAGCCTTTGGGCTATACAACGTACCTGTACACCGTATAAGGGCACTGGAGCTGATATGACCGCCGAAACCATTGCCACTCCCCGGACGCTTTCGTTCCCGGATTCGTCCATGTACCGCACAAGCACTGGGATCGACGAAAAGTTGCTGATCGGTCGCCTGCGGAGGGACCTATTCTCCCGCGCGCGGGGACACGTGCTCGATGTCGCGTGTGGTGACGGAGCGAATTTCCGGTACTACCCCGCCGATTGCCGGATCACCGCCGGCGATGCCAGCCCCTTCCAGCTCTCGACGGCTCGGAGCCGGGGCGTTGCGCTCGGGCGTGACATCGAGGTGCGGCAGCTCGACGCCCACTACCTCCCGTACGCCGACGATACGTTCGACACCGTCGTCTCATCGCTGGGGTTGTGCTCCTACGCCGATCCGATCCGGGCGCTGAAGGAGTTCGCGCGCGTGGTGAAACCCGACGGGCGGATTCTGCTGCTCGAGCACGGCCGCAGCAGTGTGCGGCCGATCGCCGCCTGGCAGGACTGGTCTGAACGCCGACGCGGCGACCATGACGGCTGCCACACCAACCGTGAACCACGCCAACTCGCTGAGGCAGCGGGACTGGAGATCGTAGACGCGCGGCGGACCTTCCTCGGGGTGATGCACAGCATCGAGGCGCGCCCGCGATAAGTCGCAAGCACCGTGTACAGCCGGCCCTCGTGGCCGACTCTCGTGGCGAGGATCCCGGCCTTCCCTGCTGCAACCGATGGGCAACTCTCATGGCGAGGTTTGCCCTCACCTCGGCAGGACAGGAGTCGCCCACAAGGGGCGACTGTATGGGGTTCATCTGCGCTGGCGGGAAGTCCGCCCGGAGAGGATCGCGTCCACCGTCTCTTCCACGGTGAGATCGGATGAGTCGATCCAACGGCCGATCCGGGGCGTCTCTTGCCGCAGGGACCGGTCCAAGTCCTCGACGGTGAAGCCGACGTAGCCGGTCTTCCGACGCTGCGTCTCGCGCGTGGCGACCACATCAGGCCGGGGGCAAAGCACGACGACATCAACGGGCGTATTGCCGAACATGGCGACGACCTCGGACAGCGCATCGCCGAGGATGACGTCCTGGCAGACGACGTGAAAGCCGGCATCGCGGTATGCGAGCGCGGCGCTGACCATGAGCCGGTAGCGCAGATCGAGCTGGCGCAGGGCCGCTTCGGACGGAGGCGATGTCATGTCCTCGCGGCCGTTGACGATCATCCGGCGGAAGGCGTCGCCCCGGACATGAACCGAGGGCGACAGCCGCTCCGCCAAAGCTTGCGCGACGGACGATTTCCCGGACGCCATGATGCCGGTGATCAAGGTGACCGAGTGCACGGCGTCGCCTACGACAACATGACTGGCAGTTCCTGCAGGCCGCGCAGGACCAGCCCGCCACGCCACTCCGGCCGGTCGGTCGCCAGGCGCAGGCCGGGCGCGTGCTGCGCGAGGGTGCGGAACGCGATCTCGCCTTCCAGCCGGGCGAGCGGCGCGCCAAGGCAGAAGTGGATACCCATGCCGAACGACATGATGCGCCCGACCTCGCGGCGGATGTCGAGCCTGTTCGGCTCCTCGAAGGCGCGAGGATCCCGGTTCGCGGATCCCATGACAAACATGATCCGGTTACCCCGGCGAACGGGCACTCCGGCGATCTCCAGATCCTCGAAGGCGAGCCGGGTGGTCATCTGGACCGGGCTGTCGTAGCGCAGCAGCTCCTCGGTCGCGTTCTTCGCCAACGAGGGATCGTCCACCAGGAGCTGCCACTGGTCGGGATGCCGCAGGAGCGCGAGCGTCCCGTTGCCGATGAGGTTCACGGTCGTTTCGTGGCCCGCGACGAGCAACAGGATGAGCGTCGAGATCAGCTCCTTCTCGTTGATTTTGCCTTCAGCGGACTCGGCGGCGATGAGCGAGGAGATGAGGTCGTCCTGCGGCTCCTGCCGGCGCTGGCCGATGATCCACCGGAAGTAGTCGACCAGCTCCTGCGTGGTCTGGTTCGCCCGCCGCTGGAACGCATCCAGCTCCGACGCGGGGAGATCGATCGCCGCGGCGACGACCGCTGCCCAGTCGCGGAAGCGGGGGTGGTCCTCCTCAGGCACGCCGAGGATACCGGCGATGACGAGCACCGGAAGCGGATAAGCGTAATTGGCGATGAGGTCGACGGGCTCATCCGACCGCTTCATGTCCTCGACCAGCCGGGTCGCCAATGCCTCGATCGGCTCGCGCATGCGATTCACATGACGGGGCGTGAAGGCCATGTTCGATGTGGACCGGAGTCGCGTGTGATCGGGCGGATCGCGAAAGAGCATGAAGTTGTTCGCGACCTCGCCAAAGGAGTCCGGCTCGAACAGCGGCGGCTTCGTGCCCGGTGGCATGAGCCGGTGCCATTCCCGGCCGAGCCGGGAATCCCGGAGCCATTGGGAGACATCCTCGAACCGGAGCAGGACGAGATCCTCCTCGCCGCCGTCCCACGCGGGCTCTCCGCGCGCAACGCGCCCGGCTTCGCGGAAGCGGGCGTAGTAGTCGTAGATATCGTCGCGGCCGCTTTCCTGTTGGGGAGCAAAGCGGGTTGTCGCGAATGAAACTGCGTCGCTGTGGGTCATGAATCACCTTTCACCTGAGCGTGACGCTTGCACCCCCCGGCCGATTGCTATCCTGACTGCACACGGAGCCAGTCTACGCCCGCCCCGGCGTACATGCACGAGGAGATAACCATGCCTCCCCTCTTTTCCCGCAACCGTGACGAGCAACGGCTGTTGCGTGACCGGGTGGATGCCGGCGCCCGGCTCGCGGAGCGCCTCCGACCGGTCCTCGGGGATACGCCGGCCGGGGAGATCGTCGCGATCGGGCTCGCCCGGGGCGGCGTCATCGTCGCGGCGGAGGTCGCGCGGATACTTGGCGTCCGGCTGGAGGCGATCGTGGTCCGCAAGCTCGGCGCGCCGGACCAGCCGGAGCTGGCGATCGGCGCGTTGGCGGCAAGCGGCGAGCGGGTCCTGAACAGCGGCCTTATCGCGGATATCGGCATTCGGGAGATGGAGATCGATCGCATCACCGCCCGGGCACAAGAGGCGGCCGAGGCGCTGTGCGAGGAGATCGGCGTGCCTCCGGCGGTGCCGGATGTGGAGGGGCGAACCGTTCTCCTGATCGACGACGGGCTCGCGACCGGCGCGACCATGCGCGTTGCCGTCAACGCGATGCGGCAGCAGGGCGCGGGGCGGATCATCGTCGCGGTACCGGTCGCGCCGGCGCCATCGATCCGTGCCTTCGAGCGGATCGCGGACGAGGTGGTGGCGGTGTTGACACCGCACAACCTCCAGGCGGTCGGACAGTGGTACGAGCGATTCTTCGAGGTCACCTCCGGGGAGGTGCGTCAGGCACTCGAGAGGGCCCGGGAGGGCGGCGACGCGGCATCCGCCGACGCGTGACGGATTGCACGATGCGGCCGGGAGTCCGTATGCTTGCGGCATCGAGATGCCGCACGGCACCATTCGCTCCCCGCGCGCTGCTCCCCCAGAGGTACGCATGACCCGATTGCAGGCTCCTTCATTCGCTCCAACCATCACACCGACCGGCGAGGCCGTCACGGCCGGTCCGTGGCAGATCACGGTCAGCGAGGTCCAACTCGGCGACGCCGCGCTCGGGATCATCACGGAGCGAAACGGCGGCAACGAGCCGGCGCCGGAAGGGCTGGCCTGGGCGCTCGCATACGTGAACGCCACCAACACCAGCGACCAGGGTCTCGTGATCAACGTGACCGACTTCGCCGGAACCGGCACCGACGGCGTCCTGCGCCGCACGCCGGCGATGGTGGCGCCGGATCCGGTCCTGCAGGGGCCGGTTGGCGCTGGAGCCTCTATCGAAGGCTGGGTGCCGTTCTACGTCAACGACACCTCGAACGTCCTGATGCGCTTCGACAGCCCCTTCCTGGGAGGGAACTGGGCGGATGCATGGTTCGCGCTGACGGACGGCGCGACGATCCCGACGTTCGACCCGATCCCGGAAGACAGCGGGCTCGGGACGGCGCCGGAGTCCCCGGCCCGGTTCGGGGAGACGGTCCGCGCCGGCGACTTCGATGTCGCGGTGCTGGACCATATCAGCGGCCAGGCGGTGTTCGACATCGCCGAGTTCGGGCTCCGCGCCCTCGGAGCGGAATCGAGCGGTACATGGCATGCCTTCTGGACCCGCGTCACGAACGTGAGTGACCGTCCGGCGTTCTTCCCGTTCACGGCGCTGCGCATCGCCGACACGACCGGCGAGCCGTGGGATCACCTGATGGCGCTCACGCCGCCATTGCCCGACGCAGCACGGGAGCTGTTGCCCGGAGCGACCCGCGAGGGTTGGGCCGCGATCGACCTCATGCCGTGGGCGTCGCTCGACCTGATCCGCGTCCAGCCGTCGGTCGTCGCGGACGAGCCACGATACATCACCTTCGCCGGCGACCCGGTTGCGGAGCAGCCAGCGCCGACGCCGGTGCAGGACTTCTCCTCGGGCGATGTCGTCGAGCTTGCGGACACGCCGGTCAACCTCCGCGCCGAGGCCTCGACCTCGGGCGAGATCGTCGCCGAGCTCGACGGAAGCTCGACGTTGACGATCACCGGTGACAGCGTCGAGGCGGACGACTACGTCTGGTACCCTGTTACGGTCGACGCGACCGGCGAAAGCGGCTTTGTTGTCGCAAATTACCTCGCACCGGCAACGGTGGACTAGCTTTTGCGTTTACTTCCGTACGTACAATCGCGGTTCGACTTACGTTCCGCTACACTTGGTATGTCGTAGCAACCATTCACGCGCGACCACGGGAAACACATGAGCGTGCAAACCATCGCCCTGACTGTGGCGGTACTCGCCTTCGGGGCAGCACAATACACACTCGTGGTACAGGCCATCAGAGACCTGATGCGCCGTCCTCGCGTACGCGGCGGCAACAAGATGTCGTGGGCACTGCTGATCCTGTGCGTGCCAATCCTCGGCGCGCTGGCCTACGGCTGGCTCGGCCCGACCAGCTTCCTGCAGGCGCGCTCCGCGACCCGGCGGGAGCAGCAGCCGGCGCAGCAGGACCCGATTATTGCCTACATGTCTGACCTGCCCGAGACGCGTCCGCCGAACGTTACTCCGCTGCGGCCCCGGAAGAGCGACGCGATCAGCGGTCGCGTGCCGGCCCAGCGTCCCGGCCTGACCCGTAGCCGCGCCCACAACACCGCTGGCACGGTCAGCCGGATGCGCCGGCCCGGCGCCTGATACCTGGCGACGTGTCGCGTCACACCCTCGTTTACCGGCATCCTGCCTTTGCGGGCCACGATACCGGCCCGTATCACCCCGAGCACCCGTCACGCATTGTCGCTATCGACCGCGAGCTGGAGCGGCGTGGGTTGCTGGATGATCGTCCGGAGCCTGCGTGGCAGCCCGCCACCGACGAGCAGATCCTGCGTGTCCACACGCCTTCCCTCCTCCAGAAGCTCGAGTCGCTGAACGCCCGGGGCGGCGGACCGATCGACGGGGATACCGTCCTGGTCCACGACTCGCTCGACGCGGCGCGTCTCGCTGCTGGCGCGGCGGTCGCCGCCGTGGAGGCGATCGCGGCCGGGAAGGCGCGGACCGCGTTCGTCCTCGGCCGGCCGCCGGGGCATCACGCGACGCCGGACCGCGCGATGGGGTTCTGCCTGCTGAACACGATCGCGATCGGAGCGGCGCACGCGATTGCGTCGGGGTTCGAACGGGTCGCCATCCTCGACTGGGATGTCCATCACGGTAACGGGACGCAGGATATCTTTGTCGAGCACGACAACATCTACTTCACCTCAACGCATCGTTATGACGGCTGGTTCTTCCCGGCGACGGGTGCGGCGAGCGAGCGAGGCATCGGGAACGGGCTCGGCACGACGCTGAATGTCCCGTTGGACGCAGGCGATGGCGACGAGGAGATCCTGGACGCGTTCACCAACCGGATCCTGCCGGAGGTGGCGACGTTCCGCCCCGACCTGATCATGATCTCCGCAGGATACGACGCCCATCGCGTTGACCCGCTCGGTGGACTGAAGGTCACCGACGAGGGATTCCACAAGCTGGCGGAGGCCGTTTGCGAGGCGGCGCGTGAGCACGCGGAAGGGCGCGTCATCGCCGTGCTGGAGGGTGGATACCACCCGGAGGCGAGCGCCCGTTGCGTGGCGGACACCCTCGAAACGCTGGACGCTCTTTCCATATAAGGAATGCGCGGAGCGCGGCACGCGAGGGCTGTCTTCCCGTATCCTGTAATCTGCTGTGGGCGATGTGCCCGCGTGAAACCCGAGCATCATACGACAACATCCCGACCAGGCGACCTCTCATGTTCGTACATGTGGCCGGATCGCGCCCGGGAAATCATTGAAGGCACGTACATGGCGAGGAATCTATTCGGACAGGCAACCCGTCGGGGGGCCAACAAGAAGCAGGAAGAACGGGAGCGCGCCGCGCGCGAGCAGCAGGAGCGCCGCCGCGCCCAGCAGGAACGGCATCGCGCGATGCTGCGTGGCGAGGCCGATCCGCAGGCGCCACTGCCGGACGTCGACGAGGTCGATCCGATCGAGCCGGAAGTCACGGTCGCCCGCCCCGACACCTATCGCCAGGCGGACGAGCAGCGGCGTGACGACTCCCGTGTCCAGGGCCTGCAGGGGCAGATCGACGAGCTGCGCGTCATCGTGCGCGACCTGGTGAAGAACCGAGAGCAGGACGCCGCGACGATCAAGGCGCAGGAAAGCGAGATCAGCCAGCTCCGCATCGCGCTGGAGCAGGCACAGCAGGAGAACAACCAGGCGGCCCAGGCGGCGGCGCTCAACGAGAACCGTACCCGCCAGCAGCTCGAGGATCTCGAGGAGCGGCTCGACGACAGCATGCGGCCGATTCGGTCGCTCCAGGCACACGTCACCGACCTGCTGGAGCAGTCGCGGCGCAAGGTCGACGACACCACCCAGAACAAGGAGCGCTTCGCCGAGGTCATGACCAACATGGAGCACCTGACGGCGATGAGCGACCGCACCAGCGCCATCGCCCACGGGCTCCGTGACAGCATCGACAGCATTCGCACAGAGATCGACGAGCTGCGGCGCGACAACATCCGCACCGACGACTCGATCAAGATCGTCGACCAGGAAGCCCGGCGTCGCACGCAGGCCGTCGCCGAGAGCATCGAGGGCTTCACGGCCCGACTGGACGAGCTACGGTCCGACATCTCGCACACCTTCGAGACGATCGAGGATACGCGCCGGAGCCTTGTCCACATCGACCCGACGCTGGATGAGCTGCGATCAGGCGAGATCAACCTGCGGAACGACCTGACGAAGCTGCAGAACCAGGTGGATGCCCGGCACGACCAGCTCGTCGACATGCAGGACGAGGCGCGCCAGGAGACGGACGCCCGCTTCGACCAGTTGCGGCACACGCTCGAGGAGCGGATCGACCGCCTCAACGAGCGCCTCGAGGAGACGAACGAGACGTTCCGCGAGACGACCTACAAGCTCTCCGAGATCAACGCCCAGATCGAGGACCTTCGCCAAACCGACGTCTCGCTCCATCGCGACATCTGGTACCTCCACGAGCAGCGGGTTCGCGTGCGGCTCGAGCAGGTGCAGGAAGAGCTCGACCTCGCCACGGCGCAGCGCCGCGATGCCGAGGGAGAGGCCCGGGTCGGGCTCGGGAATCGCGTTCGCCGCCGCCGGAGCGACGACACGACGATCTGACATCCCCATTGAGACGATCCAGGCCCGGGAAGCTGCCGACGAAGCACGCTTCCCGGGCCTTGGCAATTTTCACATCGAACAATGTCGTGCATTGATGCACAAATATTTGACCCGGGTATATGACTTGCCGTCACCAAGTCCAAACGGTCCCTCCAAGAGGCACCATCGCACCGGCCCGGAAACTGGTCGAAAGGTGCCTCCCCGGCACATACTTATGGGCAAGGCAAGCGGAACCTCCCGAGCGTTCCGGACGTTTGAAGAATTAGCAAACGCCAGCGGGCAACGACGTGGACATCGCGTCACGACCCCTCGGCCCCTCCCCCAAAAAGTGGGTCGACCCTCCGTCCAGGGTGCGACTCCAGGTCCAAATTGGCACCTGATCCGGCTCACGTGTCCGGACAGGCCCCTTTGCCATGCCTTGACACCGGTTATCGGGTTTTGCTACGGTCACGTTGTCTTGGTATGTGCGGTATCGGGATGTCGCGGTCCCTGGCTGAGACCTTGCGACATTTCACTGGCACAGGCGGACGGTTAGATCGACGGATTCACCACACTGAAGAACGCGCCGATCTCCCCGTTTTGCCTGACCACCTCACGTTCCTGAGACAGGAACCGCGGTTCTCCGCGAATGCCGGATGGCTCCCGGCGACGTTCCACGAATCGACTTATTCACGGGTGTTGGCGCGGGGCGCCAGCAGCTTCCGAAGGGGACGGCCTTCGGTCGCCAATAACCAACTGTCCGGCGCTCAATGCCGGCAGCGCGGCGCGATCGCCGCAGGTTAGGCCCACCATCGACCGGACGGCTGATCGGTCGAACGTCAACTCACAGGAGGGGGAAGGGGTTGTCTACGCTCCTTACGCGTGCGCCACGTGCGCTCATGCTTGCAGTAGCTACACTCTTTACACTGTCGCTACTCGCACCTCTGGCTGTCTTCGCAAACACAGATCTTGCCAGCGGAGACCAGGCAGTTATCAGTAACCCGAACGGCACGGGCGCATACCTGCGCAGTGACAATGTCGTTCTGGACGATTCCACCATCATCACCGAACTTCCCCAGGACACGATCGTCACCATCGTTGACGGCCCGTATGTCACCGACACGGGCGTCTGGTTCTGGGTGGCCGTCGAGTATCCGCTCGAGGGCTGGGTCGAGGCGTCGCTCCTTCGCAAGACGGACGCGCCCGCCGAAGAAGCTATCCCGGAACTTCCTGCCGAAGATCCTGCCGAGAGCGAAGAGGTCGTCGGCCTTCCGTGGCTGGAGCCGATCGACCGTGCTGTTGTTGTGGACAACAACGCAGAGCTCCCTGAGGGTGGCTTGGCGGTTCGCGTTTCAGCGACCGTCGACGGCGAAATCCTGGGCCGCGTTCCGGTCGGCAGCTCGCTCGATGTAACCGAGCAGCGCATCTGGGACGGCGAGCAGAGCTTCGTCCGCGTGAACTTCAATGGCCAGGGTGGCTACGTCAACGGAAACTTCGTCGTGCTCGACTCCGAGCAGGTGGCGGAAGCACCGGTTGTCGAAGAGCCGGTCGTTGAGGAACCCGTGGTCGAGGAGCCGGCGGTTGAAGAACCCGTTGTTACGGAAGAGCCGGTCGTCGAAGAACCAGTTGTTGAAGAACCCGTCGTGACGGAAGAGGCCCCGGTCGTCACCGAGGAACCCATCGTGACGGAAGAACCGGCCGTCGAAGAGCCGGCGGTTGAAGAACCCGCCGTGACCGAGGAACCGGTTGTCGAGGAGACCACCGAGGTCCCGACTGAGGACGCTCCGGTTGTGACGGAGGAGCCTGTCGTCGACGAGGTCCCGACGGAAGAGCCGGCCGCCACGGCTGAGGCGCCAGTTGAGGACGTGGTCGAGACCGAGACCGAGGTCGCCACTGAGGAGCCCGTCGTGACGGAAGAGGCTCCGGTGGTTACCGAAGAGCCAGCTGTCACCGAGGAAGCTCCTGTCGTCGAATCCACCCCTGAAGTCATCCCGACCGAGGAGCCGGTTGTCACGGAAGAGCCCGTGGTCACCGAGGAGCCGGTTGTCGAAGAAGCGACCGCCGAGGTCGACCCGACGGAAGAGCCGGTCGTGACCGAGGAGCCGACCGAGGTTCCCACGGAAGAGCCGACCCCGGCCGTGACCACTGCCCCGGCCTTCGACCCGGCGACCATGATCGGTTCCGCCACGGTCACCGGCACCAACGACGGCCTTCGCTGCCGCGTTGCGCCAGACGCTGCATCGGCCACCATGATGGTCCTCCCTGAGGGCACCAAGGTGATGGTCTTCGCCGAGGCCGTCAACGGCTACCTCGGCATTGACTGTGGCGGCGTCCAGGGCTACGCCGATGTGACCTACCTCTGGTCCGGCGGCGCTGGCGACGGCGAGATCAAGAACTCCAACATGACCGTCGTCGTGACGGGCACCGGCAACGGCCTCAACTGCCGCACCGGCGCGGGCACGAACTATCCGGTCATCACCGTCCTCCGCGACGGCAACACCATGACGACCCGCGGCGCGGCCTCGAACGGCTGGACCCCGGTCACCTGCGGAGGCCAGAACGGCTTCGTTTCCACGACCTGGATCGAGGTCAAGTCGGGCGGCTCCGGCTCGACCGGAAGCAACGGCTCCGGCTCGTCCACGACCGGCGGTTCCGCCAAGGTCGTCAACACCAATGGCGACGGCCTCTACTGCCGCTCCGGCGCTGGCACCAGTTACTCCGTGATCACCGTCCTCAGCCCGAACCAGACCGTTCCGGTCCGCGGCGCGAACCAGGGCGGCTGGACGCCCGTCACCTGCGGCGGCGCCAACGGCTGGGCGAGCACGCAGTACCTGTCGATCAGCGCGGGTTCCTCGAACCCCTCCCCGGCACCGTCCAACCCGACCCCGAGCCAGCCGGCCCCGAGCACGGGTACCGTGACCGTGGCCAACACCGGCGGCGTGGGCCTGAACTGCCGCTCTGGCGCGGGCACCAGCTACGGCGTGATCGCCGTCCTGAGCCTCGGCCAGACGGTCTCCACCCGCAGCGGGTCCACCAATGGCTGGACCGCCGTGGTCTGCGGTGGCAAGAACGGCTTCGTCTCCAGCGAGTACGTGACCGGTGGCGGCTCCACGCCGGCCCCGGATCCGAAGCCGAGCAACCCGACCCCGACCGATCCCGGCTCCGGCGTGACGGGAACGGCGACCGTGACCGGCACCAATGGTGACGGCCTGAACTGCCGCTCCGGCGCGGGTAGCAGCTACTCCGTGATCACCGTCCTGGCGCCGAACCAGAAGGTCGACGTCCGTGGCTCCGCCCAGAGTGGCTGGCTGCCGATCAAGTGCGGCGGCGCGAACGGCTGGGCCAGCACGCAGTACCTGACCGTTGGCGGATCCGGTTCCCCGGCGCCGAGCAACCCGGGTCCGACCCCGGCTCCGCAGCCGTCCGGCATGAAGAGTGGCGATCACGCCCAGGCGACGGCTGCCGTCAACCTGCGCTACTCCGCCAGCCTCAGCAGCGGCGTCTCGACGGTCGTCCCGAGCGGCACGGTGGTCCTCGTAACCGGGAACGCCAGCAACGGCTTCTACCCGGTGGACTACGATGGCCTCCAGGGCTTCATGAGCGCCGACTACCTGGTCAAGACGAACGCCGAGCTTTCCAAGCGCGGTGGCTCCGGCAACCCGACCACGCCGACGAACCCGACCAACCCGGGCGGCGGAACGGCTACGGGCAACGCGCTCGTCAGCTACGCGATGAACTACCTTGGCTATCCGTACGTGTGGGCGACGCACGGCCCGTCGAGCTTCGACTGCTCCGGCTTCACCTACTGGGTCGTCAAGAACGTCATGGGCAAGAACATCGGCACGGGCACCTGGACCCAGGTGTCGGCGGGCACGCCCGTCTCCCGCGCCAACCTGCAGCCGGGTGACCTGGTCTTCTTCCAGAACACCTACACCGCAGGCCTGTCCCACGTCGGTCTCTACATCGGCGGCAACGAGTTCATCCACGCCCAGAACGAGGAAACCGGTGTCGTCATCAGCAGCCTGGACTCCACGTACTACAGCACCCGCTGGTACGGCGCGGTCCGCGTCTAGCTGACGTACGGAGAACACTCTGGCACCAGGAAAGAGCCCCGGCGAGACAGTCTCGCCGGGGCTCTTTCGTATCCGGTGTATGCTGCTCCCCGTTGACCACGCATACCAGAGGAGCCGCCTCACCCATGAATCCTGCGATCGACCACATCACCATCGACGAGCTGCGCATCGCCGTCCAGTGGCCCGGCAAGCACGACGCTACGCCGCTGGTCTTCCTGCATGGGCTGGGTGATTCATCGATCATGACGTTCTCGCGCATCGCGACGCACCCGGCGCTCGCGGCCCTCCCTTCCCTCCTCATCGACCTGCCCGGCTTCGGGCACAGTCGCGCGCCAGTCGATTGGCCCGCCACGATCGAGGACCACGCGGCCGCCGTCGCCGCCACGTTGGATGTGCTCGGCATCACCGACGCGACGATTTCCGGGCACAGCATGGGTGGATCGACCGCGCTGGTGCTCGCGGCATCGCGGCCGGACCTCGTCACCCGGCTGGTCCTCGCCGAGCCGCTGCTGCGCAAGGAACAGAGTTCGCTCGCGATCGCCATCGCCAATCGGTCGGAGCGCGTGTTCATCGACCGCGGGTACGAGATGCTCCGGGTCGCCACTCGCCGGCAAGCCGCCAGGGGCGAATTGGCCGCGATCGGGTTCCGGGAACCGCTGGAGCATGCCCAACCGGAGATCCTGCACCGGAGTGCGGTCTCGCTTCTTGCCGAACGGACGCCCTCCTTCGAGAAGACGCTCGCGTCGCTTCGGATTCCCCGGGTGATCATTGCGGGCGAGCGGACGCCGGTCGCGCCCGACCTGTTGCCGGACGACGTTCCGCTGATCCGCATACCCGACGCCGGGCATTCGATGATGAGCGAGAACCCGGACGCCTACGCCCGCGCGGTTGCCGCGGCGGTCACGTCACCATCAGGATGACGATCCTGCCCACAACGGTACGGCGGCAAGTTCAGCTCACGATGCGGTGTTTGGGGAAGAACTGGTTCTTTAACGAGAGCCGGCCAGGTTGAGTGATTGAGCCGTGCCGTCGGTGTAGCTGGGGGACCATCCGCCGGCGTCTCGATTGGCTCGTTCATCGCATGCCTGGCCGTCTGTTGATAGACTACGGCAAACGTCTCGGAAAATTACCCCACTGTTACGGAAGTGTTCACCGAACTGTTGCGCTTCCGTTTGGCTTCATCCCGCCCTGGGGCATGTCGTTCCTCGCTCCGCCGGCCGTTTGGCCCGGCTGTTCGCCGGTCGCTGCGGGATAACGCTCACCCAGCCTCCGCCTGACGGCCCAGCTGCCGCCAAGACCAACCCGGCTTCGATCGCGCGCGGCGTTTCCGCACACGTCTTCCCAATCCGGGAGCTCCGGCTCGGCCTTTCGCCGCCTGCCCAAGATAGCCATCACATCCTCCTGTAAGACACGATAACGACCCTCGACACGGCTGGGGTGGATACAGTACTCTCGTACTGGAATCCTTGACCACGTCACGCCGGGAGGTTTGAGTTCTCACTGAACATAGTATAAATCGACATCGTTACGTCGACCAGAGAACCCTTACCCACTGACATGTGACAGAATAGAATCAGGTATCAGGTGCCCGGTCGGGTATACTTTGGCCAGGTTCACTGAATCCGAAGTGTGGGGAGTGCCCATGGCAGAAGGGCTTCGTTCGCCGTTTGGCAAATTGCTTCGTGCTTATCGGCAACAGCGCGGTCTTTCCCAGGCCGGGCTCGCTGACCTGATCGCAGAGCGCAATTTCCAGGATCCCGAGTTTGCGAAACTCGGGGTCGTTACCGAAAAGGCGATCGCGAACCTTGAAACGGCATCGCGACCTCCTGCGCGTTGGGTTCGCCCACGCCCGCAGACCGTCTCCCTCTTCCTCGCCGCCCTCGAGATCGCTCCCGGAAGCCGCGAGGAGGAAGCATTCCTCAGCGCCGCCGAGGAGACGCGCAACCGCACCGTCCAACGCGCCCAAACAATCCGCCAGCCGAACCTCTTCATCCCTGAAGGACGCGAGGTGCCGCTGGAGATCCTGATGGACGCGTGGGATTCGGCGCGCTCCGGCACCCCGCAGTTCGTCCTCATCTCGGGCGAAGCGGGCACCGGAAAGACGCGCCTGATCCAGCACCTGTGGGAAGTGGTCAACGAGCAATCCCCAACCACAATCTTCGTTTCCGGCAGTTGCACGCCAGGCGCCGAGGCGATCGAGCCGTATCAACCGTTCCTCAATGCGTTCAACCAGTTGCTGGGGATCTCCACCAGTGAGCTGACGAGCGGGGCCCGGGAGCAAGATCCGGACGAGAAGATCCTTGTCCAGATGTTGACACTCGCGCCCGGGCTCGTCGGCCCAATGGTGAACGAGGCCGCGCTCTTCGAGCGCATCCAGCAGATGGGCGACCAGGGCCAAACCCTCTCAGAGATGGTCAGCCGCTTCCGGGCGCTGAACTCTCCGGTCGACCAGATGACCCGGCTCGACCAGGCGGCGAGGTTCGTGACCCGGGTGGCGGAGATGCAACCGCTCATCATCGTCCTGGAGGATCTCCACTGGGCGAACGAGCGCGCCTGCACGCTCCTGCTCCACCTGCAACGCCACGTCCAGTACCTGTCTCACCTGCCGCTGATGGTCATCGGCTCGTACCGGTCAAGTGACCTGCTCCCGAGCAACGATGGCGAACGGCACCCGATGCACCGCACCATCGCCGAGCTCCAGCGGCATGCGGAGTTCCCGATCATCGACCTCTCGACCTCCGTTGGCGGGAACGAGGGGCGCCGCTTTATCAACGGTCTGCTCCGGAATATGGGCATCGACGACCTCGCAGCCGAGGGGCTCGGGGAGTTCCTCTTCGAACGCACCCAGGGACACGCCCTGTTCGCGGTCGAGCTTTTCCGCTGGCTTCGGGATCGGCGCCAGTTGCAGCGCGAACCGAACGGGACATGGCGTCCTGGCGACTCCGCCATCATGAGCAGCGTGCCGCACAAGGTCCGCGCCATGGTCGCCGAGCGCATCCAGCGCCTGCCGGTCGACCTGCGGCGCGTGCTCTCGATCGCGGCGACGCAGGGGCAAATCTTCCCGATCGAGGTGCTCGCCCGCGCGGCGAACCTCAATGAGGACGAGCTCTCGACGATCATCGACGACGAGCTGACCGCCTATCACAAGCTGCTGGCGCCCACCGAGTCAACGACGGTCGCGGGCGTCACGCTCCACCGGTACGCGTTCGCACACCAGATGTTCCAGGAGTACCTCTACTCCTCCATGTCGGACGCTGAGCGGGTGCGTACCCACGGCCTGATCGCCCAGGCACTCGTGGACGTCATGGGGATGGACAACAATGCCGTCTCCGGCGAGATCGCGATCCATTTCCAGAAGGCACGGAAGTTCCAGGAAGCGGGCTTCTACGCCTATATGGCGGGTGCCCACGCGACCCATCTGCTCGAATTCGACCTCGCGCTGGCGTGGTTCGAGCGGGCCATCGAGTTCGCGACCGAGGCGCGGGACCTTGCCCGCGTAGGACGCGCCCAGAACGGCATTGCGCTCATCAAGCGTCGCCTCGGCCTCTTCGACGAGGGCATCGACATCGCGCGGAAGGTACTGGAACACGCCCAGCGCCACGGGTTCCAGAACCTCGAAGGCGAGTGCTACACCCAGCTCGGGCAGTTCTACTATGACCTCATGGAGCTGGACGCGGCCGAGCGGAACTTCCAGAAAGCACGGGAAATCTACAACTCGCTCGGCAACCGTTTCGACCTGAGCGGTGTCGAATCCATGCTCAGCCACGTCTACTACCGTCGCGGTCGTTACGACGATGCCCTCGCCCACGCCCGGGTTGCGGGGCGCCTCTCGGCGGAGCTGGATCATCACGACCACACCGCGGAAGCAATGCTCGCCGCCGGGAACTGCGAGATCGACCTTGGCATGTACGACAAGGCGCTCGATACCTACCAGCAGGCCGTGACGTTCTACCGCGCGGCGGGTGACCATCGCGGAGAGCTTCTCTGCTCGCTGAACTCCGGACTCGCCAATGTGAACCTCGGCGAGTATGACGAAGCGGTGATTATCCTCAACAACACGATGGATCTCGTCATTCGCCGGCGCCTGGACCGGTACCTGCCCTTCGTCGCCTCGTACCTCGCGATGGCCCACGAAGGTCGCGGGGAATTCGACCGCGCCGCGGACCTGTATCGCACCGCCCGGGACCGTCGCCGCGATTCCGGTCTCGGCGGCTTCGCCCAGGATAACGTCGCCGGCTTGCTCCGGATCGCGACCGCCCGAAACGACCGGGCCTCGATGATGCGCTACACGCGCGAGCTCGCTGACTGGTTCGCCAAGCAGGGAGACGCCGGACTCGAAGACCCGCTGGGCGCCTATCTCGCCCTCGCGATCGCGCAAGAGGCGCTCGGGGACGTCGAGAAGAGCCGCGAGACGACCCGCGTCGGCTACCAGCTCCTGATGTCGCGCGCTCGCATGCTCACCGAGCCGGAGACGGTCCGCAGCTACCTCGAGAACGTGCCGACGAACCGCAAGCTCCGCGCGCGCTACGCGGCGATGAGCGCGGCGAACCCCGTTCCCATCGCGCATACGCCGGACTCGGCGCCATCCAGCATCGCGGCGCCGTAACCAACGGAACATCCGGACATGCAAAAGCGGGGTGGATCGCTCCACCCCGCTTTGTGTGTCTTTTTGGGCGATAGGCCCCGATCGACCGCGTCCTACTCGACCAGGACGCCGTCCTCGTCGACCTTGTCGCCTTCCGAGCCGTCGTAGGCCAGGCGGCCGCTCAGCTCAGGCGACGAGCGCTTGATCTCGTCCCGGATCGCCTCGAGAATGTCCGGATTGGTCTTCAGGAAGGTCTTCGCGTTCTCGCGCCCCTGCCCGAGCCGGTCCTCGCCGTAGTAGAACCATGCACCGCTCTTGCGCACGATTCCGAGATCCGTGGCCACATCGAGCACGCTTCCGGCGACCGAGATACCTTCGCCGTACATGATGTCGAATTCGGCCTGGCGGAACGGCGGGGCGACCTTATTCTTGATCACCTTCACACGGGCGCGGATACCAACCGCGTCCTGGCCGTCCTTGATCGTCTCGATACGGCGGATATCCATGCGCACCGAGGAGTAGAACTTCAGCGCGTTACCGCCGGTCGTCGTCTCCGGGCTGCCGAACATGACGCCGATCTTCATGCGCAGCTGGTTGATGAAGATGACGCAGGTGTTCGACCGGCTGATCGCGCCGGTCAGCTTCCGGAGCGCCTGGCTCATGAGCCGGGCCTGGAGTCCGACGTGGGAGTCACCCATGTCGCCCTCGATCTCCGCCTTCGGCACAAGCGCGGCGACCGAGTCGATGACGATCACGTCCATCGCGCTCGTCCGCACCAGCGTCTCGGCGATCTCGAGCGCCTGCTCGCCGGTGTCCGGCTGGGAGATCAGCAGGTCGTCGAGGTTGACGCCCAGCTTGCCGGCGTACACCGGATCGAGAGCGTGCTCGGCGTCGATGATCGCCGCCATGCCGCCCATCTTCTGGGCCTCGGCGATGATGTGCATCGCCAGCGTCGTCTTACCGGACGACTCCGGGCCGTAGATCTCGACGATACGTCCGCGCGGAACACCACCGATACCCAGCGCGAGGTCCAGCGCGATACTGCCGGTCGGGATCCCGGCGACGTTCATCGGATTCGTTTCGCCGGGGCGCATCTTCATGATGCTGCCCTTGCCGAATTGGCGTTCAATTTGCGCGATCGCGTTATCGACGGCTCGCGTCTTTTCGGTTTGCTCAGCCATTCTCTGGGGATGTCCTTCCCGAACGCCGTCGCGTTCAACCATGGCGCTTCTGCGCTCGCTGTTGGTCAGGGGTGTTTGTAGCATTGTCTGGACCACCGCTCATGCTCCATTTTAGGTGGCGCAAACGTGAATAGCACGGACCCGAACATCTGTTCGTATCCGTGCTATTGTACCGGTTTTGGTGCCCTGCGGTCAACCTTGTACGTCTACCCCGAGACCACGTCCCGGCGGAGGAACACCCAGTAGGAAAGCCCTACGAAAATGGCGGTGTAGACGGCCAGGATGATCGCGCCGCGCGTCGCATCGCCGTCGCTGAAGCCGACCACGGCGTTGAGGTTGTAGGTCAGGCCGAACTCCTGCACCGTCTCGAAGACGTCGCTCGCCAGCGCCAGCAGCTCCAGGATCGGCTGCTCGATGAAGCTCAGGCCAAGCGCCCCGGCGATACCCGCCGCGTTCGACCGGGCCACCGTCGCCAGCAGGAACGCGAAGGCGAGATAGGGCAGGTTCACGTACGTGATCTTGCCGGCGAAGATGAACGCGTCACCCAGGATGTCCGTCGAGTACTGTGCGTCCACCCCGGCCAGCGCCGAGCCGACCAGCGACAACCCCGCCGTCAGCGCCGTGAGGGCCGCCGTGAAGAGCACGGTATAGATCAGCAGGGTCAGGAACTTCGCCGTCAGCAGGCCGGACCGGCTGCGCGCCCGCGCGACCAGCGGCCGGAGCGTGTTCCAGCTATATTCATTCCCCATCATCCCGGCCGCGATGATGATCACCATGACCGAGCCAAAGAACCCGAGGGCGATCGACAACCCGAAACCTTCCAGCTGCGGGAAGGTCAGCACCTCGCTCAGGTCCGCCTGATCCTCACCGGACGTGAGGCGCGCGCCCACGACGAATCCGCCATAGACGAGCGAAGTCAGCAGGAAGGCGATCGCCAGCAAAATCCAGCTCTGCGGCCGCTTTCGCAGCCGGAACAACTCACTACTCAACAAATGAAACATTTCGATCCCGTCTCGTTTCCCGGGCCCCGCGACGGCGCCAGGACTTCTCCGTCATCCTGGTCGCCGGGGGGAACCCTGTGCGAAGCACGTTGTCTTGGCGCGAAGCGCCGTCCTAGACCGTCGATCCTTCGGTCAGCTCGAGGAACAGCGATTCCAGCGTGCTGCGCTTCGGCGTGATCGCGCTGGCGTAGATGCCGCGCTCCACCAGCGCCCGGTTCACTTCGGCGCCCATCGTATCCGGCGCCACGACAACCAGCACGCCATTCTCGATCGTCACCTGCTCGACGTCATGCAGGACGCGCAAGGTCTCCCGCGCGGCGTCCTGCTGCTCGGCGGGCACCGTCACCTCGATGTAACCGCCGCGCTTCAGCAGCTCGTCGACGCTGCCCTCGGTGACCAGCTTCCCGCGCCGGACGATTGCCACCCGGTCGCTCACCTGCTCGACCTCATGCAGCATGTGACTGGCGAGCAGCACCGAGTGACCCGCATCCGCGAGACGCGGGATAATGCTGCGGATCTCCCGCTGTCCGGCCGGGTCAAGGCCGTTCGTCGGCTCATCGAGGATCACCAGCGCCGGGTCCGTCAGCAGCGTCGACGCGATACCGAGCCGCTGCTTCATGCCGAGCGAGTAGGTCTTGAACTTGTCCTTGCCGCGCTCGTTGAGGTTCACCAGCGACAGCAGCTCATCGATCCGGGCGTCAGGAACGCCACCGACGGCCAACGCATGGGCCTTCAGGTTGTCCCGGCCGCTGAGATACGGGTAGAACGCCGGATTCTCGATGATCGCGCCGACGCTCTCCGACACGACGTGCTGGTTCCCGTGCACATCCGTACCGTGGATGAGGACGGAGCCCGACGTTGGCCGGATCAGCCCGAGGATCATGCCGACGGTCGTGCTCTTTCCGGCGCCGTTCGGGCCGAGGAAGCCCAGCACCTCACCGGCCTGTACCGTAAAGGAGAGGTCGTCGACCGCGGCAACGTCCTTGAATCGCTTCGTGACCCCGCGCACGTCGAGGACAGTGCCGGTAGCCCCATTTCGCTTCCCGGCGCCCGAGAGCACCGGGGGTGTTGTCTGTTGCGCCTGTGTGGTCGCCACGTTCATCCTTTCGAAACCCATTCAGATCCGTGTGTGATGCTGCGGGATCCTCCCGCGCGCACCTCTTCACATTCGAATTATTGCGCGCGCCTGTCACAGCGACGCAAACGAGATGTGTCCATTCTTCGAACATCCTGGCTGTCACATACCGTCGGCCATTTTCTCCTGCATGAACGCCGGTTGAGGCTCCAGCGCGGGCGCTGACTCCACGCCCGTGAGATGGGCCTGCACCTGTTCGAGGCGCCCATCGGGACGATCGATTTCGACGACCAGCCGGTCGGTTGTCACCTGCGGGAACGCGTGCACCCGCTGGCTACCGATGGTGGACACGCCGTCCACGATGACGTCGCCGGTCCGGCCGTCCAGCACCCGGTGCCGGCCGATCCACTGGCCGTCATCGAGACGCTCACGCAACACAAGTTGATCGAACGTCACCGGCGCATCGAAGGTCGCCTCGATCCGTGTCCCCTCCTGCGTCAGCGTCGCCACGATCGGGTTCGCGAAGCGTTCCTGGATCGAAGACGCAAACTCCCGCAGCCGCATGGCGTCGTGGTCGTCGATCAGGCCGCGCCGGTCCGGCGGCACATTCAGCAGCAGGTTCGCGCCGAGCCCGACCGACCGGTACCAGATCGCCTCCAGGTGCTGCACGCTCTTGAGCGTCTGGAGGTCGTCCGGCTGCCAGAACCAGTGACGCCGGATCGCGACGTCGCACTCGGGCGGAAGATACCGATTGCCGCCTTCCAACCCGACCTTCGCGTCGTCGTAGATGCTCTTGCCGACGGCGTCCACCGTGTACCAACATGGATCGCTGGCCAACCCGTCCTCGTTCCCGATCCAACGGATCGTCGGGTCGCCCATGTTGAAGATCATCGCGTCGGGCTGATGCGTCCTGGCGACGGCCATGATCGAATCCCAGTCGTAAGGGTGCTGCTCCGAGCCCGCGCCGTCGAACCAGAGCTCGACCAGCGGCCCGTAGCGCGTGCACAGCTCGGTGAATTGGTCGATGTAGCGCGCATCGTAGATCTCCGGGCGATGTTCCCAGTCCGGGTCATGCCGGTCCCATGGCGAGAGGTAGAGCCCGAGCCCGAGCCCCGCCTCGCGGCACGCCTCGGCCAGCTCCCCGACGACGTCGCCCTGCCCTTCCTTCCATGGCGAGGACCGAACCGAGTAGTCCGTCGTCTCCGTCGGCCACAGGCAGAAACCGTCGTGGTGCTTGGCCGTCAGGATGATGTGCGCCGCGCCGGCGTCTTTGGCGACGGCAACCCACTGGCGACAATCCAGCGCGGTCGGCGCGAACTCCGCCGGGTCCAGCGTTCCGTCGCTCCATTCCCGGCCGTAGAACGTGTTGATCCCGAAGTGGCAGAACAGCGCGAACGATCGTTCGCGCTGCCACGCCAGTTGCGTTGCCGTCGGCACCGGCCGCGCCCCTGTAATTGTCATATAGCCCTTATCCCTAGCGCGCCACGCTCTGCATCCGGCCCAGCCTGAACAGGCTCTTCCAGGACGGCGCCTGGCCGTACATCAGCACGCCCGTCCGGTACAACCGTCCGGCAAGCCACATCGCGCCCAAACACGCCAGCACCAGCAGCCCGACCGCCAGCGCGAACTCCCCGGCCGAGGGATCCCCGATCAGCACGCGCGGCACCGCCACAAACGGCGACGTCATCGGGAACATGAACGTAATCCGCGCGACCAGCCCGTCCGGGTTCGTGAGCGACGTGATCGCCGCGAAGTACCCGACGAACATCACCGTCGAGAGCGGCGCGATCGCCGTGTTCACCTCCTCCTGGCGGCTCACCAGCGAGCCGACGCCCGCGTACAGCGACCCGTAGAGCGTGAACCCGAGCAGGAAGAAGAGCAGGAAGGTGCCGATCGCCGTTGCCGAGATCGCCCCGAAGTCCACGTCCAGGATTTCACCAACATCGACCCCCATCAGGTCTGCGATCTGCGGGTTCAGCCCGAAGACCAGCCCGCCAACCAGCAGCATCGGCCCGAACTGGCAGAGCGCGGCCAGCATGATGCCGATCACCTTGCCCGCAAGCAGGTCCCTCGGCGTCGCGGCGTTGACCATGATCTCCATGATCCGCGAGCTCTTCTCCTCGACCACGCCCGTCGCGACCCATTGGCCGTAGAGCACGACCGCCATGAAAATGAGGATTGTCGCGATGAAGGAGATCACGTACGAGGCAACATCGAACCCGTCATCCTCCTCCGCCGTCTCGCCCGACGCCGTTGTCACGGTGATCTCGGGCGCCGCGAAGACCTCCTGGATATCGCTCGCCGACAGGCCGCTGTTCGCGATCCGGTCCTCCATCGCCGCCGTCGATGCCGCGGCGATCACCCGCTGCGCGTCCGTCGACGTCGCACTACCGTCCTCGTTGATGAGGTCCAGCACGAGTGACCCGTCGTCGTTCCGGGACGCGACCAGTGCCTGGTCCACATCGCCGTCTTCGATCATCTGGCGGGCCTCGTCGACCGAATCGACGCGCTCCACCTCTATCAGGCCCGCGCCCTCGCCCATGGCATCGAGATAGATCGGCAGCGTCGTGGCGAGGTTCGCATCCGCCTCGTCGACGACGGCGACCGTCGTCGTGCTGGCGGACGAATCATCATCGCCGCCATCCGGCCCGAACTTCGCGATCAGGACCGGCGCGAGCGCGATCAGCGCCACGATCACGACCTGCACGATCGTCGTCATGCGGTAACTGCGCTGCTTGAAGCGCATCATCAATTCGCGTTTCGCGATGAGCCATACCCGGCCCCAGTCAAACATGTTTCACATCTCCCGGTGCTTTTCCCATATCGCCGGAGCTCGCCACCGCGGCCGGTCTCCGGCGTGGGGCGCCGCACACAAGGTGCGGCGGTACGGAGTTCACTGCCTGCACGCCTACCGCGCCACGCTCTGCATGCCGCCCATCTTGAACAGGCTCTTCCAGGACGGGCGCTGCCCGTACATCAGCACACCGACGCGATACAGCCGGCCCGCCAGCCACATGGCACCGATCGCCGCGACCGCCAGCAGGCCGACGCTGATCGCGATCTCGGTCCACCCCGGATCGCCCACCACGATGCGCGGCACCGCCACGAACGGCGACGTGATGGGGATGTACATCAGCACCTTCGCGAACGTCGAATCAGGCACATTGAGGGCAACGAACGCCCCGAAGAAGGAGATGATCACCAGCGTCATCATCGGAGAGACAGCCTGGTTGACCTCCTCCTGGCGGCTCACCATCGAGCCGACCCCGGCGTAGAGGCCACCGTAGAGGATGAACCCGAGCAGGAAGTAGACGAGGAACGCCCCGATCGCCGTCACGGAAAGCGACGCGAAGTCGATATCCATCGTCGACGGCAGCGAGACGTCGAGCGCATCGGCGATCCGCTTCTGCTGCGAGAAGAGCGTCCCGCCGACGATCAGCATCGGCACCAGCTGGGCCAGCCCGGCGAGCATGATCCCGAGCACCTTCCCCGCAAGCAGGTCCCTCGGCGTCGCGGCATTGACCATGATCTCCATGATCCGCGACCCCTTCTCCTCCGCCACGCCCTGCGCGATCCACGTCCCGTACAGGATGATCGCGATGTAGATGAGCATCACGCCGACATAGGCCACCGCATACTCGGCGGATTGGAACCCGAGCAGCGGATCCGACTCGCCCTCTTCGCCCTCGACCGTCTGCACGCCGATCTCCGGCATCGCCAGGAGCTGACGTGCCTCTTCGGGCGACACGCCCCGGGCTTCCGCCTCCATCTCGACGGAGACCGACATCACGCCGGCCATGATCCGCTGCGCCTCGATCGACGAGGTACTGCCGCTGTCCGTGACCAGCTCGTAGGCCAGCCCAGCGTCCGAAGCCGCCTCGCCGGTAACGATCAGCGCGTACCCCACGTCGCCGTCATCCACCATCTCGCGAGCTTCGTCCGCCGATGACGCATCGGTCCGGACCTCGATCGCCGGCAGGATATCTCCCTCGGCCTGCAGGTACGGAACGATTCGCTCCGCGACCCCCGCATCCGCCTCATCGACGATCACGACACTCGCATTCCCGCTATCACCGTCGGTGAACCATGCCAGCCCCACCGGCGCGACCGCGGCGATCGCCGCCACCAGCACCTGGACAACCAGCGTCCACCGGTAGCTTCGTTGCCTGAATCGTGTGACCAGCTCGCGTCTCGCGATCAGCCACACCCGGGCCCAATCAAACATCGTCAGAATCTCCCGTACAGCCGGCCCTTGTGGCCGGCTCCGAAGTCGCCCACAAGGGGCGACTGTACGCACCTCACGCCTACGCCGTCGCCGGCGCCGCAAGCTCCTCTTCCGTCGGCTGCATCTCCGCCGGCATCTGCTGCACCAGCGTCAGGAACACGTCGTTCAGGCTCGGATAATCGATCTCGAACTTCGTGACCGGCAGCTCCCGCCGGATCGCCTCGCCCAGCACCCGCTCCCGTGCGAACGCCGCGTCCGGCACCGCAACCTCGACGAAGTCCTGACGGCGGCGCACCACGTGCAGCTCCGGGATCTCGTCCAGCCATGCAACCTGCGGATCCCCCGCAATCGCGACGCGCACATAGTGCTCACCGACGCTCTGGCGAACCTCCTCGACCGACCCGCTGGTCATCAGCCGCCCGCGATGGATGATCGCCACGTCGCTGGAAAGCTCCTGCGCGTCGTCGAGCTGGTGCGTGGAGAAGATGATGGTCTTGCCACGGTCCCGCATCTCCCGGAACGCATTCTTCATCTGCTCCGCGTTGACCGGGTCGAGGCCGCTGAACGGCTCGTCGAGGATCAGGATCTCCGGGTCGTGCAGCAGGCTCGCCAGGAACTGGATCTTCTGCTGGTTCCCCTTCGAAAGCTGCTCGACCGTCTTCTTCCGGTTCTCGGTGATATTCAGCCGCTCCAGCCACTCGGTGATCCGGGCGTCGATATCGGACGCCGAGGCGCCATATAGCTGACCGATGAACTGCAGTTGGTCCTCCACCTCCATCTTCGGGTACAGACCGCGCTCCTCCGGCAGGTAGCCGAACATCTCGCGCGGCAGATCCCGCGTCGGGGTGCCGTTCCACGTGATCGTGCCCGTGTCCGGCCGAATGATGTCGAGGATCATCCGCATCGTCGTCGTCTTGCCGGCGCCGTTCGTCCCAAGGAACCCGAAGATCCGGCCCGGCTGGACGGTGAAGCTGATATCGCTGACAGCAGTGAAATTGTTGAACGTCTTGGTGATGTTCGATACGTCGAGACTCATCGGTGCTGGTCCTTTCCGGTGCTCACGTCATGTCCTTCTTGTCGGTATCGCGCTAATTCACGGCTGCTCCCTCGCGCGCAGGAGTCTGGAGCAGCTCCCCGAGGATCTCGTTCAGCTCCGGCGTCGCCGCCCGCACCACGCTCCGCCCCTGCACCGCCAGCGACGACCGCGTCGCTTCCACATCGCGCGTCAGGACGCGGGTCATCGCGCCATGGCCAATCCGCACCACCCCCGGCGTACCCGGGATCGGCGCTGCGTCGAGCCACAGCACCTGCCATTGCTCCAGCAGCGCATCCTTCTCGAACATCCCGACCACCGCGCCGTTGTTCACCAGCAGCACGTAGTCGGCAATGCGGCGGACATCGTCCAGCGCGTGCGTCGAAAAGACGATCGCCCGGTCGCCCTCCGCCATGAACTCGCTGTACAGGTCCAAAATGTGTTCGCTGAAGAACGGATCGACGGCGTCCATCGGCTCGTCCGCCAGTAGCAATTCCGCGCCCGTCGCGAGCGCGATCGCCGACGCCAGCCGGCGCTGCAGGCCCTTCGAGAGCGTCTCGAAGCGCGCGTCCGGGTCAATCTCCATCGCCTTCAGCAAATCCCGGTAATGCGCGGCCTCCCAGCCCGGATACCAGTGGGCGGCGAACTCGCCCAGCGAGCGGCCCGTCATCCGGTCCATCCCGACCGAGCGCTCAGGCACGAAACCGATGCGGCGGCGGATCGCCAGCTCGTCCACGTCGTACGTCGCGCCAAACAGCCGCAGCTCGCCGGACTCCGGGCGGACGAGGTCGGTCAAGGTATGGAAGAGCGTGCTCTTGCCGGAACCGTTCGGGCCAACGATCGCGACCACGTAGCCCGGCTCGACCTCCAGCGTCACCGGCCCGAACCGGAACCCGTCGCGCCGCGCGACCATATCCGTCATCTGGATGATCGGTTGCGTCATGATCTCCCGTTCTCCGTCGCAAGCGCGGCCTCGAAGATCTCGCGCAGCTCGCCATCGTCCATCCCGGTCTCCCGTGCATCGCGAATCGTCGCCGCGAACGCCCGCTCGACCGGCTCGCGCCGGTGCGCCTCGACGGCCTTCGTGTCCAGATTGGCCACCACTGTTCCCATGCCCTGCCTCGTACGAATGAATCCTGCTCCTTCGAGTTCCTGGTACGCCCGCCGGGTCGTGATCACGCTGCAGGAGAGATCCGTTGCCAGCGCCCGGACCGACGGCAGCTGTGTCCCGGCCGCCAGGTATCCCCCGACGATCAACGCCCGCAGCTGGCGCTCGATCTGCGCGTACAGCGGCTCCGGATCGTCCATCGACACCTGGATCGGCAGCGTCTCCGGCGCGGATCGTGGTGTCATGGCGTCAGCTCCCGCCGCCGCAGCCGGTCCGTCGCGAGACGCCCGAAAGCGACACAGGCGACCATGCCCACCAGCGGCCCCGCCACCGCCATCAGCACCGGGTGCTCCGCAACCCGCTCCACCGACCACGTGACCAGCCAGAGTTCAGCGGCAATGCCGGTCACCGTCAGCACCGCGATAACGACGAGGATGACCACGAGATTCGTCAGCGTGTAACGGCGGACGCTCACCGCCATCTCCATGGAAAGTCCGTACCCCGTGCCGATCAGCGAGATCCCGGTCCAGAACAGCACGAACGCGATGTAGGGACCGACGCCGAACGGCCAATCGCCCAACAGGTAAAGCGGAATGAAGAACGCTGGGACGTTCACGATCCCCGCCGCGACCAACGCCAGCATCCGACCCCGCAGGATCACCTCTACCGGGATCGGCAACATCCGCAGGAACGTCAGGCGGGCCGCCACGCGGTCGTTTTCCCAGCTCATGTAATCGCGGGAAAAGAACGGCTGGGTCATGATGAAAACCATCGCCAGGAAGGCAATCTCCGAACCCCAACGCACGTCATCGTTCGGGAAGCCGGGCGCCAGCAGCGAGCCCAGCACCAGCATGTACGCCGCCGACGTGAGATATCCCACCCAGTCACGGCGAATATCGTGCCGCGCCAGCCAGAGCACATCTCGCCACGGCTCTCGCGTCTGAAGTTCCTGCCTTGCGGCCCCAACGGTCATGCCCCGCCTCCACGCTCCCGGACGATCTACTGTGCATACTATATATACACAGAAGAATCGGCGTCAATGCGGGCGGGACGGAATACGGACGGTCGTGCGCAAACTATCGTCGATCGGCGCCCGCGCTTTGTCACGATTTCGCGGCATACTTGGAGGCAGAATTGCATCGACGCATCCAGCACCGTCGCCAGGTGCCGAAAGGACATCGCACGTGCCCGATCCGCGCAACCTCCCGACCCCGACCATCGCCCCATACGGCTCGTGGGCCTCGCCCATCACCATCGACATGCTCATCGCCGGCACCACCCGGCTGCGCGAGCCCGGCTCCGACGGGGAGACGGTCTACTGGCTCGAAGGGCGGCCCGACGAGGGCGGCCGCAGTACCCTGATCCGCTACGAAGCGGGCAAGACGACCGAGCTGACCCCGAACCCCTTCGACGTCGGCTCCCGCGTGCACGAGTACGGCGGTGGCAGCTGGGCGGCGCGGGACGGCATCGTCATCGTCTCGAACCGGTCCGACAACCGCCTCTACCGCGTCCGTGAAGGCGCCGATCCGGAACCGATCACCCCGGAAGGCCCGTGGCGCTTCGCCGACCTCGTGATCGACACGAACCACAACCGGATCATCGCCGTCCGCGAGGACCACTCGCTCGAAGGCGTCGAGCCGATCAACACCCTCGTCCAGCTCGATATCCCCGGCCCGAATGCGGACGGCGGGCAGGTCATCATCTCCGGGACGGACTTCGTCGCCTCCCCCGCCCTCGCCCCGAACGGCAAGAGCCTCTCGTGGCTGCAGTGGAACCACCCGAACATGCCGTGGGACGGCACCGAGCTGTGGTACGCCGATGTCGGCACGGACGGCAGCCTCGGCAACATCCGCTATGTCACCGGCGGCACCGACGAGTCCATCGTCCGGCCGCGCTGGAACGAGACCGGCCTCCCGGTGTTCGTCTCCGACCGCTCCGGCTGGTGGAACCTCTACGCCGACCGTGGCGAGAAGGGCATCGTCCCGCTACGGGCGATGGAAGCGGAATTCGCCGAGCCGCAGTGGGTCTTCGGCATGTCGACGTGGGACTTTATGCCGAACGGGTCGATCATCTGCGCGTGGACCCAGAACGGCCTCTGGCATCTCGGGCGGCTGGAGGTCGAGGACGGGCCGCTCCACACCTACGACATCCCCTTCACCGAGATCTCCAACGTGAGCGTGCAGGGCGCGACGAACTCGGTCATCTTCCTCGGCGCGAGCCCGACCGATCCCGGCGGCGTGGTGCGGCTGGATATCGAAACCGGCCAGTGGGAGTACCTGCGCCGCGCGGGGAACGTCACCATCGACCCGGACACGATCTCCATCGCCCGCCCGGTAAGCTGGACGAGCGAGGACGGCGAGACGGCGCACGGCTTCTACTACCCGCCGGTGAACCCGAACTTCACGGCGCCGGAGGGCGAGCTGCCACCCCTGATCGTGGAGAGCCACGGCGGGCCGACCGGGGCGACGTCGTCGGCGTTCAGCCTGACGCGGCAGTTCTGGACCAGCCGGGGCTTCGCTATCCTCGACGTGAACTACGGCGGCAGCACCGGCTATGGCCGCGCGTACCGCGCCCGCCTGAACGGCAAATGGGGCATCGTCGACGTGCAGGACTGCGTCACCGGCGCCGAGACGCTGGCGGACCAGGGACTGGTCGACCCGGCACGCCTCGCGATCCGCGGCGGCAGCGCCGGCGGCTTCACGACGCTCGCGGCCCTCACCTTCTCGCCGGCCTTCAGCGCCGGGGTCAGCTCCTACGGCATCGGTGACCTGGAAGCGCTGGCGCGGGACACCCACAAGTTCGAGAGCCGGTATCTGGACGGCCTCGTCGGGCCGTATCCAGAAGCCAAGCACATCTACGTCGAACGCTCGCCGATCCATCATGTAGATCGGCTGGAGAGCGCCATGCTCCTGCTGCAGGGCCTCGACGACAAGGTCGTGCCGCCGAACCAGGCGCAGACGATGGCGGACGCGGTCCGCGGCAAGGGCCTGCCCGTCGCGCACATCGAGTTCGCGGGCGAGGGCCACGGCTTCCGCAAGGCAGAGACGATCCGCGCGGCGGTCGAGGCCGAGCTCTCCTTCTACGGGCAGGTGTTCGGCTTCACCCCGGCCGACGACATCGCCTCCGTGCGCGTGGACAACATCTGATGGCTGACGCCGGCAAGGCGCGAATGATCATGCACATGTGCGTGGTTGCGAAAGGGGCGGACGTCGGGTCCGCCCCTGTTGCGTGCGCAGATATCGCCCTACGGGCGATTGGCGGACACGGGGTCCGCCCCTACGTAGTTGCGCGGAGGAGCGCCTGATCACCTTTCCCGGCCGGGGCGGTATGATGATCGGGGTCTTTTCCGAAATCCGGCACACGCCATGGAGCACCGTATGACAGCGACGTCTTCCCGTCCCAGGCCGACCTTCGAGCAGTACACCGCGATCCGGCGATACCAGCCGGCGCTGGCCTTCTCGCCGGACGGCTCGCAGGTCGCCTACTCCGTCAACATCTCTGGCCAGTACAACCTGTGGCGTCAGCCGGCCGACGGCGGCTACCCGATCCAGATCACCCTCTCGGCGGGGCAGTCGATACGCGAGATCGAGTGGTCGCCGGACGGCGAATCGATCGTCTACACCGCGGACAACGACGGCGACGAGTACACCAAGGTGTATCGCGTGCCCGCTCGCGGCGGGGAGCCAGAGGTGATCGCGGGGCAGGAAGGCGTCCGGTACTACCTCTCCGGCGGGTTCTCTCCCGATGGCCGATCTCTCACCTATGCCGGGAACGACCGCGAGGAGACCGACCAGGACGTGATCCTACGCGACGAGACCACCGGCGAGGACAAGCGCATCGTCGATTACGGTGGCATCTACTACCCGGCGCACTGGTCGCCGGACGGCAAACGCTTCTTGGCGCTCGACTTCAAGACGAACACGAACCAGGACATCTACGTAGTCGACGTCGCGTCCGAGGAGGCGACGCTCGTGACGCCGCACGAGGGCGAGGTCTTCATGATCCCGGCCGGGTGGGCGGCGGACGGCTCCGGCTTCTACGTGCTGACCGACGAAGGGCGCGAGTTCACCGGTCTCGCGTTCCACCGTCTGTCCGACAACACCCGCGAGTGGGTCGAGACGCCGGACTGGGACGTGGAGGACGCAGCCATTTCCCCGGACGGCCGGTGGCTCGCGTGGTCGGTGAACGAGGACGGCTACTCGCGGCTCTACGTGCGGGATCTGGAAGGCGACGGCGAGGCGCGACAGGTCGGGATGCCGGACGGCGTGCTGGGGACGATGACGATCGCGAAATCCGGCGACCGGATGGGGCTCCTCTGGCAGCGGGCGACGCACCCGAGTGAGGTCTACATCGTCGATCTCGGGAGCCGCGACGTGCGGCAGATCACGCAGGGCGCGCTGGGCGGGCTGACGGACGAGGACCTGACCGAGCCGGAGCTGGTCCGCTACCCGTCGTTCGACCGCGAGATCCCGGCGTTCCTCTACAAGCCGAAGGGCGTCGAGGGACGGGTGCCGGTGGTGCTGTCGATCCACGGCGGGCCGGAAGCGCAGGAGCGGCCGCAGTACATGTACAGCGGCTTCTACCAGTACCTGACGAGCCGGGGTATCGCGGTGCTGGCGACCAATATCCGCGGCTCGACGGGCTACGGCAAGACGTACCAGAAGCTGATCCACCACGACTGGGGCGGCGACGAGCTGAAGGACCTGGAGCATGCGGCGCTGTGGCTGCGCGAGCAGGACTGGGTCGACTCGGAGCGGATCGGCGTCTATGGCGGGTCGTTCGGCGGGTTCGCGACGCTGTCGTGCGTGAGCCGTCTGCCGGAGTACTGGGCCTGCGGCGTGGACCTCGTCGGGCCGTCGAACCTGATGACCTTCGCGAAGGCCGTCCCGCCGACGTGGCGCCGGATGATGGCGCAGTGGGTCGGGGATCCGGAGACGGAAGCGGACTTCCTGATGGAGCGCTCCCCGATCACGTACGTCGACCAGATCACGGCGCCGCTCTTCGTCATCCAGGGCGCGAACGACCCGCGCGTGGTGAAGCCCGAGAGCGACCAGATCGTCGAGCGGTTACGCGAGCGTGGCGTCGAGGTCCGCTACGACGTATATGAGGACGAGGGACACGGATTCACGAAGCGCTCGAACGAGCTGAAGGCGTTCCGGGATATGGCGGATTTCCTGGAGGAGCACCTGCTGCCGTAGCCGTCGCGTGACGAAGGGGTGCGTCGGGGCGGACTCCATGTCTGCCCCGACGCACCCCTGTTACACCAGCAGCTCACTAGCGATGGCGTCCCGGGTGGCCCGCTCGACCCCGATGTGGTCGAGATAGCCGTTGACCGAGCCCCAGCGCTCTTCGAGCACGGTGAGGAACTGCGCCATCGTCTCCGGCAGGGCCCGGGTATACGACTCGGGAAACCGCCCGGTCGCGCGGGTCGTGTTCATCCGTTCCTTGGCCAAATGCGCCCGCATGTTGGCGTCGGTGACGGCGTAGTCGGCGACGATGGTCTCCTTCGGGACGTCCAGCATCCCGAGGATCAGCGAGGCGGTGACGCCGGTGCGGTCCTTGCCGGCGGAGCAATGGAAGACGGCCGGCAGGCTGCCCGGCGTGGCGATCGTCTCGAAGAGGCGGACGAAGCGATCGCTGGCCCTCTCAACCATCCCCACGTACAGCTCACCCAGGGACTCCGGCACGTCGCGCAGGCCGTCGGCGGCGAAGTTGCCTTCCAGAATCGACAGGTGCAGGTGCCGGGCTCCGGAATCGACGATCCGCGCAAGACCTTGCGTCTCGATCTCGTGCGTCGTGCGGAGGTCGATGACGGTCGCCAGCCGCCTGCCGGCGAGGATCTCCAGGTCGCTGTCGGTCAGGGCGGAGAGGGAGTCGGCGCGATAGAGGCGGCCGGTCCGGACCATGTTGCCGTTGGCGGTGCGGAGCCCGCCGAGGTCGCGGACATTGTAGGCGCCTTCCAGGCGGATCGCCCGTTCGACGGTATCGGTCATGGAGGTGGTCCCTTTCGTCTGCCGGGCGCCCCTCGCACCCGGTCTTCATGCGTGTTTCGGGCCAGCCAAGTTCCGTCGTGGCGGGCGGCTGGCCTCTGGAGATCATACGGCTCAATTGCCGTCCCCGGTGAACGGATTCCTGCCACGAGAGCGAACGAGGCTGACGGGAAGCAAGAGTCCTCACTTCAGGGTATTGACATGAAACCATTTGGTGTCATATAGTCTGATCATGACACCAAATGGTGTCGCGTTCGCGGACGGAGAGGTCCCCCACGCGGATGTTTGGGACCTGATCGTGCGGCGGCATGAGGAGGACGGCCCGATGCGCGATGTTTACAGTGCGGTGGCCGATCCGACGCGACGCCGGATGCTCCAATTGCTGGCCGAAACCGACGAGTTATCGCTCCACGAGATCATGGCCCATTTCGAGATCAGCCGGACGGCGGTGTCCAAGCACCTCGCGGTTCTCGCCGAGGCGGGACTGGTGGCTGACCGGAGGGCCGGAAGGGAGACGCGATACCGACTCAACGCCGCGCCGTTGCGGGAGATCCAGACCTGGGTCTCGACCTACGAGCGGTTTTGGACCGATCGGATCGAACAACTGCGAAAGCTACTGGAGGAAGACACCATGAGCCAGACCGACACCGTTGCCGTGAACCTTGACGTCGAGATGAAGAGCCCCATCGACAAGGTGTGGCATGCCCTCACCGACTCCGCGACGCTCTCGAAGTGGATGCTGTTCAAGACGAACGACTTCAAGCCGGTTGTCGGGCACACCTTCCAGTTCAAGGATGCGCCGTACTACGACGGGATCATCGACTGCGAGGTGACCGAGGTCGACGAGCCGAACCGCCTCTCCTACACGTGGTCGACGGAGGGCGTCGATGGCCAACCGCACACGACGGTGGTGACATGGACGCTGTCGGCGGCCGGGGACGGCGCGACGCGGCTGCAGCTGGAGCAAACCGGGTTCCGGCCGGAGGCGAAGCAGGAGATCGGTGGCGCGAAGGCGGGCTGGAAGGGCCAGCTGGACGCGCTGCAGGAGGTCCTCGCCTCGTCCTAGGCGACGCGTACGACGAATGGCGGCAGCTGGTCCCATTTCCGGGGCCGGCTGCCCTTCTTTATGAGGGATCCTTGATGCCGGAGGAGGCACTGATGCCCCAACCGCTCGATGTTATTACCCTGGGCGTCCCGGATGTTTACGCGGCGAAGGCGTTCTATTCCGCCGTTTTCTCTCCCATCGAAATGGGACAGGGCAATGATGCGGAGTTGGACCTGCACGGAACCGGGCGGGTGCGGCTCGCCGAGATCGGAACACTTGCGTCGGAGTCGGGACTATCACCTGACACGTCGGGGTTCCGGGGCCAGGTGATGACCTATGCCGTCGAGCAACCCGGCGAGGTCGAGTTCCTCCTCGAGGCCGCCGTGAAGCACGGAGCGACCGTTCTCAAGCCGGCGAAGAAGTCTCTCTTCGCGGGGGTCTCCGCGGTGTTCCGGTCGCCGGATGGCTCGGTATGGAAGCTGGCGGCGCCGAGGAGAAAGGACTCCGGGCCGTTGGGAGATCCACCTCAACCGACGGAAACGGTGGTCATCCTTGGGGTCACATCGCCAAAAGCATCCCGCGATTTTTACGTTGCGATGGGGATGCAGGTCGACCGGGACTACGGCGACAAGTTCATCGACTTCGCGCTCGTGCCGGGGACATGCCGCCTGGGTCTCATGACGCGGAAGAGCCTCGCAAAGGATGCGGGCGTCGATGCGGCGGGCTCCGGGTTCGGCGCTTCGGTCCTGAACCGGGAGGCAGGGTCCCGGCAGGAGGTCGATGCGCTGCTGGAGAAGGCGGCGGCGTCCGGTGGCAAGGTCGTCGTCCAAGTTGCGGACACACGCGAGGGCGGCTACGCGGGACTCTTTGCCGATCCGGATGGGTTCCTTTGGAACGTGGAGTACGCCCCAACGACCTGAGGGGTTGCAGCTCCTTTGGAATCGCGGACATGAAATGACCTGCTTTCGGGGTAACGTGAGCGGTCGCGAATTCTTTAACCAGGACGTGATGGAGGCGCGGATGAGCGAGACAAACGGCTGGGTCGCGGATAGCCACGACATGATCAAGGTGCGCGGGGCGCGGGAAAACAACCTGAAGGATGTCTCCGTCTATATCCCGAAGCGGCGGATCTCCGTCTTCACCGGCGTTTCCGGGTCGGGGAAATCGTCGCTGGTATTCGAGACGATCGCGGCGGAGTCCCAGCGGCTGATCAACGAAACGTACAGCGCCTTCGTGCAGGGATTCATGCCGTCGATGGCGCGGCCGGACGTCGATGTGCTCGAGGGGCTGACGACGGCGATCATCGTCGACCAGGAGCGGATGGGCGCGAACCCGCGCTCGACCGTCGGGACGGTCACGGACGCCCACGCGATGCTGCGGATCCTCTTCAGCCGGCTCGGGAAGCCGCATATCGGCCCCGCGCAGGCGTTTTCGTTCAATGTCGCCTCCATCAGCGGCGCCGGGGCCGTCTCTTTCGAGAAGAATGGGCAGACCGTCCGCGAGAGGCGGGACTTCAGCATCACCGGCGGCATGTGCCCGCGCTGCGAGGGCATGGGCAAGGTCAGCGACTTCGACCTGACCGCGCTCTACGACGAGAACAAGTCGCTCAGCGAGGGCCCGTTCACGATTCCCGGATACAGCGCCGACGGCTGGTACGGGCGGATCTATCGCGATTCCGGCTTCTTCGACCCGAACAAGCCGATCAAGGACTTCACGGAGAAGGAGCTGCACGACCTCCTCTACAAGGAGCCGACGAAGATCAAGGCCGAAGGCATCAACGTTACCTTCGAGGGGTTGATCCCGCGCATCCAGAAGTCGTTCCTCTCGAAAGATCGCGAGGCGATGCAGCCCCACATCCGTGCCTTTGTCGACCGGGCGATCACCTTCACCACCTGCCCCGAGTGCGATGGCACCCGGCTGAACGAGGCCGCGCGGTCCTCGAAGATCAAGGGCATCAGCATCGCCGATGCGGCCGCGATGCAGATCAGCGACCTCGCCCAGTGGGTGCGCGAGCTGGACGAGCCGTCGGTGGCGCCGCTGCTGGAGAAGCTGCAGCACACGCTCGATTCGTTCGTGGAGATCGGGCTCGGGTACCTGTCGCTGGATCGTCCGTCAGGCACGCTCTCCGGCGGTGAATCCCAGCGCACGCGGCTGATCCGGCATCTTGGTTCGGCGCTGACCGATGTGACGTATGTCTTCGACGAACCGACGATCGGGCTGCATCCGCACGACATCCGTCGGATGAACGAGCTTCTGCGGCAGCTGCGCGACAAGGGCAATACCGTCCTGGTCGTCGAGCACAAGCCGGAGGTTATCGGGATCGCGGACCACGTTGTCGATCTCGGGCCCGGCGCCGGCACGAACGGCGGTGAGGTCTGCTACGAAGGCGATGTCGAGGGGCTGCGGGCATCGGGCACGCTGACCGGGCGCTATCTCGACCATCGGGCAGAGCTGGCGGAGCGCAACCGGGAGCCGAAGGGCTACATCTCCATCAAGAACGCGACGAAGCACAACCTAAAGGACGTCAGCGTCGATATCCCGCTCGGGATGCTGACGGTCGTGACCGGCGTGGCGGGGTCCGGCAAGAGCTCGCTCATCCACGGCTACCTGGCCACTCATGAGGGTGTCGTGATCGCGGACCAGTCGGCGATCCGCGGCTCGCGGCGGAGCAACCCGGCGACGTACACGGACCTGCTCGGCCCGATCCGCACCGCGTTCGCGAAGGCGAACGGCGTCAAGGCGTCGCTCTTCAGCGCGAACTCCGAGGGCGCCTGCCCGAACTGCAACGGCCTCGGCGTGGTCTACATGGATCTCGCGATGATGGCCGGGGTGTCGACCACCTGCGAGGTCTGCGAGGGCAAGCGGTTCACGCCGGAGGTGCTGGAGTACAAGCTGGACGGGAAGAACATCAGCGAGGTCCTCGACATGTCGATCTCCGAGGCGCGGGAGTTCTTCACCACCGGCAAGCCGAAGACGATCATCCAGCGGCTGGATGACGTCGGGATCGGCTACATCACGCTCGGCCAACCGCTCAACACGCTCTCCGGCGGCGAGCGCCAGCGGTTGAAGCTGGCGATCAACATGGCGAAGAAGGGCGCAATCTACATCCTCGACGAACCGACGTCGGGGCTGCACCTCGCGGACGTCGACCGGCTGCTCGCGCTCCTGAATCGACTGGTGGAAGACGGCCACACGGTCATCGTGATCGAGCATCACCAGGCGGTGATGGCGCACGCCGACTGGATCATCGATATGGGGCCTGGCGCGGGGCACGACGGTGGTCGCGTCGTCTTCGAGGGGCCGCCGGCGAAGCTGGTCGAGGAGGCGAAGACCCTCACCGGTCAGCATCTCGCGGAATACCTCGGCGTACCGGTCTCGTAAACATCGGAACGCGCAAAGGGTCGCCCTGCCGGGCGGCCCTTTTTCGTGTTTGGGTCGCTTGTGAGCGCCTGTAATATGGACGAAGCAAAGCCGCTCAAGCCGCATCGTCGCGCTGTCGATCCACGACCTGGTCATCGCCATGACAACGGAAGCCCGCTGGCACCTCGAGTCCACGGGGCCCGGCACTCCGATCGTTGGACGATCTTCGGAGCGGGCCCTGCTGCGCTCGTTGCTGGACGCTGTGGAGCAAGGGGACGGCCGGTTCTGCATCATCGGCGGCGAGGCGGGCATCGGCAAGACGACACTGGTCCGCGATGCCATCCGTATCGCGGGCGATCGCGGGATGCACGTGCTCGGCGGGCAATGCTACGACCTGACGGCCACCCCACCGTACGGGCTGTGGCTCGACCTCGCCGGGAACCACGCGCTCGGGGACGACACCGGCGTTCCGCTGCGGCTCCCGGAAATGTTGGCGCGGGCACATCCGAAGGGCATCACGAACCAGGCGGAGGTCTTCGGCGAGGTGCGTCGGTTCCTGGCCGAGGTGTCCTCAAGCCGGCCCGCGTTGGTCGTGCTGGAGGATGTCCACTGGGCGGACCCGGTGAGCCTCGAGCTGATGCGGACGATCGCCTCTCATCTCGAGCGGCTGTTGGTGTTCCTCCTCGCGACCTACCGGGAAGACGAACTGACCCGGAGCAGCGCCCTCTACGCGCAGCTTCCCGCGCTGGTGCGGGAGTCGCGCGGGAAACGGATCGATCTCGCCCATTTGAACCGGGACGACCTTGGCGCGATCGTGGACGCCTCCTGCCCACTAGAGCCAGCGGACCGGGAGCGGCTGGTCGACTTCCTCGTCGAGCACTCCGACGGGAATCCGTTCTTCGCGCTCGAGCTGATCCGGGCGCTGGAGCAGCGAGGAAGCAACGGCGGGCTGTGGCAATCGGACAACGGCTGGAACCTCGGGGACCTGGGCGGGCTGGTGGTGCCCTCGCTGATCCGGAACATCATCGACAACCGGGTAGAGCGGCTCGAAGAAGCGACGGGACTGGACATCCGGCAGCGCCTGGAGCTGGCGGCGGTGATCGGCCAGGACGTCTCGCTCGACCTGTGGCGGGAGCTTGCCGGGGCAGACGAGGCGTCGATGCTGCAGGTGGTCGAAGTCGCGGTGGATCGGCATCTCCTCCTCGCCGCTCCCGACGGCACCCGCGTCCAATTCGTCCATGCCCTCACCCGCGAGACGTTGTACGAGCGGATCCTGCCCCCGCGCCGGAGAATGCTGCATCGGGAGATCGCCGAAGCGCTGATCGCACATCACGATGCAGACCCGGACGCGGTCGCCTACCACTTGCGGCAGGCAAGTGACCCACGCGCCGCCGAGTGGATGATCCGGGCGGGCGAGCGCGCCCAACGAGCCTACGCATGGCTGACGGCGTGGGAGCGATTCGCGTCGGCGGCCGACGTCCTGGCCGATGTTCCCGGGCAGGAGTGCCTGCGCGCCCGGTTGCTCTACCGATGCGGGCGGCTGGTGCGATACGCGGACGCATCACGCGGGATCGAGGGACTGCGGCTCGCTCAGCGTCTCGCCGAGGCCGGCGGGGAGCATGCGCTGGCGGCGGACGCGTTGTATTCCCAAGGTCTCCTGCAATGCTTTGCCGGTAGCTGGCATGGCGCCATCGAGATCATGGAAGACGGCATCCGGCGGCTGGAGACGATGACGGCCGACGACATCCAGGAGGAGAATTCCGCCGTGGCGTGGCTGGCGGATGCCCTCCCGTCGATCAGTGAACCGACCGCCGCCGGGGTGGATCGAAGGGCCAACCGGCTTGCAGACGCGGGAATCAGCCATCGTCGCGGCAGTCTGCCGTGGTTCCTCGCGCACACGGGGCGGTTCGATGATGCCGTCCAGGAAGCCGAGTCGTTCCTGGCGCATGTGGAGACGGGCGTATCGGGGCCGCTGGTGCAATCGGCGGCCGGGCACGCCACGTTCGGACTGGCGATCGCCCGGGCCGGAACCGGCGATCCTGCCGGAGCCCGGGAGGCGTTTGTCGACGCGCGGCGGATCTATGGCGAGATCGATCATCATGCCGTGATCGCGTTCACCTGCCTCATCGAACTGCAGGATGTCGCGCTCCGATACCGGACGACCGATCTCGAGGGATGTGAGCGTCTCGCCGGTGAGGCCGAGGAATCGCTCCAGCGGGCCGGCGGGGCATTGCCGGTCGGGCTGTCACCAGCCATCGCCCGGATCCCGTTGATGTGGGTCGAAGGACGATGGGATGAGGCGAAGCGCCTGGCCGCCGAAACCGGGAATACCGGCACCTATGCCCTTTCCCGGACGGTCGCGATGCCGATCGCGCTGATCTCCTTCCACCAGGGTAAAGCCGAGGACGTCCGCCAGCACATCCGTCGGATCCTTCCACGCGGCCCGGACGCAGAGCCCGGATCGGCGGTCCTCTGGGACGCATTGCAACTCCAAGTACTGGCGTTCGAGATGGCGCTGGAGGCAGGCGATCGTCCGCTGGCAGAGCGATGGCTCGACGCGAGCCGGCGCTGGCTGGACTGGAGCGGCTCGGTGCCCGGGCAGGCAGAACACTGGACGGCACGGACTCGGCTCGCGCTGGCGGATGGGGACCTGGACGCTGCGACGGAGTCTGCGCACCGGGCGGTCGCGGCTTCGACGGATCCGTTCCAGCCGTGGGCACGGATCGATGCGCTCAGGATTCGGGGCGCCGTTGCCGCCCGGCGCGGGCAGATCGACGCGGCAGGCGAGGACCTTGAAGAGGCGTTGTCCCTCGCGGATGCCTGCGGATCGCCGTTCAGACGAGCACAGGTGCTGGTCCACCAGATCGAGACGGGCACGGCGGACGCAGCTGGGCGTCTCGAGGAGGCACGGGAGATCGCGACCCGGCTCGCTGCCGCTCCCCTCCTCTCGAGGATCGCCTTGCTCACCCCGCGCGATGCGCCGGCCTTCGGCCTGACCGAACGGGAGATGGACGTCCTTCGGCTGGCGGCGGAGGGGTTGACCGACATGGCAATCGGCGAGCAACTGTTCATCAGCCATCGCACCGTGAGCCAGCACCTGCGGTCGATCTACGGCAAGCTCGACGTCCGCTCACGCGCGGCGGCGACGCGCTTCGCGATGGAGAACGGTCTGCTATGACGAATTCTACGCAGACGCGGGTGGCGAGGCGGTTTGCGTAGTTCTGTGGATGTGCAGGCCCGGGAAGGACCCTAATGTACGGGATGCCGGCATCGATTTCGTCCCTCGAATCCCGAACCAGGAGAGTCCTTCCATGTATCGTCGCATCCACCACACGCTGCACCTCGTTTTCATTTTGGGACTGCTGGCGCTGGCGACCGCATTGCCCGCGTCCGCCCATGACACCCGCGAGCAGGTCACCCTCGCCGACGACCCGACCTCATGCATCGTCGACGTCAAGGGCGAGGTCCTCGGCTCGACACCGTCGGAGATCGAGGGCTACTCGCTGGTCAGCGCCCGCGTCACCTTCGCCCCGGGCGGCACGCTCGGCGCACACATCCATCCCGGCACGCTGGTCGCCACCGTCGTCGAAGGCTCGCTGGGGTTCACCCTGATTTCCGACGCCCAGATGGACATCAACCGCGCACCGGCAGCGGACGGCTCCCGCGCCACGGACGTCGCGATGCCCGGCGAGGAAGTGGCGCTGCAGGTGGGTGACGGGTTCGTGGAGACCGGCATGGTCCACAGCGCCCGCAACCTGTCCGATGGGCCGACCGTCGTCATGATCTCGGGGATCATCGAGACTGGCCAGCCGCTCACACAATGCGTCACCCAATAGATCCGCCTCTCCCCTCCTCCCGGCACAACGCCGTGTCGTGACCATGCCCGAAGGTCGCCCCACTACGGGCGGCCTTCGGCGTGTCTTGCGCACCTCGCCACATCCGCAAACAGGCTAGACTTAGGCGTTATCAGGGCACCACAGGATGGATATCGATGGGGAGAGGGAAGGTAGATGAGCCCGAAGCCGAACGCGCGGACCATTCGCACCCGGCGGCAGATCCATGATGCGCTGCTTGCGCTGGCAGAGGATCACGACGTCGCATCGATCAACGTCCACCAGGTGACCCGGGCGGCCGGGTTGAACCGCACGACCTTCTACCTGCACTACAGCGACATCGACGCTCTTATCCACGCCGTCATCGACGAGCTGATGGAGCGTCTCAACGAGGGGGGACAACAGCTGCTCTCCCGCGCCGGCGAGCCCGATGATGAATGGCAGGAGACCTTCTTCCGCACCATCGGGGAGCATCGCAACCTCTTCCTCAGCCTGTTCCGCAGTACCCGGCAGGACCTCATCGTCGGGCGGTTGCTGGAGGTTCACCGGGACTGGTTCACCGCTCGCTGGCGCCAGCTGGGACACGACGATCCCGACGATGGTGTCCCGATCGAGACCCGCGCCACCTTTGCCGCGTATGGGGTCCACGGTTTGACCGTCGACTGGCTGGAACGTGGCCTTCCCGAGCCACCGGAAACGGTCTGCGCCTGGGCGATGGACCTCGGCACGCGTCTCGTCAACAGGGCCTGAAGTCACTCCCAGGCGCAACCGGAGCGGCATTCCCGGCGTTGCATGGACAGGAACCGTCTCATGAAAGGACCTTCGTCCATGAACCGCCGCACCTTTATCGCCGCGCTCACCCTGACGCCCGTTGTGGCCCGTATCCCGGGGCCGGAATCCGTCTGGCCCCATGCCGAGCGCCGGTTCAGGCTGGTCCGAAGCACCGACCATGACAGCTGGATCCAGGTCGAGGTGCAGCTCGCCTTGACGGAGCGTGCCGCCCGTGGCCTCCGTAACCGGGAAGCGCATGACCCCTTTGACGGCCTTGTCGGCGAGTTTTACATCGACGACTCGCACCCGGTAGAGATCCCCGGGCACTTGCCGGGAACCCTGATGACCTACGAAACGATCGTTGGGGTCGCGGCGGCGCGAGGCGTCATCCATACCGGCGGGTTCCGCCGGGGGCGCTATGTCTGGACGGTGCGGGTCGGCGGAGACGTGTCGTGGGCCATCGAGGTCGCGGAGTGGATTGCCGCGCTCGAACTCCCGGACGAGGCACGCGTTCGCCTCGCCCCGGACCTCCTCGAGACACTGCTGCCAACGGAGGATGACCTCAGCATCGACGTCCGGATCGACGAATCGTAACCGGACCGCTGGCCTGCGCGCTGCGGTATGGTTAGCGCATTCATGATCCGCCCGGCATGGTCCGGGAAGCGCGTGGCGAGGAGGGACCGGCAATGCAGAGCGTCAGGGCCGTGTTCCGCTGGATCGCGAATACGCCCCTCGTGCGGAGCCTCCGCTTTCGGCTGATCGGCATCGTGCTGCTCGCGTCGTTGCCGACTATTGCGTTGCTCTTCATCACCGCATCACAACAGCGTACCGAGGCACTCGAGGCAGGGCAGGACGAGGTCGTCCGCCTCGCGCGGCTCGCCGCCAACGACCAGGGTCGCGAGATGGACCGCGTCCATCGCGAGCTCTCCCTCCTCAGCCGGCTCCCGGAGGTGCAGGGCGACGACCGGTCGCAATGCACCGAGTTCTTCCAAACGCTCGTCAACGACCCGGACAACGCCATCTACGTCGACCTCCGGGTCATCGACCGCGACGGCAATACCGTTTGCCGGAGCTCTGCCTCGAACCCGCTCGGCGAGGACGTCGCGGAGCGGCCATTCATCAAGGCCGCGCTGAACGGCACGCAGTTCACCGTGGGCGACTACCGCATCTACAACGGCCGCGCCATCATCTCCTTCGCCGCCCCGGTACGGAGCGGCACGGAGATCGACCGGGCGATCGTGGCGACCTTCGACCTCGCCGGCCAGAGCACCTACCTGACGCAGACGGCCTTGCCTGAGGGCGCCGTGTTCCGGGTCGTCTCGGACGACGGCACGTTGCTGCTGCAACGACCGATCCGGGACGACGTCACAATCGGGGATTCGGTGCTCGGGACGCCGGCAGTCGACGCCTCGCTTGGCCGGGTGGAATCGACACCAGTCCCCGGCGCGCGCAGCTCGATCGTGGAGGACGACAATGTGCTCTCCGCCGTCGCGCCCATATCCGTCAGCGGCACCACATCGATCGACGCCAACGCCTACATCATCGTCGAGCTGCCGGAGGCGGCCATCGTCCAGAGCGCGAACGACGCCTTCAGCGACAACCTCGGGAAGCTGGGCGTCGCCGTGGCGGTCGTCATCCTCGCCGCGTGGGTCAGCGCCGACCTCTTTGTCGCCCGTGACGGCGAGACGCGAAAGTCCATCGTCGCCGAGCTGTACCACGGATTCTCCTCGGGAGCAGTCGAGCACCTCGACAGCATTGTCGCGCCGGACTTCACCGACCACAGCCCGTCGCCGGGACAGGCAAAGGGCATCGACGGTTTGAAGCAGACCATCGCCGCGTTCCGGCTCGCCTTCCCGGACGGTGAGATCGTGCCGCGGGAGATGCTGGCGGACCGGGACAAGGTCATCGCGCGGGTCTCTCTCACGGGGACGCACGTCGGCGAGTTCCAGGGGATTCCGCCCAGCGGGAAGCGGATGATCGCCGACGGGATGGAGACCTTCCAGTTCCGGGACGGCGTCATCGCCGAGAGCTGGAGCATGTTCGGGCCGCTGGTCGAGCTGAAGAAGCTGGAGACCCCGGTGGAGCGCGCGGAAACGCGGCAGCGGCGGCCGACGCTCCTGCAGCGGGTGTTCGGGCGCTTCCGGCGTGGGAACGGCCGGGACGAGGCGGACGAGGAGCGGGAGGATGTCGCATGATCCTCCTCGACAGCGGCGCTCACGCGAAGGTGAAAGGGCATCGGGACGAGAAGCGGGAGGTGCAGGCCGTCTCGCAGACCCTGCCCTTCCTGTGGCGTCGAACGCGTCACGCCGGCTGGTTCCGGTTCCTGCGCATTCCCCGGTGGATGTATCGCGGCTATACCCGCAACCAGGCCGGTGACCTCGCCGCCAGCATCGCGTACCACGCCCTGATCGCGATGGTCCCGATCTTCTTCCTGCTCGTCGGTGTTGGCGGACTCTTCCTCCGCAACGATGATGTCATGTCGGCGGCGACCCGGGGCATCCAGCGGATCTTTCCGGAGGGGTCCGGCTCGACGGAGGCGTTCCGGGCGGCGCTGGAGGCGCGGCAGAACAGTGGCCTCGTCAGCCTCGTCTCGTTCATCGGCTTCGCGTGGGTCGGGACCGGGCTGATCAGCTCGATGGCTCGCGGCATGAACCGGATCTACGGCGTCCGAAACCCGAGCTTTATCGTGGAAAAGCAGCGTGGATTCGTCGTCATCATGCTTTTCCTGCTCTTCTTCATTATCTCGGTGCTGGCGTCGGTGTTACCCACGTTCCTGCTGCTGCTCGACCTGCCGGACGTGGTGGACGAGTTCTTCCTGACGTCGCGGTTCAACCAGCTGGTGGCGTACTCCGTCGCACTGGTCTCGACGTTGATGCTGTTCCTGGTGATCTACCGGATCGTGCCGAACGCGCGGCAGACCCTGGCGGATGTCTGGCCAGGAACGCTGGTGGCGAGCGTGCTCTTCTTCGCGCTGGTGCAGGTCTTCCCGATCTACACGCAGCTCGTCGGCGGCGTGAACCGGTATGGCCAGCTGCTCGGTCTCATCACCCTTATCGTCGTCGCGCTGTTCTTCCTCTCCCACGTTATCCTGTTCGGGGCGTATATCAACGCGACGTGGCAACGGAACCGGGCGCGGCGGGCACAGGAAGCCCGGATGCGGAAAGCTCGGGAAGACGACGATATCGTCACCGCGGAAGAGCTTGCGAACGGGACGTAAGGGAACCTATAGTAGGGCCCCGACGTTTCTATGCACACCAGGGCATGCGACCCATCGGGGAGAATTCGAGAGGAGAACCCGTGCGCAGGATCGGGTTGACGCTGTTCATACGGGGCATGATCGGCATCGCGGCGCTGTTCTCGTTCGTGTTGCCGGCGCTGACCGTGGAGCTGAACGCGGACCGGGGGCCTGTCAACGTCAATGTGCGGCTCGGTGACGCGGTGACGACGATGTTGACCAACGGCGAATGGCCCGCCGTGGTGCTCGGGGCGATTGGGACGTTCATCGTGTCGCGGGCGGCGGTCCGGTTCCACACCATGGATGCCGACCGCAGCCGCTGGCTCTTCACGGTCGGGACCGCCCTGTCCCTCGTCTTCCCGTGGCGGGTCCTTCACGCCCACGACCAGGTCTTCCTTGCATCGGGAACCGCGGCAACCGCCGCGCCTCACCTGGCGCTCGGCCTCACCGTCCCGATCGGGTGTTTCCTGTGCATCACCGGCGTGAGCTGGCTCATGCGAATCCAGGCCCCGATGCCCTCGCTGCAGGCCACTACTTAAGGTGATCATGATCACGCTCAATTGCACCAACGCTCAAGGTGGCCAAGTTTTTCGACTATAGGGAAACCTGGCCATCTTGGATTTTGGCCCCTCGACGAGGTCAGATGGTGGCGACGGAGCCGCCGTCGACGCGCCAGTTGGCGCCGTTGACGAAGGATGCCCGCTCGGAGCAGAGCAGCGCGATCACCGGGGCGACCTCGTAGGCCTCGCCGCGTCGCTCCAGCTCGATCCCCGGCCGCTCCTCCTCCAAGAAGGTTGCGATCGCCTCCTCGAAGCTCACGCCCATCTCCTGCGCTCGCTGCTCCATCATTGCATCCGTCATGGGGGTGGCGATGAACGCCGGCGAGACCGCGTTCACGAGGATGCCTTCCCGTGCGTAGGTCTTGGAGAGGCCTTTCGAAAGGGCCAGCAACCCTGACTTGGAGGCGCAGTACGGGATCTCGTCCGGATAGGGTTGCTCGGCGTCCTCCGACGCGATGAAGACGATGCGGCCCCAGCGCTTGCGGCGCATCCCTGGCAGGAGCGCCCGCGTCAGGCGCACCGGGGCCAACAGGTTCGTTTCGAGGACCTCGTGCCAGGCGTCGTCATCGACCTCGTGGAAGAACCCGGTCTCGCCGGTGATCCCCGCCGAATGGACAAGGATATCGAGGTCGCCGACCGCCTCCTCGACCTGCCGGGCAAGATTCGTCACATCGTCGGGTTTCGTGAGGTCCGCCGCGAAGGCAAGCGCCATGCCCTCTTCGGCGCCGATCGTGCCGAGCGCGTCGTCGAGTTTCGCATGGTCGACGTCGGTGAGGATGACCCGGACGCCTTCTTCGGCGAGGAGCTTCGCCGTCGCCAGGCCGATGCCGGAGTCGCCGCCGCTGATGAGTGCCGTTCGTCCCCTGATTCCGAGATCCATGTCGCCCTCCTGAAGACCCGCGCGATTCGTTGCGGTCCTTCAGGCACGGCGGATGCCAGCGATCCCCGGGGCGTCAGGCGCGGGCGGGAGGGCGCTCGTCGAGGCTCTCGGCGACCACCTCCGCGAGCTTCTCGATATCGAACGGCTTGCGAAGGATCCGCAGGCCCAGCTCCTCGACTTGCGGCTGGTAGTTGTCGATGATCCGCACCGCGCTCGTCGACGCGATGATCGGCGTATCGCGGAGGTGCGGCAATGCGCGGATTTCGCGGAGGTAGCTCACGCTCTCCTCAAGCTCCATGCGGTTACAGTCGATCAGGATCGCGTCTGGCGAGGCCTTCTTCACGCTCTCGACGTTCCCGGTGAGGTAGGCGTCGACCGTCACCCGGTAGCCTTCATCCTCAAGTAGCTCG